>ERZ773157.2638-NODE-2638-length-13655-cov-6.775956_pt1 | contig 13655 bp, 17 predicted proteins | sample MGYA00511480_ERZ773157 | MGnify/ENA primary metagenome ERZ773157 (study PRJEB29015, sample SAMEA2737863) | human gut metagenome | biome: human gut; feature: human-associated habitat; material: faeces | place: China | collected 2012 ... | reverse complement strand
GCGCCCTCTTTCTTATTTTCCACAGCGCAGGCGGTAAACGTCACAGCTGTCCGCGCGGCCCTCATACGAAAAGCCGTGCCTGCGCGCGATGTGCGCGCTCGCCGTCTGTTCGGGGACGCATTCGATCACGGCATTCTTCCCCTCCCGCCGCGCAAGCGCGGTCAGAAGGTCCGTCATTTCGTCCGCATAGCCCTTGTGTCAAAAGGCAGGCTTGAGTACCCAGCCGAGCTCCCGGCTGTACTCGTCATAGTCGTGGTAGATGGCGTAGCCGAGAAATTCTCCCGCCATATTCTCCGCGGCATAGATGAGCGGCGGCTCGGAAAGTCCCGCCTGCTCCAAAAAGCGCTCGGCCTGCGCGCGGTTAAACGGCGGCTCCAGCCAGCGCATCACCGCTTCATCCGAGAGCAGGGCGTATAATTCGTCCGCGTCCTCCCGCCGCATCATCCGCAGGCGGACGCGCGCCCCCTCCGTCAGGATCATCCCCTGTGGTGCTTGCCGCGGAAGGTCAGCTCCGGGGTCTTAACGCTCACGATCGTGTCCGGCTCGACCGAGGAGGTCAGAAACGCGTTACCGCCGACGATGACATTGTCACCGATCTCCGTCGCGCCGCCGAGCAGCGTGGAGTTTGCATAGATGACGACGTTGTTGCCGACCTTCGGGTGGCGGCGCACATTCGGGTTCGTCGCCATACCCGCGGGCGAGAGCGCGCCGAGCGTCGCGCCCTGATAGAGCTTGACGTTGTCGCCGATGATCGTCGTCTCGCCGACGACGACGCCCGTACCGTGGTCGATGAAGAAGTATTCGCCAATCTTCGCGCCGGGGTTGATGTCGATACCGGTCTGCGAGTGCGCATATTCCGACATCATGCGCGGGATCATCGCGACCTTGTTCTCATACAGCTCGTGTGCGATGCGGTAGATGAAGATGGCGAACATGCCGGGGTACGAGAGCAGGACCTCCTCCTTGCTGTAAGCCGCAGGATCGCCCTCAAAGTTTGCCGACAGGTCCTTGAGCAGCAACTCCTGAATGGCAGGGATGCGCTCGATGAATGCCGTGCTGATCGCATAGGCCACTTCGCAGTTCTCGTCGCACTCCGGCATCGTCAGCGTGATCTGGCGCGTCAGCTTTTCGTGGATGTGCTCCATCAAAAGCGCGCTGTATTGCTCCGGCGGCAGCTTCAAGAGGTCGCGGTCGCCGTAGTAAACAGGGAAAATGAGCTTCTGACAGTCGCGGATGATCTCGATGACCGCATTACGGTTGGGCATACGCAGCGCATCGCCGTACATGGGGATCTGAGAGCTCTTGTAGTTCGCCGCCATGCGGTCAGCCGCCGCATGGATGACGGTGTTCTTTTTTGCTTTGTCCATAGCTAATCCTCGCAATCTATCAGAAACAGTCATATCGCAATTAGAAAATAATTATAGTATCTCCCCGCGTCAAAATCAAGTATTTCCTCTGCAAACGCCTCAGAAATATACACCTCCGCGCGGGAATTCAGCCAAAAAACGTGTCCATTCATTTTTTCATTTGCATCCTGCGTGCTTTTGCTTTATGCTGTTTTTATAGGGACACTTCGCATTAGATACGTTCCAAGCAGTAAACAATCCACCGCAGGAGGATCAAAATATGAAAGCAAAGGTTTATTTTTCCAAGCAGATCACGCCGGAAAAGGTCGTGGAGCTCTACAAGGCCGTGGGTCTCGAGCTGCCCGGCAAGGTCGCCGTCAAGGTTCACTCCGGCGAACCGGGCAACCAGAACTTTCTGACGCCCGAGTTCTGGCAGCCGATGGTCGAGACCGTACACGGCACCATCGTTGAGTGCAACACCGCCTATCCCGGCGAGCGCAACACGACCGACGCCCACCGCCGCACGATGATCAAACACGGCTGGAGCAAGCTCTTCGATGTCGACATTCTCGATGCCGAGGGTCCCGATCTTGAGCTCCCCATCCCGAACGGCAAGCGCATCCAGAAGAATCTGGTCGGCAAGGATATCAAAAATTATGATTCCATGCTCGTTCTTTCCCACTTCAAGGGCCACCCGATGGGCGGCTTCGGCGGCGCGCTCAAACAGCTCTCCATCGGATGCGCGTCCAGCGCAGGCAAGGCGAACATCCACGGCGCGGGCAAGCCCGAAGAGATGTGGACGACCGAGCAGAATGCCTTCCTTGAGTCCATGGCCGACGCGGCGGAGTCCGTCGTCAAGCTTTTCGACGGCAAGATCGTCTACATCAACGTGATGAAGAACATGTCCGTCGACTGCGACTGCTGCGCCGTGGCGGAGGACCCGTGTATGAAAGATATCGGCATTCTCGCCTCCCTTGATCCCATCGCCATCGACCAGGCGTGCCTCGACCTCGTCTACGCGTCCGACGATCCGGGCCGCGACCACCTCGTTGAGCGCATCGAGAGCCTCAACGGCGTCCACACCGTGGAGGCCGCCGCCGAACTCGGCTTCGGTTCGAGAGAGTATGAGCTGATCGAGCTCTAAGAAAAATCGCAACGAAAAAGGCGATGGCCGCACGGCCATCGCCTTTTCTTTTGCTTCTTTACTTGATGAACCAGATGTCCATATCGACGTTGCCCTTGATGCCGTCCACGCTGCCCTTGGATGAATACTGCCACATGGCAAAATCGTAGTAGAACGAGGGCGCGTCCACATCGTAGCGCGCGTACCACAGCGGGTAATCCATGACCTCGCTGAGGTCATACTTGACATAACCCGCGTAGTCGGTGATGTAGATCATCGGGTCGTAGCCCGCGTCCTTGATGATCTTGCAGAAGGCGTTCGCCGCAGCGCAGAGCACGCCGGTCTCGATGCCGTAGGTGCGCGCCTCCCTCTTGCCGATGACCTCCCAGTCGAAGACGACGGGACCCGTGATCTCATGGCCGCGCAGCTTGTCGAGCACGTGATAGGCCTCTTCCTGCGCCTCTGCCACGCTCACAGCCTGCGAGAAGAAGTAAGCGCCCACCTGAAGGCCCGCTCTCGCCGCGCCGTCGGCATACTCGTCAAACTTCGTGTCGTCATAGATCGCGCCCACAGTGTAGCCGCGGCCGCCCACGCGCGCGATGACAAAGTCCACATCAGTGCGCGCGACCGCGTTCCAGTCCACATCGCCCTGATACTGCGACACGTCGATACCGACGCGCGTGCGCACGCTGGGATCGTTGTAGGTCATGATGCTGCCGTTCTTGACGAACGCAGACTGATTATAGGTGTTCGTCGGCACACCCTCGAGCACATCGAGCGTGTAGTCCTTGTAGTAGATCTTCTGCTTCTGGTCGAGCGAGCTGAGCTGATAGATGCGGTAAACGATCGTCGCCACCTCCGCGCGCGTGATGCTGCTGTTGGGGTAGAAATACGTCAGGTCGCCGATCTTCGTGCCGATGAACACACCCGCTTCATAGAGCGCCGTCACATAGCCGTCGTTCACGTCGGCAAAGGGAGAGGTCGTGTTGGATGCGCCATAGCCCAGCGCCTTGGCCGCAAAGCGCGCCACATCGAGGCGACTGATGCCGTTGTCAAGCTGATAGTCGCTGTAATTCTGCGCGGCAAAGCCCATGGAATAGGCGTAGGTCGCGTAGCCGCTTGCCCAGTGCGCCGTGCTGGGCTTCTGCTCCTTGTGGCCGGTCGAGAGCAGCACGAGCTTGAGCATTTCGCCCGTGCTCGTGGGACGGTTGGGGGCAAACGTGCCGTCGCCGTTGCCGCCGACGATGCCCTGCTCGCTCAGCTCCATGACATAGTTATAGAACCAGTCGGACTTGTTGACGTCGGTATAGGTCTTGCCGGTGTAGCTCGTCGCCGTCCACTGCGCCGTGACGACCGCGTTGCCGTTCACGATGCTGTTTTCCGTGATGGTCTTGCCGTCGCTCGTCTGGAAGCCGGCAAAGCCGTAGCCGAGCTTTTCCGCTTTGGGGAAGCTACCGTAGGTCTTGCCGATCTCGTAGACGGCAAAGTCCGTCTCGTAGGACGTACCGCTTTCCATATTGATGATGAGATACGCAAACTCGTTCTCCGCCGCGCGGGTGCCGTCATCTAAATAAATGGCAGCCTCCTGCAGGCGGCGGTCAGCAAGGCCCGCCTGGGCCTGTCCGCCGGAGTGGCACCATTCGCCGAACGCATGCGCCACTTCAAGGCGCGTCGCGTCCTTTTCGCCGCGGGCGATCTTGACCAAGTCGCTCGTGCCGCTCATCCAACCGGTGCCGAAATTGTAGCTGAAGCAGATCAGCGCGTCGAACTGCCCCTGCGTGGGCGTGACGTCGTAGCGGCCAAAAAAGTCGTTGAGCTTGGCCTCATACGCCTCGACCTTGCTCATCAGAAGAAGCTCCGCCTCTTCGCGCGTGATGCCCTCGGGATAATCCGCGGCACCGCACTCCGTGCCGTAGCCGATGTACCACTTGCCGCCGGAGGAATACTTCTCCGCGCGGAAGCCCTCTTCCTCTTCGATCTGCGCAATGGCCGCGTCGCCCGCGCGCATCAGCCGATTACTCGCCATCGCGGCGGGCACGCAGAGCTGCATGGCAAGGCACAGCGCCAGAAGCACGGCCAGCGGCGTTCTCTTTCTCATGTTCTGCTTCATCTCGTTTCTCTCCTTTTGCCGGAATCGGGCGAAAATGCCCACTCTCTAAAATGTTTTTCCATGATACCACAGGTTTACATAAGAATCAACCAAAAAGCGCAAAAAATGCCGCCCCGTGTCGAACCGGGCGGCATTTTCGTTATAGCAGCGCGTCGAAGAGCGCGTCCATATTATCGTCGGAATACTCGACTTCCGCGCTGTACAGCCGGCAGAGCTCGATCTGATCCTCCACCGTGAACTCGCCGCGCAGCAAAAGGTGCAGCGCACCAAGCGAGAAAAGCAGCCGGACAGACAGCACGGCGAACGCCGCCTTGCTGCTCACGTCCCCGTCGTCGAGCGCCGTCGGCACGTGGCGGTAGAGAAAATATATGAGCAGCTGCTCATACTCCGTCTCGCGTCCTTTCATGTGCGCGGCAAAATCGTCGAGCGGCAACTCATCTGCGTGCTCGCGCAGCGCTTCCAAAATGCCCGTCCACACCTCGTCCATACGCTCGAGCGAAAGATAAAATTCTGCCCACTGCGCAAGCGGGACGTCCGGCACGTGTGCACCGCAGGCCGATAAAATCTGCTCTATTCGCCGCTCGATCGGTTCCTCACGGTTTTGCGCAAGGGTGAAAAGGCGGTCGCGCAGCGTGAGCAGCGCCGTCTCCTCTTCGTCGAGCTCGCCTTCGCCCGTCACGACGAGCGTTGTCTTCTCCGGCTTAGTCAAAATGAGGCGCGCGGCCTCCTCGCAGCAGAGGCCAACGCCGATCTCCGTGCGCTCCGAAAAAAAGCTGCGGTAGCGCGGGTGGTCGGTGCAGATCTGGCAGAGCATACCCTCCCCGCCGTATAAAATGAGATCGCAGAGGTTTTTGCCGTTCAAAAACGGGCAGCGCTCCTGCTCGCCGAGGAGAAAGTGCGGCATCTCGCCGCTGCGGTCGATACATTTATGCAGGCGCTCGCCCATCTCGCCGCCGATCTGATCGTAGGCGGCGAGGGAATCCCCGTCCACGTCGATCTCCCAGCCGATGCAGCAGTTGTGTCGGCAGCGGTCGGCGATGCAATGGAAAAGCGGATAATAGTCCGGATAAGCGTTCTGCACGGCGGAGTCCTCCTATAGTCGGTGCTGCGCGGTCATAAATCGCGCACTGCTTCATTATAAATCGCGCAGGCGCGCATTGCAATGAATTTTCTCCTTGCCGCCGTGAAAGAGATATGATATAGTGAAATATATGCGGGCATGATGAAATTGGCAGACATGCGAGATTTAGGTTCTCGTGCCGCAAGGCGTTGGGGTTCAAGTCCCCATGCCCGCACCATTTCCCAAATTTCAGAGCGCATCGCTCCGCGATGCGCTCGTTTTGGTATTCCGGCACTTTGGTCTAACATTTTTAGTTTTAAATCAGCTCTTCACAAAGGAGGTGCGCCATGCAGAAGGTCACGCTCGGCATTCTCGCCCACGTCGACTCGGGAAAAACGACCCTGTCCGAGGGGCTTTTATACGCCTCCGGCGCACTGCGGAAGCTCGGCCGCGTCGACCACGGCGACGCCTTCCTCGACACCGACGCGCTCGAGCGCGAGCGCGGCATCACGATCTTTTCCAAGCAGGCAATGCTGTTTGCGGGCGATAAGGAGTTCACGCTGCTTGACACGCCGGGCCACGTCGATTTCTCCGCCGAGATGGAGCGCACGCTGTCGGTGCTCGACTACGCAGTGCTCGTCATCAGCGGCAGCGACGGCGTGCAGAGCCACACGCGAACGCTCTGGCGCCTGCTCACGCGCTACGAGGTGCCGACGTTTCTTTTCATCAACAAGATGGACTTGGCGGGCGCGGACAAGGACGCGCTTCTGCGCCAGCTCACGGCGACACTGAGCGCGGAATGCGTCGATTTCTCCGCATCGCAGGAAACGCGCGACGAAGCGCTCGCCCTCTGCGACGAGGCGGCGCTCGAGCAGCTTTTGGAGCGTGGAAAAATCGACGACGCTCTGATTGCTGAGATGGTCAAAAACCGCAAGGTCTTCCCCTGCTTTTTCGGTTCGGCGCTCAAGCTGGACGGCGTGGAGGACTTTCTCACCGCGCTCGCGTGCTTCACGCGCGAGCCGGTCTATCCGAAGGAATTCGGCGCAAAGGTCTTCAAGATCTCGCGCGACGTGCAGGGCGCGCGGCTCACGTGGCTCAAGGTCACAGGCGGCGCGCTGCGCGTGAAGGCACCTCTCACCTATCGCGCGCAGAATCAGGACTACAATGAAAAGGCCGATCAGCTGCGGCTTTACTCCGGCGTCAAATTCCGCGCGCTCGAAGAGGCGGGCGCGGGCAGCGTCGTCGCCGTCACGGGCCTCAGCCACAGCTATGTTGGTCTCGGCCTCGGCGCGGAGGCGGAGGCGTCCGCCCCGCTTTTGCAGCCGGTTTTGACCTATCAGCTCATCCTACCCGACGGCGCGGACGCGCACAGCGCGCTTATAAAGCTCCGCGAGCTTGAAGAAGAGGACCCGATGCTGCGCATCGTCTGGGACGAGCGCTACGGGCAGATCCACGTGCAGCTCATGGGCAAAATTCAGCTCGAAATTCTGCGCCGCCGCATCCTCGACCGCTTCGGCCTCGACGTGACCTTCGGCGAGGGCAGCATCGTCTATCGCGAGACGATCGCCGCCCCCGTCCTCGGCATGGGACATTTCGAGCCTCTGCGCCACTATGCGGAAGTACAGCTTCTAATAGAGCCGCTTCCGCGCGGGGCGGGCATCCAGCTTGCGTCAAACGTGCCGACGGACGCGCTCGACCTCAACTGGCAGCGGCTGATTTTCACCCATCTTTTAGAGCGCGAGCACGCGGGCGTGCTGACCGGCTCGCCGTTGACGGATGTGAAGTTCACACTTGTCGCGGGCCGCGCGCATCTGAAGCACACCGAGGGCGGCGACTTCCGTCAAGCGACGTACCGTGCCGTGCGGCAGGGCTTGATGCAGGCGGAAAATGTGCTGCTCGAGCCGTATTACGACTTCCGTCTCGAGGTGCCCGCCGAGTGCGTCGGCCGCGCGATGACCGACCTCCAGAACATGGGCGGCACCGTCGAACCGCCGCAGAACGAGGGGGAAAACGCCGTACTCACGGGCTATGCGCCGGTGCGCGCGCTGCGCGACTACTTTGCCGACGTCGCGGCCTACACCCGCGGCCGCGGACAGCTCTCCTGCGCCGTGCGCGGGTATGAGGCCTGCCAAAATCAGGACGAGATCGTCGCGTCCCTTGGCTACGACGCCGAGCGCGACACGGATAATCCCGCGTCCTCTGTCTTCTGCGACCACGGCGGCAGCATCACGGTCCCGTGGAATGAAGTTCCCGCGCATGTTCACTGCGACAGCGGCATCCGCCTTGGTGAAGAGACCGTCGAAGAAGCGCCCGCGCCGCTCCCCCGACGCGGCGTCGGCGCAGGCGGCGCATATGCCGAGGACAAGGAATTGCAGGACATTTTCGAGCGCACATACGGCAAGGTCGAGCGCCGCGCGTTCGAACCGAGCAAAAAGCCCGCGCGCACCTCGCTCGCCGATCACTATGACATCACGATCCACTCAGAGGACACGGAATATCTGCTCGTCGACGGCTACAATATCATCTTCGCGTGGGACGAGCTCCAGCAGCTCGCCGCGCAGGATGTCGCCGCGGCGCGCGGCGCGCTGATCGACATTCTCGCCAACTATCAGGGCTTTCGCAAGTGCCGCGTCATCGTCGTGTTCGACGCCTATAAGGTCAAGGGCAACCCCGGCAGTGTGCAGACGGTGCACGGCGTCAAGGTCGTCTACACGAAAGAGGCTGAGACTGCCGACACCTACATCGAGCGCGCGACCTACGAGCTGCGCCGCGAACGCCGCGTGCGCGTGGCGACGTCCGACGGCCCCGAGCAGGTCATCATCCTCGGCCACGGGGCGCTGCGCGTCTCCGCCCGCGCGTTCCATGCCGAGGTCGAAGCCGCCGAGGGACAGATCAGCGCCGTGCTGCAACGCCTGACGAACCGTCCGCGCAGCGAACGCACCATCAGAAACAACGTAAAGCTCAAGCAATAATTCAGTCAAAAAGCGGTGGCTTCCCTCGCCTCCTAATAAGAAAACATAAGAAAGTCAGTAAAATCAATGTTTTCAAAGGCAGGGAACACGGTACGAAGTCAAAAAATCTCATACTGACAGGCAGGGCGCTGATTTTCACATCAGTGCCCTGCCTGTCCCCACGCCATAGGCAGCCGCTCTATGGCATTTTTTCATATCCGTGCCTATACCCACCTGAAAACTGTATCAATTAGGGCGCGAAAACCTCTGTTTTTTCCTCTCAGAGCGCCGCTTAAAGGGCGGCGTAGGTGTTTTCCCATGGGAAGCGTCCGGGAGGCAGGACAGGGGCTTTTTTGCGTCAAAATCAACACTTTTCAAAAACAGAGAAAGGAGGCGCCGGATATGGCAGTTTTCCGCATCGAAAAGACCAGAGATTACACGGTCATGTCCAACTACCACCTGCGGGACAGGTCGCTGTCCCTGAAAGCGAAGGGGCTGCTGTCCCTCATGCTGTCGCTGCCAGAGGACTGGGACTACACCATGAAGGGGCTTGCCCGCATCTGCAAGGACGGCATCGACAGCATCAGCGGCGGGATCCGGGAGCTGGAGGCGCACCGCCACGATCAGCCGCCATGCCAGAACGAAACCACCGATCACACCACCGATAATAAAGTTCAATGCAAACAGGGCAATCCCTCCACCCAGGGAGCCGCCACCTGGTACGATCCAGAGGCACATCCGATGGAGGCCAAACGGCAGCCCGCAGAGTATCCAGAGCCATACATAGTCAATCTCTCCGTTCTTCACGCAGGCGGATTTGAAGATACAATACAGGATCAGCGCCACGATCACGGGCTGTACACTTTTGAAGAAAAATGCTTTGATTGCTTCGCTTCTTGTCATCGGTAAAACCTCCTTCCGCAGTTCCATTATACAGGATGCCGGGAGCTGCGCCCAGCGTCTTTCAATGAAATTTATTCCAGTTCATGCCGCCGCTGTTGTTCCTGTTCCTTTGCAACGGTCAGCAGCGCATCCACATTTTGCTTGACGGTCTCGTATTCCTGGGCTTCGGCTCTTGCGGCTTTATATTCAGCAAGGAGCCGTTCCTTTTCTGCGTTGAGATTAGCAAGCTCCGTTTTCATGCTTTCCGTTGTCGGCAGCGGCACAGTCCCAGCCGTTTTAATTCTCTGGCGGCCGCTTCAAAAAGGATGATCTCGCTCTCATGCCCCCGCAGGAACTTTTCCTTATCATTCGATTTGCGGTATCGGTCATAGAGTGGTTTTAGCTGACGGTAAGTTTCAGCGTGCTTCATCACAAGGGCAAGTTCTGCGGCACGGTTTTCTATCCGCTTGATCTCCGCATGAGCGGTATCCCTGCGCGCAGGCACGGCGGTCAACCTGCTTTCCAATTCCTCATAGCTGCCGATGCCATGCTCCGTCAAGAAGTTCATAGTTTTGGCGGCCTGTTTCAGATTGTTCAGCTTCGCCCAATGGGTGAAGCCTGCGCTCTGCTGTGCCTTGATATTGTTCTGGATATCAATGAGCAGGCTGATCTTTCCGTCCTGCCGTTTCGGTTGGCGGGAAGGTCTGGATCGTCCGGCAATCCGGGCGGCAAGGGCTTCTTCGGTGTAGTCAACCCCCAGCGTTTTCAGACGGGTGAACCGTTCCTGATCCGGTGCTCTGGCAGAGATATACTTGCCGCGCTTGATCTCATAACCTTCTCTCTGCAGGCGGCGAAGCAGGTCTTCTAAATCGGAACAGGCTGGCAGGAGCCGGTCAATGGCCGCTTTCAGCTTTGCCTTATATTACAATCTGAACAAGGCGTTTTGGCCAGATTTCGGAGGATTTTTTCAAAAAAATCAACCTTATCCGCAACTTTTCTCTGAACACTTCGCCGGATGCCTTGTGTTTCTTCGGATATTCATATATAATGTATCGTGTTGAGTATTATCCATGCGGAGGTACGGTATGAACGGCATCAAGGGCTATATCTCCATTCGGGAGGCGTCCTACCGTTGGGGCGTGTCAGAGCGGCGGGTCAACCAATATTGCGCCGAGGGGCGGATCCCCGGCGCGTCCCGGTTCGGGCGCTCATGGGCGATCCCGGAAAATGCGGAGAAACCGTCCGACCCTCGTAGGAAGGCCACGGAAGGAGGCGGTGGATATGATCTCCGATGAAACCGCATACCGACGGTATCTTGACGGAGAGCAAAAAGCTGCCGACCTGCTGGTGGAACGCTACGGCGATGCGCTGACACTTTACATCAACGGATATATCAAGGACATCCACGAGGCGGAGGATCTGATGATCGAGGCCTTTTCACAGCTTTTCGCAAAGGAGCGGCCGATTGAGGGTGTGGGCAGTTTTAAGGCATATCTTTACAAAACCGCTCGTCACCTTGCGCTTCGACATAAGCAGAAACACCGTCTTGCATTTCTGTGCTTGGATGAGTTGGACTTTGAGCCGCAAAGCAACACCCTGATCGATACCGATCTACTTCGCAGCGAACGAGACCGCCAGCTTTATGATGCGCTTGAAAAGCTGAAAGCAGAATACCGGGAAGCACTCTATCTTGTCTATTTTGAAGATATGAGCTACCGCGATGCGGCAACGGTCATGAACAAAAGTGAAAGCCAGATCACGAAACTGGTCTACCGCGGAAAACAAAGCCTGAAAGTAATTTTGGAGCAGGAGGGATTTACTTATGCGGACAAGTGAGGAGCGTGCCCGCCTGATCCACAGGCGGACAGCGGAAATCAAACAGGAGCGTCGAATAAAAAGACAGCGCCGACTGGATGCGGCCTGCATGGCGGTCTGCCTGCTTCTGGTCATCGGCATCGGCACAATGATGCCGGGACTGATGAGGAACGCCGCGGACGGAAGCATCGTCCATTCTTCGGGAACGGCAAGCCTGATAGGAAGCCATGCCGCGCTGGGCTATATCGTGATGGGGCTGTTGGCATTTTTCCTTGGGGTTTGCGTGACGGTTCTTCTATACCGTCTGCATCGGAGATGTGAAGGACAGAAGCAGGAGGAGGCCGGAGATGGAGAACTTTGAACTCATTGATAACCTGTTTCAGATCGCGGTGCTGCTCTGCGCCTGTGTCGCTGCCGGTATTCTGGCCATTCGGCACAGGAACCGCAGCCTCCTGATTTTATCTCTTGCCTATGCCTGCTTTGCCATGGGGACGATATACTATGTGCTGTATCTGGTCATCATTGGCATCTGGCCGCAGGTATTTTATGTGGCGGAGATCTCCTGGCTGGCCGCATGGCTTTTCTATCTGTCCGTGCAGATCCTGCGGATAGAGAGGATCGGATACCGCTTCTCGTGGTTTGCAGGCAGCGCGGCGGTGCTTGTCGCAGTGGTCGCTTTTGCCGACCATGCCTTTGGGCCTTCCTATTTCTTTTCCGCGCTGTTTGCACTCGTAGCGGGAGTGAACATGTATCTTTCGGTGTTTGGCATGCAAAGTGTTCAGCCATATCGAAGCACGGATGGTCTGATGGCTGGCTGCATCGTTCTGCAGGTACTTCTGTATCTGGTTTCCGATTTTATACAGGATTATACCTGCTTTAACCTTTATTTTGCCGTGGACATTACACTGACACTATCCATGGTAGCATTGCTGCCATTTACTCTGCGGGAGGTGGGAAAATGACTTATATCGAAAATATCTTTCTCTGCCTCGCCATACCGATGATACTGTCGCTGTTCTTTATAAAAGGACGGTCCAGAAGCTATATCCTGTTTGTGACCATTGGAATGGGGATTTGTCTGTTGAGTGCCTATGTCAACAGCTTTTTTATGTGGCTATACGGCGTGGATGGAACAGTTGCCGCTATTGAGATTACCCCTGTATGTGAAGAATTATTAAAGCTGCTTCCGTTACTGTTTTACTTCCTGATTTTTGAGCCGGAACCGAGAGAACTGCCTATGGTGGCAATTGCCATTGCCGCAGGTTTTGCAACCTTTGAAAATGCATGCTACCTGACGGAAAACGGTGCGGCTAACTTCAGCTTCCTGCTGATCCGGGGGATTTCTGCGGGCGGGCTGCATATCCTTTGCGGGATCCTTTCCGGCTTCGGCATCTCCTATGTCTTTCGCCACCGCTGGCTGTCAGTTACCGGAACTGCCGGAATTTTAGGTGCCTGCACAGGTTTTTATGGAATTTATAAACTGCTGATAACAGCCGATGGTGGATGGAAAACGGCAGGGTATCTCTTTCCCTCTGTTTTGATCCTCTGCCTTTTCATAGCAAAAATCCTTCTTCCTAAGTTCACCATATCTTTAAAATAATACGAACAAGGCACATTGAGCCGTCCCGTTTTGGGGCGGCTTAAAATTTTTTCAAAAATTTTTGATTTTTAGTGAGAAAATTTTAAATTTCGTGTCTTTTAGTAAGTAGAGGGGTGTGTAAAGCATCTACAATAAGGGAAGGAGTGTGACGATGAACGGCATAACTGAAATCCGGATGCGAAAAATACAGTCCAGGACACGGCAATACCGGCGGCGATATGAATGGCGTGAGATCTCCTGTCTGACAGTATGCAGCCTGTTTCTTTTAGCCGGAATAGGAATTTTGCTTGGGCACATACAGGAACCGGGGATATCTTCTGTAGCAGAAGACTACGGCGCGGTTCTGCTGCGAAACGGAGCAGATCTGTATGTGACCATTGGCATCGCCTCTTTTACAGCCGGTGTGGTGATGACGATCATCTGTATCCGTTGGAGGAAGAAAAAATGGCCATACATCGGATAAGGAAGAAAGAGAGGAAAGAATATGAAAAAGCGATTGAATAGAATGCTCAGTCCCCTGCTGATATGCAGCATGGTGATGACGATGATGCCCACAACCGTTTTTGCGACGAACCGTAAGGATGCCGTTATGGAAGAATACGCAGGCGGCTTGTGTGAACATCATCCGGAACATGATGATAAATGTGGATACTCCGAGGGAATAGCAGGAACAGACTGCAGTCACGAGCACACAGACGATTGCTATACGGAAGTGCTCAAGTGCGTCAACCAGTACATTGACCAGTGGGGCCTGGACGACGGCTTCAG
>ERZ773157.2623-NODE-2623-length-13730-cov-4.208629_pt1 | contig 13730 bp, 16 predicted proteins | sample MGYA00511480_ERZ773157 | MGnify/ENA primary metagenome ERZ773157 (study PRJEB29015, sample SAMEA2737863) | human gut metagenome | biome: human gut; feature: human-associated habitat; material: faeces | place: China | collected 2012 ... | reverse complement strand
AAATCTCTGCGCCATGCTTTTGGCGCACGGAGAAAAGGGTGAGAAAATCGACAGATTTTCGAGGGAAAGCGAACACGACCGCTTTCCCTGGCTGCCCTTTTGCAATCAGAAAAATCTGAGAAATATTCCGGTGGAATATTTCTCACGAGATATTTAAAACAAGACTTGGTGCAGTATAAACATGGACAGCATTTTTAGAAAAATAGCTGCACTAAAAAAATCTTCTTATCAACCTTTATCATCTGGAAAGGAGCATGACCATGAACGCTCTACTGACCTACCGCCGTCTAACAGAAACAGACATTCCTACATTTGTGGCAATGCGAATCACACAGCTGAAAGAAGAAGGGGCACAGTCTGATCTGGACTTAGAGCCGGCACTGACAACATACTACCAGAAGCATCTGACAGACGGCACTTTCGTATCCTGGCTGGCGGTGGACGGAGAACGCATCATCGGGACAAGCGGAATGTCCTTTGTGGAAAAGCCGCCGTATTACAGCAATCCCACAGGAAAGATCGGATTGCTGTCCAGTATGTATACCCATCCGGACTACCGCAGACAGGGCATTGCCTGGAAACTGCTGGATTGCGTGGTGGAAGAGGCGAGAGCCTGCGGATGCGGCGCTGTGTGGATCACCGCATCCGAAATGGGTGTGCTGTTGTATACTGCGTATGGATTCGAGAAAAACGGACGTTTTTTGCAGTATGTGTTGTAATGCGCAGTGAAAAAGTTCTTCATATCAGTAAAGTTTTTTGATCCAGCAATTTTTCAAAAATGCTGGCGAGGGCTGTTTCTAAAACTTTACAAATTTTAGCTTTCGCATATTCGGAGAGTACAATATCGTAAAACTCTAAAAGTCTTTACAGATTAGGCTCCCTTGAAAAGGGAGCTGGCAGCCGTAGGCTGACTGAGGGATTTTTCTGTGAAATCTGTAATTTAAGAAAATGGTTTTGCTGAAATTCCTCCACCAGCTGCGCTGGTTCACCTCCCTTTTCAAGGGAGGTTAATTCCCTCGAAAATCTGTTGATTTTCTCACCCTTTTCTCCGTGCGCCAAAAGCATGGCGCAGAGATTTCGCTGTCTGCGGACAGCGCCCAGGGTTTCTCGCCCTGGACCTCGGCAGCATTTTTTTAGAAAAATTGCTGCATCAAAAAAATCTTCTTTTAATCGTCAATTCCACTTTTTATCATTCGGAAAGGAGCATTCCCATGAACTATGCAGAAACCCTCGGCGTCAAGGCAAAGGCTGTGGAATCCGCCATTGCCACTGCCGCACCCCAGGTGAAAAACAACGCCCTTGCCGCCATTGCCGATGCCCTGCTTTCCCGGCAGGAGGAGATTCTCGCCGCCAATGCCAAAGACCTGGAGGCGGCTGTGCAGAACCACATGACCGCATCGCTCCAGGATCGCCTGCGGCTGACACCTGCCCGTATTTCCGGTATGGCAGATGCGGCACGTCAGCTGATCGCTGCGGAAGATCCTATCGGTTCGGTGGACAGCGGCTCTGTCCGTCCCAACGGTCTGCAAATCCTCAAGACCCGTGTGCCGCTGGGCGTTATCGGCATTATCTTTGAGTCCCGTCCCAATGTTACCGTGGATGCGGCGACCCTTTGTCTGAAAGCCGGAAATGTTGTCATTCTCCGTGGCGGCAAAGAGGCGATCCATTCCAACACCGCACTGGCGGAGATCATGCGGGATGCGGTGGAGACTGTGGGACTGCCCAGGGATATCATTCAGCTGGTAGAGGATACTTCCCGTGAGACAGCGGCAGACATGATGCATCTTACCGGATACCTGGATGTGCTGATTCCCCGTGGCGGCGCCGGTCTGATTCAGGCGGTGCTGCGCCAGTCCACCGTGCCGGTCATCGAGACTGGTGCCGGAAACTGCCACGTCTACGTGGACAGCTGCCTGCACGGCGAGCCGGATTATGAAATGGCAGTGCGCATCATTGACAATGCCAAGACCCAGCGCCCGTCCGTCTGCAACGCCATCGAGGGACTGATCGTCCATAAGGACGTTGCCGCAGAGATTCTGCCCAGAGTGCAGGCGGCGTTCCGTTCGCACGATGTGACCATTTACGGCGACGAAAAGACCCGGGAGATTCTGGGCGATGCGGTTCAGCCGGTGACCGAAGAACTGTACGACACGGAATTCAACGACTATAAGATCACCGTCAAGGTGGCAGACAGCCTGGAGGATGCAATGGCGCATATCGCCAAGTACAGCACCAAACACTCCGAGTGCATCATCACCCGTGACCTGGACGCTGCCCAGAAGTTCCAGCGTACTGTGGATGCGGCTGTGGTCTATGTGAACGCCTCCACCCGGTTCACCGACGGCGGCGAATTCGGCTACGGCGCAGAGATCGGCATTTCCACCCAGAAACTCCACGCAAGAGGTCCTATGGGTCTGCACGAGCTGACTACCGTGAAATATCTGGTCACCGGCAGCGGACAGATTCGGGAGTAACCTCATGCTGCCCATTCTCTGCGGCATTGCCTGTGCGGTGCTGGTGATTCTCGATGTTTCCGGAAAACTGCATCCGAAACGCACCCGTTCCCAGGTCTTGCTGCATTTGTTTTCTCTGTCGGGCGCATTGCTGCCGCTGATGCTGGCGATGCTTTCTCCGGCGGCATTTCTGGACGATGCCGCAGCTATGAATCCGGTCTTTCGTGTTCTTTGCACGCTGCCGTCTCCGGTGCAGTGGGTGCCTGGCGTGGGGATGCTGCTGTGCGCCATGACCTGGTGCTATACCATGGTGCACATCTGTACCTGCGTCCCCGTTTCCCGAACCGGCAGTACCCCAAAGCTGGCGGCAAAACAGCAGCTGACTTTTCTCTGGTTCTCCCTGCCGTTTTTCCTGCTGATGCTGGTTTCCGGCGTGGTTTTGCTGGTGTATCTGCTCAGTGTCTGGTGGATGTTTGCGGTGTTGGTACTGCTGTTCGGCATTATCTTCCTGCCGGCAATTATTTTCGGTGCTGTGATGCTGGGCTATGTGACACTTTTGATGTGTCTGCCCCTGCTGCTGTATTTGATTGCCCTGTTGATTCCCTACGTCATGGGCATTGTTTACGGCAACCGGTATCTCATCGCCTGTGCGCCCTGTCTGGGCTGGAAAAAGCCCTGGCGCATCTTCCTGCAGGTTGTCATGTTCCTGCCCTGTCTGCGGTGGGTGGTGACGGCAATCACCATGGAAAAGATGCGGAACGTATCATAAATACAAACGCCCCGGCAAACGGTGAAAAGTTCCGTTTGCCGGGGCGTTGCTTTTACTTTATAGGATTAGCCGACCGCATTGTCATCGTTCAGCTGTGCCAGTTCCTTTTGGTATTCCTCCAGCGACTGGGCGGATTTCGCATCCTTTACCTTGGGGCTTTCCTTATAGCGGTAGTTCTCAATGTTCTGCTCGTCCAGCCGGAAGAACCCGTCTCCGGCGGTGAGGTCATAGTAACCGTAGGCGGACTGCGCCTCGTTCGCCATCTCACCGGAATAGACCTGGACTTCTTTCAAGTCGTTGCCCTCGGTGAGATAGTACTGTGCGATGTACTCCGTGTCCATGTGACAGCTGTTGATGAAAAAGCCGATCTCGTTTTCTGAGCCGTAGATCTGGGTGTGCGCACCGTTTCCCGAACCGTCCACCTGGACCGGCTGCTTGTCTGCGTCCGTTGTCCAGACGTAGAGGGCATAGTCTGCCTCGCTGTAGCCCGTCCGGACGATCAGCTCCGGCGTGCCGTCCTTGTCCATGTCGTAAAGCACATAGGTGAACGGCAGGAGCGTGTCGTCGTTTTCCTTGTCCTTCTGATACTGTTCCGCATAGTACTGTATCACGTTGGCATACGGGTCAACGCCGTCGGCGGAAAAGTTCAGTTCCGGCGTATCTGTAAAAACCGGCGTAGTCTCCGGTCTGGTGTCCTGCGTCAGTTCATCTGCACTGTGAATTCGGGTGCAGCCGCCGGACAAAACGCCGGTCAGCACCGCCGCCGCCAAAAGAATTGCTTTGGGTCGCCGCATGAAAAAGCCTCCTTATTCCACCGGTTTCCGCACCACACTGCGTGCCGGAAAAGCCTGGTCACAGCAGATGGAACACTGCATCATCGCATGGTTTGCGGTCTCGATGGATTCGCCGTCCTCGTTTTGCAGTCCCTGCGCCGTCACCGTCACCGGCGGCTGTCCCGGCGAGACGATCTCCAGGGTGTCTCCGGCGAAAAACCGGTTGCGCTGGGTGAGATAGAGCCTGCCGTTTTCCCAGCGGTTCACCACGGCGACGACATCACAATTGCGCACATAACTGCTGTCTGCATAGCGCTGACAGGCGTTTTCTCTGCCGTAGAAAAATCCGGTGCAGTATTCCCGGTGGCTGACCTGCACCACCTCATCCAGCGCCCATTCCGGCGCCGGCTTTCCAGCCATGGCGGCATCCAGCGCCGCACGATAGGCGTTGGTCACGACGGCAACGTAATAGGCGGATTTGTTCCGTCCCTCGATCTTCAGACTGTCCACGCCGGCGTCCAGCAGTTCCTGGAGATGCTCCACCATGCACAGGTCCTTGGCGTTGAAAATGTACGTGCCTTCGTCGGTCTCCTCAATGGGGAAATACTGTCCCGGCCGTTTGGATTCCACCAGCTGATAGTTCCAGCGGCAGGGCTGTGCGCACGCACCCCGGTTGGCGTCCCGTCCGGTGAGATAGGCGGACAGGAGACACCGTCCGGAAAAGGACATACACATTGCCCCGTGGACAAAGACCTCCAGCTCCATTTCTGCCGGGATCTTCGCCCGAATGCCGGCAATCTCTTCCAGGGACAGCTCCCGTGCCAGCACGGCACGTTTCACGCCCATGTCATACAGCGCCCGGCAGGTGCTGTAGTTGACGATGCCCGTCTGTGTGGACATATGGATCTCCATATCCGGCGCAAGCTTTCGTGCCATTGCCAGCAGTCCCAGGTCTGCCAGGATGAGCGCATCTGCGCCGGCATCCTGTGCCTCCTGCAAAAACTGGGGGAACATGGGAATCTCCTCGTTCCGTGGCAGGGTGTTGCAGGTGAGATATACCTTTTTGCCGTACTGGTGCGCCAGGGTGACTGCTTCGTGCAGCTGCTCGGCGCTGTGGAAATTGCTGGCGGCGGCACGCATACTAAAGCTTTCCCGTCCCAGATAGACGGCATCAGCGCCGTAGTCCAGCGCTGCCCGGAGCCGTTCCAGATCGCCGGCAGGCGCCAGCAGTTCCGGTTTATTCCTCTGTGCCATCGCTGTCCTCCTCGCTGTTTTCCTCGGCGGCAGCAGATTCCTCTGCCGCTGCCTGCTGATCCTGTACCTTCTTCTGATTTGCCTCGTGTTCCTGGATGGTCTCGGCGAAATAGGTCTCCTTGGTGTCGATGTTGGAGTAGAAGAAGTAATAGTTGGTGTTATCCGGATACAGCGCCGCCTGGATCGCCTCAATGCCCGGATTGCAGATCGGACCTGCCGGGAGACCGGTACACTGATAGGTGTCATAGGAGGTGTACAGATCCTCGTTGTAGGATTCGCTGTGGGGCTTGATGACCTCTTCCACATACTTGGTGGTGGGGTCGGACTGGAGCAGGGGATATTCGGTGGCGTTGTTCAGACGGTTCCAGAATACCGAGGAGATAGTCGCCATCTGTTCGGTGTTGCCTGCCTCTGCCTGTATCATGGATGCCAGGGTGATGGTCTGATCCAGGGTGACGTTCAGTGCATCCATGCGGTCGTACATATCCTTGGTGATCTTGTCGTTGAAGTTCTCCAGAATCTTCTGGCAGACCAGTTCCACGTCCATTTCCTGGTAGAAGGTATAGGTGTCCGGGAAGAGATAGCCCTCCATCTGATAGAATTTTTCGTCCTGGAAGCTGGGCAGGTGGTCTTCATAGGCATAGCCGAATTTGCTGTCATGGTTGAAGTGGTCCAGGAACTCGTCTGCGTCGCAGACGTTGTTCTCTTCCAGCAGGTCTGCCGCATCCACCAGACGAATGCCCTCCGGGAATGTGACGGAGACGGACAGGGAACTGTCCAGAGGCTTGCTGACCAGTTCGCTCAGAATGGTCTCATACGCCATATCCGGACGCAGCTCGTGGTCGCCGGGCTTGATGTCCTTGTCCTTGTCGCTCATGCCGGCAATAAAGACAAAGAAATCCGGCTTGGAAATGATGTCCGCCTGCTGGAGCGTCTCGGCGATCTCCTTCATGCTTGCGCCCTGGGGGATGGTGACGATCTTGGTGGAACTGTCACTGTTGATGCCCAGCAGGTCTCTGCCGTAGACGATCAGCGCACTGGACAGCAGGATCGACACGCCGATGATGACGATAATCATAATGAGGGCGCTGATGATCCGGTGCTGTTTCCGCTTTTTCCGGGGACGCTTTGCCGATGTACTGGCATTGTTATTATTATGTACCGGCTCCGGGTGAAAGGGTTCGCTTTCGCCCTCCAGGTCGGCGTACAGGGGATCGTCCTCGATGGTGCTCCGGGATGCGGTTTCGCCGCCGGAGAGCATTTCCCACTGCGCACTGTCAAACAGGGTGGTCTGGGTGTTGCTGTCCGGCTCCGGCTGAGCGTTTGCCGGCTGAAATGCCTGTGCTGCCGGCTGGGATGCAGTCGGCTGGCTCTGCCGGGGCGCAGCCGGTTCCGATGCGGGACGTTGTGCCGGCTCGGATGTTCTCGGCGGCGGTGTCGGGGCAGACTGCCGTGGTGCAGCAGCGTCTTTCTGTGCAGCCGTTTCCCGCAGAATGTCGTTCAGCAGCTTGTCACGGTTAAAGTCTTTGTTATCCATTCCATACCTCCAGAGATATTTCCGTAGCGATACCGTCCAGACGCTGGTCTGTCGGTTCTGTTGGCACGCAGTCCGTCACAAAAGAGGACAGCGCATAGCCGATTTTTCGCAAAAAGGGATATGCCCGCAGAAAGCGGTCATAATAGCCGGCACCGTAGCCCAGTCTGCCGCCGTTTTGATCGAAAGCAAGTCCCGGCACCAGGCAGAGCGGCGCTTGTCCGGCATCTGGCAAGATCACCGGCAGAGTTTCCAGCGGCTCTGCCACGCCGAAACTGCCGGAGACCAGCTGACTTTCCAGGGGCTGTTCCGGGGAGAGCCGGTGAAACGCCATGCGCCGTTCCGGGAGACATCTGGGTACGGCAACCGTTTTTCCGTCCGCCAGCGCCCGGCGCAGGAGTTCCCGTGTTTCCGGCTCCTGGGGCAGGGCAACGAAACAGAACAGCTGGCGGCAGTCCGCATAGAGACTGCTTTCCAGAAAGCGGCGGCAAAGGCGCTGTTCCCGGCTGGCTTTTTCTGCCTGGGGCATTGCTTTGCGGCGGCTGCGCATTTCCTGCCGGAGCGCCTGTTTCGCCGCAGCCTGGTCAATCACAGAGGATCGACGCACGGATCTGCGCCTGCGCCTCCTTGCCCAGCATAGCGCCAACCAGTTCCAGACCGAAGTCTACGGCAACGCCAGCGCCACGGGCAGTGATATACTTGCCGTCCTGGATCACGCCGTCGCTGCCGATCTCTGCGCCCAGCAGATCTTTCTCAAAGCCGGTGTAGCAGGTCGCTGTCTTGCCCTGGAGCAGACCCTTGTGTCCCAGGATAGACGGGGCAGCGCAGATCGCACCGATCCAGCGGTCATTTTTTGCGCAGTAGTCGATGGCAGCCTGTACGGTCTCAGATGCCTCTTCGTTCAATGTACCCGGCATACCGCCCGGCAGCACGATCATTTCCATATCTGCGCCGATCTGTAATTCTTCGGCGGTGATGTCTGCGGTCACCGGGATGCGGTGCGAACCGGTGACGATCTTTCCGGTGACACCTACGGTGGTCACGTCCAGCTTGGCACGGCGGAGCATATCCACCGGCGCAAGCGCCTCGACTTCTTCAAAACCATTGGCAAGAAATACATAGATCATAGTAATTATCCTTTCTGTATCTGATAAAACAAGTTTGTCCCGGGGCAGCACCACACAAAGCTTGTGTGTCGCTTTCCTAGGTTCACAGCAGCTTTTCCGGGGTATCGCAGGTCGCCGTCCATTTTTCCAGGAGCAGTTCCGGATAGTAGGACAGCTTGGACTTGCGCAGTCCCGGAATGCCCAGATCCTCTTCCCGGTTCAGATAGGTGTAGTCCATGGCAAAATGCGCCGCAAACGCCTGCGCCATTGCCGGATATGCCCCGTGAAAACGGGTGTCCGCCTTTTCGATATGCACGCCGAAGGTGTTGCTGCAAATTGGTTCGCCGATGGAAAATGCCGCCAGCTCGCCGTCAGTTCCAGCGCCTCGAAGTTCTGGAAAAAGGTGTGGATGGCATACTGTTCCGCCACGCTGGATGCGTCCGAATAGCCGCCTTTGGCGTTGTAGCTTTCTGCCGCAAAGGTGATGCACTCGTCAAAGTCGTTGGGCGTGATCTCCGAAAAAACAGCCCCGTATTTGGAAAACTGGGCGATGTGGTTTCGCTTTTTGTGATACTTTTTCCCGGCGAGCGCCACGAAATCGGCGGTGCGGTAGAGATAATCCGCATCATCCCGATTGTTTTCCAGGGTGAACACGCCGGGGAACAGCGCCTGTATCTCCGGCAGCGTCTGGCTGGTCAGCCCGAAGATGACCAGCGGCTTTTGCCGTTCTGCCGCAAAGTCAGCCATTGCAAGAATCGCCTTCCGCAGGTCACCGCTGCCGCAGGGATAGGAAAAGTGGGGTGCGCCGTCCTCGGTGTCGAAACTGCAGGTCAGATAGAAGTTTTCATATTGGCAGATCTGGGAGTCTGCCGCCCGGCACCATGCCAGGTTGTTGGCAAAGCTGTATTCACAGCCCATAAAATCAGACTGTTTCAGCGCCTCCTGGATCCAGGAACGGTCTGCCAGTGTGATCTTCCGGAAATTCAGCATTCCAAAGCCTCCTGTATACGCTGATATAGGTTGTCCCGAATCTGCTCGATGGGGTAGAGGTGTTCGCCGTCGGAAACTTCCACAAACTGCCAGCCTAGCTTTGCCCCGGCATATGCGGCGGCACGGCTGCACTGTTCCAGATAGGCGAGGTCTGCCTCGTGGATGTCCTTTTTGGCGGCGTCGCCGTCATAGCGCTTGGACAACAGTTTTTGTGAAAGCGCCAGCGGCAGGGACAAAAACAGCACCAGATCCGGTCTCGGTAGTTCCAGCTTGTTGTACTCATAGTCCTCCAGCCAGCGGAGATAGTCGTCCCACTGCTCCGGCGGCAGCTTGCTCATCTGATGGATGGCGTTGGAGGTGGTATAGCGGCTGGCGAGAATGATCTCTCCGGCAGCATAGTTTTTCTCCCAGTCCAGCTTGTAGTTGGCGTAGCGGTCTACGGCATAAAAGCTGGATGCGGCATAGGCGTTGACGCCGCCGGGCGTGTCGGAAAAGTCGCCGTGGAGATACATTTTCACCAGGGCAGCCGAGGGCTTGTCGTACATGGGAAAGCTGATGGACTTTACGGTTTTGCCCTGTTCTGTCAGCAGCTTGCCCAGCGCCTCGAACTGCGTGGACTTGCCGCAGCCGTCCAGCCCGTCCAGTACAATGATCTTACCTTGTTTCACCATGGATCACCTCAAACTTTTCCCGTACTTCCTTTGCCTTGCCGCAGCTCATCTTGCCCTCGGTACATCCGCCGCAATAGCAGGACGGACCGGCGGTGCGGAACAGCGCCGGAGAAACTTCACAGCAGAGCCGGAGCATTTCCGTCGCAACTGCCCGGATCTCCCACTGCGCCCGGTTGCAGCACCGCAGCCGGAAAAAGTTCCGGAGGCTGCGGACGTTCATGGTCAGGATCATCTTTGTCTCACAGGCGTTGGGCAGCACATAGCGTGCGTCCTCGATGGCTTTTTTCTCCGCCTTGGTGCGGGCTGCCTTTTCGGAACATCCCTGCGCCAGAAATTCCGGCACATACTTTGCCGCCAGGGCATCTGCCAGCTGGTTGTAGCTGTCGATGGACTGCTGCATGGCGCTCTCATAGGCTTTCAGCAGCTCCGGATCAGCGGCGATCGCCGGCGGTGTCACGAAAACGAAGTGATCCTGGCGCACATAGCGCTGGCTCTGCACGGAAAACGATGCAATGCGGTGACGTGTCACCTGTGCCAGGAACGACCGGGAAACGCCCTCGATGCCAAAGGTAAACGTCACGTGTTCCACCGGGCTTTCGTGTCCGAATCCAGCCAGCATTTCCACGAATTGTTCCGCTTTTTCCTGGGAGATGGACTCCCGCAGTGCCTCTACGTCTGTATCTGAATAACAAAGCCGGGCTGCCGCAGCGACAGTCTGTTCCGGTGTTGGGGTATGCGCCAGCAAAACCACTTTCATTCTATCACACTCCTGCATTTTCATATGATCTGATATCATCTCATTATAACACACAATAGGGCAAAGTGCAAGTCCCTAGCTGGAAAAAGAGAACTTTGGCATACCGTAGGGGCGAACATCGTTCGCCCGTGACTTCTCAGCCAGTCTGCGGCTGTCAGTATCTTTAAGAGCGGTATCAATTTTGCCTCCTCTCTTAGAGAAGGTGTCCGAAGGACGGAGGAGTCGTGGAGTCGGGGATGTCAGTTCCTTTGTACAAAAATATCGAGCTGCATCTGCCGGCGTCACATCATAAAAAACAAAAAAGCGCTCCGATTCAAAAATCGGAACGCTTCTGTTATCTGAGCTGTCAGATCAGCTTAGTCGCTGACATACGGCAGCAGTGCAATGTGTCTTGCACGCTTGATTGCAGTTGTCAGTTCACGCTGATGGAATGCACAAGTGCCAGTAACTCTGCGGGGCAGAATCTTAGCACGTTCAGTCATGCACTTCTTGAGCTTGGCAACGTCCTTATAGTCGATGCGCTCTACACGATCTATACAGAACATACAAACCTTTTTGCGGGGGCGCTTGCCGCCACGCTGAGATCTTTCTCTCTCCATGATGATTTATCCTCCTATCTGCAATGCGGTATTTTCATTCGCTTGATCAGAAGGGAACTTCGCCGTCGCTGAGGATCTCTTCGAAGTCGCCCAGGTCGCCCAGCTGTAAAGAGCCGGGAGCATTGTTGGATGCCGGTGCCTGGGGAGCCGGTGCTGCCTGGGGTGCAGGCTGCTGGTATGCCGGGGCAGACTGTGCAGGCGCTGCTTGTGCATAAGCAGGCTGCTGATAAGCGCCCTGGTATCCGCCGCCGTTTTCCTGTGCGGCACGCTTGGACTCTCCGAAGGAAACATTGTCAGCCTGAACGTCCATGCTGTAGTGCTTGACACCGTTCTGGTCTGTATAATCGCTGTTGCGCAGACTGCCTTCCACAATGATCATACTGCCCTTGTGGAAATAACGGCTGACAAACTCCGCTTGCTGTCTCCAGCAGGTAACACTAATGAAATCAGCTTCCCGTTCGCCGGTCTGTTTGTTGGAAAAGCGCCGATCCACTGCCACACGGATGCGGCAGACAGCGACGCCGCTCTGTGTCTGCCGGAAATCCGGATCCGCACAAAGCCGTCCCATCAAAATCACTTTATTCAGCATATCGTTTCCCTTTCTGAAATTGGTCTTACTTTACGGTAACCAGAGAACGCAGAACGCCGTCTGTGATGTTCAGAACACGCTCTACTTCTGCCGGAACATCCGGAGTGGACGTAAAGGTATACAGTGTGTAGTACCCGTCCGGCTCATCGTTGATCGGATATGCCAGCTTACGCTTGCCCCACTCGTTTACTTCGTCCAGTGTGGCAGAAGATGCGATCTTCTCACGGAACTTTTCGACCAGCTCCTTAGCAGCTTCCTCACCGTTCTTCAGACTGAAAACCGTCATCAGCTCGTAGGATTCCTGTTTCTTTGCCATACTCAATACACCTCCTTTTGGATTTCGCCCATGCAGCGCATGAGCAAGGATAACACACCTATTATACCAAACCCGACAGAAAAAGTCAAGCCCTTTTGCAAAAAAAATCGCACCGAAAATCCCCGGCTTTTTGTATACTTCTGTCAATGCCGGAAATATCGGTGCGATGATCCACAATTGATTTTACGCGCTTTGCATACCTCGCATATAAAAAGAAATAACCGCCCCTGACTGCAATCACGACGGTTATTCTTTCAACCAATGTGGGAGCAGACCGTCTGCCGGCGTGCCCTTTTCTATTTTTATGATACGTCATTTGCTCGGATTTGTCAAGCAAAAATTTTGTTTTGGTCGTTATATTTATATAATAGTATCCCACTTATCCCAGACCCTCCGCCTGTGCAAAGGTCATGCCGGGATGCAGCGCCATGTTGAGGGAACACGCCAGCAGATCTCCGGCGTGGTCGATGAGCCGGTCGATGTCCCGTGGCGTGACCATCATATTGGGGCGATCCTTCGGGACGCTTTTCCCGTAGATGCCCTGGACGGCGGTGTGCAGGTCTACCACCGTAGGGATTCCCAGGGCAATCACCGGCACGCCCAGAGTGCGCCGGGAAAGCTCTGCCCGGCGGTTCGCCACGCCGCTGCCGGGAGAGATGCCGCTGTCGCTCATCTGAATCGTTTTTCCCAGCCGGGAAAGCTCTGCACAGGCGAGGGCATCCACAGCCACCACTGCCGCCGGCTGGATCTGTTTGCAGACCGCCTCAATCAGTTCCGCCGACTCCATGCCGGTCTGCCCCAGCACGCCGCCGGCGAGGACACAAACCGGGCGCAGCTCCGGCAGATAGGAAAGTTCCTCTTCGGACAGCGCCGTCCGGAGATGGCGTGTCGCCAGAACCTTCGACGCCACCCGTGGACCCAGTGCGTCCGGCGTAATGGCACGGTTCCCCAGCCCGGCGAGAAAGACACAGCCCTCTTCCGGCAGAAAATGCCCCAGCTCCTCCGCCAGTTCCTCTGCCATTGCCTCATAGTCGGCGCTGCTCCGGGATATGGCGGCTGCCTCTAATGTAACATAGCGTCCGGCAGGCTTGCCAATGGGTGCGCCGCAGACGTCGTTTTTGATGCGGATCTCTGTGACGGAAAATGCTTTTCCACGGGTCTCCTGGGTGATTCCCGGCAGGTCGGGTGCGGCGGCGGTGCGTTCTACCGCAAGGTCGGTGCGAAACTGCTGTGTCATGGCGAAACCTCCTGGATTTTGTGCAAACTGCTGGCTTTTCACGGGAAAAAATTGTGGCGTTCCTCGAAAATACCTATTGCAATTTGTGACGGGCTGTGTTATAATAGAATTTAGTCACGGCGTTCTCATCGATGAGCGCCAGCATTTGGTCGTTCCAAATTGCGGGGAAATTTCCCCACTGAATGGCAGTACCGTGTCAATGCTGTCATTAGTGTATGACGTACAGAATCCGGTGATTCGAGGGAATTCTACCCATTATTTTGATTGTTGAAAAAGGAGATCTGAACTATGCCGAATATTCGTTCTGCTAAGAAGCGTGTAAAAGTAAGTGCAACCAAGACTGCTGCCAACAAGGCTCGCAAGTCCAATCTGAAGACCATGATCAAGAAGGCTGACGCAGCCTGCGCAGCAAACGCAGCTGACAAGGAAGCAGCTGTACGTGTTGCAATCAAGCGTGTTGACCAGGCTTGCGCAAAGGGTCTGATGCACAAGAATGCAGCAGCTCGCAAGAAGTCTCAGCTGGCAAAGAAGCTGAACGCTGCAAAGTAAGCGGTCGCTTATCATTTTCACAAAAAAGAAAGAGCGTATGCCCGAACGGGTGTACGCTCTTTTTGCGTTACCTATCATTAAGGCAATACCGCACAAAGCCCGCCTGGCGGCTTTGCACGCAATCTGCTTGCTG
>ERZ773157.2621-NODE-2621-length-13732-cov-3.017182_pt1 | contig 13732 bp, 8 predicted proteins | sample MGYA00511480_ERZ773157 | MGnify/ENA primary metagenome ERZ773157 (study PRJEB29015, sample SAMEA2737863) | human gut metagenome | biome: human gut; feature: human-associated habitat; material: faeces | place: China | collected 2012 ... | reverse complement strand
TCTATTATTCCGGTTCCCGCGAACAGATTGTAAACGAACGGCGGCGGGATTCAAATGCAGAAATGTTTGCAATGGTTCACCGCGACCAAAAGGCCCGCCGCCGCAGAGTTATCTTTTTTTACCCCACTTGGGGCGTATGTCGAGGAAAATCTCGAAATTCAAGCGTGGCATGGGACGAGCCAGCACCGAAAGATACTCCTCGTTAAACAGGTTTTTGACCGCGATCTTCACGGAAAAATCAGCCCAGGGTACGGCGAAAAGTTTTTCGACCGACATGTCGCTCATAAGATACGGAGGTACATATCCCGAGATCGTGTAGTCGTTGCTCGACATGGTGAAGCGTTCGCTATACCAACACCATTTGTAGAGCAGCCGCCAGCTTTTCCATGCCAGCCGCGCCGTTACCGACGCCGAGAACTCCGGTACATAGACCAGTTGTTTGCCGATGGACTCGTCGCCCTTGCTCATCGGCTCGCTCTCGTTGATCGAGGGCGTCCACGAAAAATTGCCGTCGGCACCGACTTGCCAGTCACGGTTCCAGGTTCGGTCGAAGCCCGCCTTCAATTCCACTCCGTAGGCATGTACTTTTTTGAGGTTCTTCGGCGTCCAGAAATCCTGCTTGCCTCCCAGCGGTATCCACAGAATCCAGTCGTCGATGTAGGAATCGAACCACGTCGCCTCGCCGTGAACCGCGTACCGACCCTCTTTGGCGAAGGCAAACGATACGCCGCCGTCGTAGGTGAAGCCGTGTTCGGGCTGCAGGTCGGGATTGCCGCCCGGCTGGAAGTAAAGGTCATTGAGCGTGGGGAAACGGTAGTTGCGCGAAATGGATGCCTTGGCCCGGACGTTTCCGGCTTTCGAGAGCATGTAATCGGCATAGAATGCCGGAATGAGCGGCGTCCAATCCTTGCCGTACATATCCTCTCGCAACGCCAGCGAGAGGCCCAGCCGTTCGGTAGGCGTCCACTTGGCAGTCATATAAGCAGATAGTTCCGTGCGGGCTTTGTCGTAACCGACCACCGCCTTGTCGCCCTGCTGGGTGATGATGTTGCGATCCTGATTTTTCGCGAAATGCTGGTGCAGGGCAATGTCGGCCGAGAAAAGCCATTTTTTGCCGACGTAAAATTCGCTGTTGCCCGATGCGAAAAGCGTGTTTACCTTGCTGCGCGAAGTAATCATGTAGGCCCATTCGCCGTTACCTTTGTCACGGGCGTAATCGTAGCCGAGCCATGTGTGGATGTAACCGGCTTTTGCTCCGACCTTGTATGTAGGACGCAGATGATCCCACGAGAGTACGCTGCGCAGGGTGCGTTCGCGCTGCTGGTGCAGAATATCCTTCGGATCGCCGTAATCGACGGTCGTTTGTGAAAGGCCGCGCTTGGAGGTGAGAAACCAGGCGTTCAGCCCGAAACGGTCGCCCTTGCCGGTATTGTAATAGACCTCCTGCAAGGCGTGAAAGTCATGAAAATCGCCGTCACGGTGGGTTTCGATGGGGTGGTAGGTGTCGATAATATTTTTATCGTCGTCGTAGACATTTTCGTTCTTGTCGCGGTTGCGGTACTTGAATTCGTTGGGCGACGAGGAGTAGACCACGCGCGTCGAGGTCTGCCAATGGTCGTCGCCGTAGGTCAGCCGCAGAAATTCGTCCGTCGTCCAGAACGAGCCGATTCCCTGTGTATACTGCATTTTGAATCCGTGTGTATCGGCGGGTTTGGTCGCCAGTGTGATCGCCCCGCCCAGACCGCCGCCCACGACGTTGAGCGACGAGGTGCCGTGCAGCAGCGTCGCGTCGTCCACGAAATAGGACGGGATCATCGAAAAATCGGTCATGCCCAGCATCGGGGAGTTGATACGCATGCCGTTCCACATCACCTGCGTGTGCGATGCCGCCGTACCGCGAAATGCCACGGTAGAAAGCGTGGCCCGGCCGTACTGTTTGATGAAGATTGCCGTATTGAACGTCAGCACGTCGGCCATCGACAGGGCGATGTTCTCGTGCAGGACGAGGGTGTCCAGTTGTGTTTTTTGTACGCCGATCTCTTTCATCGGACGAATTCCTGTAACACCGACCTCACGAATGGGCATCACCAGCGAGGGGTTGTTGTTCCACCAGCCGTTGCCGGCCGGTTTTTCTTGTGCAGTGATTGTTGCGGCGAGGCACAAACCGATAAACAGAAGTATTGGTTTCTTCATATTGCGTATCGGTTTAATACCAACAAAAAGCCCCCGGAATAATTCCCACCCGGAATTCGTCGAGCAACTCTCCTTCGGGCGAATAGCGGTAGACGATCCCCTTCTGTTGGTAGTCGATGGCGTCGGCCACGTATACTTCCGACGTGTTGGGGTCGATGGACAGGCCGTAGAATTTCGTCTGCTTGTATTTGAGGAACGGCCGCACGGGGACGTGATCGGCCACCACCGGCATCCGCCAGATATCGTTGTTGATGAAGTAGAGCGTGTCGCGTCCGCCGTTGAGCTGCACCTCCGAGGGCCAGTCGCCGAATTTGAATTTGAACTGTTTTTCGATCCTGAAAGTTGCGGCGTCGATACGGTAGAGCGAGGGGGCCTCGTGCCCGTAGGGACTGCCCTCATAACCGCCGTCGGTGATCGTCCACATCTTGTCGTACTTATCCATCACCAGCGACGTGGGCTGGATGCCGACGACCAGCTCGTCGACCACCTTGTCCGTTTCGGTGTCGATCTTCAGCAGCCGGTTCTGATAAGACCAGCAGTTCACGTAGACGTATTTGCCGTATTGCACCATCTGTTCGGTCGAACCGGTTTCCATCGTCATACCCGGGCAGTCGATGTATCCCGTAATCTCGAACCGTTTGGGATTGACGATGAAAATGCGGTTGTCCCAGATCTGTGTGACATAGGCTTTTTCGTCCGACAAAAAATGGATATAGCGCGGGGAGGTGAGGTTCGTGATGCGCCCGACTTCTTTGAAGGTCACGGGGTCGATGGCAAAGATCACATGCGAATTATTCACGACGATCCAGCCCAAGCCGCCGTACATCGTCATCGACTGTGCCACGTCGCCCAGCTTCTGATCGTTGGCGCGGAAGAACACCTCGTTGTCGATCTTACGGGTTTGCGTGTCGTAGAACGAGAGCGTGGCATTGCCGTATTGGAAATTCCCCTCGTTGGTGATGAACAGCCCGTGTCCCACCTCGGGGCGGACTGCGATCTCCCGACCGAGATCGTAGTCCCACTTCATACAGCCGGTGAGAACCGAACAACAGCCTGCGACGATGAATATAAAGCGGTTCATCCTACGGCTTGACATACTCCCCGGCGGTTATTTGCTCCCAGGTCGGATTATAACCGTTGCCCGAGACATTCCACTTGTCGGCCGAAAGTGACGGCAGCGCATTTTTCAGCCCGGAGAAATCGGTCATCTTGCCCCAGTATTTGATATCTACCGAACCGATTTCAGTGACGCCCGCGAAATCGGCCATGCCTGTCAGCTTCATTTGGCTGGCCGCACCGGAGTAGGTTCCGCCCCAGAATTTGAATACCCCGATCTTGCGCAGCAAGGGTAATTCGAGATCGCCTTCATCCACATACTGCATATAGCTCGTGTCCCACTTGTCCGTCACCTCGGTAAGTTTCGGGGCGCTGAGTTTTTTGAGGTACGAACAACTGCTCATCTGGAAAGTTCCGACTTGCTCCAGATCGGGAAATGAAACAGTTGTCTGGCCGTTGGCTTTGCCGCCCGACTGCGAATAGGTACCGATGGATTTAATGCCGGGGAAGGTAATCAGGTCGTTCTGCGTATAATTGGAAACGCTGAGTTTTCCCGAGATGGTTTCAGCGCCTTCGAGTGCGGTGAAGTCGCACGCTCTCGAACCGCCGTTCAGCGACAGATCGCCCAGCGCATTTTTCCGAACCCTGACCTTCGCCAGTTTGTAACAGGCGATCAGTTCGACCTTCGGGAGCGACTCCACGCCCGACAGGTCGAGCGACGGCAGCAGGTTCAACTGGTAAAAATAGATGTTTTCGCAGGCCGTGAGCCGGGGGATGGAGAGTGTTTCGATCAGAGAAAGGTAGCGCAGGCAGAACTGTCCTCCGATGGTTTCGAGCGCGGGCAGTTCGAGCCGGTCGCTTGAAAATTTCGTGTCGATCTTAAAATCCGCACGTACCTTTTCGAGCGACGAGAGGTCGATGCTGGAAAGCATGGCTGCAGAGCTACTGTCCGAGAGCGAGAACGAGGCCAGCGAAGGAACTTTCGGCATTGCGAATGTGGTCGCTGCCGTCAGGTAGTTCCAGGTAAATGCACCGCCCAGATGCACCAGTTCCGGCATATTGAGTACTTTGAGCTGTGTCAGGTAAGTCAGCGTGCAGTTGCCGCCGATGGAGGCGATCTTCGGGAGTTCCAATAACTGCAATTCGCTGAGATACTGGAGCGACAGCGAACCCGTTACTTTTTCGAGCGACGAGAGTCCGAGTGCGGCCAGGGCCTTGTTGCCGGTCGAGGCATTTGATCGTCAGATCGCCCGTACACTCCTTCAGCGCCGGAACATTGAAAACGGAGAGTTTGGCTGCATTGATATAGACCGTCCCCGTCGATACGAGTTTCGGCAGGTCGAGTTTGGCGACCGTATTGCCGTTTACCGAGAGCTGTCCGAGCGATTCGAGGGCGGGCAGTACCACGTCGAAATCCTGGGCGGTCGTAAGCGGCGTGGTGGCCGTTCCCAACACCAGACCGCCTGCCGAACGCAGGTTTTCGAGCCCGGAGAGTTTTTCCCCGGCGAATGAGTTGCCTACGACGATGTTGTAGCGCACGTCGGTCAGTCCGGCTAACGGCGCAAGGTCGGTCACGGGATCGTCGCAGGCCGAAAAATCGCCGATCGTGAGGTTTCCCTCGATCACCGTCGCACCCGTTGCGGCGAACGCTTCGACATCGGCCTGTGTCGGCAGTGCGACGCTGCCGGCCGTAACGTCGTTACGCTTGACCGAGTAGGCGTAGTCGCGCAGGGTCTGGTTATAGGCCATGACGCGGAAACGGTGTTCGTTGTCCCAGTCGGTGATCCTCGCCGGATCGGGGTACAGGATCGCCTGCTCGCAAAGTTCGTAGTCAGCAGTAGCACCTTCGAGCGACACATTGCGGGGAATGGAAACCACGATTTCGTCGCCGACGAGTGCGGCGCGGTATACCGTTCCGTCCTTGGCGGTGAGCGCGAACGAAGTGATGTGGTTGTCGATGCCGGCAAAGGGCTGGTTCTCCTCTTTGTCGTTGCAGCCGCAGAACGCGAAAACCGCTGCGGCCAGAATCAGTATTTTTCTCATCGTATTATTTCTTTTTGGTCATGTTGTAATCGAATACGCCGAACACTTCGGTCGAAATTTCGCCCAGCCAGCCGCTTTTTGCCTGAATGCCGGTCTGTACCTTGACAAAGTCGATGTATTTGAGGCCGGCGGGCTTGCCGTCGAAAGTGACGGCGTCGGAAATCCGGAAATGGTTGGCGTTGACGCCCGCTCCGGAGTTCGGATCGTCGGTCAGACGGTCGATCGGGCTGAAGTTGTCCGCGTAGCCCCAGTCGTAAGCCGGATTGACCCAGTAGGAACCGTTGCCCGACTGGTCGTAATTGTTGGCCTTGAGGCAAGTGCCGCGCAGCGTGTAGCTGTCAGCCTCGACCCATGCCGGATAATAGTAGTCCTGCGTATGGAATTGCGAAAGGTAATCGACGGAACCGCTCGCACCCTTGTTGTCCGTCCACTGCACCTCCATGCCGGCAGCGCGTGGACGGTAATAGGTCACGGCATAATCCTGTGTCGTTTCAGGCTTACCGTATTCGGAGCCTTTCAGTTCGTACCATGTGTCGTTCGGCAGTCCGTCGCCGTTTTCGTCCTGCATGACCCATACGATGCCCGGTTCGGATGAACCGTCGAACGAGTTGCCCGAAACGCCGATGTTGTAGCCGCCGTCATTTTCAATGCTGTGGTCGAAGCCGACTACCAGATAGCCGCCGAAAGCTCCCAGCGACACATAGGTGTTGAGTTTCATCTGGGACTCGGCATAGGCGCACGCTGCGTCCATCGTCGTCACGTCATAACGTTCGTTGACGAATTGTCCGGGAGCGGCAAGGAACTCGTAGACCTTGTTCCAATCCTTGCTGCTTGCCGGAGATCCGGCACGGTAGTATCGGCCTTCTGCGGGGCAGACATTGACGGTCAATTCCTGAGGAACCGTCAGATATGAGTTTTTCATTTCGACTTTGACCGTGTACGTTCCTTCGGCCGATTCGGAGAAAATATATACCGGATCGGAGGACTGTTGCACCTGTTTGCCGTTTACCGACCAGGTATAACTGGCATCGAACGCATTGGTAATGTCGAAAGGCATCAGACGGATGCGGCGGCCGGCGGATAGGTTGAAGACCGTCTGATCGAATGTCCAGCCGAACGGCATTTCGTCGATCGTGCAGACTTTTACCCCGAATTCCTTGCTGTCCTCGCCGTCCTCATTGCGGGTGGCGAATTCGAGCGTATAATCTCCGGCTTCGGACGTGTCGAATGTAAATTCCTTTTCGGAGGAAACTTCTTTGCCGTTCACGCTCCATGTGCAGGTCGTGGGGATCGAGGTGTCGATTACGGAGGGTTTCAGCGTCAGAGGACTGCCGACCAGAATCGTATACCCTTTTTCGGGAACCGGCAGGCTGATTGTCGGGATTTCCAGTTCTACCACATCCACACGCAGCTCCTCGGAGGCCGTGCCGTAGCGATTCGACACTTGGAGGAGCACGAACAACTCGCCTACGGTTTGTTCGCACACCGTAAGGGCGGGTTGCGTGCCGACGACTTTTCCGTCGATTTTCCACACATAGAGTGCCTTGTCCGCGTTTTCATAAGTGGGGCTGATCGTCAGTTCCCGGCCTGATTTGATGGTGTAAACCGCATTCTCGCTGTCGAGCGTGATACGGGGGGCCGTCTGCGAATCGACCTCGATCACATCGTCTTTGTTGCAGGACGACAACACGAACAACGCAGCAAATAAACAGGATAACAGTTTTTTCATCTCTTTATGCTTTATTTGTTAATATACGCTTCGGAGAAACGGTAGACGAAATCGATCCCGGCCGGGCTGGCACCTTTCTGCGTGGGATAGTAAAAATGGTTGATTTCCGAGGCGGAAGTTCCGCTCACGTCATAGGTGTAGATATTCGAATCGACGTAGCTCGACTTGCCGACCCACAACACATTGGTTGTCGGATGCTGCCCCATAATGCCGTAAATCGTTTCATTTCCAGATAGATATTTGTAATCGACGGTCTGCGTCTGGTAATTGTACCGCGTTGCGCTCGTGGCGTTGAAAGCATCGGTATCCACAAAATAGAGATAAGGATCGGTGAAACTGGCGCACATGCCGATAGCCGGAGACCATGTTGCGATCGGGAATCGAACACCTCCGGAAAGTTCTTTTTCCGAAACGACCGTGCCAGAGTGATCGATGCCAACGATCATCGGATCGGAGGTCAGGGTTCCCATATTCGGGCTCGTGCCGGAATAGGTTCCGGCAAGGGCGAAATAGATATTGCCGTCGACACCTTTGACGATGCCTTTTACTTGCCGGCCCTCATAGGTCAGCCGCTTTTCCACCGTTCCGCTTTCGGCATTGATGATAACGACGCTGTGTCCGCATCCCGCATAAATCTTACCCCGTGAATAGACCATGCGGGTTTTGATCGCGCCCACCGAAGTAAAGGCTCCGAACGTGCCTTCGAGGGTCGCGCCGATTTGCACCGAATTTTCACCGAGGGTCAGGGCGACTATGCCCGAAGTGCTTTCCATACTTGAATCGGAATATTGAATATAGGCTTTCGTTGCACTTACAACGACCAGATGCTGAGGCCATGTGTCTTTGTCTTCGGGGGTTTTAAATACCAGCGGGTCGGCGAATTCCATGCGCATCGTCCGGGCATCGCACACAACGAAACGGCCTGCGCCGCCCATGCGGTCGCCGTTCTGGGTTAACAGGTAGATTTTTCCGTTGGCCATGAACATATCCTGTACGACGTTGCCGATCTCCAATCCGCCGTTGGCCTGCTCGAATACCTCCCGATACTCCTTGCCGGCCTTGTCGTAGTAGACCAGCATACCGTTTACTGAAGTCATATTGCCTTCGCAGACCACGAACGTACCGTCCTTGTCCGTGTAGTCCACCGAAGCGCACACGTCGGCCGAGGCAAAGACCGTATTCCCTTTTTTATCGATCCCGATCAGCGTGATGATGCCACCTGAGTAAGCTGCATCCGAAGCCGCCGGAGCCTGCACGGTTACGCTATTTTTCGCAAGGTTCAGCGACGCCTTCCACCCTTCGGGAATATTCATGAAGTCGGCGGTTTCCACATCCGTCGTATTCAGCGTCAGCGTCTTTTTCTTGCCGAAGTCGAATACGAAGTACGAACGGCCGTCGTCGGGCTGTACAAAACAGAATGAGGACACCGAAGTTTTTGGAATGACGATTTCCGTGCCGTCGGTCAGAGTGAACGTTACGGCATCGTCGCCGTCGCTGACCGATTTGAAGAACGAATCCCCGTCTTTTCCGTTGCTTCCCGTCGCTTTTACGTCGTTGCCGGCCGCATCTTTGATGCGCGCTCCGTCCACAATCCAGTAACCGTCGGCATCGACGGCCATTTCGGGTTTCGAACCATCTTTGCCAGCTACCGGGATTTTGTGGCCGTCCGCATCGGTCAGCCAGTTGCCCTTGCCGCCGATCGTCCAGTAGTAGCCTCCCTCGAAGAGGTCGATACCGACCTCCGGGGCATTCGTACCGTTCTTGCCGTCGGCAATCGAAACGGAGGTGTTGTCGTTGAACGTGATGGTGTATCCGGTGTCCGTCTGGGTCACATCGGAGATCGTCTTGCTTTGGCGCAGGGCATCCACAAGCGTTTGCAGCGCCGAAACCTCTTTGTTGAGTTCCGCGAGTTGGGTCTTGATCCCGTCGATCTCCTTCCACAGATCGTCGTCGTCGTACGAGCAGCTCCATGTCGCAGCACCGAACAGGGTTATTGCCAAAAGGGTAAATAGTTGTTTCATGCTTTTCAGATTTTAATTATTAATCGGTTTGATTTCCGGGGGATAAAAAACGCCTGCCGACAGGCGACGGCCTGCGGCAAGCGTAGAGGATGAACAGGAGATCCGGACGGGGCGCGGATTAGCCTCTCCCGTTGTATAACCCTGTCTGTTATGAATTATTCCCATTGTCATTCGAATCACGCGGGTGATTGCACGACAGGAAACTGCTGAAAATCAAATCGGGGAGGGAGTGCGTTGCGATAACGACGACCGTACCATTCGATTCCAACCCGAAACCCGCGGGTGCAAATCAATCGTTAAGGCAGGTCTTCTGACTCGTCCCGTTTATCGCGCCTTCCCAGTCTAAACCAGTGGCAAAGAGTACGATAAACAACTTCTCCCGAAGGAGGGGACTTACAGCAGCGAGTACTGTTCCGGATTTTCACCGGATTCCCTTTTCATCCTGTCCGGCATACCGGGCAGGAACCATAACGGCGTAAAGGTAATTATTTTTTTTGATTGTTATACAAATCACAAAAAAAAATCGCCCGGCCTCGCAATCGGGAGGGCGTAGAATTTCCGTATCGGTAGGGATCTGCCCGGGTAAAATGCGTTACTCCTGTGCGCGGCTTCCAGCAGAGATCGGTTTTGTGCAAAAATAACGCTTCCCGAATAACTGCCAGCCGTATTTCCGCAATTTGTCTATCCCGTAAATTTATCGATATACGAATAATTTGCACGTACTTGCATCTCCCGGAGGCATTTCGTATTTTTGCATGTCCTGCAAAAGGGACGAACCCGCTATGAAAGGATTTTTGTTGCCCGGCGTGCTGGCCGGCGGAGTGGTTTCTGGCGGAGTGCAGCAAAAAGTATCGACAAACAGCGAAGTTATGAAAACAAATACATCTACGATCCGCCTGATCTACCCGCAATGGCAGGGTGGCAATGTCGCGGCGATGGTGCCCGAGGTAAAGGATCCCGACGATGCCGCACGGGGATATTACCTCGGGGCGCAGCTGCTCGACTTCCTGGCTCCCTGCGGCGGGCAGGAAACGCTCACCGTTCCCGTCTCCACCCAGATCGGGGAACGCAGGGTGACGGACGGTGTACTCGACCGCAACGTCATTCTCCGGCAGACGAAAGCCGCGCTGGAGATGCTGCGGGCGAGCGATCCCGGCAGGATCGTGACCCTGGGCGGGGATTGCTCCGTGAGCGTGGTGCCGTTCACCTACCTTGCCGCGAAATACGGCGGCGACGTGGCGATGGTATGGATCGACGCCCATCCCGACATCACGCTTCCGGGCGATCCCTATCCCGGCTACCATGCCATGGCCGTGACGGCCTGCATGGGGCACGGCGATGCGAAGATCGTGGCGGAACTGCCCGCCGCATTCGACCCGTCGAAAATCCTGTTCGTAGGGTTGCGCAACTGGGAGCGGGGCGAGATCAAGGCCCGCCAGCATCAGTACGGGATAAAGCATCTCACCCCCGAAGAGGTGGCTGCGGACAGCGATGCGCTCCGGGCCTGGCTGAAATCGTGCGGGGCGTCGAAGGTGGTGGTTCATTTCGATATGGACGTGCTCGACCCGGCGGAGATCGTTGCGGCGGTCGGCACCGATCCCGACGGGATGAAAATAGAGGCGGTCATCCGCGTGATAAACGATATTGCGGCTGAAAAGGAGCTGGTGGGCCTTACGGTCGCCGAGCCGATGCCCCGTACGGCGATCCGGCTCAGGGATATGCTGGGCAGGTTGCCGTTGCTGGAATAGCCGCCTTATGTGATACGCCGTCGAATCCCCGGGAGTTTCCTTCCCGGGGATTTTTCAAATCTTCGTCCTGCTGCACATCGCGCCTTTCCCCGGTTTACAGCCCCGTCCCGTTCGCAACGAGAATATAGGCGTTGAGGTAGGTGGCGAAAAGGATCCAGCAGAGGTAAGGGACGAAGAGCCATGCGGCAGCGGCGCGTACGTTTGCACTGCGGACGAGATAGAGAATCACCAGGACGTCGAGCACCACGATGTCCGCCATGCCCAGCAGGGGGCTGCGGCAGACGAAGAAGAGTATGCTCCACAGGAAATTGCACCCTAACTGGAGGAACCATAGCCTCACCGCACTTTTACGGGCGGGGGCTTCGGAGGTCAGTACCAGCCCGCCCGAGATACCCATGCAGAGATAGATGATGCTCCATGCGATCGGAAAAACCGCATTGGGCGGTGTCAGCGTCGGTTTGTCGAGCAGCGGATACCATTCCTCGATCGCGTCTTGCTGCAACCATCCGGCAAGTCCCCCGAGAACGAAACACAGCGCTGTCGGGAGAATATAGGCCCATATCTTTTTCATGGCGTTATTGTTTTGTTCCGAATTTACAAAAAAAATGCCCGATGCTCCGTTTCCCGGCATCGAAATCGCATTCCAGCTATGCGCAGTTGCTTTGTTTGTCCCACGTTGCGATACGGCAGTCGCCCGGTGCCTTGACATTCCCGTCGAGGATGACCTCCCCGTAGCTTTCGGCCGTGACCGAACCGCTGCGGGGGTTCTTCACGCTGCGGACGGGGCCGTCTATGGCGGCCTGCAATGTCGAGTATTCGAACGCCAGGTCGCAGTCGTCGGCCATCGTACAGTTTTCCAGTACGAGATCCGTGGCGTAACACAGAGGCTGGGTGCCCGATATTTTGCAGTTGACCAGCCGCAGCCGCTTCGAGTGCCAGCCCAGGTACTCGCCGTTGATCTCGGAGTCGTAGACCGTCACGTCCTCGGTGTTCCAGAAAGCGTCCTTCGAGTTGATGACGGCGTTGCGGATCACCACGTTGCGGCAGTATTGGAACGAATAGTTGCCCCGTTGCGCGTAATCCTCTATGCGGATGTTTTCGCCGTGCATGAAGATATAATCGCCCTTGTCGACCCGCACGTTGCGCAGCCGCACGTTGCGGCAGTGCCAGAGCGTTTCCTGCGCAAAAGGCAACCGTACGTTCTCCAGCCGGATGCCGTCCATCTCGCGGAACATCTTGGGGGCTTTGACTAGCGTGTCGCTCATCGTAAGGTTGCGCGAATACCACAGCGCCGCGCGTGCGCCCTCGGTGAAGAGGCAGTTCCGGACGACGAACCCGTCGACGTGCCAGAACGGGTATTTGCCTTCGAAACGGCAATCGACGGCTTCGATGTCCGAGCACTCCTTGAGTGCCGATTCGCCGGCCTGTATGGTTACGTGCTCCATGCGCAGGCCGTGCGAGGCGAACAGCGGGCGTTCGCCTCCGTAGGTGGCGTTTTTTATCTGCATCGTTCTTGTTTTTTAGTTTGAATTTACATGGCCGTATATCCGCCGTCGACGGTTATTGCCTGGCCCGTAATGTAGCTCGCTCCGGGGCTGCAAAGCCATACGACGACTGCTTCTTCCGCTCCGTCATGTCGGATTTTGTTCGCTATTGTTTTCCGGTGTTTCCCGTCGTTGTCTTTCGATGCGGACGCTAAGCGAGCCGGGGATGCTGAGGGCTTCGATTCCGTTGCCGTCGATGCGCCCGATTCGGATCAGGTCGTTGCTCCTCGACCCGTTTTTGTAGAATATGGCCACATTGCCCCACGGGACATAGATCGTGATGTCGCCCGGTGCAGGGGTGCAGCCGCGTGCGACCTTGGAGGTCGTTAGCGCCGGCGAGGGATAAAATATTTTCTCGGCGTTGCTGTAATCCGACAACGTCACCTCCAGCGGCAGGCGCGAAAGGAAATCCCGTGCGGCATTGTCCTCCATCGTGGCGGTAATCGTGCGGCTGCCGACCGTGATGCCGATTTTCAGCGATGTTTCGCCCGGGTCGCCGCCCTCGTTTCCGCCGGGCGTCTCCGGTTGACCGGGGTGCCCTCCGGAAGGGGCGGGGTCGTCGCCCGATTCCCCGCATGCCGCCGGCAGTACCAGCGATAGCAGCATGAGGGGCAGTAACAATAATTTTTTCATAGTCGTTCTTTATTGGTTTTACAGGTTGGTCGATCCCGGGTACGCGGGCGCCGGACAGGTGCGGCATCCCGGTGTGCTTTTGGCACTGTTGCCCGCGCAGCGGGATTATTTCAGCGCATCCCTGAAGAATGTTTCCAGTTTCCCGAACGGGATCAGGCCTGTCCGGTCGTAGAGGTCGACATGCCCTGCATCCGGCACGAGGTAAAGCTCTTTCGGCTCGGCAGCCAGGCGGTAGGCGTCCTCGCTGAACTCCCGCGAATGGGCGTTCTCTCCCGCGATGAAGAGCATCGGCCGCGGCGAGATGGTCTCGATGTCGGCGAAGGGGTAGAAGTTCATGAATTTCACGTTGCTGGTCAGTGTGGGGTGCGTAGTCGTGCGCGGCGTGGCCCCGTCGGGGGTGAACTCCCCGCGCGGCGTACGGTAAAATTCGTAGAATTCGCGCTCGATCGGCGTGGATTCGGCCGTCAGTTCGTGTACTGTGCCGCCGGTGTAAAGGGGTTCCCCGCCCAGGAATTCGGCATAACGCTGTTCGGCAGCCTGGGCGATGATCCGTTTGCGCTGTTCGGGCGACAGAGCGTGTTTCAGCCCGTTGCGGCTGGCTGCCCCCATGTCGTACATGCTGACCGTTGCGATGGCTTTCAGGCGGGGGTCGATCTTCGCAGCGCTGATGGCGAAGCTGCCGCTGCCGCAGATCCCGACAACGCCGATACGTTCCCGGTCGACAAAGGGGCGGGTGCCGAGGAAATCCACCGCCGCGCTGAAGTC
>ERZ773157.2612-NODE-2612-length-13757-cov-3.752518_pt1 | contig 13757 bp, 8 predicted proteins | sample MGYA00511480_ERZ773157 | MGnify/ENA primary metagenome ERZ773157 (study PRJEB29015, sample SAMEA2737863) | human gut metagenome | biome: human gut; feature: human-associated habitat; material: faeces | place: China | collected 2012 ... | reverse complement strand
AGCAGTGAGGTAAAAGCTATGGGTGAAACTGTTAAAACAAAAAAACAGAAAAAAATACAAAAAAATTGGTTAGGTTATCCATACATCTGAAAAGCCGGTTTTACCTGTGGAAAATACTTGAAAATATAAAGAGAACGGCCTAAAATGACGATATAAAAGAAAACAGGGATGTTTGATTCATAACGAACAGGTTATTGTATTATTTCAAAGGAGTGAGATATATGGCAACAATTTCTGGCTATAATTCATATTCAATGGGAGTTTTGTTTTCTGGTCTAAACACTACATCATCTAAGAATTCATTGTTTTCGAACAGTATGTCAGGAAGTGATATACTTGGAATCAATTACAGTGACTGGGCAACAATTAGATCGGGCAGCTATTTTAAATTGTTAAATGCGTATTATGGGAAAGGTGGACAGGTCAGTGATTCAGACGATACAACATCTTCCTCAACGTCAACATCCAAAGACAGCACCAGGACACTCGCTGTGATTGAGAGTGATGCGAAGAGTGTGGAGAAGTCGGTTGCAGCTCTTCAGGAAACAGGGGATAAATCCTTGTTTAACGAAGTGACAAAGACAGATGAAAATGGAAACAAGACGACCGGTTATGATACGGATGCTATCTATAAAGCTGTTAAAAACTTTACAGACAGCTATAATAGTCTGATTGATGAAGTGGGCAATTCCAATACAAAGAGTATTTTAAGAGCCGGTGCCAGCATGGTGAATGTGACAGAGGCAAACCGTAAATCACTTTCTGATATCGGTATTTCCATAGGTGCAGACAACAAGCTTACCATTGATGAAGAAAAGTTTAAGAAGACTGATATGAGTAAGGTAAAGGCAATGTTTGCAGACAGCAGCTACTATGGAACAGAAGTGAAACGGCAGGCAGGCCGTGCAGAGTCTTATGCAAAGAGTGAGGCCGCAAAGGCGAATACCTATCAGAAATCAGGTTCTTATACCTATAATTACAGAACAGGCGAACTTTATAACTCTACGATCTGATCGCAGAGCTGCAGAAAAATATGTTGCTGTCTTCATACATTTTGAAAGCGGACAGCAGCGGTCATACTGGTATGATGTGATCCGGACGGTGGAAGGATTATATCACGCAATCATTTATGAGAAACTCGGATTGGGTTTCTCATAAATTTTGCAAAAAAATAATCAGTGCACCGGAAAAAAAGATTGCACAATGGGGCGATGTATGGTCAAATAATATATAGTGTAAAAATGGATGTTGACATCTGGCAGAATAGAAAATATTTGAGATAGATGAAATGGAGAAAAGAATGGCAGCAAAGAAAGTAGTAGTCGGTATGTCAGGCGGTGTGGATTCCTCTGTGGCAGCATATCTTTTGAAGGAACAGGGATATGATGTGATCGGTGTGACCATGCAGATCTGGCAGGATGAGGATGAATTTGTGCAGGAGGAGAGTGGCGGATGCTGTGGTCTTTCGGCAGTGGATGATGCCAGAAGAGTGGCAGACCGTCTTGGAATTCCTTATTACGTCATGAATTTCAAACAGGAATTTAAGAAAAATGTCATGGATTATTTTACTGCGGAATATTTAAAAGGCAGGACGCCAAATCCGTGTATTGCATGCAACCGTTATGTAAAATGGGAAGCATTGTTAAATCGGAGCCTTGCGATTGGTGCGGATTATATTGCAACCGGGCACTATGCGAGGATCGAGCAGCTTTCCAATGGAAGATATGCAATTAAAAATTCCGTGACAGCAGTCAAAGATCAGACGTATGCACTTTACAATCTGACACAGGAACAGTTGTCACACACATTGATGCCGGTCGGCGCCTATCATAAAGATGAGATCCGTAAGATTGCAGAGGAGATTGGTCTTATGGTTGCACATAAAAAAGACAGTCAGGAGATCTGCTTTATCTCTGACAATGATTATGCCGGATTTATTGACCGGGAATGCGGCGATCAGGTACCACCTCCGGGAAATTTTGTTCTGACAGACGGAACTGTAGTCGGAAAACATAAAGGGATTACGCATTATACGATCGGACAGAGAAAGGGACTCGGAATTGCATTCGGGCATCCGGTATTTGTCACGGAGATACGGCCGGAGACAAATGAGGTCGTACTTGGTGAGAACAGAGATGTGTTTACTTATGAACTGGATGCAGATCATATTAATTTTATGTCCATCCCGGATATTAAGGATGAGATGCTTTTGAAGGCAAAAATCCGTTATTCCCACAGCGGGAGTATGTGCAAGGTGACAAGAACCGGAGAAGATACGATACACTGTGAATTTTTAGAGCCGGTGCGTGCGGTGACACCCGGACAGGCAGTCGTATTATATGATGGAGAATATGTTGCCGGAGGCGGTACGATTCTTTAGAAAAGTGATATGACGGAAAGCCGCTGGATGATAAAAAAGACTGCAGATTACACAAGATAAAAATGACGTGAAAAGGAAAGGAACTGGCAGCAATGACAAGAGAAGCGTTTAGGGAGCTGGTAAAAAATGGTCCGGTACTGCTTGATGGTGCAACAGGAACGAATTTACAGAAGGCAGGAATGCCGGTCGGAGTATGTCCGGAGCAGTGGATTCTGGAAAATTCAGAAGTGTTGATCGATCTGCAGAAACGGTATGTAGAGGCCGGAACCGATATTTTATTTGCGCCGACCTTTACCGCAAGCAGAATAAAATTAAAAGAATATGGTTTGGAAGATCATTTAGAGGAGATGAACCGCAAGCTTGTCGCACTCTCAAAAGAGGCTGCAAAGGGTACAAATGCGCTGGTTGCCGGAGATCTTACCATGACAGGAGAACAGCTTTATCCGTTGGGAGATCTGATGTTTGAGGGTCTGGTGGATGTTTATAAAGAGCAGGCGAAAATTATTGCGGAGGCCGGAGCAGATCTTTTTGTGGTTGAAACGATGATGAGCCTGCAGGAATGCCGTGCGGCTGTGCTGGCAATCCGTGAAGTATGTGACCTGCCAGTCATGGTTTCATTGACTTATAATGAAGACGGAAGAACACTGTATGGAACAGATCCGGTGACAGCGGTTGTTGTGATGCAGAGCCTTGGTGCGGATGCGGTCGGAATGAACTGTTCGACCGGACCGGAGGCAATGTTAGAGCCGATCGCGAAGATGGCAGAGTATGCAGCGATACCACTTCTCGCAAAACCAAATGCCGGAATGCCGGAGCTGATCGATGGTCAGACCGTCTTTAATGTAGAGTCGGAAGAATTTGCCGAAGTCGGGAAAAAACTGGTCGAAGAGGGTGCTGCCATCATTGGAGGATGCTGTGGAACAACACCGGAGCACATCCGTGCTTTAAAGGAGGCAGTAAAAGGTATCCCGGTCAAAGCACCGCTTCAGACGAAGAGAAGAATGCTGACTTCAGAGCGTAAGTCTGTAGAGATCACGCTTGATGGACGTTTTATGGTCATTGGAGAACGTATTAACCCGACCGGAAAGAAAAAGCTGCAGGCAGAGTTAAAAGAGGGTTCCTTAAATCTTGTCCGTACCATGGCATTAGAACAGGAGGAAAATGGAGCATCGATCCTTGACATCAATATGGGTATGAACGGTATAGATGAAAAAGAGATGATGCTGCGTACCATTTACGAAGTGACTTCGACGGTGGATTGTCCGCTTTGCATTGATTCCAGCCATGTGGATATTATTGAGGCCGCGCTCCGCATCTATCCGGGACGTGCACTCATCAATTCGATTTCACTGGAAAAAGAAAAGTTTGAAAAACTGCTTCCGATTGCAAAGAAGTACGGGGCAATGTTTATCCTGCTTCCACTCTCGGATGAGGGACTACCAAAAGATTCTGCTGAGAAACACGGCATTATCCGCACGATCATGGATGAGGCGGTGAGGATCGGCATGGCAAAAGAAGATATCATTGTGGATGGACTGGTTGCCACAATCGGAGCAAATCCGAATGCAGCGTTAGAGTGTTTTGAGACATTTTCCTATTGCAAAAATGAACTGGAACTGCCGACAGCATGTGGACTTTCTAATATTTCATTCGGACTGCCGGAACGTACTTATGTCAATACGGCTTTTCTTACAATGGCGATCGCAAATGGTCTTACGATGGCGATTGCAAATCCGTCACAGGAACTTCTGATGAATGCCGCATTTGCGTCGGATATGCTGTTGAATAAGAAAGAAAGCGACATCCGTTATATTGAGCGTATGAATTTCCTGTCAGAAAAATATGCCGGTATGGAACGTGTCATGGTTCAGAAAACACCTGCAGGTACATCTGCGGCTTGCGGCGAAATCAGGAAAGAGAGTACGGGAAGCGGCGTATTTCAGGCAGTTTTAAAGGGAAACAAAGAACATGTATTAGAAGAAGTAAAAAAGATGCTGGATGGCGGAGCCAAACCGGATGAGATTATCAATGAGCATCTGATCGCTGCGATCAATGAAGTAGGAGAATTATTTGATAAAAAGAAATATTTCCTGCCACAGCTGATTTCTTCCGCTAATACGATGAAACTTGCAATCGAGTACTTAGAGCCGATGTTAGAGCGCAGTAATACAGAGGCAATGGCTACGATCGTTGTTGCGACAGTTGAGGGCGATATCCATGATATCGGAAAAAATCTTGTGGTTCTGATGTTGAAGAATTACGGTTATCATGTGATCGACCTTGGCAAGGATGTTCCGGCAGATGTGATCGTGGATACCGCAATGAATGAAGGTGCGAAGGTGATCGGACTTTCCGCACTGATGACGACCACAATGATGCGGATGAAAGACGTTGTGGAGCTGGCAAAAGAAAAAGGCTGTACGGCGAAGATTGTAATTGGAGGAGCGGCGATCACGGAGAGTTTTTCGGATGAGATCGGAGCAGATGGCTATTCGAAAGATGCAGCGGAATGTGTGAAACTGGTCGAACGCTTACTGGCATAAGACACTTTTAGTATAGCATAACATGTAAAACGACTCTTGTAGCTTGTTTTACATGAAGTGCCAGTATAGAAAGCTGGATGTGTTGTTATGTTTTTGAAATTTTTAGGAAAATATGAAAAAAAGTGTTGACTTTCATCTTCTGTAATAGTATACTTTAGGAGTCGGTTGCAAAAAGCAAAGGACAAAAATGGGATCTTAGCTCAGCTGGGAGAGCATCTGCCTTACAAGCAGAGGGTCATAGGTTCGAGCCCTATAGGTCCCATTACATCAGAAGTTCTGATGACAATTTAATATGGCGGAATAGCTCAGTTGGCTAGAGCATACGGTTCATACCCGTAGTGTCGAGAGTTCGAATCTCCCTTCCGCTACTTCAAGACCTCAGAGATTCTGAGGTCTTTTGTTGTATACCGGCAAAATTTTTTATATAATAAGTTTATGATACGAATCCTATACAGGCAGAATTCAATTTTACTTTTAAAGATGCAGGAGAGGAGAACTATGAAACAAAAATATAAGAAGCTGGCATTTTTCATATTATTACTAAGTATGCTTACCGGCTGTATGTTATTGAGTGGCTGTACGGAAAATAAAGAAAATGGATCACAGAGCAGCTATATTGTAGATTCGGATGAGCTGCAGGATACAGAAAATCAGATGGAATTCGTACCGGGTTCTATGAAAGGTTCAAAACAGGAGGAAACGTCGGAAAACGAAGAACAGGGTCAGACAGAGCAAAGTCGTCAGACTGTCGCGGAAGAAAATGATGCGGAGCAGGCAAAGACGGCAGGTAATCTGGAAGTACATTTTATAGATGTGGGACAGGGGGATGCGACTCTGATCAAATGTGATGGTCATTCTATGCTGATCGATGCGGGAAATAATGATAAAGGTACACTTGTACAGAATTATCTGCAGCATCAGGGAGTGGAGACACTTGACTATGTGATCGGCACGCACCCGGATGCAGACCACATCGGAGGAATGGATGTCGTTCTTTATAAATTTGACTGTAAGACGATCATCATGCCGGATGTTGCAAATAACACGCGCACTTATGATGATGTTGTGCAGACGATGAAAAATAAGGGATATAAGACCACTTATCCGGTTGTTGGGGAAACATATACGATCGGTGGAGCAGCATTTACGATCATTGCTCCAAACAAAGAGTATGGAAATGATATGAATTCCTGGTCGGTCGGCGTCCTCTTACAGAATGGAAACCACCGGTTTTTGTTTACCGGGGATGCGGAAGAGGGAGCAGAACAGGATATCCTGCAGAATGGCATCGATATCTCGGCGGATGTCTATAAGGTTGCACACCATGGAAGCAATACGGCAACATCCCAGGCATTTCTTGATGCAGTACATCCGACGTATGCGGTAATCAGTGCCGGGGAAGGCAATTCTTATGGACATCCGCATGCGGAAGTATTAAACAGACTCCGTGCAGCCGGAGTATCTGTTTTCCGCACGGATGAGCAGGGAACGATCGTTGCCTCGTCAGATGGGACAACACTTACCTGGAATATGTCTCCATCAGAGAGCTGGCAGGCAGGGGAAGCAAAAAAGAGCCAGAACACAGAAAAAAGTGAAAAAGCAGCTGACAGCCAGAATAATGCAGAAACAGATGCAGCCGTAAGTAATCCGACAGACCAGACGGATGGAAATTCGGATGTGATCGTTCACATCACGAAAACGGGAGAAAAATATCACTCTGCCGGATGTCAGTATTTAAGAAAAAGTGATATTGAAGTGACATTATCAGAGGCAAAAGCAAGAGGACTTACACCGTGTTCAAAGTGTAATCCACCACAGTAAAAATATTAATAGAAGGGAAAAGAAAAATATGCGCGTAGGAATGGGATATGATGTTCATAAATTAGTGGAGGGCAGGGACCTGATCATTGGAGGGGTAAAGATCCCACATACATTAGGACTTTTGGGACACTCGGATGCAGATGTACTGCTTCATGCCATTATGGATGCACTGCTTGGGGCAGCAGCACTTGGAGATATCGGAAAGCATTTTCCGGATACGGATCCGAAATATAAAGGGATTTCAAGCATGAAACTGTTGGAACATGTGGCGGGACTGATCGCCGAAAAAGGTTATATTGTGGAAAATATCGATGCGACGATCATCGCACAGAAACCAAAGATGCGTCCGCATATCGAACAGATGGAGAAGAATATTGCAGCAGCACTTAAAATATCAGAAGATCAGATCAATGTGAAAGCGACCACAGAAGAGGGACTGGGATTTACCGGAACGGAACAGGGAATCTCTGCGCAGGCAATCTGTGCACTGACAACGATCTATGAGAGCAGTGTCAGCGTGGCGGATTCTGCAGGAGGCTGTGCGGCCTGTCCCGGACGTGCCTGTGGAAGATAAAAGTATAAATAAAATATAAAATGTATTGACACGATCATAAAAATAAGATATGATAAACCATATTTTGGCGAATTGAAATGAGACTCAGATATATTTTTTGTAAGGACATCAGTGGATATTCAAAACAAGGATATATATTGGGTCTTTTTATGTACAAAAGAAGGGAAAATGAGTATATGAAAAAAAGGACGATACGTTTCTGTTGTGGAGTTATGGCTGCGGGCCTGCTGATCTGTGGCATACCGTCTGGGGGAGCAGAGAGAGTAACCCAAAATCATTTGCTGTGGAATGTGGCTGCGGCGGCTGAGACAGCAGTTACAGTGTCGAATGAGAATGAGTTTCTGTCGGCACTTGCACAAAAGCAGAAGAATATTGTTGTAACTGGAAGTTTTTCCGTCAGAGGTCAGGCAGAAGCGAGCGGACAGATGATGCCTGTTGAGATACCGGACGGGACAGTGATTACTGGAAATAATACAGGAAGTATTACGTTCAGCGGACCAATCCAGATCATGGGAGACGGTGTTGTGATCCGGGATATCCAGATTGGTTTTATCTCTACCAATAGTATGAATTCTGTGCCGCATCGTGAGATTTTTCTTGCAGGGCACAGCCTTACACTGGATAATGTAAAAACATATTTGCCGGGAGGAGGGGACGCCAGCCTGGGTGGTTTTGGCGGCACAGAAAAAGAACTTCTTCCAACCATCTATGCAGGAGGATATCACAGTAATACAGCGGTGGGGACGAAAGCGTCACTCACAGTTGTAAATGCAAACAGTGATACAATGTTCCAGAATATCTATATGGGACATAAAGCGTCAGCAGGTGAGAGGACTGCCTATACGGGGAGTGTGGAGTTAAATCTGGACGCAGATGCAAAAGTGCGGGATATTATTTCGGCAGAGGACACAACATCTGCATCACTTGTTTTTTCAGGTGGACAAAATGGAATGGATGAGATCAGCATTTCAGGGATCAAAGGAAATGCCAACACGGTGTTGACTGTAAAAAATTGTGCTGTGTCAGGTGTCGTTACAACAGGGATTAAAGATATTGTTTTAGAGGCAGGAGGAAGACTGCAGCCGAAAGATGAAACAGCGCAGTTAAACAATATTACACTGAAAAACGGTGGTTGTCTGGATCTTACAAAAATAATAGATGCTCAGGTAAAGGGCAATTTCACAAGTGGTGGCAGTGCGGCAAAGGGAAAGCTTGTTCTTGATCAAAATGGATACGTTCAGATCAATGGACAGGTAAGCGGTGTTACACAGTTTCAGGTGGGAAGTCATGCTATATCTGGTAATCTTTTAAATGAGCATACCTATATCATAGCAGAGAATGGAACAGCAGGAAATTTTGTGTTATCAGATAAAGATATCAATAACAACTATAGCCTGGTCTGCAAAAATGGGATATGGACAGCGTATCGCAATTATGTACCGGAGAAACGTGAACTTGAAAGTATCGAGATAAAATCCTGCCCGAAAAATGTTTACACCGGTAATATTCCGGCAGACATTACAGATAAAACTGATGATGCGCCATATCTGGATGTGATATGGAAGGATCAGTATGGAGAAGATTACACGTTTGATGAAGTTGCAAATGAATATGATGGCTATGGATTTTATAATCATATGATACTAATCCGCTCTGATGACTGGAATAGTGATGATGAAGAAATTCAACAGAAAATGGACTGGGGAAACCCAATCTATCTGGATGTGGATAAAAATGAGTCAGACCGCTATTATCTGATTGCATATGGTGAAGTGAAAACAGGAAAATACACCTTATTATTATGTTCGGAGCCGTTTGATGATCTTGATACTGTGGCAGATGTAAAAGCACTGAAAGATACCGTGTTGGCGGAAAAGGAAATAATATTCACAGATGAACCAGGTGTATCACATCAGCATGTGGAGGGCGAGCCGGTAAAAGAAAACGAGATAGCTGCGACCTGTACCCAAAAAGGAAGCTATGATAAGGTAGTTTATTGTAAGGATAAAGATTGCGGGGAAGAGCTTTCCCGTGAGAACATAACGGTTCCGGCATCAGGACACAAAAAAGGAGAGCCGGTCACTGAAAATCGCGTGGAAGCGAAAGTGGGTGTGGAAGGAAGCTATGAAAAAGTAATGTATTGCACCACATGTCATGAGGAGTTAAGCAGAGAAAAAATAGTGATTCCAGCCCTGAAAGAGCCGGACACAGAAGAGCCGGGAACAGAGACACCGGCACCGGAACCGGATACAGAAGAGCCGGGAACAGAGACACCGGAGCCGGACACAGAGAAACCGGTGCACAAACACAGTTATGTGTTGAAAAAAACGACAGAGGCAACCTGCATGAAAGAGGGAGAAAAAATTTATTCCTGTGCATGTGGGGACAGTTATACAGAAAAAATTGCAAAGAAGTCCCATACACCGGAGAAAAAACTGACACCTGCAAAACCGGGCAGCAATGGAAAGAATGTGACCATGTGCAGCTTGTGCAAAACAGTATTGAAACAGGTGAAAATCAATGCACCAAAGACGGTAAAATTGTCGAAAGATCATTACAGTTATGATGGAAAAGCGAAAAAACCTGCCATCAAAGTGACGGATAATAAGGGAAAAGTGATTTCAGGCAGCTTTTATAAAGTCTCGTATCAGAATAATAAAAAAGTCGGAAAAGCAACAGTGACCGTGAAGTTTCAGGGAAATTATTCGGGAATACTGAAAAAGACATTTGAAATCTGTCCAAAGGGAACTTCTATTTCAAGTGTAAAATCCGGGAAAAAATCCATGACTGTGAAATGGAAGAAACAGGCATCACAGACGAGCGGCTATGAGATAGTATATACAGCAGATGCATCGTTTGGCAAAAAAAATACGAAGACGGCTGTGATCAAAAGTAATAAGACGACAGTTAAAGAAATCAAAGGATTAAAACCGGGAAAGAAATATTATGTAAAAGTACGTACATATAAAGAAGTAAAGTCCGGTACAAAAAAAGTGAGGATCTACTCAGACTGGTCAAAGAAAAAAGCAGTTCAGATAAAAAAATAGTTCAGATAAAGAAACCGGATGAAAGAAAAACAATGGTCAGATGAATGATAAGTAACATCTGACCGTTGTTTTTTTACAGGGTTTGATGTTTTTTGATACGTCTTTTTATGCTTTCCACATCAATCGGTTCAAAAATGAGATCATTGATCAGATCAGATAATATGGCATTTCGAATCTGAGTCAGATTACCCTCTTTGCAGATTGCGATAATGGGAGTTGACGAAGCCCAGGACTCATGACTTAATTCATCCCACAATTGCCTGCCATCATCTCCGGTTTCGGATACATCTATGAAAACGGCAGGAACATGGTTATTTTTATCCATAATGGCATAGCGTATTTCCGTAACGGAAGATACTTTTATGAGTCTGTCCGGGTAAGAATATGCAAATTTTAAAGTGGAAGCAACATTTCTGGAATGTGTATATAATAAAATATTTTTCATGGCAGTGTCTGGTTTCTGTGCAGAAACACCATACTCGGAAAAACATTGTTTCCCGGATTTTTTTGAATTCCCAAGTGCAGTGTCTGCTTTCTGAAAAAGTGTTGTGTAGGAAGTTTCATAAGGCTCTGTGAATGCAATACCGATACTGATCGTAACGTTTTCAGGAATGGATAAAGCTTCTTTATCTAAAATTGCATCTAAAAGTTCCTGTGCTTTTTCATAGACAGCCTGTCTGGAGGCTATATCCCGCATAAAAGCAACAAATTCGTCTCCGCCGATGCGTCCGATAATGTCGGAACCGGAAAAATGAGATGCAAGAATACCGGCTACGACAGAGATTGTATGATCGCCCATTTTATGCCCAAAGATGTCATTGACAGCTTTGAAATTGTCGATATCTATGGCAAACAATGCATGTAATTCTTCCGGAGTGGATAAAAGTATGTGGGAAATGGCGTGCTCTGCTGTGGCCTTATTCAGCAGATGCGTCATCTCATCCACTTCTGATTTAATCCGCAGAGCTTCCTGTTTTTGTAAAATATGATTCAGTCTGCGGTTCGTCTTTAAAATATTGTCAATACGGTGACGTGCAATGGCAGGTTCAGTGGGTTTACTGAGAAAGTCGCTTGCGCCTAATTCGAAAGCTTTCGTCTGTACTTCCGGAGTGTCGGTGGTTGTCAGAACCACGACTGGAATTTGTTTAAACTCCGGCATTTCCTGGCGGTGTTTTAAAACATCGAAACCATCCATTCCCTGCATGACAAGATCTAAAAGGACAAGGTCAATCATATTTTTTTTATCTTTGATCATCTGCAGACATTCCTCACCGGAAGATACTTCAAGAATATTGAAGGCCGGAGAGAATATTTCATTTAAAACGGCATGCTGTAAGCGTGAATCATCTACGATTAGCAAAGTTTCTTTTGACTGTTCCATATTAAAAAATCCTTCGTATCAGTTATAAATTATCCCCCTGGAAACCACAGGATACTATCTATAATGTAACATGGAAAATGGTTGTGTGCAATGAGAAAAAGACTGAGAAAAAATAAAACCGTTGACAAATCGGGGGTAAGTGCATAAACTAGAGTAAGCGAATCAACTTACCAGTATAAATACGATAAGGGCGTTGAGCGGGAAGAGTAAGAAATCAGAGTGCTGACAGAGAGAAACTGCCATCGGCTGCAAGCAGTTTTCAGAAAGAGATTTCCGAAGTGCCTCCGTGAGCCTGTCCGGGGAAACGGTTTGTCTGCCAGTACAGTATCCGGATACGAGTAACACGCGTTAAGTGTATTGAGTGAGGATCAAAAGATCCTTAAGTTAGAGTGGAACCACGGATCATTTCGTCTCTTAGAGATGAAATGATCCGTTTTTCATGATAATGGAATGTTCGCGGAGCGTACATTCTATTATTTGGTTAAGGAAAGGGGATGCCAGTTTTGGGAATCATCAGTCATATTAAGGAAGAATTTACAGTGATAAAGGAGAGGGACCCGGCGATCAAATCGCCGATGGAGGTATTGCTTTATCCGAGTTTTCGGGTTATGTTGAGCTACAGACGTGCGCATAAGCTGTATTTAAAAGGACATTTCTTCTGGGCGAGATTTATTTCACAGCGGGCAGCGAGAAAAACAGGAATTGAGATACATCCGGGAGCAACGATCGGGAAAGGATTTTTTATTGATCACGGAAGTGGTGTGATCATTGGAGAGACGGCGATCGTTGGGGACAATGTTACTCTGTATCAGGGTGTGACACTAGGCGGTACCGGAAAAGAGACCGGAAAACGTCATCCGACGATCGGGGATAATGTTATGATCAGTGCGGGTGCAAAGATCATCGGTTCCTTCACCGTTGGAGAAAATTCCAAGATCGGAGCGGGAAGTGTGGTCATAGAGGAAGTGCCGCCAAACTGTACCGTAGTTGGTGTTCCGGGAAGAATCGTAAAACGTGACAATGTGAAGATGCCGCGCAGTGATATGGATCAGTGCCATCTGCCGGATCCGGTCAAAGAGGATATTACCGTACTGCAGAGGGAAAATGCAGAACTGGTCAACCGTGTGCTTGATTTAGAGCAGGCAGTTCGGATTTTAAGTGCTGATGCACAAAAAACAAAATAAAATTGCATTTTGCTCCGCAAAACAAGGAGTAAAATCCTCTGCTCATCAGAGGATTCGCATTTTGCTTCGCAAAACAAGGAGGATTATTTAAATGGAAAATAAATTTCAATTTTACAACACACTGACAAGAAAAGTAGAAACGGTGATCCCGCATGAGGATGGAAAGATCGGCATGTATACCTGTGGACCGACCGTATACCATTTTGCACATATCGGCAACCTCAGAAGTTACATCATGGAGGATGTATTGGAAAAATCACTCCGCTATGTCGGATATGATGTAAAACGTGTTATGAATATCACGGATGTGGGACATTTATCTTCCGATGCAGATACCGGGGAAGATAAAATGTTAAAAGGTGCAAAAAGAGAGCACAAAACAGTGATGGAGATCGCAAAATATTATACAGACGCTTTCTTTAGTGACTGTAAGAAGTTAAATATCAAGACACCGGATGTTGTGATCCATGTCGACCCGGACCGTGCGATGCTGATTGAGACACAGGTCATTGACGGACGCAAATGCATTGTAATCCCAATGGAAGGTGACGTCGAGATCAATGGAATCCATGTTTCCGGTGGAAACGGCGGAAGTTCCGAAGATGATCCGGAAGAATTCTGATCGTATATCGTAATACTTTTTACTTATATTTCCGTATGAAAAAGTGGAACTTCCTATATTATATACCACTACATACCAAAAAGACCTCAACGACCTGATTTCAGACCGTTGGGGTCTTTTTAGTATAATTCTTCTGAATGATTTTTTAGAAGATTGTATAACCGCCATCTACAGCCAGTGCTGCGCCATGAATAAAGCTTGCATC
>ERZ773157.2597-NODE-2597-length-13846-cov-9.113842_pt1 | contig 13846 bp, 10 predicted proteins | sample MGYA00511480_ERZ773157 | MGnify/ENA primary metagenome ERZ773157 (study PRJEB29015, sample SAMEA2737863) | human gut metagenome | biome: human gut; feature: human-associated habitat; material: faeces | place: China | collected 2012 ... | reverse complement strand
AATTGAATTTCAATAATTTCAAAGTACTCTTATGATTTTTTAGTGGACACTAATGACTAAAAATATTTAAAATATGTCTACAAAAATAGAATGGACTGGTGAAACATGGAATCCCGTTACAGGATGTACGCAACTATCGGCAGGGTGTGCCAACTGTTATGCAAAAGCGATTGCGTTACAGATGCAGAAGAATGGAGTGAAAAAGTATGTGAACGGATTTACGGTAACGATGCACGAATACGCGCTGAACATGCCACGACTATTACATGAACCCTCGTTCATCTTCGTATGCTCGATGGCCGACCTTTTTCACAAGGACGTGCCGTTTGAATTTATAGATAAGGTGACGGATGTTATCAGATCGACACCGTGGCACACATATCAAATTCTTACGAAAAGAGCCGAGCGGATGGCCGAGTATTTCGCAACACGGGCGATACCCACAAATACTTGGCTCGGCGTGTCGGTAGAGGTTCCGAGTGTAAAATATAGAATCGACTGCTTGCGCAATCTGCCTGCTTCGATACGGTTTTTATCGTGTGAGCCATTAGTGGAAGATTTAGGTACACTCGACTTGACGAATATAGATTGGGTAATCGTGGGAGGTGAGCATGCAATCAACGCACGACCGATGAAAGAGGAATGGATATTGTCGATAAAAGAGCAGGCAGACAAACAAGGTGCATTGTTCTTTTTCAAGCAATGGGGAAGCATCGGCAGGGATGGTGTTTATCGAAGCGTAGAGCGCAACGGTAGCGAGTTGCAAGGAAAAACATATAAAGCCATGCCCGCGGTGAACAGGCATACGTTGTTCGGGTAGGCTGGCAATATATGAATAGACAGAGGACAGACATTTTCGAGTGGCCTATATTCTATACCGCTCGACAATGTTTGTCCTTTTCTCTTGGGTAGGATATATACTGCCCACGAACAGATACATGAACTAAAGCCCCTCCCCATTGTCAAATGTGAAATCAATAAAAAAGCCATGAAAACATTGGACAGAAAGGCAGCAGAAATCTTACGAGGATTATTGGCCCTACAAACCACAAAAATTGACAACACAGACGGAGTGTATATGCCTGTTCATATCGAAATCATCGACAGAACCGAGAACTACACCCACATTTCGCTGGCTCATTACGGCCAACAGAATGGAGATGCCATGCGTGACCCTGAAATGATTATCGCCCTGCACAAAGAATCACAGCAGTTCATTCCTTACTACTACCGCAACGATTATATGGGTATGGAGCAGTACAGCGTTAGATGGACAAACGAGGGCATTTTGCTGAACCGTCGTTTACAGGCAGACCACACGACATTCGCTAATCAATGGCTCCGTAATATCGCTACACAACAGCACCTATTATGACTGCACGGCGATTGGTGGAGAACTGCGTACTGACGAATCAAACCGCAGTCGTGGATGAAATGCTGAATAAGAATTTGCTACCAGAAGAATATATCTATCCGTTCTTGGGTGATGTCATGGAATGGTGGTTAATTGATTCGTGGTTAGCTGAACGACTGAAAAGAGAGGGAGAAGTAATCATCGACGAATACGGTTGCTATTGGTGGGGCAGGTTAGCGAGCGGACAAGCTATCTACATGGACGGCGTGATACAGAAGATTGCAGGTGAATGAAACTCGGCTTGCATATCGACATAGCAAAACTGCAAATTACAGAGATTAGGGGCTTTGCAATTCCGAGAAGATTTTGCAACCTCTAATTTCTGTTTTTATGCTGGCATAAGGTCGATAATTGTAAACACGAATTATCTGCAACTCATAATTACAGAGGTTATGCAGGCGTAAAGTCTATTTTTAATCTGCAACAGTTCCGAGAAATCGGAAAGATGTTTTGCTTTTTAGTTTGTCTTGTCTATCTTTGTGGGACATACGACAAACACGGAAAGTGTTGCTTATTCTCGTTGATGGAACGTAGGAAATTCTAATCTGTAGAGAGAAAGGGCAAACATCTTACCGCGTCATATCCTTGTACAAGGGATATAGGCGTGGGGCTGTTGCTTATTTTAATAAATCAGTTGATAAATATATCAATCTGACAAACAGACTTTTAAGAAGATTTTACAGGGGTTTTAGTAACGATTTGGAGAATGTGCGAAATTCGCTACTTTGCGTAATCATCTTGTCAAATAACCCTTGTCAAAAACAAAGGTAGGAATTTTCTTTGAACTTGCAAAAATATTCGATTTAAGTGCTAAATACAAAACGAAGGCACGAGGTTATGAGCCTCGTACCTTCTTCCCTTTTATTTCTTGTTACCGTGTTAGATGGCTTTGATGACGAATGGGCAATAAGATTAAAATGGTTTTCTGCAAATTACGAAAAATAATTGGTATATAGCCTATTTTCCGGTAATAAAAATGTAGCGACGGTGTTTCACAACTCTGTCGCTACCGCTACAACTAAAACAAGTTTTTAACCTTAATTTTTATCTTCATTACAAATGAATACAAAATAGTTGATATTTGCAAATCATCTGTCCGTTTCCGGTACGAGCCATTCGGGGGCATGAAAAAATGGTATGCCGCATGATAGTGGTCGGAAATGCGCCGGAGCCCGATTCGGATGTGTCGGATGGAAAAAAGGACTCCGTCGTATAACGACGGAGTCCCGGTTTATGAGTGAAACGGATCGGCGGGGTTAGAAATTGCCTTTGTCCTTGCGGTCCCACCACAGACGGGTGCCACCGGTGTCGCCGTCGCCTTTCACTTCGGAAGATTCAGCCTTCAGCAGCTGGATGGCATTGTTCACCTCGACGGTGTTGGAGCTCAGTTCCGTTTCGTTGTACAGCAGGCGGCGCGGGCCGAGCTGCGTGTCGATGATCGAGGGGGCCAGATTTTGCTTCGGACGGAAGAGTTTGGGGTAGCCCGTGCGGCGGTAATCGGCCCACGCTTCGGTCGAGAGCGGGAAGTTGGCGATCCATTTCTGGGTGATGATGCGTTCGAGCTTTTCTTCATTCGAAGCGCCTTCGTCCCACTTCACCGTGATACTGGTGGTCGGATCGGAGTTGTATTCCGGCTTCCACGGGTCCGTATAACCCTCAGGTGAGGAGGTATCGTCGTTGATGTAGCTGCTGATAGCCGCATCGTCGATAACCGCCCAGTCGGGGGCCGTCAGTTTCTTCTCGGTCCATGCTGCCGCGGCGTCGGACTGTCGGTAGCTCTTCTGGTTGCGGATGGAAACCTCGATACCCTTTTCATAGAGTTCCTTTACGCTCTGCTGCCCGGCGTCGGTCCAGCGAAGTTTGGCTTCGGCGCGCAGGAACCAGCCTTCGGCGGCGAACATGATGGGCTGCGGCGTCGCATATCCGCCGGCCAGAAACGAGTAGTAGACGCGCTGGTTGTCGTTGCCGCCGTTCTTATTGCCCAATTCGCAGCCTACGGGAACTCCGATGTATTGCGCTCCCTTGCGGATCAGGATGTCGCTTTCGTTGTATATGTCCTCGTTGTTCTGGTCTTTCTCGCCTGTCGGTTCGGCGGTCTTCTTGACCAGATGGCGGACGTTGGTGGTGAAATAGAGCGGGCGGCGCGGGTCGTTGTAGCCGTTCATGAACGCTACGATCGACGAACCGATGCCCGAATCCAGCCAGTCCATCATGCGGCGCAGTTCGTTCGAGTAGGACTTGTTGATAAGGATGTCCTTGTCTTCGAGGACTCCGGCCTGAATGGCTTCCTTGGCGTATTTTTCAGCATCGACGGGGTTTACCTTGACGATGCGCAGCGCCATGCGCAGCTTGAGCTGGTTGGCGATCTTCTTCCAGAGCGTGCGGTCGCCGTTGCACCAGCAGTCGAACGATGCGAGACCTGCGGTCTCCGTATCCAGTCCTTCGAGCGCTTTGTCCAGCTGTGCGAATATCGCCTTGTAGATATCTTCCTGTTTGTCGTAGGCGTAGCTGCTGGGGCGTTCGGCCAGTTCGTCCGCTGCGAGGACCGACGAATAGGGAACCGGGCCGTAGGTGTCGGTATACTGGAGCAGGTTATACGCTTCGACGATGCGGGCTACGGCTGCGAAGTCATGCTGTCCGGCGGCGTCGCACTGTTTGATCAGCCGGCGGGTGTTGTTGAATATTTTCTGCATGAAGTTCTCGTGCATGCCGCCGCAGAACCCGCGGGCGAGGTCGTAACGCGCCATCGTCCAGTTGCTGTGCGGCACCTCGAAATAACCGCCGTAGTTGTCGATCGACAACGAGGTCCAGTACTGGAACAGGTTCTGGTGGGTGGGGTAACTGAACGAGAGGGGAGTGGAGAACTGCGCTTCGAACGGCAGTTCTTCGGGGTCGATCTCGTAGGGATTGGTGTTCAGCTCTTCGAAATCTCCCGTACAACTTCCCAACAGTGCGAGGGGAAGCGCCATTGCGGTAACGTTTCTAAGAATATTCTTGAGTTTCATAATGTGTAAACGCTTTTGATTAGAAATTCAGTTTCACGTTCAGACCGAAGCTGCGCGTGGTCGGCAGGTTGAAGACATCGAAGCCTTGCAGGCCGTTGCCCGTACCCATCGACACGTCGGGATCCATCGGGGCGTCTTTGTAGAAGAAGAAAAGGTTGCGGGCGATGAACGCAAGGGTCAGGTTCTTCGACTGGCCGAACAGGTTACGGAAAGTGTAGCCCAGCGAAATCTCGCGCATACGGACGTTGGTCGCGTCGTATACGTAATCCTCGACGTTGTAGACCGAGTTGAAGCTTGTCGCGCCCACCACGTCGTAGTAAGCCTTGACGTTCGAGAATTTGATGCCCTCGCGCATCACGTAGCCGCGGTCGCGCGCCCGGCCCGTGCGTTCCGATACGCCGTATCCGTCGAGTGTGGCCTCGGTCATCGAAACGACCTTGCCGCCGATGCGGAAGTCGATGAGCATGCTCAGTGTCAGGTCCTTGTAGCGGAACGTGTTGTTCCAGCCCATGTTCCACTTCGAGTTCATGTTGCCCATGTATTTCAGGTCGGAATTCTGCTCGCCGCCGTTTACGGGGATCTGGTAGTCGGCGCCTTCGGGGGTTTCCGTCACCAGTTTGCCGCTCTCGTCGCGTTTGAGCGTGCGGACGTAGAGGTCGCCATACTGGCCGCCTTCATAGAGGATCACTTTGGCGCCGCCCAAGTTGGAGACCGTTACGCCGTCTTGGATACCGTCGAAAAGCTCGATGATCTTGTTGTCGTTGTACGAGAGATTCAGATCGGTGGACCATGTGAATTCATTGCCGAAGTCTTGGAACCAGCCGGCCGTCAGTTCGAAGCCTTGGTTCTGGACGTTGCCCGCATTGACGAACTGCGATTTGTAACCGCTCTCCCACGGCAGCGTCACCTCGAAGTACTGGTTCTTGGTGTTGGTCTTGTAATAGGTGGCGTTTACGTGCAGACGGTGCTGGAAGAACTCTCCGTCGAAACCGACCTCGAACGAGTGGGTCTTTTCGGGTTTCAGCGTGCGGAACGGCACCGATTTGGGCGGGTTGATGGCGCCTTGGTCGCCGTAGGTATAGCGCGGATTGGTCTTGTAGACGGGGACGTCGTTGCCGACGATGGAGTACGAACCGCGGAATTTGAACAGGTCGATATTCCGGCCCATGTCCACGAAACGGTTGAGCAGAAGGCTGGCGCCCACCGAAGGATAGAAGAACGAGTAGCCGTCGGTGTAAGCGAGGGCCGACGACCAGTCGTTACGGGCCGTCACGTCGAGGAAGAGCGCCTCTTTGAAGCCGAACGTGACAGCTCCGAAGACCGAGTTGAGCCGTTTGCGCTCCAGTCCCATGGTCGTGCCGTTCTTGTAGAAATTCGACGGGTTGAAGATGTTGGGATAGTAGGCGCCGCCGTTGCCCGGAGCGACGAACTTGCTCTGCTCGTAGAGCAGGCTCACGTTGTTCGAACGTGTCTGCATCATGCTGGTGCCGAGGGTGGCGTTGAGCGAGAAATCGTCCCACGTATGGTTGTACTGGGCGAGCAGGTCCGCATAGAGCTGTTCGCTGAAGTAGCGGTTGTCGTCCATTTTGCCGTAGGTGTATTTATTGCCGTAGGACGACGCGTAGTGGTTGCGTACGTAGTGTTCGTCGGCGCGCTCGTAGCGCATGCGGCCCGTGAGCGAAAGTCCGTCGATGATCTGGTATTTGATCGATCCGCCGAATTCGTAGCGGTTGCGTTCGACGACGGGGCGTTCGCGGTTGAGCAGCCAGTAGGGGTTGCTGTTGGTCTCGTCGGTGGTAGTCACCCAGTTCTGGACGTTGGCGTTGAGCTCGCCGTTGTAGGTCTCGAAGTTGCTTTTGTAGCCGTTCCAGTCGCCGCCGCGCGGGAAGGTGTAGGTGCCGACGAGCGGGTTAAAGACGAAACCGCCGGCCGGCTGGTTCGAGATGTGCTGGTTCACGTATTTGGCGTTGAAATCGACCTTGATGTGGTCGTTGAAAAGGTCGAAACCGACTTTGGCGTTGAGCGTGTGTTGCGAGTAGTCGTTTTCAGGGGTGATGCCGCCGGATGTTACGTTGCCGTAGGAGAAGTAGGCTCGCAGGTCTTCGGCGCCGCCGTTGATCGAGATCGAGTTGTTGGTCGTCCAGCCCGTACGGAAGAACTTCTCGGCGTAATCGGGAGCCTTCGACGCGAGTTTGTCGCCCCAACTGTATTGGCCGTTCGCCCCGTATGTGTTCTGGAATTCGGGCAGCGAGAGCGGGGTGTCAATGGTCGTGTTGCTCGATACGTTCACCGCCAGACGCCCTGCCATGGCCGATTTGGTCGTGATCATGATGGCGCCGTTGGCGGCTACCGCACCGTAGAGGGCGGCGGCCGACGCGCCTTTCAGCAGGGAGATCGAGGCGATGTCGTCGGGGTTGATCGTAGACATGGCGTCGCCGCCGTCGCGCTGGGCGCCCCAGTTGCTGTCGACCTGATCGGACGTGATGTTCATCATCAGGGGGACGCCGTCGACGACGACCAGCGGCTGGTTCGAGCCGTTGATCGACTTGTTACCGCGGAAGAGTATTTTCGACGATCCGCCCGCGCCCGTCGAGTTCGGGGTAATTTGCAGACCGGCGGCCTTGCCCTGCAGCGCGTTGATCATATTGACCGACTTGATGTCGGCCACGTCATCGCCGCCGACCGTTTCGGCAGCATAGGAGAGTGTTTTCGACTGACGTTCGATACCCATGGCAGTCACTACGACTGCGTTCAGCTGGTTGGCGGTCGTCGTCATCAGGATGTCCAGTGTCGTCTGACCTGTGTAGGTCACCTCGTAGGGGTCGTATCCTACGTAGGTTACTTGCAGTACGTCGCCGGGCTGCAACCCTTCCAGACGGAATTTGCCGTCCATGTCGGTTGTCGTTCCGCGCGTCGTGTTCTTCACAATCACCGTTGCTCCGAGAAGCGGCCCGGAGTCGTCTTTGATCAGGCCTTCAAGGGTGCTGCCCCCCCCCTCCTGCGCGTAGGAACGCAGAGCGGTAGCCGGCGCAATGAGGCAAAAGGACGTCATCAGAGCAAAGCAGATGAAAAGTGCTCGGTTGGTTAATTTCCTCATAAATAAGTGGGTTTTAGTTGAACAAGAGTAAAGATTCCGGAGTGACGCCGTATCTTTGGTTTGATAGAAAAAGCAGTGTTATAGCGGCATATTTTAATGTTAAAAAGTAGTGTTATGAAATCAAAGATAAATATATTTTAATTAAATATCAAATTATATATTAAAAAATAAAATATATTTTAATTAAATATCAAATTATATATTAAAAAATAATACGTGAAGTTCAGTATGTCCATAATGATATTTCGATTGTTTATTTCATTATAAATATATTGAATTTCAGCAAAATACACAAATGTCTTTGTATAAATTTTACGCATGATTTATTCGTGTTATGTTAAAAATATTAACGGACGTTATACGGATAATCATATTTGCAAATTATTCTCGTTGTTATATTGAAAACCATCTCCGCTAATTGGTGAGGAGTACTCTGCGTTTTCCGATGGTTTACGCCTAACTTTTTACGCTTCGTGTCGGCACGAATTTCTTTCGACTGATCCTCGTCCTCGGTTTTTTGGCTATGGGCTGGATTTCGGCAGACACTTCGGCTTTAGGCTTCCGCCCCCGCCTTTTTGGAGGCACTACCTGCAGGCAGTCTATGGCTTTCAGCCGCTCGTATTCCTCGCGCAACTCGTCGATGATCCGTCGGTTGTTGCTTGCAATACAATCGCGCAGGAGTTTTACATCTTCGCGGCTGAATCCGTAATGTTTAATCGTTTCGCGCGTCAGTTCGAAGGGCGCGTTTTCCAGAACCGCCCGACGGCACAGGTAAGCCAACAAATGCGGATATTCCGTTACGAAAATTTCTACCGTCAGCTCCTTGCGGCTCGTAGCGCAGAAACGCTCCTCCCCGTTGAAAGGGTTCTCCATCAATTCCCATTCGGGAAACTTCGTGGCCCATTGCTCGCGAAAAAAATAGGCATTGAAATTAACCCGGAAAGAATCGATGCGGCTGTCGAAGTTTTCGTAATTGTCGTTAAACTCCGCAACTGAAAATGTCTTTTCGTCGGGATGGCTTTCTTCATCGTCCAGCGTAATCCAAAATACCGATTTCGGAGCACCGCACAAGATTGCATAGACAAAATGCGCCTTCTTTTTCAGATCATCGAAAAATTGCCGGATGTCGCTTTTGCGGATGTCGCAATCCAAACAGTCTTGAAGCAGATTCCCCAGCGTATAGGATTTTTGTGGCATGGTTCAGTAGTTATGGGTTTATAGAACAATTCTTAAACGTACGCAAAGGTTATAGGCACTTCGAGAATACAAAATAAAGGGACGACCGAATTGTAATTGCAATAAAATAACGATTGTCTGTTAACTAATCGTGGTTGGTCATCCCTTTTTCTATTAAAAAGACAATGCCAAATACGTTAGGCGATGGTTGTGTGACAGTGATGATGTAAGTCCGTATCGAGTTTCGGCATTGCATTTAACAAAAATCTTAAATTATTGTGAGAATACAAAATATATCGTAAAAAAACAGGTGCGGAAACAGTAAAGTCAGTAGTGGGAAAATATGAAGCTAAGATTCGAGTATCCCGCACCCGTTATCGTAAAATTGAAGTATCGAAAAAGAGGGGCGGTAACGGACTGGTACGCCTCACACCACGATAAACGAAAAAGAGCATCCTTCGGCTTATCGTTTCCGTCCGCCCCTCGGCTTCCGAAACGCGAGCCTATGGAGGCAGGAGATTTCGGAAGCATTGTTACAGAAGAAGCAGGAACCGCAACGGACTTACTTGACATGATAGCTACATCACTTCCCTTGTCACTCTCTTTTTTAGCGGTTCCTGCATGATGAAAAACGGGTGCGGGACTGTCGATGAAAAAAATAGTGACGCAACTTCGACATGAAGAATTCCAATGTCCCGCACCCAGTTCGGAGAACGGCCCGCCGTTACCAGATTTAGGTGCCTTTAAAGCGGGATTATTATCGACGGCGAGCGTTCTCGTTACAGCGAATGACGGCGCCCCACCCCGCACCGACCGAGGGTCGGCGGAACGTGATTCTTTCCGATTGGGAGTATATGGCCGTAACATCGTATTATTAAGGGTTCGTTATTAAAATCCTCGTTCCGTCCTAAACACATAAAAAAGCACGGAACGCAGGTACAGCCCCAACGGTCGGCCTTGCGAGCCTTGGATTGGTAACTGCCCTTACGCCCGTGCCCGCCCACGGCACAAAGCCGCAGGCATGACAAGGGTTTCAGACAAATTTTACACCAATCCTAAAACCTATTATATCGCTATAATAGTCGCAAGTTTACCGCTGGTATAAAGGTTGTCCTAACCTTATGAATATGTTACGGCTATGGCGCCGTTTTCATCCGCAAAGGTAACATATCTTTTTCAATTTTAGTTATGCGACCCGACTGATGCCATAAAAGAATGACGAAACGTGAACCCGGCTCTGAAGAACCCCGCTGTCCTTTACAAGAAAGGTATGCGGCTTGCGTTACTTACGCTGCGTAGGTCGTAGGAAACCCGTCTGACTTCGTAACACAAGAGGCCCACGCCCGTCAGGTGTAGTTGCCTTAAATGTACTGCCCCGTCAAGGCGTGGTACGACCCGACAAGGACTCTCTTGTTGCCGCAGACTGTAAATTTCCTACGTTTACGCAAACAGCAACGCGATTCACGCCTTTACAGCGGATCGCTTGTCCCAAAGGTAGCACAAAAAATTCGAATCCGCAATATGTTGCGGGCACTTTTTGTGCCGTAGGGTTTATGCCGCCCGAATAGCCCATGTTCTGGCTTTAACGGAATACGCCGTCCTAAAACAACAACGGGACGGCCTTTTGGTTCCGTCCCGCTCGTGGTTACATCTTCATCCCGCGCCTTTGCTCCGTTTGTTCGATGTCAATTCCTATCCGCTCGTAAAACTCCTTTCGTTGCTGTCTGAACCACTCGTCGCAGTCCTTTCCGTTTATGGTGAACTGGAACCCGCTCGGCCCGTCCTTGTCGGGTTTGAATTGGAGAATGACATCGTTCGCCCGAAACGTATGATTATACCTTATCGAATGCAGCTCGCCCGTATATCTGTAAGGTTGCATCGTAAACAACGCTTTGGTCCGCTCCTTGTCCAACCCGACATCCTTGCAGTAATTTTCCCATTTCAACAGCCCCTTTACATAGGGACACAACTCATCGACACGCATCAAGGCTTTTATGACTTGTTGTGCTTCCTGTTTAAGGTTGGCCACCTCTTTATCGTGTCCGGCCTGCATGGTCTTGATCTCTTGTTGCAGTTGCCCGATGCACTTATCCTTGTCGGCAATTACCCCTTGCAAATCTGCAATCTGTTTTTCATACCTCGCGGGCTTGGGGTCGTGGAACAACGCTCCGATCCTTTCTACGGCTTTCGTCGTGGCATTCACGGCCACGCCTTTGAGTTTGTCGGTCTTGATCTCCCATCGGGTCTGCGCCAACTCCGTTTCGGCTTTTGCCAGTTCTTCTTTCTTCTTCCGCCGCTGTTCGTCGATAGCGTTGCAGTCTGTCTGTGCGGCTCGTTGCTGTGCTTGGAGTGCGGCAATGTCTACCGTCAGCGTTTCTTTTTGTCCGATCATCGCTTCGATCTGTTCGGCCATTTCATTTTTACGGACGAACACCTCGCGGTAATACTGCTGCGTGGATATATGTTTGGCTTCCGAACCGTCGATGCCGCGTTGCAGTCCGTATTTGGCCATCGCTTCGGCATAGGTGGTCTGATAGGCTTTGAGTTTGTCCCGTGCCATCACATCGTCGGCACATAGGCGCGGGCGGTCTTTCTTAGTGCGGTAGGTTCTCTTTCCGCTTTGGGCGTTCTTCTCCCGCTCCAGCTTGGCCTTTCTGCGTTCGCCCCGTGTGATCGGCACGACGGTCGCGTGGATATGCGGCGTCTTCTCGTCCAGATGCAGGACTGCCGACACGACGTTCTCTTTTCCGAAGGTCTTTTGCAGCCAGCCGCAGGAATCCTTGGCCCATGCGTCCAACTGTCCGGCCTGCCGGATGCGCTTCATATCTTCGGGGCTTCCGGAGAGCATGACACGCAGGGCCCTCACTTGGTTCTTTCCGATCTTGCGTTCCAGTCCGGCGTTATCCAGCCGGTGCTGGATCGCTTCGGTGCGGTTGGTAACATCTTTGGGAAATTCGATTAACTCTTGGTTCAGGTAGGTAAGTGTCGTTATGACGTTGGCGGGTGTTATTCTCCGCTCGACGTGTCCCGACATGGCGGCGTCCGTTCCGGCTGCCTTCTCGATATGCAATACGACATAGCCCATAGCGGTATAGTTTCAGGTGGTTTGGATAATCTGTTCTCGGCGGCATCGGAGCGAAGCGGATAAGGATTCGGAGTTGTCCCGGCCGTCCGGCTTGCGGAGTTGCCGCCGCAAGGGGTGTCCAGAGGGGCGCCGCCCCTTTGGCCTAATGGGGCATTTTCAGCGTTGCGGAGCAATGCGGAAAGAAAATGCCCTAATAGGTTATGCCTTTTGTAAAAAGGCGCGGGCGCGAAGCGGCCGATGGGTGGGCGACGGTGCCGCCGTCATGTCCGTCAGCAGGGGAAGCCGATGAAAGCGAACCGACGGCCCGGAAGCCCGTGCCCCTGTGCGCCCGGAGGGATCCTCCGTAAATCCCGAAGGGCGCACAAGGGCGGAAGGGCTGTTACTCCGCCAGACGGTATTTGTCGCCGAGGCGTTCGGTGAGCGCCGACATGTCGCGGCTTATCTTTTCATTGGTGATCTTCGCGTAGATTTGGGTGGTCTTGATGTTCGTATGCCCCAACAGGCAGCTGACGGTTTCGATAGGCATACCCTGCGAGAGCGTGATGGTTGTGGCGAAGGTATGCCGCGCGAGGTGGAAGGTCAGTTTGTTTTTAATGCCGCATTGCTTGCCGATCTCGCGCAGGATGTCGTTGCAATGGCAGTTGCACGGCATATAAAAGACATGGTTGTCGAGCCGCTGATCCGCGTATTTCTCGATGATGCGTTTGGGAATATCCAGCAGGCGGATACGGCTTTCGGTATTGGTTTTCTTACGTCGCGTGATGATCCACAGGTTACCGTCGAACATAGTTTGAAGGTTGTCCGTGGTCAGCCCTTTCACGTCGGCATAAGCCAGCCCCGTGAAGATGGAGAAGACGAACAGATCGCGGATGCGGGCATGCGCCTTGTTGGCCGTTTTATAGTTCATCACGGCCTTGATCTCCTCTTGCGAGAGATAACCCCTGTCCACGCTTTCGGGAGAGTTGATATAGCCCGAAAACGGGTTGAACGGCAGGCGCCCGTCGTTGCGGGCAATGGCGACGATATGTTTCAAGACGATCATGTAGCCCCACACGGTATTTGTGCGGCATTTCTTCTCCGTGCGCAGGAAATACTCGAAATCGTTGATAAAGGTAAGGTTCAGTTCTTTCAGCGGGATGTCCTCCCGGTGGTAGGTATGGGCGAGGAACTCCCGCACGCGCTTACACACGCAGCAGTACTTTTTCCATGTGGCGACCTCACGGTTGAAACCCACCTTTTTCCGGTATTCGACATTGTGCTGTTCGAAGAGTTTCAACAGCGTTTCCTGCTTTACTCCGATACCGAGGTAGGCATCCCGCAGTTTGGCGGCCGTGACATAGCCGTCCGACTGCATCAACTCCTGATAGCGGCGGTTCACCTCGACGCGGATTTTATCGACGGCAAGATTGATTTGCATGGCCTCGACGCTCTTGCCCGTCGCCCGGCCGTTCTTGACATCCCATAAACGCGGAGGAACGTCCATTTTGCAACTGAATTGTTTGACCTCGCCATCTACTGTAAGACGGCAAATCAAAGGCAGATCGCCGTTGGGGCGGGCGCTGCCTTTCTTCACGTAAAATAAGACCCGAAACGTGCTTCGCATAATAAACCCGATTTTTGGTTACAAAGTTAATACCTGTCGGGCCGTTTGTCAAGATGTAAAATTGTGCAAAACACAGAAAAAGAATGTGTTACGCTTAAATAGCGAAGTAAATTCCGCGTAATGATCTGGTAACGATTCTTTGTCGGCGATAGGCTGTAAAACCGTATCGAACCAATTTCCGCATAACGCAAATTAACGCGCTATTAATTACAAGCCAACACTTTACACCTCTCGTTGCGCTATCCTGCTAATCCGCTGAAAGTTTATTTTATCTACAAGGTTTCCTACGACCTCATCAACTAAAGTAAGTTTTCGGCACCACGCTTTCTGTTTAATTAAATCAAGCAATTAACCGTCGCGGTGGTGCGTAGCGACAAATAAAACTTATTACAACTATGAAAAAGTTGTTTATTATTGTGGCCGCTATGTTTGTGGCTGTTTCTTTCTCGGCTTGTTCCGATGATAA
>ERZ773157.2588-NODE-2588-length-13882-cov-6.231070_pt1 | contig 13882 bp, 7 predicted proteins | sample MGYA00511480_ERZ773157 | MGnify/ENA primary metagenome ERZ773157 (study PRJEB29015, sample SAMEA2737863) | human gut metagenome | biome: human gut; feature: human-associated habitat; material: faeces | place: China | collected 2012 ... | reverse complement strand
ACAAGCAGCTAAAGGTGATGTACTTGAAGTATCCTATATCGGTTATGCCTCCCAAGCAATCACACTTACCAACGCACAACCCTTGAAAGTTACCCTAGGAGAAGATACGCAAGTATTGGATGAAGTAGTTGTTACTGCATTGGGTATCAAGCGGTCAGAGAAAGCATTGACGTATAATGTACAACAGGTGAAAGGGGATGAACTTACAACTGTAAAGAGTACTAACTTTATGGGAGCACTGGCTGGTAAAGCAGCAGGGGTACAGATTAATTCTAGTGCTTCAGGTCCAGGCGGTGGTGTAAAGGTTGTAATGCGAGGTGCTAAATCTATTACGCAGAATAATAACGCTCTCTATGTGATTGATGGTATTCCAATGTATAATCGTGCTTCTTCCGGGGGTGATGGAGCTATGGCTACACAACCGAGCAGTGAATCAATAGCTGACATTAATCCGGATGATATTGAGAGCATGTCGTTGTTGACAGGACCTTCTGCAGCTGCATTGTATGGATATGAAGGAGCTAATGGAGTAGTATTAATTACTACCAAGAAGGGACGTGCTGATAAGACAACCGTGACTTATAGTAATAATACCACATTCAGTGATCCTATGATGATGCCTAAGTTTCAAAATACTTATGGTAATATGACAGGTGAAATGATGAGCTGGGGATTAGAAACTGATAAGAGATACGATCCTGCAAATTTTTTTAATACAGGAAGCAATGTATCCAATGCACTTTCTCTCTCTACAGGTAATGATAAGAGTCAAAGCTATATCTCTGTAGCCACAACTAATGCAACAGGCATTATGCCCAATAATGACTATGATAGATATAATTTCTCATTCCGTAATACTACCAACTTCTTGAATAATAAGTTTATTTTGGATACAAGTGCTAACTATATTATTCAAAACGATAAGAATATGGTATCGCAAGGGCAGTATTTTAACCCACTTACTTCTTTGTACTTGTTCCCACGTGGCGAAGATTTTTCTGATGTAGCTGTATACGAACGTTATGATGATTTGTCGGGTGTAAATACTCAGTATTGGCCATATGGTGATTTAGGCGGTGTTTCGTCTCAAAATCCTTATTGGATTATGAATCGTATGAATCGTGAGAACGATAGAAGACGTTATAAATTGGCTGCTAGTCTACAATATAATATCATTGAAGGGCTAAATGTACAAGGACGTGTGAGCATCGATAACACCGAAAGTAAATACACCGAAAAATTCCACGCAGGTACGGTCGGTAATTTTGCCGGTCCAAAAGGGCGATATAAAGAAGAAAACCGTCTAGACAGACAAGTGTATGCTGATGTATTGGCGAACTTCAATAAAACGTTCAATGAATTTAATGTAACGGCCAATTTGGGTGCTTCTATTAAGGATCTTCGTATGGAGTTGACTTCTTTGCATGGAGACTTGAACAATGTAACTAATCATTTTACCATCGAAAACCTTACACGCAGTGGTTATTATAAAGTAGATGCTGATGGTTTAAAGCGTCAGACACAATCAGTTTTTGCTAATGCGGAAATAGGCTGGAGAAGTTTTCTCTACTTAAGTCTCACCGGACGTGCTGACTGGGATTCTTCTCTGGCTCTTTCAGAAAGAGGAAATAAACCGTTTTTCTATCCTTCTATTGGTCTTTCAAGCATTTTGAGTGAAGTTATTGATTTGCCTGAATGGTTCTCATTCTTAAAAGCACGTTTTTCTTTCACTTCGGTGGGTAATGCCTATGATCCATATTTGACAAAGGTACGTTATGTTTATGATGATCAGCTTGACCAATATAAAGCAGAATCTTTGTATCCAAACTCTGATTTGAAACCAGAAATTACTAAATCTTATGAGGCGGGATTGAATATGCGTTTCTTCAAGAATACATTGAATTTTGATATTACTTATTACAACTCTGATACACGTAACCAAACATTCGCTGCGCCTCTTCCGGCAAGTTCTGGGTATACGGCTGTTAACATCCAAGCAGGTAGTGTACAGAACCAAGGTATAGAGATGGCCTTAGGATATAAAAATGAGTGGCGTGATTTCGGTTGGTCCAGTAATTTTACTTTTACTTATAATAAGAATAAAATTAAAAGATTGGCTGATGGTGTTACAAACAGAATTACGGGGGAACCGATTGAAATGCCTTATGTAGACAAAGCAAGATTAGGAGGCTCTACTTCACCGGTAGTACGCCTGACAGAAGGTGGTTCTATGGGAGACCTGTATATCAACCGTGACTTTAAACGCGATAATAATGGTTATATCTATTTGGATGCCAAGACAGGTTTGCCAAGTATGGTGGAAACCGAATATAAGAAAATCGGTTCATTGCTTCCAAAGGTTAATTTAGGATGGAGAAACTCATTTACTTATAAAGGTTTACGTCTGAATATATTGTTAAGCGGACGTTTTGGTGGTTTGGTTGTATCTAATACACAAGCTTTCCTTGATCGTTGTGGTGTTTCCGAATATAGCGCACAACTTCGTCAGGCTGGAGGAGTAACCATCAATAACAGAAATGTATCCGCTAAGGATTATCTCGGCATAGTAGCGGCTGGTACTGGTGAAGGTGACCACTATGTATATGAAGCAACCAATATTCGTTTGCAGGAGGTTAGTCTTGAATATACACTCCCTAAAAAGTGGTTGTATAACATTGCTGATGTAACATTAGGTTTAATCGGAAATAATCTGGGCATGATATATTGTAAGGCACCGTTCGATCCTGAATTGGTTGCGTCATCTACCAGTACATTCTATACTGGTGTGGATTATTTCATGCAACCTAGCTTGAGAAACATGGGATTTAGTATAAAAGTACAATTCTAATAAAGCAACGAATGATGAAAAGATTCAATATAATTAAGACTGTAAGCGTGGCAGCTTTCACTACTACTCTGCTATTCGCTTCATGTACGGGAAACTTTGACGAATTAAACACACATCCAACAGACGTGTATCCCGAAGATATGACTCCGACGGAACGGGTCGGTACGTTGTTTGTGGCTATGACTCGCTTATTGAATGCCTGTCAGGAAAATAACAGTCAACACACTGAACAAATGGTAGGGCAGTATGGCGGGTATTTTGCAACAACTGCTCCTTGGAATGGTACTAATTTTGGAACATTCAATCCTAGTGCTGACTGGGTAGATGTTCCTTATAAAGATATGTTTACAGAGTTTTATCCGAATTTCCAGACAATAAAAGAATCTACAGGAGGTACCGGATATATTTATGCGTGGGCATCTATTCTGCGGGTCGGTGTTATGCTTCGTGTAGCTGATATTTATGGTCCTATCCCTTACTCTGAAATGGGAAAAGGAGAATTCCAAGTGGCATATGACGATGTGAAAACACTCTATCATAATATGTTTGATGATTTGACACGTAGTATCAATGTACTTTCGGCATTTGTTCAGGAAAATGAAGGAAAAGAGGTACCTGTTGCCGAATATGATATCATATATAATGGTGATTTTAGCAAATGGATCAAATACGCTAACTCTTTAAAACTTCGTATGGCCGTACGTATCGCTTCTAATACTGAAGATACAGAATATGCCAAACAAATGATGGCGGAAGCGATTGATGGCGGAGTAATAGAATCTAATGATGATAATGCCTTTTTTCCATCTATGCCATATAACCCATTTTGGATTGCTTCAGATTGGGGTGATTTAGCTATCAATGCAACACTTTCTGCATACATGAATGGATATAATGATCCACGTATCAGCAAATATATGAATACTTCGACTTCGTATAGAGAGTATCGTGGTGTACGTATGGGTATTAAAGATACAAGTAAAAGCGTTGAAGGTAGTGCTGCAAGGTACTCTAAACCAGCTGTAACAGATGCTTCTCCTATGCCAGTTTTTTATGCGGCAGAGACTTATTTCTTAAAAGCTGAAGCGGCTTTACAAGGATGGATTGCAGGTGGAACAGCGGCAGCTAAGAGTTACTATGAACAAGGTATTCAAATTTCAATGAATCAATATGGCGTAGAGATTGGTGATTATCTTTCAAGTACAGTTGTTCCTCAAGGGTATACAGATCGATGGAACTCTCAAAATAATATTTCATTTACTGATGTTCCTACTGTTGCATGGGAAAACGGAAGTAATAAACTTCAGAAGATTATTACTCAAAAATGGATTGCCAACTATCCATTGGGAATCGAAGCGTGGTGTGATTATCGCCGAACTGGTTATCCTGAATTGTTTACGGCGCGAGATAATCTAAGCTCTGTTGGTTATATCGGTGATATTGATAGTAAACGTATGGTACGTCGTTTACCATATCCTACAACGGAAAAATCTAGTAACTCAGCCAATGTAGAAGCAGCTATTGCAACTATGTTAGGTGGTCCGGACACCGGAGCTACAGATTTGTGGTGGGCGAAAAAGAATTAATTTTTAACCTGATAAAATATAGAATATGAATATAAAGCATATAAAAAATGCATTCGGATTTGCATTTGCCGCTATATTCTTCGTTGGATGTACGGATGTGGAATCTATTAATGATGTTGATTTGAATCAAACAATTAAAACTGATGAGTATTATGCTGCTTTGCGCAAGTGGAAAGAAACACCGGGACTTCCACAAGTGTTCGTTTGGTTCGACAATTGGACAGGAACTTCCCCTACCGGTGAAAATAGCTTGAGAGGTCTACCTGATTCTGTAACCATTGTTTCCAACTGGGGTGGGCATCCGAAATTTGAATTAACTTCGGAGCGAAAGGCTGATATGGAATATGTACAAAAAGTGAAAGGCACAAAGGTTGTTGTTACCTTATTTTCTCAAAATATAGGCGACGACCTTCCAGATAAAGAAATTTATCACGAAGCTGGAACCAGTAGTGATCCGGAAAAGGTGAGACCTGCAATTAAAGCCTATGCAGAGGATATTTATAAAGCTTGTCTTGAATGTGGATATGATGGTTATGACTGGGATTATGAGCCTGGTGGTGGAATGGGAGTTGGTCCGCTTTGGTCAAATAAAGTACAGAGAACTATTTTTGTCGAGGAACTTTCCTACTGGTTTGGACATGGTGCTATGGATCCTAACCGCGATCGTGGAGATCGCCCTATGCCAGAGAAACGCCTTCTTTTCTTGATTGACGGTGAGGTTGGAATCCGAACAGGTATGGATAAAGAATGGCTTTCATACTATGTAGACTATTTTGTATTGCAAGCTTATGGTGGAATGGCAGATTATAGAATGACAGGCGTGTTGCGTGATATGGATGATTGGATACAACAGGGGATTATTACTCCGGATGAAATTGTCCGTAGAACCATAGCTACCGAGAATTTTGAATCGTATGCTAATACTGGAGGAGGATTCCTGGGTATGTCAAACTACGTATATAAAAATACTTATACTGTTAATGGAAAACCTTATGAAATAGACCAGTTAATTGGTGGATGTGGTCTTTATCGTGTAGGCTTTGACTATGCACAAGGTAAGGGCGATTATGATGGTTCACCGGAATATTATTTCTTGCGTCAGGGAATTACAAACATATATAGGAATTTCTATGATCGCATGAATGCTGCCAACGAAGAATAATGATTAAACGAATTTTATAAGAATGAAAATTATGAAATATATCTATTTATCAAGTCTTATGATTGCATTGTCAGCATTCTTTCTTATAGGATGTGAGAATGCAGAATACAAGGCACAGTCAAACAGCCTTTACATAACAGATGCGGCTGGTACAAACAATGCTACTACTGTTACCATGGATGATGGTGCAGACATTAACGTTGTTGTGCGTTTAGCTCAAAAAGTTATGGAAGATGTGGAAGTGGAAATCCAGTTCTCTCCTGAATTACTGGCTGAATACAATGCAACTAGCGGTACGGAATATGAAGTCTTGCCAGCCGATATGCTTCCAAAGAATGCGACAGTGATAATTCCGGCAGGTGAAATTAGTGCTAATTATCGACTTCATGTGGATGATTTTGTGACTAATGGTATTACTTATGCCATTCCTCTTACATTAGGAAATGTTATAAAAGGTAATATTGTAAAATCAAAAGCTCAAAGTAAATTTATTTATGTATTAGCTAAGCCTTTGAATGTTTCTGTTCCTGTATTACGTGGTAATGCCGGAAATGTAACAACACTTCCTGAAACGGATTGGGGAATTACAGTAGATGCATGGACATTGGAAGCATGGGTACGTATGGATGGTTATAGTATAAATAATCAGGCTATTTTCACTTCCGGAAGTAATGATCATGAAATCTATATCCGTTTTGGAGATGCCAATAGGCCTTACAATTATCTACAGATAAAGTCTTTGGGAGGTCAAAAACAAACAGCCAGTGATTTGGAAGCAAACACTTGGTATCATTGGGCTTTCGTTTATAATGGAACAACACTTACCATTTATAGGAATGGAAAACAAGATACCTTCTTTGATCCTCCTGCACCGAAAGGTGGAAGCGTACGCTTTGATTTTATGAAAATAGTGGATAGTGGTAGCTATTTCCGTAATAATTGTGCTATGAGTCAGGTTCGCCTATGGAAAGTAGCTCGTACAGAATCGGAGATCGCAAACAATATGTATTTTGAAGTAAATCCTAAGAATCCTAATTTGATTGCCCTTTGGCCAATGGATGAAGGAGATGGCACTTCCTTTAGAGATGCTACAGGAAACGGACACAATGCAACATCTAATGGTGCGCTTCAAAGGTGGGAACATAATATCCGATTTGATAAATAAAATGTTCTAGGCTAATAAATCATTGAAAGAGGAGGATATGTCGCAGAGGCATATCCTCTTTTTTATATGTTAAAGTATCCATAATTTATTAGAACTTTATTCTCCTGAATTGTACTTCTAGTAAATGCTCATATAAACTTAAATTCTAACAAACATGAAACATTGGTTATTATCTGTTTTGCTGGTGGTATGTGGTACTGTTTCAGCACAAATAACACTCGTAAAAGATGGCAAAAGTAGTGCTCGCATCATTGTGCAGGACAAGATGCCAAATAGTAAGACGTCAGCACAATTCTTACAACGTTTTCTTACTGAAATTTCGGGAGTTGCACTTCCTATTGAAAATGATAAAACTCCTCGAAAAGGAGATATTCTCATTGGTGGTCAATCTCCAGCGGAAGTAACAGAGGATGGATTCTCTATTTCTACTCAAGATGGTATTCTAAAAATATCTGGTAAAGAAAACGGTGTTGTATATGGGGTTGTTACTTTATTAGAGCAATATTTGGGTATCGATTATTGGGGAGAGAATGAATATTCTCTTACCCCTTCAAAAACGGTGAACTTACCCTTCATTAATAAAGTCGAGAATCCGGGCTTTCGTTACCGTCAGACACAATGTTATGCTATCCATACAGACTCTATTTATAAGTGGTGGAATCGTTTAGAGGAACCGAATGAAGTGTTTGCTGCCGGTTATTGGGTGCATACTTTTGATAAGCTTCTGCCTTCATCCATTTATGGGAAAGAACATCCGGAATATTATTCTTACTTCAAAGGAAAACGCCACCCGGGAAAGGCCAGTCAGTGGTGTTTGAGTAATCCGGAGGTTTTTGAGATTGTAGCTCAACGTGTTGATTCTATTTTCAAAGCAAATCCAGATAAACATATCATGTCTGTAAGTCAGAATGATGGTAATTATACAAATTGTACGTGTGATGCTTGTAAGGCAATTGATGATTATGAAGGAGCATTATCAGGAAGCATCATCACTTTTCTGAATAAGTTGGCTGCCCGTTTTCCGGATAAAGAATTTTCCACATTGGCTTATCTATATACAATGAATCCTCCGAAGCGTGTGAAACCTTTGCCAAATGTGAATATTATGTTGTGTGATATTGACTGTGACCGTGAAGTAACTTTGACGGAGAATGCTTCGGGAAAAGAGTTTGTGAAAGCCATGGAAGGATGGTCTAAGATTACCAATAATATTTTCGTGTGGGATTACGGTATTAACTTTGATAATTATCTGGCTCCATTTCCTAATTTCCATATTTTACAGGACAATATCCGTCTTTTCAAAAAGAATCATGCCACCATGCATTTCTCTCAAATAGCAGGGAGCAGGGGAGGAGATTTTGCAGAACTTCGTGCTTATTTAGTGTCAAAGTTAATGTGGAATCCAGAAGTTAATGTAGACTCATTGATGCAACATTTTCTGCATGGATATTATGGGGAAGCAGCGCCATATCTTTATCAGTACATAAAGATAATGGAAGGCGCATTAATTGGTAGTGGACAGAGGTTGTGGATATATGATTCACCTGTATCACATAAATATGGCATGTTAAAGCCTGCTTTGATGCGTCGTTATAATCATTTATTTGATTTGGCTGAAAAGGCTGTTGCAGCAGATCCCGATTTCTTAAAACGAGTTCAACGGGCACGTCTGCCAATTCAGTATTCAGAACTGGAGATTGCACGAACAGAGACAGAAAAAGATTTGGTAGATATCAATAAAAAGTTAGACCTTTTTGAGGAACGCGTGAAAGAGTTTCAAGTTCCTACATTGAATGAGCGTTCCAATTCACCGGTAGACTATTGCAAATTGTATCGTAAACGTTACATGCCGCAGAAAGAAAAAAGTTTGGCTTTGGGTGCAAAAGTTACTTATCTAATTCCTCCTACCGGAAAATATGCGGCATTAGGAAAGAACGCATTGGTTGACGGTTTGTTTGGTGGAGCAACCTTTGTTGATAGCTGGATTGGTTGGGAAGGAACCGATGGTGCATTTGTTATAGATTTGGGCGAAACAAAAGAGATACAAAGTGTGGAAACAGATTTTCTTCATCAAATAGGGGCCTGGATTCTTTTTCCTCTAAAGGTGGTTTATTCATACGCTGAAGACGGTGAGCATTATACACATTGGAAAACGATTGATTTACCGGAAGAACGTACGGGTGAGGTAAAATTCCGTGGAGTCAAGGCTGAATCAGCTGAACCGATAAAAACTCGTTATGTAAAAGTAGAAGTCACTGGAACGAAAGAATGTCCGACTTGGCATTATGGTGTAGGCCATCCTTCGTGGTTCTTTATAGACGAAGTGATAATAAAATAAAAAAAGTAGGGGGGAGACGTTAGTAGTTTCCCCCCTTTAGTTGTATTATATATAGATGGGTCAGAAAAATGTTTTTTTCATCTATATACTATGATTTATGCAACAGAATAAAACTGTTTCTCAACGAAAAACTATTAACCCGGCTTGCTGGGTACCTACTGCTTATTTTGCAATGGGACTTCCCTTTATTGCTATTAATCTGGTTTCTGTTTTCATGTTTAAGGATCTTGGAATTTCGGATACGCAAATTGCATTCTGGACTTCTCTGATTATGATGCCTTGGACACTGAAATTTTTGTGGAGTCCTTTTCTTGAAATGTATCGGACGAAAAAATTCTTCGTATTGATTACAGAATTATTGAGTGGTGTATTGTTTGGAGTAGTAGCCTTTTCTTTGTTTTTCGATTACTTTTTCGCTATAAGTATCTCTACGATGGCAGTGATTGCCTTTAGTGGAGCAACGCACGATATTGCTTGTGATGGTGTATATATGGCTGAATTGAACAAGGAAGATCAGGCAAAATATATCGGAGTTCAAGGGGCTTTTTATAATGTAGCCAAATTGGTTGCTAATGGAGGATTAGTTGCTATGGCAGGAGCATTGGCAGAGCACTTCGGAGCAATAGAAGGTGCTTCGATAGATGTTAACAAAGGAGCGTATTCATCTGCATGGATGATTATTTTCGGCGTAATTGCGGCAATAATGGTACTGATCGGTATTTATCATATAAAAATGTTACCTTCTACACAGGTTCCGTCAACAACAAAGAAAACTGCATCAGAGGTTGGACACGAATTGGTAGCAGTAATTGCTAACTTCTTTACTAAAAAGCATATTCTTTATTACATCTGTTTTATTATTTTATATCGTTTGGCAGAAGGCTTTATCATGAAAATAGCTCCGCTGTTTTTACGTGCTTCAAGGGATGTAGGCGGCTTAGGACTGTCGTTAACAGAGATCGGCACGCTAAATGGTATCTTTGGTTCCGCTGCTTTCGTTTTAGGCTCATTGTTGGCAGGTATTTATGTCTCTAAGTTCGGATTGAAAAAGACACTATTTACTCTCTGCTGTATTTTTAATCTTCCGTTTGTAGCCTATACTTTTTTGGCAGTTGCACAGCCTACTAATGTATATCTGATCGGAACTTGTATAACAATGGAATATTTTGGTTATGGCTTTGGTTTTGTCGGACTGACGTTGTTTATGATGCAACAGATTGCTCCAGGCAAACATCAAATGTCACATTACGCATTTGCTTCAGGAATCATGAATCTGGGAGTGATGCTTCCGGGAATGGTTAGTGGTTATCTTAGTGACTTATTAGGATATCGTAATTTCTTTATCTATGTGTTAATCGCAACTATTCCAGCTTTTCTGATTACTTATTTCATACCTTTCACGTATGATGACTCAAAAAATAAATAATATAAAATCAACGATTATGAATAAAATTCAAATTCCTTGGGAAGATCGTCCTGTCGGATGTACGGACGTTATGTGGCGTTACTCACAAAATCCAGTTATCGGACGTTATCATATTCCTTCATCTAATAGTATTTTCAATAGTGCTGTTGTTCCTTTTGAGGATGGTTTTGCAGGCGTATTCCGTTGTGATAACAAAGCTGTACAGATGAATATCTTTGCAGGTTTTAGTAAGGACGGAATTCATTGGGATATCAATCATGAACCTATTCAGTTTAAAGCAGGTAACACGGAAATGATTGAGTCGGAATATAAATACGACCCTCGTGTTACATGGATTGAAGACCGTTATTGGGTGACTTGGTGTAATGGTTATCATGGCCCTACGATTGGTATTGCCTATACTTTTGACTTTAAGGAGTTTTTCCAGTGCGAAAATGCTTTCTTGCCTTTCAATCGTAATGGTGTACTTTTCCCGCAGAAGATCGATGGCAAGTATGCGATGTTGAGTCGTCCCAGTGATAATGGACATACTCCGTTTGGCGATATATACATCAGCTATAGTCCGGATATGAAATATTGGGGTGAACACCGTTGTGTAATGAAAGTGACTCCTTTCCCGGAAAGCGCTTGGCAGTGTACGAAGATTGGTGCAGGTTCAGTTCCTTTCCTTACAGATGAAGGCTGGTTGCTGTTCTATCATGGTGTAATCACTACTTGTAATGGTTTCCGTTACGCTATGGGAGCTGCCATATTGGATAAAGATCATCCGGAAAAAGTTCTTTACCGTACACGTGAATATCTGCTTGGTCCGGCTGCTCCTTACGAACTTCAAGGTGACGTTCCTAATGTCGTATTCCCCTGTGCTGCTTTGCAAGATGGTGAACGTGTTGCTGTTTATTATGGTGCGGCAGATACTGTGGTAGGTATGGCCTTCGGATATATAAAAGAGATTATTGATTTTACGAAACGAACGAGTATCATTTAATAAAGATATGAAACGTATTATATTAACTTACACACTTGCTTTTTCCCTTCTTTCCGCCTATGCGGGGGAAGGGGGGAGCCCTCCCCTTAAAAATACGGATAAAAGTCTTTTGATAGATTATGTGGATCCTTTTATCGGAACTACAAATTTCGGAACGACCAATCCGGGAGCAATTTGCCCCAATGGTATGATGTCTGTGGTTCCTTTCAATGTGATGGGATCTTCCGAAAATACCTATGATAAAGACGCACGGTGGTGGTCTACGCCTTATGAATATACAAATTGTTTCTTTACCGGATATGCTCATGTGAATTTGAGTGGAGTCGGTTGTCCGGAATTAGGTTCTTTATTGCTGATGCCTACTACCGGAGAACTGAATGTGGATTATAAGGAATATGGTAGTAAGTATAAGGATGAACAGGCTTCACCGGGTTATTATTCTAATTATCTGACTAAATACAACGTAAAAACAGAAGTCTCGGCTACTCCTCGTACCGGTATTGCCCGTTTTACTTTTCCAAAAGGAAAAAGTCATATATTGTTGAATTTAGGTGAAGGATTAACGAATGAGAGCGGTGCCATGCTTCGTCGTGTAAGCGATTGTGAGGTGGAAGGAGTCAAATTGCTTGGTACATTCTGTTATAACCCTCAAGCTGTGTTTCCTATTTACTTTGTATTACGGGTTAAAAAGAACCCTTCTGCAACAGGGTATTGGAAGAAACAACGTGCGATGACGGGTGTTGAGGCTGAATGGGATCCGGACCAGGGAAAGTATAAACTTTATACTCGCTACGGAAAAGAAATAGCAGGAGATGACATTGGTACTTATTTCTCCTTCGATACAGAAGAAGGTGAACAAGTAGAAGTACAAATGGGAGTTTCTTTTGTAAGCATAGAAAATGCCCGTTTGAATCTGGATTGTGAACAGGCTGGAAAGGATTTTGAGAAGATCCATGCGGAAGCACGTTCCAAATGGAATGATGACTTGTCACGCATAACAGTGGAAGGTGGTACAGATGCCCAAAAGACTGTGTTTTATACAGCGCTTTATCATTTGCTGATTCATCCTAATATTTTGCAGGATGTAAACGGAGAATATCCGGCAATGGAAAGTGATAAGATCCTGACAACCAAAGGTGATCGCTATACCGTATTTTCTCTTTGGGATACCTACCGCAATGTTCATCAATTGCTGACCTTGGTTTATCCGGAACGTCAGATGGAAATGGTGCGCACAATGCTTGATATGTATCGTGAACATGGATGGTTGCCTAAGTGGGAATTATATGGCAGAGAAACATTGACAATGGAAGGTGATCCGAGTATTCCGGTAATTGTAGATACCTGGATGAAAGGTTTGCGTGACTTTGATGTTGATTTGGCTTATGAGGCAATGTACAAATCTGCTACATTACCGGGGGCAGAAAACTTAATGCGTCCTGATAATGATGATTATATGTCTAAAGGATATGTACCCCTTCGTGAACAGTATGACAATTCCGTCTCTCATGCATTGGAATATTATATTGCCGATTTTGCATTGTCTCGTTTTGCAGCTGCTTTAGGTAAAAAGAAAGATGCAGAGATGTTCTATAAACGTTCTTTAGGATACAAACATTATTATAGTAAAGAATTTGGTACTTTCCGTCCGATTCTCCCCGATGGGACGTTTTATAGCCCGTTTAATCCGAGACAAGGAGAGAACTTTGAACCGAATCCCGGTTTCCATGAAGGTAGTTCCTGGAATTATACGTTCTATGTACCACATGATGTATATGGCTTGGCGAAATTAATGGGGGGAAAGAAACCTTTTATCGATAAACTACAAATGGTTTTTGACGAAGGACTTTACGACCCGGCAAATGAACCGGATATTGCTTATGCTCATTTATTCTCATACTTTAAAGGTGAAGAATGGCGTACACAGAAAGAGACGCAGCGTTTATTAGATAAGTACTTTACAACAAAACCTGATGGTATTCCAGGAAATGATGATACGGGAACGATGTCTTCCTGGGCTATTTTCAATATGATCGGTTTTTATCCGGATTGTCCCGGACTGCCCGAATATACATTGACGACTCCGGTCTTTAATAAGGTAACGATCCGGTTAGATCCGAAATGGTATAAAGAGAACGAATTGGTGATTGAAACCAATCGTACTCAACCAGGAACTTTATATATTGATAAGGTACTATTGGATGGCAAGAAGTTCAATAAATATCATATCACACATGATGAACTTGTTCACGGCAAATATTTAAAGTTTGATTTGAAATAACACACAGTGTTTCATAGGTATCGTTTTTGGGTTGACAGAGGTTGTGTCAAAACGCTGACACAGCCTTTTTTTATGCGCAAAGCCCAGACTT
>ERZ773157.2560-NODE-2560-length-14003-cov-37.341483_pt1 | contig 14003 bp, 9 predicted proteins | sample MGYA00511480_ERZ773157 | MGnify/ENA primary metagenome ERZ773157 (study PRJEB29015, sample SAMEA2737863) | human gut metagenome | biome: human gut; feature: human-associated habitat; material: faeces | place: China | collected 2012 ... | reverse complement strand
GGCAGGGCTGGCTATCCTTGTTTTGCTTTGTGCTTCTCTACCGTACATGAGCATTATCCTCTGAAATATAGTCTGAAAAGCTTACATTAGAATCTTCATAAGAAGGAAGCTTTTTATATTCAACACAGAAATCATTTATACCGGTGAGTGCCTCTGCAAGTCTGCTTATATCACTTTCCTTTAAGAATACTTTACGATATCTGCCAAAAACCCCTTCTTTAAAAAGCACCTCGTAGGTAGCATAGCTATGCGAAGAACGTGCATAATAACGTTGCTCATTGATACTGCCAAGAAATATTTACTCCATCGAAAGAGTGATAATATTGGTAAAATCCCGCTTTTGGTATTATAATAATGATATTGCAGTCTTGTAAGGTGATTGCAAGGTGTTAATGTTATTATCAATGTATGTTAAGGAATAACGATACAGAATAAGCTATGAAAACATACATATACACGGGTGGGGTGAGCAGGATACATGTACAGAATTATGTTGGTCGAGGATGATAGAGAGCTAGGAGAAACTATAAAGAGCCTTCTTACTTTAAAAGGATATGATGTGACACTCATAGGGAGTGTAAAGGAATATAGTAAGCATACAGAAGTGTATGATATGTATCTGCTTGATGTAAAGCTCCCTGATGGAGATGGCTTCCAGATATGTGAAAAAATCAGACATAATCTTGATGCTCCAATCATATTTATAACATCATGCGATGATGAGGAATCCATAGTTAAAGGACTTGATATAGGTGGAGATGATTATGTAACGAAGCCTTTTCATAATGCGGTACTTTTATCAAGGATAAGTGCCAACTTAAGAAGAAGTGGCATGAATGATGGAGATGTATATAAAAAGGGAGAACTTGCAATATATTTTGATAAATACAAGCTGTACAGGGCTGGTAATGAACTTAAGCTTTCGAACAATGAATGGGATATGCTTAAGATACTTGTTGAAAATAAGGGAAGAGTTGTAAGACGGGATGTTTTTTTTGACAGACTGTGGGATATACATGGCAACTATGTAGAATATAACACACTTACTGTTAATATGAGCCGTCTTAAAGCCAAGCTTGGCACATTTGGGGATGAAAGAGTTCCTTATATAGAAACAATAAGAAATGTAGGCTACCGCTGGATAGCGTAAAGGAATAATACATAACAGTTATGGGGAGATAGGGTATGGATAATAAGAAGAAAATTCAGTCTGGCAGTTCAAGAAAGAATATAGATAATATTATAAGAGATTATAGAAGAAAACAGACGTTATTCGTTATAGGAACAGCCGTTACCAATGCACTTATTGCTGCATTTCTAACCATATATTATAGTATCAGGCAAAGGGCTCTTGTAGGAGCCCTTTATCTGTATGACAACAATTCGGCAACGAATCTCATAGACAGAATGATGCATATGAATATAAGTAAGAACACATATTATGCAGGAGAAGAGGCTATGGTGCAGGCCGGATATACCAGAAATGGATATGCATATCTGTCACACATTAATGGTGAGACAATGATGTATACTATCATAGGTATGGTTATTGCGGTATTGTTGGTGTATGGACTTATACATTGCTACAGGATAGGAAAAAAGGACTGCCTTGGAAGTCTTAAGGCATATGCAAGGGAAAATGAGGCGCTCAAAGAACAGCTTGAAAAGGAACATGAATACAATATATGCCAGTATAAAAAAATGCAGGAGTTTGTAGAGAATATAGCGCATCAGATAAAAACGCCACTTTCGGTTATGACTATGAAGCTTGAGATGCTTCAGGATATGTTAAATGATATAAAGACAGAAAATACACATGAATATGATAATGATAAACACGTGGAAAAAATGAAAAAAGAACCGGATGAATATGTATCAGAAACAAAACAGCATATGCAGATGGCATCTACAATAATTTCCGAGTGTACAAAGAGTGCATTTAAGATAAAGACATTTATAAAAAAGCTGCTTGATATAAGCAGAATCGAGTCAGGAAAAGTAGTGCTTGCCACAGACAAAGTTATTATTGATTATATAGTAGAAGAAAGTGTAGAAAGTGCAGTTGCAGATAAATCCAGAGTGATAGTTGATTATGGTACAGAGGAAAAGAGAGCTATGTATGCAGATGAGGGCTGGTTAGCAGAAGCATTTATAAACATTATAAGTAACAGCTATGAATACATATGTGACAGAGAAGACGGACGCGTGTACATAGATATAAGCAGTAACAATGAGGTGTGTATAATAAAAATATCGGATAATGGTGAAGGTATAGATAAAGCACACCTTGCTGGTGTGTTTGACAGATTCGAAGGGAAAAGCAGCCAGAACGAGTTTCATGCTGGCATAGGCCTGAATCTGTCAAAGCTTATAATAGAAGCACATCATGGCAGCATAAAGGCAGCTAACAGTGAGAAGTATGGTGGAGCTGAGTTTCGGATACTTCTTCCTTTATATAAGCTTAAGGGGAAGGTTGGGCATAATTAAGAAAGCAATCCACAGGTATCAAAAGCCGGGGACTTCTGACTTAGACATCTTATCATTAAAGTATCCAAAACGTAAGTTATATGTAAGCAGTCTGTTATATGATAATAACTGTAAGCAGGGAAGCCTGTATAATCAGTACCCGTATTGTGAGATGAGGGGACGGGTACTGATATTTAATGTAATATGAAACAGGGGTGATGGCATGAATACAGCTTTTTTTGATTATTGTATAAAAAGTCTAAAAAGACGAAAAAAACATGTGCTTAAAACAGTAATGGCTATATTTTTGTCATTTACATTTGTAGCAGGTGTGCTTCTTTTTAGGGATAATATGTATGAATGGCAGATACAGTCAGCAAAACACCGGTTTGGCGACTGGTTTGTTATGATGAATGGAAATGACAGCAGGGAAAATGCACAGCTTAAGTCACATCCATATCTTAATGATTCAGGAAAAGTAAGTATATCAAACTACCAATACGATAATAACTGGAACCAGACAGATATTAAAATCGGATATATGGATAATGATTTTGTCCGTCTTTCTAATATAACACCTGATAAAGGAGAATTTCCAAAGAACGATGATGAAATAGCAGTTGAATGGAATACTCTCCTTTTACTCAATCAGGGTACAGACATAGGACAGGATATTACTCTGAATATAATTGTAAATAATCCAAAGGCAAGTTCAGGCTGGGACAGAATAACAAAGACATACAAGCTGTCAGGAATACTTAAAAGCTACACTAATGTATGGGTTGGAGGAAGCAATGTTCCAGGTATTATAACTACTAAAAATGAAGCTCAGAATATAAAAAGAAGTAATTCAGCAGTATATATATATTCAGCAGGCAATTATATATCAGGAGATTACAAAGATATATATGAAGGACTGAATAAAAAAGTAAGTGGTTCACTAATATATAACAGCAGTCTGTATGATTACGAACCATGGAGTACAAGTTCTATATATGAGTATATGTATATTGTTCTTGTCATACTTGGAGTAGCTGGCATAGCTTATCAGTTATCTGTATATAATAAAACAAGAAAATATGCATATGGCATAATAAAGAATATGGGTGCCACAAAGCTGCAGATGATAGCTTTTATATGTGTTGAAAATGCTGTTATAGTTATAAGCTCATCTGTTATAGGTCTGATTATTTCAATAATTGCGGCAAGGCTTATATGCCTCATTGTCGAGTTAAGAACAGGAATATATTTTTTTACAATAGATAGAGGGATATATATAAGTCTTCTGATTATGCTTATCATGGCTGTTGTTGTGGGTAGTATTGTAAATATATGTGGACAGGACTCTGACAGACAGCACAGATACACAAGCCGTTATAAGCTGAACAGGCTATATAGAAAAGACAGGCATACATATATATTAAACAAAAACAATTATGTAAAAGAAACATATAAACGTTTCATGCTAGGACAGGGGATAGTGCAGAGTATATGCATAAGATTATTTTCACTAGCTATGATGATAATCATGATTATATGTATAGTGAATTCTGTAAGGACATATGCTGATTATAAGATAAGCTCACAAAAATCAGATGTTATTGCATTTTATAAGCAGGATAATAATGCAGAATATATCATATGTAATGCAGAGAATGATGTGCAGTTAGAATATGAGGCAGGGAAAACTCTGGATTTGTTTAAGTACATAAAGGATTGCTATAGTAATGCAATTAATAATGTGTCATGGGAAATGTATTCAGATGCTTATAAATCAAGAATATCTGATGATGATGGAATTTCGTTTAGTAAGCGTAATCTTAAATACAACATAAAGAATGCAGATGCACTTATGTATAAAGATATTGATGAAAGTACTATTGAGTATGTGCGTGGGATAACTGGTGTAGATGATATCAGTTATGGTTATTTCGAGACAGCGAGAGTATGGACCTGGAATACTATGGATTACAACAAGATGGGTATTCCGTATTATGTAGATATTGATGATAATAAGAATATTAATTCTAAGAATAGTAATAATAAGAATATTAATTCTAAGAATAGTGATTCCAATAATGCTTCATATAGCAGTGAACAGATTAATCCAAAGTATCTGTTTGCAACAGAGTATGTAGAAGCTGATAGCAGAGTATATGATGTGTTAGCGGATATTACAGGCAAAGATGAGATTGACATACAGGCATTTAAAGACGGCAGACAGGTGGTTATATTTTTAGATAAGAATCCTGAGGGTGTATATGATGATACAATAACAAAGGGAACTGATATAGGTCTTATGTGCTATAAAGCCTATCCGGAATACTATGGCTATATAGATAAGGATTATGCCAGCAGTTATTATATGGCTATATACAGCTATATGCATGATAAAGGCATAGTTACAGACGATTTTAATAAAATTAACAGTGAATATTTCCATTCATTAATAGCTGATAATGAACAGGATAAGCTAAAACAGCTGACAGAATTATTTGAAAAAAATAATGTAAAGTTTTTAGATGATTTTTATACATACTGGGCAGATAAAGGCGAAGAACAGTTTTATCAGTATGTTGATTCATATCTTGATATAAACATTGCAGATGAAAAACTTAAAGTATATGATTATAGCTCCGATTATGTACCAGCGGCTGCAGCTGAGGTTGCAAAGGTAATATACGTCGATGATGAGTTAAAAGATAAGCTTAAGGAATATATACCGGAATTCGGGCAGTACACGATGCTTGCATCGGATGAACTTGGAAAGAAGGCACTGGATACACAGAATAATATATTAAAAGACTATCTTATGCTTGATGAACTACCTGAGGAGATTAATCTTTCGATGAAGTATAACCAGATCAATATAACCTATGGTCTTGATTCAATATATAACGGAACGGCTAATGTTGTAGCTTCTTATCTTGGACAGGCTGGATATGCATATAACAGTTATTCGCATGATAAGGATCTTATAAAGAGCAATACTATAGAAGCTTATATCCTATATGGTTTCACAGGCATAACAGCGTTTTTAGTATATATGATAGTAAGCCTGATTATATTAAAAAACAGGCTTTTTCAGTTTAGTGACAGGATAAAGATATTAAGAAATACAGGTGCTAACAAGGATATAATATTTGACATGTATATGAAGCAGAGCATACGGGAAATGCTGTGGTGTATCATGCTCATGCCGTTGATGATTATACTGAATATAATATGCATAAAAAGGTATATACGTAACCTATGACAGATAATATGAAGTTTAGCGGTGAGTGCTGGCACATGGTATCTGGCTGGAAATGGAGGAATGTGTTTGATTGAATACAGAATTTATCAGTTATTGTATAAAAAGTGTAAAAAGACGATGGAAAAGTATATTTAAAACAGCACTTTCGGTATTTCTTGCGTTTTCGTTTGTTGCAGGGATTATGCTGTTTAAGACTAATATGTATGAATATCAGATACAGTCTGCAAAGCACAAGTTTGGCAGCTGGATTGTGATGCTTTATGACAGTAACTTAGAAGAGAATAAAGAACTTAAGAATCATCCGTATCTGAACGAGTCAGGTAAAGCCTCGGTAGATAATTATGTGTTTGAAAATGATAACCAGACAGATATTAAAGTTGGTTATATGGATGATGACTTTATAAGGATAGGCAGCATATCATTACAGAGTGGAAGCATGCCGCAGAATGATGATGAAGCTGCCATAGAGTTGGATACACTTCTTAAGCTTAATCAGGGAACACAGTTAGGTCAGGAGATTCATATATCAGTCCGGAAGGGAAGTAATCAGACAACAGAAAGTATTGAAAAAACATACAAGCTTACGGGAATTCTTAATAACTATACGAACCTCTGGTGTGGTGGAAATTATATACCGGGTATTATTGTTACACAAGATGAGGGAGAGAATATTAACCGCATAGGAAAAGCTGCATATATATATTCATCTGACAGTTATATAGATGGGAATTATAATGATATATATGATGGATTAAAGAAAAAGTCACAAAAAGAGCTTATATATAATAGCAGCGTATACGACTATGAACCATGGGGAGGTGGATATATATATGATTATATGTATGTTCTTCTTATGCTCATAGGTGTATCAGCAGTTGTATATCAGATACTTATGCATGATAGAAAGCGGAAGCATGTAAGGAGTATACTTACGAATCTTGGCGCTAAAAGAATACAGCTAATGGCATTTTCTTTAGTGGAAAATATAGTCATAGTTATACTTGCTGCCATAGCAGGTCTGTTTCTTTCAATATTTACCGGGAAGATAATATGTACTATAACTGGTTATGTTAAAGGTATACAGTTCTTTAACATAAAAAACAGTATATATGTATATGTATTCATTATGCTTTTAGTATCTGTTTGTATAAGCATGATAGCTTGTATTATTGAAAATTTCAGACATCCGGCATCTGGTGTTGGAAATATCCGCGGTATTGGAAGAAATAAATCACTTATTTTAAAGACAAGAAAAAATAAGCTGGTAATAATTAACCGGAATAATTATATTTCACAGACACAAAAAAGATTAAATAAGTCACATGGGGCGTTGTCAGCTATTGCAGTCAGAGTGTTTGCGCTTGCGATTCTGGTTATTATAGCGGGCTGTGTGATTAATTCAATAAAAGCGTATAAACAGTATCTGGATATATCTGATATGTCAGATATTATAGCATTTAACCGCATCGATCCCAGTACAAATTATGTACTTAATTATGCAGATAAAGAGTCAAGGGATGAGTACTATTATACACAATACTCTGGTGAAAATGGAAATATATATACGAGAGATAGTCTTAAAGCCAAAATACGAAGTAAAACATATTTAAGTGATTATAACAAGGAAATGTATGATAACAGTAATGAAATGTTTACTGAGGTAGATGCTAAAGGAGAAACAAGGCGTTACTTTAACAGATTCAGCAGCTATACACTTATGTGTAATATAAAAAAAGCGGATACACCTGTGTATAAGGATATTGATAAGAACATGATTGATTATATTAACAGTATAGATGGTGTTGAAGATATAAGTTATGGATATTTTGAAACAGCAAGAACATGGGCATGGAATAATATGGATTACAACAAGCTTGGTGTGCCATGGTATCTTTCATATAACTTTAACAGTGTTGAAGCACTTAATGATAATCAAAAAACGTATAAATATCTTTTTGCAACAGAATATGTGGAAAATGATAATAAATTATATGACATATTAAAGGATATAACAGGTAAGCCTTCATTTGATGAGGAGGCATTTAATAATGGAGATATATCTGTTGTATTTGTTGACGAGAATATTGATGGAGATTATGATGATACATTATCTGAGGGAATGGATATTAATCTTATGAAATATTACTGCAATATAAATGGTTCGTTTATGTATGACAGAGCATGGCAGAATTCAGGAAGCTATAATAAGGCTTTGTCAATATATATAAAAGATAAAGGATATAGCGCATATAAGAGTCTGACAGATAGTAAAATAGAGGCAAAGGGATGCGATAACTATGTGTCTGATCTTAAAAACAAACCTGATTTTAACAAAATAAGAGAAGAGTATATTGAGTATCTGGAAAATAATTACGGACGAAATGTAGCTGATTTTACGTTTTTTTGCAGATCAGAGGAAGAACAGCTTGAGCTTGTAAAACAGTATTATTATCAAAGGTTAAGAAAAGATTATTCATATATTCTTGGATACGAGCAGGCAGCTACAACTAAGGCCTGGGCTGTAGTGAAGCTCAGTGATGAGATAAAAGACAGATTAAAAGAATATATTCCTGAATTCGGGCAGTATACTATGATTGCCTCAACAAAGCTTTTACAGAGGGAGCTTGATAACCAGAATCAGGTTTTAAAAGATTATTTCCAGATGGATGTACTTCCAGATGAATTGTCTCTTGATATGTCATATAATCAGATAAGACTAAGATATAGCATGAATTCGCTATATAGTGGAACAGTTAATACAGTGAATTCATATATGCTTCAGACAGGATGGGGATATCATTCTTATTCGGGGGAGAAGGATGAGGTGAAGAGAAAGACATTTGAAGCAATCATACTATATGTATTCACAGCAGCTGTATCTGTCGGTGTGTATATAATGATATCCGTTCTTATGTTAATGAGCAGAATTGAAAAATATAAAAATACTATGACAATCTTAAGATATAGTGGGGCAGATAAATCTGTAATCTTTAAGATATATATGAAAGAGTGTTTTAGAGAGTCATTATATTGTATTATCCTTATGCCGCTTATGCTGCTGATATATGTGCTAGTAATAAGGCATGAAACTAAAGTACTATGATGATTCTGCACTGATAGTATAGAAATGCATGTGTATTCATGCATAAGTGGGTATGTATACATACATAGAAAACTAGCTGACTTATAGAAATGCAGGTGTATTCATACATAAGACATGAAAAAATAGTTTGCATCTCTTGCAGTATAATACAGTAAGAAAGTAAGAAGAAAGGAAAAATATGGGTGAGATATTAAGAGCAGAAGGTATAAGCAAGACATATCACACAGGTATGGTAGAAGTACATGCATTGAAAAAATGCGACATAACTATAAGAAAAGGTGAATTTACAGCTATTATAGGAAAGAGTGGCTCAGGAAAATCGACACTGCTTAGAATACTTGGTTCCCTGGATAAGCCGGATGAGGGTGAGGTATATATTGATGATATTAATATAAGTGAACTGAATGATAAGCAGTTATCGAAACTCAGAAGGGAAAAGATAGGTTTTGTATATCAGAATTATAGTCTGATACCAGAATATACGGCATATGAGAATATAGTACTTCCTGTGGTCCTTGATAATCAGGATATCGATGAGGATGATGTTAATGATCTGTTAGAGTCACTTCAGATAGAACATTGCCGAGATAAGTTTCCAGAGCAGATGTCAGGTGGTGAGCAGCAGAGAGTTGCTATAGCAAGGGCGCTTATAATGCATCCTGCAGTAGTGTATGCAGATGAACCAACTGGTAATCTGGATGCTGAGAGCGCAGAGAATGTTGCAGCCATGCTATCCCTGGCAGCATCTAAATACAAGCAGACAATAGTTATGGTGACACATGATAAGCAGATGGCTGAATATGCCGACAGAATATTTAACATAGTAGATGGACATGTAAGAACGGATGTGGGAGAATAATGTAAAAAATATATAAATTCAAGATTTTTTACATGCGAGATATGCGCAAAAAGCGTGCGCAGAAATAAGGAAAAGTGTAAAAAAGGAAAGCAGGGATGAAGTAATTATGCATATTTCAAAGAATTCAGCAACACAGATAGTAAATGAAATATCCAGGCTTGTTAAACAGAACATTAACCTGATGGATGAGACCGGTTATATAATAGCAAGTGGAGATAAAAGCCGTATAGGAAGCTTTCATTATGGCGCGTATAAAATTATATCTGAAAATCTTGATGAATATTACATAGATGAAGATGATGCTTCTAAGGGAATAAAGAAAGGAATAAATCTTCCACTGGAGCTTGATGGTGAAATAGTTGGTGTTATTGGTATGACTGGTGAATATGAAGAGGTTATTACATCTGGCAAGCTTTTAAAGAAGATGACAGAAATTCTTCTTATGGAGAGCAGGGCAAACTACCATCAGCTTATGAATAAGCGAGTCAGAAATGCATTCTATGAAGAATGGCTTATAAATGGAGGCTATAAAAGTGCTGACCTTGAGGATAGAGGAATGGCTATAGGCGTGGATATCAATATTCCAAGGCGTATTCTTATTGCTAGTATTGATGAACTTGATAATTATAAGGATTCACAGCAGGGTCAGTCCAAGATTGCCAAGTTTGAGAATGATGTTGATACATTTTTAAGCAGAAATAATTATAAGATGCATTTTAGAAATGCTTCAAGACAGATAATAATTGTAGATAACATGGTGACGGATAAGCTGGCTGCATTTGCCAAAGAACTTGCTGATTATATAAGGGAAAAAGAGGGAGTGGAGCTTAATATCGGTATAGATGGTGAGAATAATGTTGATATGCATGATGCATATGTACAGGCTCACAGGGCTTGGAATGCAGCGGCCTCAGAGCATGAACAGATAATATGTTATGAGAATATGAGTCTGGAGCTTTTAATCAGTAATGTTCCTGTAGAAATAAAGCTTGAGTATCTAAAGAAAATATTTAAAGGTGAGTATGGCGATGATATTGGTGATGTTATATCACTTCTAAAGGCTTATTATGATGCACAGGGGTCAATACAGAAAGCAGCTGATGCACTTTATATACACAAAAATACACTGCAGTACAGGATATCAAGGTTAAAAGATACAACAGGACTTGATATAAGAAAACCTACCGAAAGTCCTGCATTGTTTATTGCATATATAATAGCGGATGAGCTTATAAATGAAAAATACGATTTACCATTATTGTTACGTGGAACGAAATAAAAAAATAATTATGTACACGGTAACATATGCAAAAATGTATTTCTATGCTATTATTGCACCATACAAAGCACAAGAGGTTGTGCAAAACGTACAATAATTTAGTAGAAATGAGGTGTTTTTATGTCAGGTATAGCATTGATAATTGTGTTTGTGTTGGCAATCATCGTAATGATAGTTGCGATATCCAAGTTTAAGGTTCATCCATTCCTTGCAATCATGGGTGTATCACTTATTCTTGCCATGATAGCAGGTATTCCATTCGTTGATACAGTAAAACCGGACGGAACAAAAGTATCTGGTATTCCTACAGTAATAGGTGCCGGATTCTCAGGAACTTTTAGTAGTATTGGTATAGTTATCATACTTGGTGCATTGATTGGATCAGTTCTTGAAAAAACTGGAGCAGCTCTTAAGCTTGCAGATATGGTGATTAAGGTAGTAGGTAAGAAAAGACCTGAGCTTGCTATTGAGCTTATGGGCTGGGTAGTTTCAATCCCCGTATTCTGTGATAGTGGTTTCGTTATTCTGAATCCTATCAGAAAAGCGCTTGTTAAGAGAACAGCAGTATCGAGCGTGGCAATGACTGTAGCTCTTTCAGCAGGACTTTATATTTCACATGTATTTATTCCACCTACACCTGGACCAATAGCAGCAGCTAATACACTCGGTGTCGGAGATAACCTTTTACTTGTTATGGGACTTGGCGTTGTATGTTCTATATTCCCTCTTATAGCAGGTCTTATATATGCAAAGTACATAGGTAAGAAGGTTAAAAGTGCAGACGAGGCAACAGATAGTTCAGAGGTAACTAAGACATATGAAGAGTTAGTCGCAGAGTATGGAAAGCTTCCTAACGGATTCAATGCTCTTGCACCAATCCTTGTTCCTATCATACTTATGGCACTTGGCTCAATTTCATCTATGGCAGGCTGGACCGGTGCTCTTGATGTGGCATGCCAGTTCTTAGGAAAACCTATTATAGCCTTAGCAGTTGGTACAATATTTGCGATAATACAGCTTGCAACAGCTGACAAGATGTCTGATTTCTACGATATAACTAACGAAACATTAAAGACAGTTGGACCAATCCTTTTCGTAACTGCAGCAGGTGGTGTTTTAGGTAAGGTTATATCATCAACATCTATGGTTACATTTATTACACAGCATGCAGAGGTGCTCTCAGCAGTGGGAATATTCTTCCCATTCCTTCTTGCAGCTATATTAAAGACAGCACAGGGTTCTTCTACAGTTGCTATCACAACAACAGCAGGTATCATAGCTCCACTTCTTGGTGCACTTGGTCTTGCCTCACCAGTAAAGACAGTTCTTTGTGTAATGGCTATTGGTGCTGGTGCCATGACAGTATCACATGCTAACGATTCTTACTTCTGGGTAGTTACTAACTTTGGTGACATGACTCCTGATCAGGGATATAAAACACAGACGGTATGTACATTGATAATGGGTATTGCTTCAATGGTTGAAATATTCATACTTTCATTAATATTATAATTCGATTCTAGTGACCTATGGCGGCTATGCTGATAAGTAAGTACATTCTTGACTTGTTAGTATAGCCGCCTTGTTATTAGATGTTGTTTAAGGAATGAGAGCATAGGCAAGTTTAAATATTTTGATTGAGTAAATAGTGCAAAGTTATAAAAATATACAAAAGAGGTTTTACAAAATATTACAATGAACATTTATCAGAAAGGAGATTAGCCATGAATAGTGAATTAAGAAATATAGCGGACAATATAATAGATGCAGCTATAAAGGCTGTACTACCAGATGCGGCAGTCAAAAGAGCACTGGAGGGAAAAGAATTCAAAGGAAAAGTCATTCTGGTGTCAGTTGGGAAAGCTGCATGGCAGATGGCAATGGCTGCAAGTGATTGTATGGGAGATAGAATAGATAAAGGTGTTGTTATAACAAAATATGGACATGTAAAAGGTCCTATTGACAGGGTTGAATGTTTTGAAGCAGGTCATCCAGTACCTGATGAGAATTCATTTAGGGCAACGCAGGCAGCTATAGATATGGTAACAGGACTTTCAAGTGAGGATACAGTATTGTTCCTTTTATCAGGTGGTGGAAGTGCTTTGTTTGAAAAACCAAAGATACCAGAAGAAGAACTGCAGAATATAACAAACCAGCTGCTTGCCTGTGGTGCAGATATAGTTGAGATTAATACGATAAGAAAACGTTTGTCAGAGGTAAAAGGTGGTCGTTTTGCAAAACTGTGTGAACCAGCGCATGTGTTCTCAATAGTGTTATCAGACATACTTGGTGACCCACTTGATATGATAGCATCAGGACCTGCATGCCCTGATTCCTCAACCTGTGAGAATGCAGGACACATAGTAGCAAAGTATAATCTTAAGCTGGGGGAGAATGCGAAAAAGCTTATAAATATAGAAACACCAAAAAAATTGGACAATGTTACTACACTTATCAATGGAAGCGTGCGTGAATTATGTCGTGCAGTTGAAAATGAATGTACAAAGTATGGTTATGAGCCGGTTATGCTTACAGACCAGTTGTGTTGTCAGGCAAAGGAGGCAGGAAGTTTTCTTGCATCAATAGCGAAAACACATTATGCTTCAGGAAAAAAGCTTGCTTATATAGCAGGTGGAGAAACAGTAGTAAATCTTACCGGTCATGGCAAGGGAGGAAGAAACCAGGAGATAGCTTTATCGGCAGCCACAGGAATAGAAGGCATGTCAAACGTAGCAGTGTTTAGTATAGGCAGTGACGGAACAGACGGACCAACAGATGCCGCAGGAGGCTATTGCGATGGCGATACAGCCAAAGTGCTGAAGGAAAAAGACATAGATATATTTGAGGTGCTGAAGGAAAATGATGCCTACAATGCATTGAAAGAAACTAACGGACTTATAATAACAGGACCTACAGGAACAAATGTTAATGATGTGGCAGTGCTGCTTATAGGGTGATATTGTTGTTTAATTGAATATTAGTTGGTGACGAACGGACGATAAATATAAGCTACAGGCAGTCCTGCACACTATGTTCAATG
>ERZ773157.2552-NODE-2552-length-14048-cov-3.724005_pt1 | contig 14048 bp, 19 predicted proteins | sample MGYA00511480_ERZ773157 | MGnify/ENA primary metagenome ERZ773157 (study PRJEB29015, sample SAMEA2737863) | human gut metagenome | biome: human gut; feature: human-associated habitat; material: faeces | place: China | collected 2012 ... | reverse complement strand
ATTTTACGATAAAAACGATAACTAGTAATATAATCAATAGGAACAGCAGGTATTCTATAAACAGGAACTTTACCAGTAGAAGCAATTTGTTTAGCTTCAGCAGTATTAGTAGCTATTTCAAACTTACCATTAAGTTGATATTCTTTATATACATTACCATTATAATCTTTATAATATTTAACAGGATAAACATATATATGTTCATGGTCTTTATCTTCTGCATTTTTAGTTTGTGCCTCTTTGGGAGTAAGACACTTAATACAGTCAGATGGAAGTTTATCTTCATCATAAGCATTAAAGCCATCTGTATATTCGTACAGAGCGCGATAATTATCTACTTTTTCCCAACTCACGCTGCCTTTGACAAGTAATGCCTTAATAATGTGAACATCAACACCTGTTTTACCTTGAACTACATGAATATGTTCAATGCAAGTAGAAAATGGAAGTCTAAGGTCTTTAGCTCTCATTGCAATAGCAAGACCATCTTCAACAGACTTAATACCACATTTATCACTACGCATAACACGTTTGATAAATACTTCAAGACTTGCAATTTCAGCTTCACTCATATAATTAAGCTGATATGGAGCAACAGAATGTTGAACACCATGTTGTTTTTCAATACCACTATTACTAACAGCAACAGTAGTATCATTAACTTTAACTTCTTTATCTTCGTCCATTCTATCAAAGAGCGATTTTGATTACACAACAAATGTAACTATTATATTTATACTAGCAAACAATATCATCAAAATTTTGAGCACTAATATCAGAATTAACATTCTGTATAACTTCATGGTTAACTGATAACTTTTCCTTTTTAAGACTTGCTTCTTCGATAGTATCAGCTATATAAAGTTTATGTACTTTAAGTTTTGATTGACTACAATTAACATTATTATAACGATAAATAAGTTCATCTATTGTATCACATAAAGGTGAGGTTAAAATCCATTCGTCTACGCTTGTTTCTAGGCTGTCAGTTGAATTATTTTTTATAGATAATACTCTTAATAAGCCATCATTAAAAGACTTCAAATTTAGCGTGGAAATAGCCTTAGATTTGACGATTCTTGGCTGTCCTTTCTTGCTTCCTGTCTTACACAAAACAGGAATACCATTATCATCAACTAGAACTTTATCTTCAATCTTATCATGGTAATCACCACAAATTTCACCTAATTTATCATTAATATATTTAGTTACAGTAGCAGCATATTCACCTCTCTTACTAATAATAAGAAATCGTTTATCAGGATTATCTTTAATAATTTCAACTATTCTTTCTAGCTTACAAACATTATCAGAACATATAAGCATACGTTCACGAACAATATTATAAAAAGTCTTAACTCGTTCAGCAAGAACAAGAGGATTATAACATTCATCAATTTGTTTACTAAAAGGATTAGTCATATCCATATCAGCACTCCATCCATTATATTCAGCTATTTCTGTAATATATTGCATAGCACTACGTCCGTCTTGAGTACCATTTCGAGCACATTTAATATTATCAAGATTACCAAATACTTGAATAGTCTGAGTAATAAATTCAGTATATTTATCATAATTAGTAATATCTTCTTGACTAGTAAATAAAATCTGCTCTCTGTGTTCCTCTACGGGGAGTATAGCTCGCATACCACTAGAATTTAGAATATTATTAATAGGTGGAATATTATTATAAATCTTAGTTAACTTAGAAGTATCAATAGTTTTTTCAGTTAGAATCATAAGTTTAAATCTAGCATGATTAAAAACTGTATTACAAGATAAATTCCATTCGTTAACTCCAACAACAATAGAAATATCATAATTATAATTATATCTACTATTAACATAAGTATGAGTAAGAATATTAATAGTATCTATATTTATATTATGATTTTTAAGACCATCAACAATTTCTGTTCTTCTTTTCCAATTATCTGTAACAATAAGTATTTTAAGATTAGGATTTTTATTCCTCATCAGAGTAATAACTCTACTTATAATTTCACAATAATCAATAGGAGGAACACAATTAATAGTTCCAATACCTTTATATTCTTTAGAACCCCATTTGTTAATTAGTTTATCATAAGTTTCTTCAACTATATTTCTCATCCAAAATCATCTTCATTAAAAATAGGATTATACATACCGCTATATTTTTTAATTTTACTTTTACCTTTTCCTTTAGGAGAAATCTTAAGTTTAATAGGATTAATAACTTTCATAGCTTCTTGATAATAAAATTTAAAATTAATATCTCTAAGAGAAATATCTTTATCATCAAGACTATTAATAACTGTTACAACAGAACCAGCCGCCATTCTACTACGAGAACCATTATCATTATGAACTTTTTCAATAATATAACCTCTATTAGAAACATAAAATCTAACATATCTTTGACAAACAACATGAGTAACTTGTCCATTTTCAATCTTAGTTTCTTCTACATGAAATTGTCTACCTACATTTTGAGTAAGACAAAAGTCAAGAATATTAGTAGCTTCTTGAAGAGTATCCATTACAGGTTTATTCTTAAGAAAATAGTTTTCAATAGCTTGAGCAACAATAGGCATAGAATAACCTTTAGTTAAATCTAAAGAATACATCATAGGATTAAGAGCACCTTTAGATTCAATTTTAAGTTTACCTCTAGACCTAAATTGAGTAATATAATTATTAACATCACGAGCTATAAGACTATGAACAACATCACTATCTGCTTGCATTCCAGTAATATTTTGCCACCAAGTAGTAATTTCTTTAAATTTATCTTCTTGACTAGCATAAACTTTTACCATAATACCATCAGTATTAGCACTAATAATATGAATATTATCTAGTTCAAGAGCTTCGCATAACATGAGAAGCATAAGTTGTCCATTAACAGTAACTTTAAGAACAGCAAGACGGTCATATAAATCTCCTTTTTCAAATCCAAGTTTACCATAAATACTATTTATGACAATCTTTAGAACTAAAGCAAGAATATCTTTAGCAATTCCATCTATGTATTCTTCTTCGCTATGTTTCACATCAACACGTTTTTGTTTCATCCAATTAATTAAATTACAAAAAGCATTTGTATCAATATGAGCAGGAGCAACTTTATGAACACCTATTATGCTAGGATAAAAACTAGCAACATCAAAATGATAAATGGTAAAAGGTTTACCCCCCGTGGAGGATGGAGTTAAGTAATCACCATAAGGAGTAGTTGAATATAACTCCATAGGAACATCTTGACTATGTAAACCTCCAGTTGCAAGAGTATAAGTTATATCTCCAATTTTAACATTCTCACTAAAAGCATCTTTATTAACTCTATAAATTGTAGTTTTATAAAGTTTATCAAGTAAATCTTGAAGTTCTTTAGTTTTAAACTTAATAAAAGGAAAAATAACTTTTTTAAAACTCATAGCAGTTCTTTCAGTTTTCTTACCTTTCCATTGTTCAGGGGCAAGACCACTAAATTTACTATAAAATTTCTCAAAAAGAATATCAGCAGTTTTACTACGACTAGAATTAAGAACATCAACATCGTATGCTTTACTAATAGCATAACGAGATTTAATTTCTTCTGGATAAAGACGAACTATTTCAGCTACAATAAAAACATCATTAAGATTATAATACATCATAGGTTCAATATATTCATCAAGAATAAATCTATCCCATTTATCTACTAGTTTATTAAGCTGTTTAACATTCATTCCTTTAAGATTAGGAATTTCATTATATAATTCAGCTTCTTTTTCATTAATGTCAGGAAGTTCATATTCTAGAAGTTCATACCATTGAAGATTAATAGAAGTTTGCTTTAGACCTTTAGGAACAGGTTTACGTTCACCTGTTTTACTATCTACAACCACACTTGCTTTATTAAGAGCAAATATACGCATTACATCAACACCTGTAAATGGTAGTTTATATTTTCTAAGACTATTAAGATAAAAATCAGTTTTAAATTTATCTTTATCATCTTGACTAGAAATAATAGTTTTACTAGTTTCATATAACTTATTAATAAGTTCTTTCGTACTATTCGTACGCATATAAAAACTAAGTAAAGCAGCAATCATAAGATTATCATAATTAAAACTATTAAATCCATATAAGTCTGTACGAATAATAGTTCCATTAGAATCTTTATAGCATCTAGTCTTATTAATATAACCTATCATAGAAAGTAATTGACTATCGTCTTTATCTGTTATATAAAATTTATATTTTTCAATAGTTTCAAGACGAGCTTTAATTTCTTCAACAGATAGTTTTTGAACTAAAGGAATAGCTTTTCCATTACTATCAACACAATCTTTAAAAACTTTAAGATAGCTATTAATGCTAACAAAAGTAATAGAGAAGAAGTTTCTTAATACTTCGACATCATAAGCTATACAATTAATCATTTATAAAGTTTATACCATAATTATTTCTATTTTCATTAACCCAATTAATATCATCAGCAAAACGCTGTTTAAATACATGATAAAGATTATCATCTTTAAATTTAATAAGAGGAGAATAATTACTAAATACATATTTACCACCAGTAGCTATAAATCTAGGAATAGGATTATCGCTAATACTACGATAAGCATCACCAAATATAAATAGATATTTATAATTAATTCTAGCTAATTCTTTCCATAGAATATTACGACATTTATCAACAGCAGTAAGATAAGTATTATAATTATTAGAACAAGCACATTTAATACTATAAGTCATATAAACATCTTCGGTATTATTTCGTCCAGAGTATTCATCGTAAAGATTACCAATATCAGTAAATAATTGATAATCATCACAATAAACTCTATCACCTCTAGGAAATAGGAAAACAATATCTCCATGAATACTTCCTCTACCACCTTGTATATATTTACCTGTATTAAATATACGATTTGGACATCTTTCACAATCAGGATATTCGTCAACAGTTTTACTTGCCATAAGATAATACTAATTGATTACTAGCACGAGAACAAGCAACATATAATCTACGAAGCATTTCATCTCTATTAGTATAAGGATGACCATATTTATCATAAATCATATCGTTAATATCTACAAATACATTTTTATAAGTAGAACCTTGTGCTCTATGAGAAGTAATTGCAAAACCATAATCTAAATCTCTACTAAATAAAATCTTACCATTACTATTCGTAATATTAGAAGCTATAAGATATTTACGTTTAAAATCAAAATACTGTTTCCATTTACTTCCACGTTCAGAACTACTAGCTTTTTTAGCATCATCAATAAGACTAGTCAACTTCTTATAATACATTTGAAATGTATAGTTATCATAATGGTCAATAACAAATAAAGGTTGAGTTATAGCACCACCATGAATAGCTTGAAACTTAATAAGAAATCCTTTAAACTCATAATCATTATCAACTGTATCAACAATATCTTTAACAATATATTCTTCACTATTGTTTATAATAATATCATTAAAAACATTAACAACAGTAGTATAACTCATTATTAAATCATTACGAGTAATAAGACTTTTATCAGCATCTTGAATAATCATATGTCTTACATGGTTATTCCATTGTGCAACACGACTATTAGTATAAGCTATAATACGATACAAATCAATATTTTTAGTATATTCTTCATCATTAAAACAAGTATCAATTAAATCAGAAAATTCAGTTTGACCACAAACATAAAATCCTTTAGTTTCTTCATTATAATCTTGTCTATTTTTAGATATATAATCAAGAAATCTCCATCCATTCTTATTATCTATATCTTCTCGAAGAAGTTTAAGAAGTTTACTAATAGGGTTATTATCTCCTTGTCGTACAACTTCTTTAAGATAATAAGTATTACTAGCAATAAGAAAAGCTTGACTAGTTTTCTCATTAACAGGTGGAAGCTGACTAGAGTCACCAAGCATTATAACTTTAATTTGAAGCTTCTTACATTTATTACTAATATACTTAACAAGTTTAGCATTAAGCATAGAAGCTTCATCAATAATTAAAACTTTAAGACCATCTAGTTTATCTTTTCCAACAGGATTAAAGGCAGGATTTTCAGGGTCAAAATTTTCAATATTAACATCAAGTCTAAAACCAAACAATGATTGAATTGTATTAACCTCTTTTCCGCGAATAGAATTACTAAGAACTCTACAAGCTTTATGTGTAGGAGCAGCACAACCTATAACACCACCAGACCATTTGCAATTATTAATAACATATTTAATAACAAATGTCTTACCTGTACCTCCAGCACCACAAAGAGCATTAATATATTTCTTATCATCCCAAGGCTGTGCAAGAAACTCAATAAGTTCATGCACAGCTATTTCTTGGTCTTTAGTAAACTTAATGTTAGTATCTTTTCTATTACTATTTGCAATATTAAGATTACCAATCATTACAATTCGTTGTTTACATCAATAAGATTATTTTTAACTTTATCTTCATATTCTTTCCATTCTTGAAAAGCTAAAATAGTAGATTCACTATCGCCACGATTATAACACGTAGTAATATGAAACAATTCCTTAGCAAAAGGCATTTTAACAATTTTACCTTTAGCTATAAGTCCAGCAGCAAAAGGAATATAAAATCTAGTATCAACAGTTTTTCTATTTTCACTATCTCTTATAATTTTAATTCTATGATTATACTTATCTAATCGACGAGCATAAATAACTTTCTTTCCTTTAGTTCTGTAACTTTCACCAGTAATGCTATATAGTTTGCCATTGTATTCTACTTTATAAGTACCATCAATATATCTAATAATACCTTCACATTTAGCAACTATAATAACATATTTATTGACTATTCCTTTCTCTTTGGATTTACCTACAACTCCAAATGAGAATTTAAAGCTAACCATAACATACTACTTTCTTTTAATAGTACGCATACGTTTATCAACAGCACGAGTAATACCTTTAAAAGTATTATCCTCTGCAAATTTAGCTTTACGAGCAGCCTTTTTAGCAGCTTTCTTAGCAGCAATTTCTTCATCACGTTCTTTTTGTTGTTGAATAACATCAACAATCTCAACATGATAACCACAATAATGAGAAAGAAAATCAATCTTACCACTAGTTCCATTACCAATAGCACTATTTTTAGCTACTTTAATAACTTTACTAGCAGGATTGATTCCAATAACAGCGTCAACATTATTAAGTTGACGAACAACAGAAACTTCATCATACTTTTTCATAAGTATTTTACGTTTTTAAAGATTAATAAAACAATTATATTTAATAGTTAAAACTATAATAAGTTCAATAATAGTAAGATTAGTAGAGCCACTACGCTACGCTCCGTGGCGACCCCCCGTAGAGGATGGAAGCAAGCTAGTCATTAAACTTTCTTTCTAATAATATCATTAAAATCACTAGTAAGTTTACCAATCCTATCTTCAATTCTATCTAGTCTATTTCTATCCCTATCTCTTTTAACTTCCCATTGTTTATTAATATCGCAAATATCAATTTGAATCTTTCTAATCCAATTTTGAGTATCATTAATATCTCTAATAAGTCTATCTAGTTTTTTACTAACAATGGTAATTCTTATAAAAAGATATACAGATAAACCAAATATCATACCAAGTATAAAATGAGAAACATTTTCAATCATAGAAATAATGATAAAGTTTACGAATGAGTTCAAATCTAGTATCAGTAATATTATAGATTTTAAATGCTTTAGCAACAAAATCAAAATCACCATATTTAAGTAAAGCATCTATATAATCTTTAATATCACTAAGCCACATAATAGCACTAACAGAATATCTATCGCTATCAATATTAGTAATATATTGACCAATACCTTTAGCAATAGTATCAGCAGTTATATCATTAATAATAAACTTATCAGTAAACCAATTATCTTTTATATAATGTTTATCAGTATATTTATCACGAAAGGTTTTAGATAGTTTATTACATAAATCAATATAAGAACGAGCAGCAGTTCTATTATTATGATTAACAAATTGAACATCTTTAACTTTAAGAGTTAAATTCATACCACATTCAATAATACGAACTTTAATTTGTTTTTTATCTTCATTAATATATAGAATAATAGCAAGTTTATCTTTCCAATAACCAACATTCAAAGTAACTATATCATAAAGTTTAACTTTAAATCCAGATGTAATAGTACCATCAATATTCTTATAAGCAACATAATTCATAATAAAACTGTATTAAATTTTTAGTTTAACATTTATTAGCTAGTTCTTTTGCCCTGTATTAAACTCAATATTAATCGTGATAGATTAATCAGATTATATATGAAAATTCAACAGAGAGCAAAAGAATTATATCCATGAACGTGTTTCGGCTACAAATAGCTAGTCATTTGTAGCAGGCTCATTATTCTGTTCATTATTCTTACCATTACGTTTAAGACGTTCTTTAAGAATATGTTCAGCAACAGAACCAAGTTTACATTCACTAACATTATAACTTACACCTTTAGCATGAGTAACAGTATATACAATAGGATAATCAATATATTTATTATTACCTATTGTACGTTCGACCTTAGTAACTCCAATTCCAGTTACAATACCAACACAAACACCAAGTTTAGTTTGATTATGATATTGATAAGTATATTCCATATATACTACCTGTCCTTTTTCAAACTTAGCTTGTTCTTCAATGTATCTATCTAATAGACCATCAAAAATAAGAGAATCAAAATTATCCATTTTAATTATATATTTAAAGTTAATAATATACATACTAAAAAGCCTAGCACTATCTTCACAGACAATACTAGGCAAATCTACAAATACGAAATCATATAAACGAAATGTTTGACACGAACAATATTACTAATTTCACAATCAATAATAATAGAATAATTAACACCAAATCAAATATGACATATAACACTTGGACTATGATAAATATTAATAGCACTATCTTCACAGACCGTACTATTATAAAAGTTACAATTAGAAATTAAAACGGATAATAGCAATATCATAGTTTCGGAGTTCAATTCCTCCATCATCAGCAAGTGAAATAACATTATTATCTTCACAGACAATAGTGTTAGAAATACAATCAAAAATTTATGTGGGATTATTTAGCAGATTTATTTGCTTTTCTACGTTTAAGTTCAGCATAAATTTCATCATCACTAACATTCTTAAACTTATTCTCCTGTTTATTATTATCAACAGATTGATTAACCATTTTAATCATTTCCTTATATTCTGCATTAGAAGTATTAATAATATGTTGAGCAATTAAATTATTAATTTTAGTATTAGCTTCAACAATTTTAATAATCATATCTTTAGCATATTTAGGAAAAACAGCAATGATAGGTTTAAGAATATCTTTATCTTCAATTACACTATCCCAACGATTAATAAGCCAATCAAGTTCAAATCCATCTTTAGTAACAAGTTTAATAATATCTTCTTGAGTTTTACCAAAATCATTAATATATTTTTGTTCTTTAAGAACATATACAAATAAAGCTAAACCTCTAACATATTGGTCTGGAGATAAACCTTTATCTTTAATATCATTAATGAATTTATTAATAAGAGTACAATCTTCTTTATATTTACAGGTATCACAAGTAATACTATCACAAGATTTACCAAAAACTTCATCAAGAACAAGTTTGATATCAATATTTTCCATAATTTTATTTATTTAATCATAATAACCAAAAACATCATTTTCAGGGTCAACAATAGGACTATCATCAACTATTGGTTCCCAAGCAATATCGTCAAAATCTTGACTTAGACATTCTGCATGAATTTCAACACCTTCAACATTATTATTGAAATATGTATCATCTTCAACAAAATAAATATCAGTTCTTTCCATATCTTTATATATAAAATAAACTCCGAGTAGAGAATGATTATCATCAGCATTATTAACTATAACAAACCCAATAAACAAAAATGGATAAAAATGGCAGGCAAATGAGAATTAGCTTTAACAAGCTCAACAGCACTATCCATCCTCTACGGGGAGTCTACACTATAAACTTAACTAGCTTCAGAATCTTTATTCTTTTTATGAAGTTCAGTTTCAGTATCAATCATAATACCAATAACTCGTTGACTATCACTAGCAACATCAGCATGAGCCTTAACTAAAGCATCAATAAATAAATCATCTGTATATCTATATTCTCTACGAAGTCCACCATCAGCGGTAACTCTAAACTTATTCCATAAGAAGTCAACATAAGCACCTTTAGAATTACATATTCTTCCATCATCTTCAAGAGCATGAAGAATATTAAGAGAAGTATGACGTCTAAATGCAGCATTGAATTTAACAATACAAACTACATCAAGAATATGTTGAGGAACATTAATTCCAACAGGAACACCACGTTTATCAGTTTTAACATCTTTAAAATCATTATCTTCATTAGCTTGACTAACAACAGTAGTTTGTTCTTCCTGTTTACGAACTTTACTTTGTTTCTTCTTCCTAGCTTTATTCTTGGTCTGAACAGTTTCACTACTAACAACAGCATTAACTTGTGTATCTTCTTCAGGAACAACAAGTTTACCTTCTTGTTTAGCTTCTTCTAAACTTTCAGCCATAGTTTTCTTTCTAGGCTTAGATTGAACATTACTAGTAACATTATCAAAATTTACCATAACACTTATAAGTTTAAGATTAATATTATTATCAGTAGCAATATTACTCTACTGAACAACACGACAAATATAACAATTAAATATAATACTCCAAATATATTATAATTTATTTATACTATAATTCTAACTAATAATCAATAGCTATATTAAAATAACTAAAATAGTTATAGCAATAGGAATTAACTTACCATGAGTATAATAAATATCAATAGTATCAAGAGTATCATTAGTATAAAGAGAATCAGTAATATCAAGAATATCAAGAACATCATTAGTAATACCACCAGCAATATTAGCATGACTAGTATTAATAGTCATTATAATACTGATAGTATTAATAGTGCTATTATTAACTAAAACTAATGCTATTAGTCATTATGACTAGAAGTCTTATTAGACTTGATAATACTGTTAGAGCTAGTCTTAATAACGATTGTATGACTAATCGTCATGACGAACGTCAATGAGATTGAGATGATGATGCTATGACTGAAACTGATAATGATATAACTAGAGATTATAATGAGATGGGAAATGGAGTTGAAGCTAATACTAACAACGATGATATAACTAGAGGTTATAACTAATGGTTATGAAGATATAACTAAAGGTTATGAGAGGGAACTAGAGATTATGATAGTATAACGAGAAGTTATAGGAGAGAAAGAGAAGGAGTTGGAACAATAGGTTTAGATTGATTAGGAAGAGGATGAAGAGGAGGAAGTTTGGTAGTAGGAAGAATGCCAGCAGGACTAGTCCCTTTAGCATGACCATCTCCACCCTCATCTCCACATTCACCACTCTCATAACCATTCTCATCTCCACATTCAACCTCAATTTAACCCTATTTGAACCACATCCAACTCCACCATCTCATTCTCCACAAACTCTACATTCACCACTTTCATCTCCATATCCTCTTTCTCCACATTCAATACCTCTCGTCACCTCTAACTTCATCTCTATAACTTTTTGTTATGAGAGTAAATCTCCATGACCAATATCAGTATAACAAAATGTTATAGGAGTAAATCATCATTAATTTCATTAATAGTATTATCATCAGTAATTTCATCACGTTCATAATTATCAAGACCTTCATTAATAGAACGAGCGATACTTTTTAATTTATCAGCAATAGCTAATCTACGTTTACCAATACTATAATATACCTGTTCTATATCCTTCGCACTACCATTAGTGGTTATATTGGTAACAGCAAGAGGAATATCGTTATTAGTAGGATGAAGATTAGTAACTTCAACAGAAGTTATAGAATTATCATTCTCAACTTCAATAGTAGTAATAATACGATGTACTTTCATAATGTTTAATATTAGGACAAGACTTATCAGAACTTACAGCTAGGTCTTGATTGACAAGTCTTATCAGACTGTTAAGTTCGTTTGCTGCAATATATTTAATGTTGATAATGAGCATTTTGAGGTTGAACACTAGCAACAGCATCAACAAAACTATTGTTGATAACATTAGTGCTACCAACCCGAAGGTCAGTAGCACCATGTTCATTAGAACGGTACGTCGTCATCGTTCATTACAGTAGCAACAAAACTAGCTGCTTTAGCTTTAGCCTCACGCTTGGCAGCAATAGCAGCACGAGCGTCCTCCATAATCTGCTTGATAAGTACATTATATGCACCAACAAGAACAGGGTCAGTAGGTTGTTCGATACCTACAATATTATATACATATCGGTCATAATCCACAACATTGTAAAGATTGTCTTTACGAGTAAATGGATTACAGTCTTGTACACCAGCAGGTACAAACTGGCAAAGAACTTTGGCAGCAACACCAGTTAGATACATACTAGCAAAACCGGCTTCAGCAGCTTCACCAACATAGTTGACAAATCTACCGTAGAACTTGTCTTTGCGCATTACAAGCAGTATCTGATTGAATGGCATCTGAATAGCACCAAGCATACCCATTCGATGTGTACCATCAGGCATACTTTGAGCACCTTTAACAGGACTAGCAATAGTAACAAACGCATTGAGATAAGACTTGCCATTACGACCTGTACGTTCTTGACAATCAATATTAGTAATGACAGTAGTCATTACATAACTATGACCATCAGTACAGATGCGTCTAACAACATCATCAATGGTTTCCACTTGCGCAGAACTTTGGTTATCTGTATCAACAGTAGGTTGAACAGGTTTGTTAACACTAGTAGTTGGTTCAACTACATTAACATTCTCGGAAGCAGCAGCACTCTGTGCAGCTTGCGCTAAATCTTTAACGTCTGGCATGACTATTAAGTATTTAATTACGCTAATCAGTAGCATTACTGACAGTTGTTTCGTTTCAACTGCAAAGTATTTAATGTTGATAATGAGCAGCATCATCTAGTAGAGATTAATCTCTACTAAGATAACTAACAATAGCCGATAGTATTCCAAATACAACAGCAGTAATCTGTTCATCACTAGTTGGCTCTACTTTCAATGCTAGTATGATAGCTGGCATCATCAGTATGATAGCAACTAACAACAATGGTTTGTTTGTTCTCATAATGATTGGTATTAATGGTTAGTAATGTAATGAGATGAATAATCTCAAAATATTTAATGTTGATAATGAGCAGGATTATCATTAACTCTATCAACTTTAGACGGGGGGTAGTCAATCAAGTTTAACATGACCGGGGGTTCTACTCACTAGCCTCACTATCACACTAATATATATAATATTCAATACCATCATCTTCACTTTCATATTCAATACCATCATTACTATTATATTTATGCACTTTATTATTACCTTATTCATTATTATCTTCAACATCATTTTCGCCATATTCATCACTTTAATTTTCCTCTTTTTAATTATTATTACTTTCTCCTAGAACTTGACGGGGGTAGTCAAGTCCAATTTAATGACCCACCCCTTATACTCACTAGCCTCATTAAAACACCAATATACACTATTTTCACTCTAATTATTACCATTACTATCATTTTCACTATCACTCTCATTATAACTTTTCATTTCATTTTCATTATCGTTACCTTTATTACCTTTATCTTCATTATTTCCATTATCTTCGCCCTCATCTTTATAATTATCATCATTTTTATCATCGCATTTAATTCAGTCCTCACCAATATCTATAACTTCAGTTTCATACAAATCTTTATTCGCAATTACAATACCTTTATCAGTATCATTTTTAAATAAAACAAATTTATCAACTATAAGTCTATCTTTATCATCAAAAGTTTTTATTAATTTAGCTTCACTAATAATATTAATAAGTTTGTTAACATCACCTCTAAATATGTAAATAGGATTAACAACATAAATATTTTGTAAATTAGTTCTTTTAATAATATTTTCATCTTCAAGATAAG
>ERZ773157.2547-NODE-2547-length-14061-cov-89.524989_pt1 | contig 14061 bp, 9 predicted proteins | sample MGYA00511480_ERZ773157 | MGnify/ENA primary metagenome ERZ773157 (study PRJEB29015, sample SAMEA2737863) | human gut metagenome | biome: human gut; feature: human-associated habitat; material: faeces | place: China | collected 2012 ... | reverse complement strand
GTTTAACTGTGCTCTATGCGGAGATAAACTTGAAGATGACAAGGCACACAACTATGTGGGCCCGACGAAAGCAGCCCTCAACTTAGTGTATGTTTTTTAAAAAGAATCAGTGATGAATACATATAATATAATAGGTAGTATGTTCGGAGCCTTGCTTATCGCTCTTCCTATATCAGCCGATAATACCCAGCAGGCTTACAAGAATCTGAAAATCCAGAATAAGGCAATCAGAAAGGTTGGCAACCAGGTGAAAGTGGCTATGGACTTGAACCTCGACCAAATTCAGCTTGCCAGCAACAAAGGTCTCATCTATACCCCAATGATCCTCAACGAAAAGGATACACTCTTCATGCCGAGTGTTGAGGTGATGGGTAAAAAGAGATATATTTACTATCAGCGTAACCAGAAAACGGCTACGGCAAACCCACTCATCGTGGCACTCCGTAAGAACAAGACAGCACAGACGCTTCATTATGAATACGCCGCTCCGTTCAGCGACTGGATGAAGAACTCAAACTTCGCTATCAGTAATGATGCCTGCGGTTGCAACCAGCAACTTCTCGACGAAGGTATTCTGAATCCGGAAGGACGTGCATTCGCTACTCCGAAGAATCTCTTCAACGCTTATGTACAGCCTAAGGCTGAAATCGTAAAGGCAAGAAAGGAGAATGGTTCTGCCCGTTTGAACTTCAAGGTGAACAAATGGGATATCCTGTACGATTTGGGCAACAATGCCAGAGAACTGGATAATATCCGCAAGACACTCGATCTCGTGAAGAACGATTCGGATGTTACCATCACCAAGATAACCCTCCACGGCTATGCATCACCAGATGGCGGATATGCCAACAACAACAAGTTGTCGCATAACCGTACACAGGCGCTTTTGAAGCATATCCTGAAGACCTATCCTATTTCTTCAAAATTGTTTGCGGCCACAGCTACAGCAGAGGATTGGGCGGGAACCATCAAGTATGTAAATGAGAATGAGATTCCTCAGAAGGAAGCTGCACTTGAGATCATCAACAGCAACATGCAGCCAGATGCCAAAGAGAAAGCATTGCTCAAGAAGGCTCCTCAGGCTTATCGCTATCTCCTGCAGAATGTATGGCCATCACTTCGCCGTACCGACTATACGATAGAATATGATGTTCAGGCATTCAATGTAGAAAAGGCTAGAGAGGTTATCAAGACCCGTCCTCAGAAGCTCTCTCTCCAGGAGATGTATCTGGTAGCCCAGACTTATCCTAAGGGTAGCGCCGAATTCAACAATGTTTTCGACATAGCTGTAAGAATGTTCCCTGAAGATAAACTTGCCAATCTCAATGCAGCCTCAGCAGCCATCGAACGTGGCGACAAGGTGAGTGCAGAGAAATATCTCCTGAAAGCAGGCGACAGCGCCGAGGCAAACAATGCCCGCGGTTGTCTGGCTTCCATGAAGGAAGACTATCAGACAGCCAAGCAATACTTTGAGAAAGCTATTGCCGGTGGTTTGAAGGAGGCGCAGGAAAACCTGGATAAGGTAAACCAGGCACTTTAAAGTAACTATTTACTTTCTATTTATATAAGTATAAGATAAAAGATGATGTAAAATACGATCTGTTTTTAGCGGATTGTGCCAATATGTGCGAAACTTAATTTTGAGAATAAGAATTAATAAAATATATTGTATAACTTTTTTTGTATTAAGTAAAAAGATTATGAAAAAAATGAATTTGCTCGTAATGAGCTTGGTTTCAGCCGCAGCTTTGTCTTTCACTAGCTGCAGCGACAGTGAGGATTTGGCTAATGACAAAGCTGGTCAGGAGAATGTAGATGGTTTCTACATGACTTTGTCTATTCAGACTCCAAAGGCGAATGGCACAAGAACTAGCCAGGAGGAGCGTACTACAAATCCCGCTACTGAAGATGAGGCTAAGATTACAACAGGTACCTTCTACCTTTATGATGGCGACAAGTGTATTTTCAAGAAGCAGATTACCGACGCTGATTGGCAGCAGAAGACTTCTGATAAGCAGAACACAGGTATCACAAAGGCTATCAAGGTTTCAGTAAATGGTGTTACTGAAGGCAAGAAATATCAGGTATATTTCCTCGCAGGTAACGAGACTAGCAGCAACCCTATTTCAGATACATTTACAGCAACATATACTGGCACTAACTCTAGTTTGGCAACAGTTGGTTCATTCGTAATGTTTAACCAGAATGACAAACAGCAAAAGTGGGGTGGTGATAAGGCTACAGTAACATTCACAAGTGCCAACAAGACTGCCACTAATCCAGCACAGTGCGAGAACATCTACTTGGATCGTATTGTTGCTCGTATCGATGCTCCTTCTGCAGCTGATGCAACCCAGATTAAAGTAGTCAAAGGTGAGACAGCAACAGAGAATATTACTGATTGGGTTGAGGGCATCGCATACCAGAAGTATGCTGTATCAAACTTGAACAATCAGACTAACGTAATGCAGAAGTGGGAGAGCGATTACGCTAATTTCTTGGCTCCAGTTGGTACTTATACTCTTGATTATAACACTTATGGTGATGAGTTCAACAACAACGGTAGCTTGGGTAACTTCGGTCAAGCTGCTTCAAACTATGTTTTGGAGAACAAAACAAACGATCTTAAGAAGGCTACAGCAGTGTACCTCTGTTACAAGGCAAACCTCAAGACTGCAGCAAATAAGGACTTCGAAGATGGTACATTCTATCGTTATGATGGCAAGATCTATACATCACTCCAGCAGATTTTCGATGATTCTTCTGTTGAGTATCCATTTGTTAACGCAAATACAGGTGTTAAGGTTGAACCAGCAGAGGCTATTAAGATAATTAAGAACGAGGATGGTTCATTGAAGGATCAGGCTACATTGGCAGCATTCCGCGAGAAGTACAACATCGATGTTTATGAGCAGGGATTGATGTATTATCGCATCGCTTTGGATGACCAGTCTCTCAAGTTCGAAGATACAGGTTTCTACTCTATCCTCCGTAACAGCATCTACAAATTGAACGTTAAGAACGTTTACGACCTCGGTAGAGACGTTCCAAACGGTCCTACACCAGACGACAAGAAGCCTAACTACTACATGCAGTGCACTGTTTCTGTTAACCCTTGGGTTCTCAGCACTCAGAATGTTAGCTTGAAGTAATATTCCATCAAACCAGACAGATAAAATATAAATACTTATATATATACCAAAACTCTCGGGGGAGCAATCCTCCTCCGAGAGTTTATCAATCAAACGTTCGTTCTGAAAAGAACGAAAACATTCTTAAAAGATAACTAACATTGCCGCCCATGTATAAAAGGCGGGAGATACAAAGACGTGCCGTCATACCCCCAACCCGAAAGACTGGCACTTTTCATCCTTAGATAATAACGATGCCGAAGGCAACGAAACAGAGAGCTGATAAAGCAAAGATATTCGCTACCTACGGCACTCTCTATATAAAATAAGTAAAAGTAAAAGATTATAAAAGATAAAGAATATGGCACATTTCCTCAACAACAAATGTTGCAAGCTGGTTTGCATCTCAGCCATCGCACTCACTTCTCTTTCATCATGCATGAAAGATGATATCACGAGCTGCCCTACAGCTAAGTTGTCGCTCAAATTCGACTATACTTATAATGTGAAAGAGGCTGATGCTTTCTCTGCTGAGGTGAAGAACCTCAACGTTTATGTATTCGACAAGAACGGTAAGTTCGTAGATAACTATACCGAGTCGGCTGACAAGTTTGAAACAGGTCACAAGATGGAAATCACAGACCTGCAAGCAGGCAAGTATACCTTCGTCTGCCTGGCTCGTGACAAGCAGCCTGCCGCAATGGGAACAAGAGCCGAAGGTGATGATGAGACCGAGTTTAGGTTTACTAAACTTACCCCAGGTATCTCTACCATCAACGACCTGCAAGAGGAAATGGGCAAAAAAAACGCAGAAGAATCCGTTAACGACAAGCACTTCACCGCCCTCTATACCGCACAGGAGTCCCTCAACTTTGATGGAGAAAACGATGTGCAGGGAAAATTGAGTCTGATGAAGTGTACCAAGACATACCGCGTGGTGATGCTTCCATTCGAACCCGACCAGGAAGGATTCACAGCCGAAAACTTCGATGTAGAAATCAAAGGTTCCGCTGCCCTACTCGACTATAAGGGCGACAAGGTAAAGCCAAAGGCTATCACCTATCTTCCTTATGAGAAGAAACTGGTAGAAAACCACAGCGGCAAGACCGAGGTAGAAGGCGAATACGTAGAAAAGGCGCTGGTTTACGACCTGTCATCATCACGTATGTTCGAAACCAAAGATGACAACAAGAGTCGCGCTGCCGACGGAACCAGCCAATATGATGACAAGCGCATCGTCATCACAGACAAGCGCATCAACAAAGTCATCTTCAACCACTCCCTGCCTTGGTTCCTCTCACTCTGTGCCAGCGACCGCTACGGCAAAGACTGGAGCGACCAGCAGTATCTGGACCGTCAGGACCATTACACTCTGGTATTCTACGTGCCAGCTCCAAGTTCTACCTACAGCATGGATGCAAGAATCAAGGTAAACAACTGGGTTCTGAATCTTCAGAATGCCGACCTGGGAAAATAAGAAAAGAAAGAAGTATAAGTAAAAGAAAGAAAACATGAAACGCTATCAATCTACTCTGACCAAGATGACACGCCCAGTGTGTATGGCACTCGCTGCTTTGCTCATGGTAGGCGCAATGGCATCCTGTTCAGAGAATGAAAATACAGAAACTACTCTAGGCGACAATGCCTATCTGAGCCTCAGTTTCTCTACCGGCACCGGAAACAGTACCAGAGCCGGAGAAAGCCATACGGAAGATGCGCTCGCAAATAATGAAAGTAAAGCTGACCCAAACTCAGAGAGCGACATTCACAGCATCAAGGTATGGGTGTTTCAATCTGGCACAAACGAAGATGCCAATCCTATCGCATATAAGGAAGAAGCATTGAAAGATATTAATGGCAGCTACAATTTGCAGCTACGTTTCTTAAGAAAGATAGCAGGAAAAGATGTAGAAAATATCGACCTCTATATCCTGGCTAATTCAGAAAGTACCAATATAGAAAGCAAGTTGAGCGGTAAGGATTTCAGCAGCATCACCCGCAAGGAGTTGCAGAATATCAGCTTTGACTCTACTTTTGGCATTCAAGATAATGGTAATCCACAGAACACAGAAGTTCCTGAAACAGGTCTCCCTATCTCTCGTGCCATCACCAACATTTCTGTAGAGAAACATGTTGGAACAACCGAAGCAGAGGCAGAGACCAAAGGCATCAAGATTCCTCTGGTTCGCGCTGTTTCCAAGCTCCACTTCTACTTTGCCCGCAAAACGGGTACTGATGCCAATACCAGTCAGGTAAAGGTAACAAGAATAGAGGTAGAAGGCAACACCATTCCTACCGCCAGCTATGTTTTTCCCGACGAAGCGACATATAACGAGGATGGTTACAACCAGGACGTAACCAGTCAGAAATACGACAACGCAGGTACGACTTACGTACCAACGACTCTGAAACTGGCAGGTGTAGAGAACAAGGATATCAAGGAAGTGGATAATCCTGAGAGTTTCATCAAAAAGAGTAATCAGTCTGCCCAGGAATATCTGGATGCTTTTAAACAGGCAGACATTGATTCTCACAATCTCTGTTATCTCCGTGAGACCAACCAAGCCATCAAAGGCACCATCTGGTATTCATTAGATGGCGGAGCAACCGAGAAGCACGAGACCTTCAATATTCCTTCTGAAGGAAATGCCATCAGAAACAGAGAACTGGTAGTTTACGGTTATTTCCTCAACGGACAGATGGGCAAGCTCACCGTTACTCCTACCATTCAGGAATGGAAGGATGGAGGAACGTATGATTACATCGATGCCTCTACGAATGTTGAAATCCCTGACAGCGGAAAGACAGACTGGGGCTACAAGGTATATTACGGTTTCCCTAAACGCGGACCGATGATTACGCTCAAGGATATCGATACCAATGGTAAGCCTTGGATTCTCCAGACAGACAACCCGATGTTCGGATTCGTAGAATGCGACGAAAATGGCAAATATCCGGAAGAAGAACCGGTTTACGATCCAATCATTACAGACAAAAACGATGGCAAGAATCCGGTAGGAAAAACCTACAAGATAAAGGATTTCATCATCAATCAAAGTGGTGAGAAGAAGACGCTCTACTTCTATGTCGTGCCAAAGAACAGACTGGATCTGGCAAAGCCACATAATGTAAAGGCGCAGGTATTCCTGACCAAATATCCAAACGATAAGTTTATCCTGAATCCAGGTTTCAAATATAAAGGATGTAAGGAGGGCAAATTCGCCGGTAAGGATATTCACTTTGAACAAGTATTATAAAGACAACAGAAAATAACATTCATCATGAAGAAGTTATATATAGACATAAGATTCGCAAAATGCCTCTTGGCTCTTACGGCAGGATGGCTCATGGCAGGATGCTCAGCTGAAGACGAACTGGGAAACGGTTCGGCTGCACAACAGCTGAGCATGACTCCCATGGTCAACGACCTACAGCAAACCAGAGTAAAAGAAGAGGAGAATCTTAATGAGAAAAATCTGTTATCTCTCGACTTCAAGATGTTCGAACCAACATCCAGCGAACTCAGAATAGACCGTCAGTTCGACGCCCCTGTAGAGAACAAAGCAGAGGAACTGGGTTCGGGCGACTGGAAATCGACACTCCATCTTGATGTGAATAATACTTATCCTTACTATGCAGTAGCCAATGCAAAGGAAAATCTCAAGGGTAAGAATCTGAAAGAACTCCTTGCCAGTACCCAGCAGGATGATGACATCTGGAAGCCAGCTACCATGGTAAACGACAAGAAATTCCTGATGAGCAGCCAAGGTGAGTATACCATCACCCAAGATCCGGAACAGAATATTCCGGTAGAACTGGTGAGAGCGGCAGCCAAGATCAAGCTCAACATCTCTTCTACGGTGAAGGATTACAAAATAACAAAAGTAATGTGGAAGTTCATCAATTACAATACCAATACAGCTATCTTTGCCGGTCAACCTGCTACTCCCAATATCATAAAAGATAATCAGGAGTATGATGCTACAGCAGATAAAGACAATATCTATAAGGTAACAACTTACAGCTATTCCACAACATGGAACGGGAAAGAGGATATGCCACAGTTTGTTGCAGATGTAACTTTCGAAAAAAACACGGATGCAAAAACAACCATTACCAAGCATCTGGTTATCCCTGTCCGTGATCCGCAAGGCGAAAAGAAGTTAGACCGCAACTATATCTATACCGTCAATGCAGTCATCAAGTATCTGGATACCAATACAGATATTGATTACAACGGAGAGGAAGACTATCTGAAATGGGCGATTACCAAATGGACCGTAGGTGAAGATACCCACGTCAATGCGGATGGGGCAAGCTATCTGGTGGTATCTCCTACTGCCATAGATATAAAAGGTGGTGAAAGCAATGATTTTACAGATTACACCATGCGTTGGTTTGCATCTAATGAATGTGACATTGAGAATCCAACTACTTATTATTTTGACAGATATGGTAATAAGCAGTCCGGACAGGATGGACAGATCAAGGCAAATTTCGAAGAGTCTACAGGAAATCGCTATAGAGGATGGATAGACGTACATGCTGGAGCTCCATCATACTGTACTATTCAATATTCCTATTTTAACATCAAAGTTAGAAACGCAGACAAAAAACAGGAAATAGCCGTAAGAAAGTATCCTTCGGTCTATTCAATGAATGTAAGAAGCGAAGGTACAAATGATTTTCAAGAGAAGAATCATCTGTACACGATACAGTTCTCCAGCAACAAGTATGCTACAGATTACACCATTGCCAAACCTGTAGTCAACAATGAGAATAAGTCTGCCGACAACACCGTTTCTCCTGCTTACATCCTTGCATCAACCGCAAAGGGTGAAACAAAAGTCGAGAATAATCAGGCAGCAAGAGATTACTGTAAAAAGTATCAGGAAAAGGCTACAACTTATAAGGGGGAAAGTCTCGAACTGAATGGTTGGCGACTTCCTACAAAGGAAGAAATCAACAGAATCTATAAGTTAGGCAACGAAGATAAGGCTATAAGCAATCAGCTGCTGAGAGGCGAATACTATTGGACGCTGGATGGAGACAAGACCGAGAGGAACGGCAACAACCCGCAGAACGGTACCTACGTTCGCTGCGTCCACGACCTGACTCCGGGAGAAATAGAACTGATAGAGAAACAAGGTGAAAAGTAAAGAAGGTAAATGACATGAAAGAAATAAAATTATATATCGGAATCATAGCAGTCCTGTTAACAGCAATGTTGACAGGCTGTTCTGACAGTATAGCCGACAGCGAACCTTCTAAAGACGAAACCGAAGAAGGTTACTACACAGCCAGTTTCAATGTATCCATCCCCAACTTCGAACAACAGGTAACCCGAAGCACCGTGTTCATGAATGAAGGAATTCCGAAAGACAGCATGAAACTCTTCTGCTTTGATAATGAAGGTCAGTTTATAGGTTTCGGCAAGGTTAGAGAATTTGATGAAATCAAAGGATTCACAAGAGACAATAATGGTACAATTGATAATAAAGGAGGCATTCGTTCAGATGGAAGCACAGAACCACATAATTTCTATGCAACCATACCAAACCAAACGTCCCGTATCCATCTGGTTGCCAACACTGGAAGCCAATACCAAACCATCAACTGGGGCAACCAGGCAAATTGGGTAGGTATGCATGAGAATATGCTCATGACTACATTTGAAACAGAACATGGTGAAAACCAGGCTGCCTATATACGCTATTGGGGATATATCAAGAAAGACTCTCCAGAAGAACTGAAAGAGTATCTGAAACCAGATAACAAAAAGAAAGATTATATCATTCATCTCATCAGAGACAGAGCGAAGATTTCTGCAGACTGGAGCGATTCGGTAAAGAAAGCAAATCATGGTATAATAAACGACTTTAAAATGACAGTCATCAATGGTGTGGCTTACGGAACGCTGGCTCCCTTCAACAGAGACAGTCTGTTATTCAACCCTACTACAGGAGATGATGAGTGGGTATGGAAGGTAAATTATGTTACCCCAGCCATCAACACCCGAAGACTGAAAGGTGATGTTGGTCAGATGTTCAACCCGACAGGTGCTTTCGAAGAGCACAATCTGCCAACAGATCCTGCTAAAGTGATTTTATGGCATGATGGCCTCTATTACCTGATTTACTTACAGGACAGCAATAATAAGCCATACGCCATCAAGCGTAATTATGAATATAAAATCATCATTGATAAGCTGGATAAGAGCTATGGCAATTCTAATTCTGAGGTAGCATTGAAAAGTGCACCGGCAAACAACCCTTGGATTAGAGTAGAACAGATTGTACCGGGCGTTACTGATGGAAATTACGAACTGGCTATCGTCGGAGGTACTTATAAGACTGTAAATACAGGTGAAAATACTGAGCAGACGGTAAAGTTCACTTATAAGGGCGATGATGCAGCCAACAAGCAGCCTAAGGCTTTCGTGGCTTTATGGACTGAGAACCTGTCATTCGCAACTGCAGATGCCCCAAAGGTTACCGACTATACTTATGACGAAGCATCAAAGACCGGTACCGGTACCATCACCTATTGGCTGGACAAGATAGACAAGACCTGGCGAGAAGGCATCATCTACCTCACCGACACAGTGCATGGACTCAATAGAAACATCCATCTCTATAGTGTGAGTGAGGCTAATTATGACTTCAAAAATGCCAATAATATAAGTGCAACATTGAACAGCGAAGGAGATTTCACCATCACCATCCCTAAGGATTATCCTGACGGACTGCTGCCAGTGAATTTCAAAATCGCATCCAATGATATCAATCCAAAGGACTGGAAGGTAGAAATAGGTGATACTGAAGCCGAAACGGAAGGCAAATGCAAGTCAAACAGTTGGTTTACCTATAAGGCTGAAGTAATCCAGAGGAATTCAGGAACTCTTCTGGAGGAGGGAGACAGAACCTATACATATACCTTTAAGTTGAGGAATGTGCGCAGCAATGCCAAAAAAGGTGACAAGGGATACTTCTGGCTGAAGGCTGATAACTTCAACCAAGGAAAGGCCAAGAAGTTTGAATTCACCTATCAGTAACTGAACTTTCGCATGTGGTTCAAGAACGGGCTGAAAGCCCAAAAGCTCCTAGCCCAGGGCATCGCCCTGGGTATAATAGCAATCAGCAAGACGCCCTGTAAGGGCAAAAGCCTTATGTTTTGTCTGGAGTTTTAAAGCTTTTGCCCTTACAGGGCGACAGGTTTGCGTCCGTAATAACCCAGGGCGATGCCCTGGGCTAGGGGCTTCTGCCCTTTCAGGGCGTATGGAGCTTACATGCGAAACTTGAGTCAGTAATAAGTTTAAGAAAAGTTTAGTTCATATATCTGTATCGGGGCACATATCGTTTCAAAATTTAAATGCCCCCAAATATCAATGAAATAGGTAATAAAATAATTATCATTTACTATACAAATAGAATGCGGGAACCAATAAATTAAACTAGACTGGTCGTTGGAACTGTAGTTGCCGAGGAGATCTCACCTTCTATAGTTCCGCGGCTTTTTTTATGTAAAAAACCTTGCCACTTTCAATTTTATTTTGTAATTTTGCACCCGTTAGTAATATCATTAATTCCAATATAAAGATGATGGCAAGATTCATATTCCTCAGTTTCTTCATGCTGGTTGGAGCCTTAGCCCCAACCAAGGCTCAGAACAGTTTCCCATACCCTGCTCTGCCAGACAGTCTGCGCAGCGTAGAGCAACGCGCAGCATACCTGAGTGAGCACTATTGGGACAACTTCAACTTTTCCGATACCCTGGAACTGGCAAACAAGGAGATGGCAGAACAGGGCTTTGTCAACTTCATCGATATTCTGGCACGTTTCGACCAGGAAATAGCCCAGAAGGGTGTTGCTGCCTTTACAGCCAAAGCTTACCAGCAGAAGCCATCTAAAGAGAAGTTTGAAAGCCTCATAGAGCATTATTATGAGAACCCTGAGTCGCCCATGCGCAACGACAGGGTATATGCCCTATTTCTGGAAGATATGGCTAAATCGCCATACTTCGATGTAACCGAGAAAGAAAGAATAGAATTTAAACTGAAACAGGCAAGAAAGAACTTGCCTGGCACACAGGCTACCAATATCAGTTTTATGCTGGAAGACGGCAAGCCTCATCAGTTGAGCGATTACCGGGGAAAGAAGGTTATCTTATATTTCTACGATCCTGACTGCGAGAACTGCCACAAGATATCTGCATGGCTCGACAAACAGACAATACCAGCCGGCTTCAGTCTGCTCCGCATCGTAGCAGATAACCGCTTGAGCACGATTTACGGGCTCAAAGCCATGCCAACCATTTACCTGTTGGATAAAGAGAATAAGGTGATATTAAAAGACTGTACACCTGAACAGCTCATGGAAGCATTACGGGGAAATGAAAACAGAAAGTAAAACTAGACTGGTCGAAAGAAGCGACATCTGTTATTGAATAAACATATCAATTACTATCATTTGTCTTAACTTCGTATATTATATATCAACATACCATTCATTATAATTGTAACTTCATATCATTTATTATATATCTGAATTGCATTTTACTATTTATATGTATCTTAATTAGCTCGGGAAGAGTCATACTTCAACTTGAACTCCTCACGGGCGTGATTATTGCGCATTACAACAACCACATAGTCACCATCCTTAACTGTTCCTACCTTGGCAACAAGCGTATAATAACCATACTGACCAGACTTTCCATAATCACCTGTTTCGGTAATGATTAACTTCTTGCCAACCAACTGAGTTGCAAACTTGATATTTGTACCTTGGTCGAAGATTACATTCTTATGAGTCAGCATCAACTGACCACCCGGAAGAACCTTGCAAACCAACTTCTCATCATTCTCAGCCTTACTGTTAGACTCCTCGCTTACGGCAGAGCCTGCAGTCATGGAATAGCTGAGCAAAGAGAAACCTGACTCATCGGTGGTAACGCGACTAACTGTTTCACCCATTTCATCGTCAGATGCACTGCAACTTACAAATCCTATTGTCATCATAGTCATAGCGATGACCATCATAAAATACTTCTTCATAGTTATACCATTTACTAATTGTTTTCATTATCATTTAAACCAGTCATCTTCAGATTCCAGCCTTTCGGCCATTACCATCCGATGCTTTTAAAAACAAACACCTTTCGGTTTAAATCATCTTTTACAATTACACAAATGATATGTTGGGAGGAGTGATATCATTTACTATTGGTTATCATTTACTATTGCTTATCATTTACTATTGGTTATCATTTACTATAGGGCTTATACCCCTCTTACATGTCCTGTTCTTTCGTTTGAACATTGCAAATATAGGAAAAAAGGCAATAGGATGCAAGTTTTCTTAGTTAAATCATGTAAAGATTTTCTTGTTATCGTGCACAATATGTATTACATGCTGACAGATTGTATGATTGCGAGAAAAAAGGGGATAAAACAAAAGCGGGAACCCTTTCGGATTCCCGCTCATATCTTGTGTTGTAAAATCTCGAAGATTAGTCGAGGTTAGCCAACTTGTTGTCAGAATGAAGAACATCCTTGATCTTGTGGCTATAGAGGTCAACCATGTACTCACGAGCCTTACCGCAGTACTGACGTGGGTCGAAGTACTCTGGGTGAAGAGCCAATGTCTCACGAACACCTGCTGTGAAAGCAAGACGAGAGTCAGAGTCGATGTTGATCTTGCAAACAGCGCTCTCAGAAGCCTTAGTCAACTGCTCCTCTGGGATACCAACTGCGTCTGGCAACTTACCACCGAACTTGTTGATGATCTCAACATACTCCTGAGGAACTGAAGAAGAACCGTGGAGAACGATAGGGAAACCAGGAAGCTGCTCCTCAACTGCTGCCAATACGTCGAATGCCAATGGAGGAGGAACGAGGTGACCAGTCTTAGGGTCACGTGTGCACTGCTCTGGCTTGAACTTGTAAGCACCGTGAGAAGTACCGATAGAGATAGCCAATGAATCAACACCTGTACGTGTAGCGAAATCTACAACCTCCTCAGGCTTTGTATAGTGAGACTCCTCAGCTACTACGTCATCCTCAACACCAGCGAGGACACCGAGCTCACCCTCTACAGTTACACCGAACTGATGAGCGTAATCAACAACCTTCTTTGTCAATGCAATGTTCTCCTCGTATGGAAGTGCAGAACCATCGATCATTACAGAAGAGAAACCGAAATCTACACAGTCTTTACATGTCTCGAAGCTATCACCGTGATCGAGGTGAAGAACGATCTCAGGATGGTTGCAACCCAACTCCTTTGCATACTCTACAGCACCCTCTGCCATGTAGCGGAGCAATGTAGGGTTAGCATACTTACGAGCACCCTTAGATACCTGAAGGATAACTGGTGACTTCAAGTTTGAAGAAGCCTGGATGATAGCCTGGAGCTGCTCCAAGTTATTGAAGTTGAAAGCAGGAACGGCCCAACCGCCCTTGATAGCTCTTGCGAACATGTCCTTAGTGTTCACAAGACCGATTTTCTTGTAATCTACTGCCATAATTTTACTTAATTTATTGTTTAATGAAACATTCTTTTTTCTTATATATAATAAGGTGTAGAACTTATGAGGCTCTTTCCTTACCGAGTGCAAATTTACCTTTTTCTTTTGAGACAACAAAATGATAATTCGATTTTTCGTGTTGCAATCGAGTTAAAAAAGTTAATTCCGCACCAATATCCTACATAACACAAAGCTTTTGCTAAACGCAGTTAGCAATTTAACATCTTTACAGAACTTTCGCATGCGGTTCAAGAACGGGCTGAAGGCCAAAAGTTCCAGAAGCAGCACGCCCTGAAAGGGCAGAAGGCCAAAAGCTCCAGAAGCAGCACGCCCTGAAAGGGCAGAAGACCAAAAGCTCCAGAAGCAGCACGCCCTGAAAGGGCAGAAGCTCCTAGCCCAGGGC
>ERZ773157.2545-NODE-2545-length-14076-cov-9.317310_pt1 | contig 14076 bp, 11 predicted proteins | sample MGYA00511480_ERZ773157 | MGnify/ENA primary metagenome ERZ773157 (study PRJEB29015, sample SAMEA2737863) | human gut metagenome | biome: human gut; feature: human-associated habitat; material: faeces | place: China | collected 2012 ... | reverse complement strand
GAAGAAGAAGCACAAAATCATCCTAAAAAGAATATTTTAATGAGAGCACTTGGTGCAAATAATCCTGCAGAAGTAGATATATTTGATGTTGTAGATGAAGAAATAGAAGGAATATTTTTATGTAGTGATGGACTTACTTCAATGCTTAATCAAACACAAATTGAAAAAGTATTAGATGGATCTGGTTCGTTAGAAGAAAAGGTTACAAGATTAATTAGAAAGAGTAATGTTAGAGGGGGAACAGATAATATTTCTATTGCTTGTCTTATGTTAAATGATGAGGAAGGAGAATTATAATGTTTTCTAAAGGTGATAAAATTAACGATAGATATGAAATTATAAAATTAATTGGTGAAGGTGGAATGGCAAATGTTTATCTTGCCTATGACACTATTTTAGAAAGAAATGTTGCGGTTAAAGTATTAAGAGGAGATCTTGCTGATGATGAAAAATTTGTTAGAAGATTTCAAAGAGAAGCATTATCTGCATCAAGCTTGTCACATCCTAATATAGTTGAGATGTATGATGTTGGTGAAGATAATGGTAACTTTTATATTGTAATGGAATATATTGATGGGATCAGTGTCGAGGAGTATGTACAAAAAAACGGACAGATACCCGCAGGGCAGGTTCAAACCATGCTTCGTCCGGTATTGGATACCTTAGAGGAGATGCACGCACATCATATCATTCACCGCGATGTCAGTGCGGATAACCTGATGATCACCAGACAGGGATTTATGAAGCTTGTGGATTTTGGAGCGGCTCGAAGTACTGTGAACCGCGATCACACGATGACGGTCATATACAAACGTGGATTTGCACCGGAGGAGCAGTATCGCAGCAAGGGGCAGACCGGTCCATGGTCAGATGTGTACAGCGTCAGTGCCGTTATGTATTATATGCTTTCCGGGGTCATGCCGGAGGAGGCATCGCAGCGTCTTGTCAGTGACCGGACAGTTCCGCTGGATCAGATGGAGGGCGTTGCGCTTCCTAAGGGCTGGAGTGACGCGATCGGTAAAGGAATGTCAGTGATGGCAGCAGACCGTTATCAAAGCATTCGTGCGCTGCGCGAAGCATTGGGAGAAAGCGGGCGGACAGCATGCCGGGAACACTGGGGACAGGAGAGGCAGGAAGAACGACGCAGAAAGTCTCTGGCGGCGGGGGAGGAAGAGTTATCGACCGAACGGATCGCCGGAGAATTATTACAGGCAGGAAAAGAGCAGGAGAGCCGGAAGGAAAGGCAACTGATCCGGGAGAAAGCCTTACGGGCAAAGCGGAAAATATATCTTCGGATCGGTCTTGTACTCATTGTGCTTGTGGCAGCAGGAGCAGGCATCGCAATGATGCGTCTTAATGGGCAGGCTCAGAAAGAAGGTAGATTACCGGCGCAAACCAGTCTGGCAGCAGACATGCCATCGGAACAAAAGACACAGGGAGGGACAGCATCGCCGGAACAAACGACACTTGGAATAACTGCAACTGCATTGCCGGAACAAATGACGTCGATTCCGAAAACCACAGCGGAAAAGACGTCGTCTGTTACCAGAAGTCCAGATGATAAGAAGCCGTCAGAGCGTCCGGATAAGACAACGGACAAAGCGTCAAAACGGGAAGAAAAGACCACAAAGGTATCCCGGAACAGAAAGAAGAAAACGTCAGCGACAGCAAGACCAAATAAAACAGAAGCAACACCAAAAACAACGAAAAAGAAAACGACAGGGCAAAAAGACAAGAAGAATGTAATAGGTTCTCTGGATACCCTGCTTGGGGAATAAAAGGTGAGGTCAAAAAATGGGACAGGATTATGGATTTGACACATTTCTAATGGAGCGGTGGGGTGGATCAGAGCCGGCGGATGAGAAGCAACGCCGTCATGCAGCGTTCCGGGCATTACAGAAGAAACTAAAAGATTGTGATATTGCTGCGCCGGGAACCATTCGTGCCTGGTGCGGCATCACCAAAAGAAGTGAACCCGGCAGAGATAAAATGTATCAACTGGCATTTGCACTGCATCTGACGCATGAGGAGCTGAAACAGTATCTCATAGAGGGACTCCGCATGCCCGGCGTTCAGGTCAACGATTACCGGGAAATCATCTATTATTATGGGCTGGAGCATAAGCTGTCCATGGAAAAATGCGAGGAAATGATCCTCGTCTTTGAAAAGCATATGTGCCGGACATATGTACCGCTGCAGAAGACAGATACAAAACGTTTGTGGAGCTTCTACGACGACTGGCGCAAACTTGATCCCGTGCATTTTCTAAAACGGATGTGTACCCATGCAGAGATGTTTAAAGGGTACTCCAAGACAACGCTAGACTATTTCATCCGATTAAAATCGGAGCTGCTGCAGTACATTCAGGAGCTGGGCTACGATGTGGACTTCAAGACCTCTCTGGCAAAGCTGGAGAAGGACTCCACTGGCCGCATCACCGGCATCATCGCCCAGAGCACCGAGGATGACCACTTCATCCGCTACAACGCCAGCAAGGGCGTTCTGCTGGCCTGCGGCGGCTTCCCCGGCAACCCCTACATGATGGAGCAGCTGGATCCGCTGGGTACCTCTGTCACCACTGCCTGCTCCTACTCTCCGGCCGATAAGGGCTACGGCATCCGTGCCGCTGTCTGGGCCGGTGCAAACCTCGACAAGGAAGCTGCTCCCATGCTGTTCGACCGCGGCATCGTGGCTCCCGGCGTGGACGGCGGTTATGTGGCAAGCGACTCCGCTTTCGGCGGCAAGGCCTTCCCCGGCCCCATCCGCCAGTACAACCCCGGCACTCAGCCTTTCCTGAAGGTCAACCGCAACGGTGAGCGCTTCGCCAACGAGAGCAGCCCCTACAACGACATCGTCTACGCTGCTGCCCATCAGCCGGGCCGTGTCTACGCACAGATCTGCGACGCAAACATTCTGGAGGACGCAAAGCGCTTCCACACCATCGGCTGCTCTGCCCAGACCCGCAATGCCGGCGCAGAGTATATCCAGAAGCAGATGGACAATGCAGAGAAGGAGGGCGTCTTCTTCAAGGCCGACACCATCGACGAGCTGGCCGACAAGCTGGGCTTCACCGGTGAGGCCAAGGATACCTTCCTTGCTACCGTTGAGCGTTACAACGAGCTGTACGACAAGCAGAACGACGAGGACTTCGGCAAGCCCGCTTACCGTCTGAGCGCCATCCGCACCGCTCCCTTCTACGGCTGCTGGCTGGGTGCCTCTCTGCTGACCACCGAGCAGGGCATCGCCATCAACGACAAGGGTCAGGCTCTGGACAACGATAATAAGCCGATGCCTGGCCTGTATGTCACCGGCGATATGTCCGGCTCCTTCTTCGCCAACAACTATCCCTGCCTGATGGCAGGCGTGGCTATGGGCCGCACCCTGACCTACGCCATCAAGGCGATCAAGCAGATGGGTGGTCTGGAATAAGTTATCCCTCAGTGGACCCTGAGCGCATAAGATAAAAAGACACCGCAGAAGTGTGAAAGCTTCTGCGGTGTCTTTCTTTGTCGAAAACCCTCTATACACAAAACCACAAATGGCGAAAAAGTCTTAAAAACAGGCTCAGCACACGGCCCGATGGACGGGCAGCGGCTCCACGATGTCGGGATGGATGCCCTCACGGTAGTCGAGGTCGCCCTGGTCGAGGCCGCGCAGCAGCACTTCGGCGGTGGCGATGTTGGTAGAGATCGGCACACTGTGCATATCGCACAGCCGCAGCAGGTTCTGCTCGCTGCTGCCGTTCTCGGCCTTGAGCGGGTCGCGGAAGAAGAGCACGAGGTCTACTTCGTCGCAGGCCACCCGGGCCGAGATCTGCTGGATGCCGCCCAGCTTCCCGGAGAGGTAGCAGTGTACGGGCAGGCCGGTGGCCTGCGCCAGCATCCGACCGGTGGTGCCGGTGGCAATGACTGTGTTGCGGGATAGGATGCCGCTGTAAGCTGTGCAGAACTGCAGCGCCAGCTCTTTGCGGGAATCATGTGCAAGAATAGCAATCGTCATAACGCTCTCTCCTTCATTCCAAGTATAGTGTTGTGGATGGGCGGATATGCTCGGAAGAGTGCTCTCCGCAGTAAAACGGTCTGAAAAGTTGAAGTCTTGTGGAGAACAATTCTCGATAAACAGACTAAACCAGTGCGATTGTGTCGAATCACACCCTCATTCTAAATTTAACCCGCAGAAGGCCCGCATGTCAAGAGGTTTGTTGTGATTTTTGCAAGATAAAATGGCAAAAGTATGACTATGACTTTGTGGAGAATGGAGAAAATTTGGATACAAGGAATTATTCTCGGATGTATTTGCAAAACTTTTTCAACCAAAAGTGTGCTTGAGAGAAAAACGGTCCATCTCGATGAAACAAAAATACAGGCTGAGGCATTCAGCCTCGGCCTGTGGAGAAAATTTTTACCGAAAGGGTGATGTATCCCGGAAAAACCCGAAAATTACCGGGTCTGGCCGTTGCCGTGGATGATGTACTTGTAGCTGCACAGCTCGCCGAGGCCCATGGGTCCCCGGGCGTGGAGCTTCTGGGTGGAGATGCCCATCTCACAGCCAAGGCCGAACTCTCCGCCGTCGGTGAAGCGGGTGGAGCAGTTGACGTAGACGGCGGCACTGTCCACTGCCGCCGTGAAGAGGGCAGCGTGGGCGTCAGTCCGGGTCAGGATGGCTTCGCTGTGGCCGGTGGAGTGAGCCGCGATGTGGGCGATGGCTTCCTCCACGCTGTCCACGACTTTCACCGCAAGGATGTAGTCGAGGAACTCCGTGTCGAAGTCCTTCGGCCCGGCAGGGGTACCGGGGATGAGGGCGGCGGCGCGCTCGTCCAGCCGCAGTTCCACCGGGTGCAGACCCTTGGCGGTGCGGTCGGGGCCGAGGCGCTGGGCCAGCTTCGGCAGGAACTCAGCGGCGATGGCGCTGTGGACGAGGCAGACTTCCTCGGCGTTGCAGACGCTGGGGCGGCTGGCCTTGGCGTTCTCGATGATGTCCAGCGCCTTGGTCTGGTCGGCGGTGTTGTCCACGAAGATGTGGCAGATGCCGGTGCCGGTCTGGATGCAGGGGACTTTCGCGTTCTCGACACAGGCACGGATGAGTCCGGCCCCGCCGCGCGGGATGAGCAGGTCCACATAGCCGACGGCGGTCATCAGGGCGTTGGCCGAGGCATGGGTGGTGTCCTCAATGAGGCAGACTGCTGTTTCGGGCAGACCGTTTGCCCGCAGACCCTGCCGCAAGGTCTGAACGATGGCGTTGGCCGAGCGCCACGCCTCTTTGCCGCAGCGGAGGATGCAGGCATTGCCGCTCTTGATGGCGAGGGCGGCAGCATCGCTGGTGACGTTGGGGCGGCTCTCGTAGATGATGGCGATGACGCCCATCGGCACGGCGGTCTTCTCAATAACGAGGCCATTGGGACGCTCGATGTGGCTCAGCACCCGGCCCACCGGGTCGGGCAGGGCGGCAACGTCCCGGATGCCCTTGGCCATGGCCTCGATGCGCTGGGGCGTCAGGGCGAGGCGGTCCAGCATGACGTCGCTGATGCGGCCCTTGGCGGCGGCCATGTCCTCGGCGTTGGCGGCGAGGATGGCGTCCATGGACTCCGGTGCGCAGAGGGCATCAGCCATCCCGAGAAGGGCAGAATCACGGGTGCCGCTGTCCGAAAGGGCAACGGCAGTCTTGGCCCCGCGGGCGGCTTCCAGAATTTCCTGTGTGGTCATGTTATGCCTCCTGTCTGTGGGCCGCAAAGCGGGTGCCTGTGGCACGGCCCTCGGCGATGTCATAGAGCAGTTCGGGGTGGGCGCCGTTCGCGATGACCATGTCAGCTCCGCTGGAGGTCACCATCCGGGCGGCCCGGAGTTTGGTGGACATTCCGCCGGTACCCAGCGCCGAGCCGGCTCCGTCGGCCAGCGCCATCACTTCGGGCGTGATGTCCTCCACCAGCGGGATGAGCTTTGCGTCCGGGTGGGTGTGGGGGTTGGCAGTGTAGAGGCCGTCGATGTCGCTCAGCAGCACCAGCAGATCAGCTTTGATGCAGCAGGTGACGATGGCGGCGAGGGTGTCATTGTCGCCGATGGAGGTGATCTCGTCGGTGGCGACGGTGTCGTTCTCGTTGATGATGGGCAGTGCGCCCAGTTCCAGCAGGCGGGTGAGGGTGTTCTGGATGTTCTCGCGGCGGCTGGCGTGCTCGATGTCCACACCGGTGAGCAAAATCTGCGCCACCGTGTGGTCGTAGGCGCTGAACAGCCGGTCGTAGGTGTACATCAGCTCACACTGCCCCACGGCGGCACAAGCCTGCTTGGAGGACATATCGGTAGGGCGGGCGGAAAGCGACAGCTTTCCCACACCCATGCCGATAGCACCCGACGACACGAGGATGACCTCATGTCCGGCGTTCTTCAAATCGCTGAGCACTTTCACCAGTTCTTCGGTGTGGCGGATGTTCAGCCGTCCGGTGGAGTGGGCCAGTGTGGAGGTGCCGACTTTGACTACGATGCGCATAGATCAATCCTTCCCCATCTCTTTTGTCTTGTTGTAGGAGGCGATGACGGCGTCCATCACCGCGCCCCGCAGGCCTTTTTCTTCCAGCACCCGCACGCCCTGGATGGTGCTGCCGCCGGGGCTGCACACGGCGTCCTTGAGTGCGCCGGGGTGTTGGCCGCTCTCAAGCACCAGCTTTGCGCTGCCCAGGACCATCTGGGCGGCGTACTCCTGCGCCTTGGCACGGGGCAGGCCGCAGGCCACGCCGCCGTCGGCCAGCGCCTCGATGAACTGGTACACCCAGGCCGGGCCGCAGCCGGACACGCAGCTGGCCGCGTCGATGAGGCTTTCCGGCACAGCATCCAGCCGCCCGGCGGGGGCCATCAATTTCAGGAACTCGGCCTCTTCCTCGGCGGTGACGTTGGAGGTGCAGTACTGGATCATACCGGCCCCCACCGAAGCGGGCGTGTTGGGCATGATGCGGATGACGGGGCAGTCGCTGCCCGCCATCTCCTGAATGCGGGCGATGGACAGGCCCGCCGCCATGCTGCACAGCACGAAGCGGCTGGGCCGTTCGGCCAGCGTAAAGCGGAGCGGTGCCAGCAGCTCCTCCATCATCTGGGGTTTGACGGCTAAGAAGATGAGGTCGCAGCGGCCTGCCACCTCGTCGTTGATGGTGGTGTTGCAGCCCAGTTCAGCGGCCAGAGCCTCTGCCTTGGCGGCGGTGCGGTTGGCCAGCCAGACGTTCTGCGGGTCTGCCGCCTTGCAGACGGCCCGGGCGATAGCCCCGCCCATGTTGCCGCAGCCTAAGAAACCGATGGTATTCAGCATAAGAAAACCCTCTTTCCCAATCAAAAGAACAGGGGAGATGTCCCCTCTGTGTCTCCATTGTAAGCAGGGCCGGGGGAGAAATCAAGAGGAAAGCCGGAAAATGTCAAAGCTTTTCGGAAAGCTCCTGATCGACGCGCTGCGGCGACGCAGGCTTTTTTGCTGTCCGAATCTTAAGAAAACATAAAAAGTTCATGAAAAAGTCGAAAAAGGTGCTTGCACCTGCACGGGCGGATGAGGTATCATAATAGATAGAAGTTGGGAAACTCCGCACAGAACGGGGCAAACGCGAAAGGATGGGCATTCTCGTGGCACAGACGACAAAACGCGCGCTGGAAGCATCGCTCAAAAAGCTGCTGCTCCGCAAGCCGCTGAATAAGATAACGATAAACGACATTACCGAGGACTGCGGTGTGAACCGCATGACCTTTTACTACCATTTCAAGGATATTTACGATTTGGTGGACTGGATCCTGGTGGAGGATGCCACAGAGGCACTGGAAGGCCATCAGGACTATGAGACGTGGAGCGACGCCTTCCGCGATATGCTGGAAAAGGTGCAGGCCAACCGGGTGCTGGTGCTGAATGTCTACCGCTCCATCAGCCGGGAACAGGTGGAGCAGTACCTCTATAAAATGCTTGACCCTCTGCTGCGGATGTTTGTAGAGCGTGAAAACATCCCGGTGCAGGAAGAGGACAAGCAGTTCATCATTGATTTTTATAAGTATGGCTTTGTGGGCATGGTGCTGGAATGGATACGCCGCGATATGAAGACCGAACCGGCCATCATGGCCGAACGGCTCAACACCATGATGCAAGGGGATTTGAAGCGGGCGCTGCTGCGCTTCAGCACCGACGGCAGAGCATCAAAAATTGACGACTGATAAAAATTTGAACAAGCAGAGCAGGATGATAGAAAAACTATCACCCTGCTCTGCTTGTTTATAGAACCTTTGTCGGAAAAATGTTAAAGTATTGTCAAAACAAAGGGCTGGCAAAGACCCACACAAGGAGGCAGACTTTTATGAGTATCGCGTTGGAGCCGTTGAGCCATAAGGTACAGCGTACCGCTGTCGGAACGATGGTGGATGTGGCACTGGCTCATGTCAGAAAAGACCGTCAGAAGGCGTTTGCCGAGATGGTGGACGTCGCCAAGCAGTTCTATGGCGACTCGTTCAGCGAGGAGACATATGAGCACGCCCGCGCAGTGCTGACCGATGCGGACAGCAAGTGGTCGAAGCTCATCAACTGTGTGCTCGACCAGACCGCGCCCAACGTGGCACGCACCACGGCGCTCAACCTTGGCTATGAGGCGTTCTTCCGGGGGACAAAGACCATCCGCGAGAACCGCACGAAGTACCACTGCAACATTCCGTGGCTGATCCTGTTCGACCCCACTTCGGCTTGCAATATGCACTGCGTGGGATGCTGGGCGGGCGAGTACGGTCACAAAAACAACCTCAGCTTTGAGGATATGGACAAAATCATCACCGAGGGCAAGGAGCTGGGGGTCTATCTCTATATGCTCACCGGCGGCGAGCCTCTGGTGCGGAAGGCGGATATTCTCCGTCTGGCAAAAAAGCACAACGATGTGCAGTTTGCGATTTACACGAACTCGACCCTCATCGATGAGCCGTTCTGCGAAGAGGTCGTAAAACTGGGCAATATCGCCTTCATGCTCTCGATCGAGGGAACTCCCTCTACCAATGATGCCCGGCGGGGCGACGGCCACTATGCCGCTGTCATGAATGCGATGGACTTGCTCAAGGCCCACAGGATCCTTTTTGGCACCTCCATCTGCTATACCAGAGACAATCTCGAAGCCGTCACCAGCGACCACTTTATGCGGATGCTCTGCGACAAGGGCGCGCACTTCGGATTCTACTTCCACTATATGCCGGTAGGCAACGAGGCTGCGCCGGAGCTGATGCCCACGCCTGCTCAGCGCAAGTACATGATCGAGCGCATCCGGTATCTCCGCTCAGAAAAGAGCGATATTCCGTTTTATCCGATGGACTTCCAGAACGATGGCGAGTTTGTGGGCGGATGCATCGCAGGCGGACGCAACTATTTTCATATCAATTCGGCGGGCGATGCAGAGCCGTGCGTCTTTATCCACTATTCCAACGCCAACATCCACGACAGCAGCATCCTCGATATTCTCCGCAGCCCGCTCTTCATGGCCTACCACAACGGCCAGCCCTTCAATAAAAACCATCTGCGTCCCTGCCCGATGCTGGAAAACCCCGAGCTTCTGCGCCAGATGGTGCATGACACCGGTGCTCACAGTACCGACTTGCAGTCGCCCGAGAGCGTAGACCATCTCTGCGATAAGTGCGGTGCATATGCTGCCGACTGGCAGCCTGTAGCCGACGAGATCTGGTCGCACGTCACCCTCAGGGAGAGCCGGTACGAGAATTACAAGGACTGGGAACCGGCTCATTCCACTGCTCACGCGAAATGACTTTATCGGTCTTTCAAACATAAAAATGCGCAGAAAAGCCCCCATCTTCACCGGCTGAGGCAGCCGGGAGGATGGGGGCTTTATCTTGTTATTTTATTCTTCGCCGGAATCAATGACGATTTCGGTTTCCGTTCCTTCATCTTCTACAGGCGCGGGAGCCGGGTCGCCGGGATCGCCGAACTCGTCGTGGTAGACGGTCATCTGGTCGAGCTGGCCGTTGCGGCGCAGGCCGTGGAAGACCAGCTTCTTGATGACGTCGTAGATGACGGCGAACAGCGGCACGCCCACGATCATGCCCACGAAGCCCCACAGACCGCCGAACAGCAGGATGGAGAAGAGCACCCAGAAGCTCGAAAGGCCGGTGGTGTTGCCCAGGATCTTCGGGCCGATGACATTGCCGTCCAGCTGCTGGAGCACCAGAACGAAGAGCACGAACCAGATGGCCTTGATGGGGCTCTGGATGAGGATGAGCAGCGTTGCAGGCACGGCACCGATGAAGGGGCCGAAGAAGGGGATGACATTGGTGACGCCGATGATGACCGACACCAGCAGCGCGCTCGGGAACTTGAAGATGATGCAGGCGAAGTAGCAGAGCACGCCAATGATGGCGGAGTCCATGATCTTGCCGTTGATGAAGCCGCCGAACATCTTGTCTGCGTAGAGGACTTCCTCCTGGATGAGCTGCGCCCAGTGGGGCTTGACGACGCTGTAGAGGATCATCTTGGCCTGTTTGGCGAACTTTTTGCGGCTGGCCAGCAGGTAAACAGCGACGATAAGGCCGATGAGCAGGTTCTTGAACCAGGTCACCACATTCATGACGCCAACGCCCACACCGCTCAGGATGCCTTGTAAATTCTGCAGCGAGGGGAGCAGGGTGGTGCGCAGAGTGGTCAGATTGTCAGCAATGGCATCGTAGGCATCGTTGAAATAGCCCATCAGTGTCTCATTATCCAAGAAGACTTCCTGTGTGTTCACCCACCGCATGAACCGGGTAATGCTGGTCTGCGCGGTGTAGTAGAGGGAGGTGACGCTTGTGATGAGCTGCGGCACCACCATCATCACGAGGGCGTAGACCACCAGCACACCGAACAGCAGCGTCGCTGCAATGGCAAGCATATTGGCCATGCTGTGGAGCTTTTCGGGGAAGATGCGGTGCAGAAAGCCCTCAATGGTGTTGCACACCGGCTTGAGCAGATAGGCGATGACGGCACCGTAGATGAAGGGCATCAGGATGCCGGTCACCTTGGAGACCGCGTCGCCGAACCCGTCGAAGCGGTAGATGAAGAAGAAGAACAGGATGCTTAGACTTATCGCACCAAAGCCCGCGAGCATTCCGTAGATATAGGGCTTGATGTGCGGCTTTTTGTCCATCATGTGTGACTCCATTCCTGCCGCAGACGGCAGGAGCCGGTACGGCGATGTTTAGATTTTGTTGCTGCGGCGCCAGATGTGCATCTTCTCGGCCTCTTTGATAAGCTCCTCGCGGAAGTCGGGGTGTGCCACATTGATGAGGGCTTCGGCCTTCTCCCAGGTGGTCAGACCCTTGAGGTTGACGCAGCCGTATTCGGTGCAGAGGTAATGCAGATTGGCGCGGGTATCGGTGATGATGCTGCCGTTTTCCAGCGTGGGACGGATGCGGCTCTCGAGCTGACCGGTCTTCTTATTAAAGAAGGTAGAAGACAGGCAGATGAAGCTCTTGCCACCCTTGGAAAGGTATGCGCCCAGCACGAAGTCCAGCTGGCCGCCTGCACCGGAAATGTGCTTGACGCCGGCGCTCTCCGCATTCACCTGGCCGAACAGGTCGATGTCCACCGCATTGTTGATGGAGATGAAGTTGTCCAGCGCGGAGATGCTGCGGATGTCGTTGGTGTAATCGACGGGAGCAGACATACACTCGGGGTTGTTGTTGAGGTAGTCGTACATCTTCTGGGTGCCGGCACCGAAGGCGTAGACCTGACGGCCCTTGTCCAGCTGCTTGTGTGCGCCGGTGATCTTGCCGGCCTTGGCGATGTCCACGAAAGCGTCAACATACATCTCGGTGTGGACGCCCAGGTCCTTCAAATCGCTCTGGGCGATGAGGCTGCCGATGGCGTTGGGCATACCGCCGATGCCCAGCTGCAGGCAGGCACCGTTGGGGATCTGCGGCACGACGAGGTTTGCGACCTTCAAATCGACCTCGGAGGCGGGGCCGGCAGCGGCCATCTGGCCGATGGGCGGATTGTCGCCCTCCACGATGCCGGTGACCTGGGAGATATGGACACAGTTTTCCATACCACCGAGGCAGCGGGGCATATTGGTGTTGACCTCCACGATGATCTTCCTGGCCTTCTCACAGACGGCACCCAGATGGGAAGCGCTGGGGCCGAAGTTGAAGTAGCCGTGCTCGTCCATCGGAGTCACCTGGAAGACGGCGATGTCCAGCGGGTCGGGACTCTCGCGGTAGTAGCGGGGCAGCTCCGAATAGCGGATGGGGGAGTAGAACGAGAAGCCCTGTGCGATGGCTTTGCGCTCAATGCCGCCCATGTGCCAGCTGTTCCAGGTCATGTGGGCAGCGGGGTCGTCGATCTGGAAGATCTCAGGCACCCACATCAGGATGCCGCCGCGGAAATTGACGTTTTCCAGTTCGGGCAGGCGCTTGGCAAGGGCGGCGTCCACAGCCACGGGGGTGTTGACGCACCAGCCGTAATCCACCCAGTCGCCGCTCTTGACCAGAGAAGCAGCCTGCTCGGCAGTCATCTTTTTCTGGGCATACATTTCCATGAAATCCATTATAAACCATCCTCTCCTTTAAGAACATAAAAGAATTGTAAATTTATTATTTGCAATTCTACGGGACAAAATCTTAGCCGGAAATTTACCGTTTTTTCCCAGTCCGGATACTGTCTTATCACACCCCGGCGGTATCCTTGGGGTCGGCAGGGCAGAAGCCTCCGGCAGCGGCACACCTGCACAGCTTAGTTATAACATTAACAAACATTATAATCAAGCCCTCTTCCGCGAAAAAATGCTCCGCAGGACAATTTGACTAAATTTCTTAGGTATTTGTGGCGATTGTTTGGTATAGCAAAAACAATTTTTTTCGAAAAAGTACTTGATAAAATTTTGACGATATGGTTTACTAAGGATGTACCAAGATGATGCGCCCCAGTGCGACGTTAATTGACTAAAAATTAACGATATTGCGATGGCGATGCGGCCTGGTACTTGAAGCAGGAACTGAAAAGTGCTATCATGGCAACACCAAATGCGCTTTTCCAAAGCGCGCAAATAAAGGAGACCATATCGATGGCAACAGCAGTTTACCCCGGGTCCTTCGACCCGGTCACGAAAGGACATCTCGACATCATCAAGCGAGCTGCAAAGATAAACGACCAGCTCATTGTGGCAGTGCTCATCAACAGCGCAAAGAACCCTCTGTTCACCGTAGAAGAACGGGTGGCGCTGCTGCGGGAGTGCTGCAAGGACATCCCGAATGTGACGGTGGAGAGCTTCGACGGCCTGACCGTGGAGTTCGCCAAGAAGCGCCACGCTTCGGTGATGGTGCGGGGCCTGCGGGCGGTGACGGATTTCGAAAACGAGATACAGCTTGCCCAGACGAACCACGCACTGATGCCCGGTATCGAGACGATGTTCCTTGCCACCAGCATCAAGTGGAGCTACCTTTCCTCCACCATCGTCAAGGAGGCTGCCCGCTACGGCAGCAACATCTCCAAGTTCGTGACGCCCAACGTAGAGAATGCCATCCACGCCAAAGTGGAGCAGCTCCGGGCGGAAGGAAAGATGTTCTGATACCTTTTATAATGCAGAAAGGCCTTTGGGCTTTTTGATAAATAGTTTTACGAAACCCCGAAACAGATAAATTCAGGAGGCTATTAACATGAAGAAAATTGTTATCGCATCTGCTTGCCGTACCGCTATTGGTAAGTTTGGCGGCACCCTGGCAAACGTCCCTGCTGCAGAGCTGGGCTCCATCGTCATCAAGGAGGCCCTGAACCGTGCTAACGTGAAACCCGAGCAGGTCGATCATGTTTACATGGGCTGCGTCATCCAGGCTGGTCTGGGCCAGAACGTCGCTCGTCAGGCTTCCCTGAAGGCTGGCCTGCCCGTCGAGACTCCTGCTGTCACCGTCAACGTGGTCTGCGGCTCCGGCCTGAACTGCGTGAACATGGCTGCTCAGATGATTGAGGCCGGCGATGCTGACATCGTGGTCGCAGGCGGCATGGAGAACATGGACATGGCTCCCTTCGCAATGATGAAGGGCCGCTACGGCTACCGCATGGGCGCTCCCATGGGCAAGAGCGAGATCGTGGATACCATGGTCA
>ERZ773157.2509-NODE-2509-length-14210-cov-3.103356_pt1 | contig 14210 bp, 12 predicted proteins | sample MGYA00511480_ERZ773157 | MGnify/ENA primary metagenome ERZ773157 (study PRJEB29015, sample SAMEA2737863) | human gut metagenome | biome: human gut; feature: human-associated habitat; material: faeces | place: China | collected 2012 ... | reverse complement strand
AAGATAACCTGATCGGTCGTCAACGCGGGACGGGGATATTTATAACAATACTGGTTTTCCATCATGCATCTGCCTTTTATATCACAAATGAAAGAAATAAAAACAACAACACAAAACCAGTCCTAAGGTTCAACAAAAAAATGTTTCCAGCTAACCTATAAGTTTTCTTTCTGAGTTTACCAGGACTCAACTCAGTGCCCGGCCGGGATACAAAGGTAAGAAGCCCGAATAGCCGATAAGATTGTATTCAAAAGTATAATACAGCGCTCCAGGAACGGGAGCGATTGTGTGGGAGCTCCACACAATCGCCACATTTCCTTGATCTATAACGAACCGATCCGTTTATTCAAAGCATTTTCAAAATTTTTCAGTATAGGATCAACCGGATTAAAAAGCTGACGGAATATATGTAATCCTTCTTCACACTGAGCTTTATTTCCTTTTGCACACAACATCGCATTTAATTGCATCGTCAATCCCCAACGGTCCGAAGCAGGAAGGGACATAAATTGTTTTTTAAAAATAGAAAGTACTTTATCCATTTTATCCATCCGAAATGCATCGTAATAATCCAATATGGACAACAAATAACTTTTCCGTTCCGGCCGAACAATTTTGATATCCTTCCTCAGAGTCTTAAAACGTCCGGCATCATATTCTTTCTCATCAAATACAAGACTATTGACAGTATTGAATACCGGAACGTAAAGTACTTTCTGAATCCATGCTTCCAGTTCCTCCGGAGCAATATAGGCAGTAAATAATTCCCGGTGTTTTGCGACAAAATGGAATGTATACGACGAAGGATCCGACAGGTAACGCCGAATCAGCTGCCAGTCCTCTTCGTTAACCGTCTCTCCATTTTTCCGGCAAAGCTCATCCAATACGGCCGGAATTTTATCAAACCGATATCCCCCCCAAAGTCGTAATATACCGGCGAAGGAAATCAGCCTCCCGGTCACCTGTTTCATAACGTTTCTGCATCCCTGCAATCGAATTTTCCGGATCCATTCCTTCCCGGATCAGCCGGATAAATTCACCGGCATCATGTCCGCCAACGACCCGGTGTACCTCGTTCCCTGCTGCATCCAGCAATAAATAAGTTGGAAATACCTGCATCCCATAACGCTTCAATAACTCCCGTCCCTCGCCCTTTTCCATATCAAATTTAACATTGATAAAATGCTCGTTAAAGAAGTGCCCCACTTCCGGATCGGTGAAGACAGTAGTATTCATCATTTTACAAGGAGCACACCACGAAGTATAACCATCCAAAAAGATCAGTTTACCCGTCGCTTCAGCCTCTTGTAAAGCATCCTGAAAACTACCGGTCCTGAATTGAATTCCTTTGCCGGCAGCCAATAACTTTTCCAACTGTTGCGTAATCTCTTCCCGGCGCAACTCCTTCGCCTTGATCAAACCGTCTTTACCAATGATAAAACAATCAGGCACTCCGGCAATATTATATGCCTTAGCCACCGGACTCTTCCAGGCTTTCAGATCTGTCAGACAATACCAGGGCACAGCATGAGTTTCCAGGTCCTTCAACCATTTATCCCGGTTATCATCTAAATGAATGGTGATAAACACCACACTATCTTTAAACCGTTCATAAGCCTGCCGGATGGAAGGAATTTCCTTCTTACACCAACTACACCAGGATGCACTGAATTCCAGAAAAATATATTTTCCCTTAAAGCTAGCCAAGGTATACTCTTTTCCCTCCCGGTCGAACACCTTAAAATCGGCAGCAGGCATTCCCGGACGCACTTTACTCTCCTTCTCTAAACTTTGTCTCACTTCCTGTAAACACAAAGGATCGAATCCCGGTTCAAACCGATTCAATACTTTTCCGGTATTTTCAAATCCCAGATTAAATACCAACCGGGTAACCAACTGTGCCGCCGCTTCACTTTTTTTGGCATCTGCACGGAAAGCCAATACACTATCAATGGATTGCATCAATAACTTTTCTCTCTCTGCCGACAGCCGGCGTACTCCGGCAATATCTCCCTCCATAAACTTCTCACCGATAGCCATATTCAACTCACCCGAAGCTTTATAGCAGGATAAACTCAATAGATAATCATTATAAGCACGCAGCTCATCAGACACCTGCTGTTGTGCATATATTTCCTGTATACACAACAAGAACAGACAAAATAAAACAACTAATCTTCTCATCAAATTTTATTCCATTAGATATTATTCATACTTCCAAGAACCACCCGATTTATATATCAAACCTTTGACTTCTCCGGGAATTTGTTTCACATGCTCGAACTCCTGTCCATCCGTACTCGTCCAATAGAAGTCATGAGTATTTCCATTTTGTACACACACACCGAACTGTTCTCCATAAGAATCAAGGGTAAAAGCTGTTATTGTTCCTGTTTTAAAATCGGCTACAGCTACCGGAGTATCGTTCAATTCAAAATTATACCGGAAAATTTGTGCTCCCTGAGAATAATAAGCCTCCTTCGTTGTATATCCCACTGCAAAACGGGTCTTTTCATTCACAACTGCCGGAAATACATCCTGTGCAATTGTTGTCAATGTCGGTTGTCCTCCCACGATCCCGAATTGAAAACGCTGAGTATAATATTTTCCATCCGACTTATCCCGCAAAACGGCATAAAACAAACTCTTCCCCTGCTGCTGAGAAGCCGGAGCCAGATAGATCAACTCTTTATCAGGATCAACCAGGCTGAATTTTTGTCCCGCATCCTCCACCTGATCTAATCCCCGTAACTCTCCGTTATCCAAAAACAAATATCTTCCTTCATTTTCTTCATAAAATAAAGCGACATTATAATCAGGAGGGAAACTATACCCCACCACAGAAGAGAGCTTATAATCCCCGTAGAAAGGAAAATCCGGATACCGGTCCTGGTACAAATACCCTCCGGGAGAATAACGGACATACAATTTCCCGGACCCGGAAACCAAACAGGAATAATTCTTTATAAAACAAGCTGCCTTAATTTCTTGCAAATCTTCCGGCAAGCTTCCGCCGACAAATTCCTCTCCGGTCCACACCTCTTTCCGAAGGTTACTCCAGTCTAATTCTACCGGTCCGTCCGATCCCGGCCCTCCGGCCATCACCAATACACCGTTTGCATTCAAACCGGCATCAAAATGTTCTACCACTCCATAAGCTTTAGGCCCCAATTCCCTGTTATTAACTGCCGTATAAACATTCTGAAAAAACTTTTTACTGCTCGCCAACATGTTCAACTCCGCTTTTCCTTGATTTTCAGTCATCCACATCCAACCATTCGTAAAATTACTTAGCAAAGTCACCCGAAAACGCTGACTATATGAGATTCCCGTACGTTCGTCTTTAACGATAAAAGCACCGAAAATATCATTCCACCCTTGGGGTTCTATCCCAAAAGTAACATTCAGACATTTTTCAGTAGAAACCACAAACGTATCCAGCTTCCATTGATAGGACAGATCATCATGTGCCTGTGTACTATCGGTAAAACGAATAATCGGTTCCGGCATCGTAAAAGGTTCTCCAAACCAGAGTTCATATTTTTTATTTTCATCGATCCCATCAATTTCAATTGCATACATTGTTTTATAATCATAATTTCCTTTATCCTTATAGCAACCGGCCATTACCAGTAATGCCAGTAACAATATATATATCTTATTCATAACTCGATCTAAATTTAATTGGTACCCCTTTATTACTATCCCACCATCTTCACCTGCATAGGTTGATTATTCTCATCCATGATTACCCGTCCCTGAGCGGCTTCTTCTTCCAGATAATATTTAAACTTCAGGATAGCGGCCCTCTTTTCCGGATAAGCAATATTTTCCAAATCAAAAGTACCGCTAATCCGGATAAACAAACGATATTTCGTTTCAGAATAACTACCCAATCCTTCGGTTTCATGCCACTCATCCCACCATCCGGGCCGAACGATCCGATCAGTCAGATATATTTTACAACTATTACTCTCCGGGAAACACAATTTAAAATGGGCACTCTCCACCAAATCCAACTGCAGATACAATTTTTCCGCTTTCAATTCTTCTGTATTCATCACTTCAACCCAAAGTGTATCCGTAACCCGATTGGCCCGCAACTTACAGTTTTGCGCCGGAATATTGAAATGCACCCCTTCCTGAACCGTACTTGCCGGATTTACCTTTACCTTATATTCGCGGTCATAATCCAACACTTCGCCTGTCACTTTCACTTCTATGCCAATACGATCTGTCGTTGTCTTTCCAGCCAATCCGAAATTATAATCCACACTGTCCTTTTCAAACACCGATACAAAACGTATATAGTCCGTACCCGAATACTTTTCGAGGTCTTTTTCACAGGAACAGAACACCAATCCCATTCCCAACCCTATGATCAATGCCAATATCTTTGCTTTCATACCTTTCTATTTATAAAGTTCAGACAATCTGTTACCGAATTCCAATTCCACGTCCGGCAACGGTAATACGAAATCTTTCTCCGTCATGGTATAATTTCCGGACTCATCTACTACTTTCCGTCCCAACCGTTTGTAGAAATAAAACAGCTGCCCTTCGCACATAAACTCCCGGCGGGCATCGTTAACAATCACATCTTCCAGCTCTGCGGGTGAATTTGCAATCAAGGCCTCCTTGGCATTCCGGGCATTCCGTAATTTCTGTAATTCTGTTTTAGCTCCATTCAGATCGCTATCCATCAGATATTCACAAACATAATAATACATCTCACTAATCCGAATCATCGGAGCTATCCTCCCCATCTCCTCTTCCGTCATCTCATCAGCATTCTCAGGCTTCACAAATTTGATACAACTGGGCCGATCGAAAGCAGCCAATATTTCATGCTCCATCAGATAGTTCAAACGGTAATCATTGGCACTTCCTTCAAACATCTGTTCACTATTCTTTATCGTCAACCACTTTTTGCTGCTACTATAGCTGGGCGAATAAGGTTCAAACACTTTAGTCATCCGGGGTACATTGAATCCAAAGACGATCTCAGGCCGTAAAATCCGGTTCCGATATTGAATATCGCTAGTAATCTTCCAATAATCGGTAAATTTGAATACTCCCGATTCCAACACAATTTTAGCATAATCGTAAGCCTGTTTTTTGTCCAGTTTATAAGCATATACCCGTGCTAGCAAAGCATTCACAGCATAATAATTCAGACGGAATCCACGATAAGACAAAAATTCATTCCGGTCAGGCATCGGCTGGGTCCACATATACATATCCGAGCCAGTAGTTGCCTGATACAACGGATCAAAAATAGGATCCCGGCCTTCCAGATCGGTAACGGCAGCTTTCAGATCTACAATCACACTATCGATCACTTCACTGACCGTCTTTTGAGGCGACACTTTATTCGAATATTTTGTAATATACGGAATAGCTGTATATCCCGGATCTGCTTTATACGAAGGTGCAAACAAACGCAACAGATCAAAATGGAAAAAAGCCCTTAAAGCCCTGGCTTCTCCATGTAAAATATAATAAGTACGCTCATCCTCAAAAAAATCCGGACCGACTTCCTCCAATCTTTCCAATAAAATATTACAATTGGCAATACAGAAATACAATTCCAGCCACATCTCATCAATTTTAGGCGAAATATTCACATCCTTGTATTGGTACTTGGCCAACTGGGCAAACTCATGTGTCTCGTCCGGAATAGCGTAATACTGAGCCAAAACATCCGTAAATCCGAACAATAAATTATTGGCATACAATTTTTCACCCGAAGCGGTAATATAAATCCCGTTCAATACATCCTTAAATCCCTGAGGAGTAGAAAATATTTTCTTGTCGTTCACCTGTGCCTCCGGAGTAATATCCAACCACGACGTACAGGACTGTGAGAGGACAGCACATCCCAACAGGATTGCAGCTGTCATATTTTTAATTTTTTTGTAACTCATATTCTATTGCATTAAAATTGAACCATTACACCTAAACTCATGCTACGGGCAAATGGATAAGAAATCCCTCTCTCCCGCTTCACTGTCGACAAACGAAACACATCATTCATCATTGCTGTCAAACGAACCATATCAAAACCGATAGGTTTCAGCCATTCTTTCTTCAAATCATAAGACAATGACAAAGATCCCAACTGTAATACATTTTCATCCTGTATAAAACGGGAACTAGCCGGAGTCGTCGACTTATCGTTGATGTCTTTATAAAATGTATGGTCGCCTGGTTTCTGCCAGCGTTGCTCCAATACCCGACGGTCTACATTATCTCTCGGATCAGCATTCTCTACCCGGTTGATCAAGGTCTGGTTGTACACCTGTCCTCCCAGACGATAACTGAAATTCATGTTTAGATTGAGTTGCTTCCAGGTTATATTCGTTCCGAATGCTCCGGTCACTTTCGGTTCTGTATCACCGCACACCACACTCTCTTTCGGATCCCAAACGTACGTATTAGTACCATCCTGACGCTGGAATAACTCTTTTCCGGTAGCGGGGTCGATACCCAACGATTTCATCGCATAAATAGCGGTTGAAGATCTTCCCTCTTTATACCGGACCATCGGCTTGGTTTTATAGTCGTCATTGTTAGCCTGTTCCTGATCGGCTTTATCGTTATAGGAACTCAAAGCATTCGAAATGGATACGATACGATTCTTATTATGAGCCATATTCACAAACAGACTGACATTCCAATCGTTCGATTTATAGACAAAACTCCGTAAAGCCAATTCCACTCCTTCATTTTCCATCTGTCCCAGGTTTTCTTTATAATCAATAAATCCCAGAGAAGTAGGCAAAGTAACACTGCTCAAAAGGTTTTTGGTCTTTTTCAGATAATACCCGAAAGTCACCGTCAACCGATCTTCCCACATGCCGAAATCCAATCCCAAGTCGTAAGCAGTCGTCGTTTCCCATTTCAGATTCGGATTCCCTAAAGCCATCAGGGTTGCCCCGATTCCTGTCGCATACCAGCCGTCCTGTATATATTCGAACATCGTCTGAGATTGATAGGGTTGAAAAGAAGCCTTTCCTGTCGTTCCAATAGACCCACGGATCTTCAGTCTGGAAATACCGGTATTTTCCATAAATTTTTCATGGTGTATATTCCAACCCAAACCAACTGCCCAGAAAGGAGAAAATTTAGATTCCGAACCATACATGGACGAACCATCCAAACGAGCCGATAAATCCAATAAATAGCGATTCGCATAAGAATAATTGACATTGGCAAAAAAACCTGCCAATCGGGTTTTTCCCTCACTTCCTCCGGGATGGGTATTGGTAAACTCCTTCGCCAAAGAGATATAATCCATCATCTTGGAAGGGTAACCTCTCACGTCGAAATTCACACTACGACTACCACTTTCTGTCAGATTGACACCTAATGCCGTATTGATAAAGTGTTTACCCACTCCCAAATAATAAGTCAATACCGAGTTAAAATCCATACTATACGTATTACTCGTCCCGTGGTACCCTTCTCCTTTATTCAACAATCCTTCACCGGACGACAACTCATAACTTTCATACTGCAATGATTCCGGTGAAATAAAAGTCTCCACTTGTTCTTTCTTTTCACCGTAAGAGAAATTGGCCCGCAAACGTAATCCTTGTACGATACTCCATTCCAGACTGAAATTATTGGTCACGTCCAGATACTCGCTTTCATCCCGATTTCCTACCGTTGCTTCATACACAGGGTTCCAAATTTGTTTATTGGTATTTATGTATTGCGTCATCTTACGGATCAGATTACCGTGCTCATCCTGAAAAGGATAATAGGGATTCAGCAAGGCATATTGGGAAAAGTCACCATAAGGGGATTCTTTAGATTTTACTTTATTGACAGTCAGATAATTCCTTACTAAAAGTTTATCTTTTAGATTATAAGAAAGTGAAAAACCTAAAGCTCCGCGGTCACGAGCCGATCCTTTCATCACCCCATTGTCTTTATCATACTTAAAATCAATACCATATCTAACCGCTTTATCCCCACCTTCAATGAATATGCTATGCTTTTGATTAAACTCTACCTTCAAAGGCTGAGACAACCAATAGGTATTCACTCCACTCTCAACAAGACTCAGTTTATAATTATAATCTTTATCTTTATTGATCTGCGCATCAGCATTATTATCTTTATACATGCCTATGCTCTTTTCAAAATCCAACTTTTCACGGGCATCCAATAAGTCGTATCCATTTAAATCCGGTATAGCGATAGAAGCAGTAAAATTATAGTTCACCCGCAACTGTCCTTCCGAGGGAGCTTTCGTTTTGATAACAATCACTCCATTCGCTGCCCGAGAACCATAAATAGCCGTTGCCGAAGCATCTTTCAGAATAGTCAACGATTCGATCCGTTCAATATCGAGGTCAAAAATTTTCTCTGCATCTACTTCAAAACCATCCATGATAAACGTAGGCAGATTCGGATTATTTTTCAGATTATCCCGGCTCACTGCTTCCTTTTCAAATTCAGTCAGCCCGATTCCAGAATTTCCCCGAATCGTAAAATCAGCAATCCGGTTAGGATTCGATCCGATGTCTATATTGTCCTCAAAGCGGATAGAAGGATCAAATACAGAAAGTGCCTGAAGCACATTCCCGGTAGTCACCTTCCTTAGCTCGTCCCCTTTCACGGTTACCTGTGCCCCTGTAAAACTATCTTTGTTCTTATTAAAATATCCGGTCACCACCACATCGTCAAGTGCCTTTACATCCTCCTTTAAGACAATCTTATAATCATTCTTATCCGTAATCTTCACCTCCATCGTCTCCATCCCCACAAAAGAAAACAACAAGGCTTGTCCATCAGCCACAGGTAAAGTGATTGTAAACTCTCCCTCTACGCTAGTCACCGTCCCTAAAGAAGTTCCCTTGATAATGACCGTCACTCCCGGTAGTGGATTCCCTTTTTCATCCACCCCTTTTCCGGTGATCTTACGACCTTCGGTTGCTGTCACTTCTTTTTTTATCACTACGGCATTTCCGGAAATCTCAAACCAAAGACCAGTATTTTTCAGGCACGTTTTCAAAATCTCATTCACCTCCTTATCCGTTTCCTGTACCGTCAATTGCTTCACTCCTTCAATGTCACGGGTTCCGTACATAAACACAAAATCCGTCTTCTTTTGAATCTCCCAGATCACCTGTTCCAAAGACACATTTTCCAAATCCAAACTGATTCTTACATTATTTTGAGAATGTACTGCTGCATTCAGCTGAAAACAGCTAAACAAAATCAAAAAAAACTTCAGTCTCACCACAAATAAAATTTTAGAGAGTTTTCCCCGGGCGGGAAAAACCATTCCAGGATTTTTTTTCATAAATTTGTTGAATTAAAGTTTAACACACTTTGATTATTTAAGCATGTTCCCGGCCAGTTTCGCAGACCACCGGGAACATTTTTATTTCAAACCCGTATACCCCAAACGCTATATTTTCATTTCTCTATCCTCATATCCCCTTGCCATCCACCCTATTCGTATTCAGTATCATCATCTTTAATTTCATTTTTTCTCCGATATATACAAACAACGGTTTGTCTGCAACACCTCTACTAAATTTGTCTTCTTTATCATATCAACAATCGGTTGCATATCATCATACCTTCCAAACCTTGCACCGATCCGGATTTCTTTAGCTCTTTCGTCTATAAAATGAAATTCCACCCCATACCAACGCCCCAATGTTTTCATAACATTTTCCAATCGTTCATTCCGGAATACAAACGTTCCTTCCTGCCAGGCCACATATTGTTCTACTTCAACCTGCCGTACGGTCGTTTTACCGTCATTTTTCGAATACACGGCCTGCTCTCCTGCCACAATATCCTGATCGTTCACCTTCACTTTTCCTTCCACCAAAGTTGTTACCACCTGCCCTTCATCTGCATATGAACGAACATTAAACGAAGTCCCCAACACCCGTACATTCACCCCATTCATCTTTACTACAAAAGGACGAAGTGCATCTTTAGACACTTTAAAATAAGCCTCTCCACTCAATTCTACCACCCGCTCTGTGCCACGGAATACTACCGGATATTTTAGCCGGCTCTCAGCATTCAAATAAACCCGCGTACCATCAGATAAAGTCAACGTATACTCCATCCCGGTCAAAGTTTCCATCTGATTATAAACAAGCGTATCTTCACCTACTCCGATCTGCCTGTAATCAATCCCCGTAGAATCCTTTTGAATCACAGTACCATCCATCTCTGCCAAAGTAAACCGACCGTCCGGAACAAGCTTTACCACCTTTCCATTTCCTAAGGTTAATTTTGCACTTCGCTTTCCGGAAGGAATACTCTGCTGCACAATAAGGGGCGGCTTTACGGGCACAGCTGTTTTCATCTGAAAATACCAGAATCCACCTCCCAACATCACTAAAATGACAGCAGCATATTTCCACCACCTCCTCCCCCCGGCACGTCTTCCCATAGCCTTATCCAGATTCTTCTCCATTTTTTTCCAGGCCTCTGTAACAGAAAAACGTTCCAACAACTGCTGGTTTTCTTTAAAATCTTCTTCCTGATCCAATCTCTCCGCCAGATTGGTATGCCACACGCTTTCCTGCTTCCAGTTTTCCAACGCCTCCCGTTCTTCCGGCGTAGCAATCCCCATTAAGTTGGCTGCATACTTAGCCGCTATCTGAAAAATATTCATATCCAATCGCATAAAAACATTTTTTAATCTATCCTAAATCAAAAATCGTCAAATAGCTTTCTGCCACTTTCAAAGTCTTTCTATTTACAGATTTAAGCTCCTCATTCCGGATTAATTATATTCATTAAATTTTGAAAAATCTGCTGAAATTTATTGTGTTTTCATTCTTATAACAATCTCAAACGAAAAACGGGGTAGTCAGGATTGAAAAAATTTTATTTATTTACAAGTCTACCCCTTTCTACAAAATCATCCAACCGACCACATTTTACATTCTGCTATTCCAGCCGACCGGATAACCATACGTTGCAGCCAAACCCTGAAAAGAAAGAGAGATAATTTCAATACCCGGCCTACGACACATTTCCGGATATCTATCCATAAAAACAGGAGAATTTAAGCTTGAATCTAAATAAATATACCGTATTTTTGTCCGGTCTCATCCATCGTAACAGAAATGAATATTGAAGAGTTCAGAGCATATTGCTTGTCATTCAAAGGAGTATACGAAAAGATGCCATTTTCAGGAGTTGCCGATAAATACAGCCGTGACGTCCTGTGTTTCTACGTAGCGGATAAATGGTTTTGCTTCGTCAATATCGAAGTTTTCGATTTTTGTTGCCTCAAATGCCAACCCGAAGAATCCGGAGAATTACAAGCCGGATATATTGGAATAAAACCGGGCTGGCATATGAACAAGAAATATTGGATCAGTATTTACTTTAACCAGGATGTCCCCGATATCATGATAAAAGAACTGGTCGGCAAATCCTACGAAATCGTAGTCCGAAGCCTAAGCAAAAAAGAACGGGAAAAGCTGACCTCAGATGATGATTGATAAGCATATCCATACAGCATCCGGTTAATGTCCCGTCATATTTACAACTTCGCCTATTTGCGGAATAACTACAGGTAGCGAATCTCTATCCCGCATCCTCCGTGCATTCTTCAACGGTTCGTCCCAGGGATGAGCAGCCAAAGCATATTTAGAATGATGAACCGTCAGAATTTTTGCCGCTTTCAATTCCCTGGCTACCGCTGCCATATATCCGGGCATCAGGTGGATATATTTCCACCCTTCGTTGTACTGACCGTTTTCCAGAATAGCCCAGTCGATATCCGGGAAACGCATACCGATTTCAGCGAAATGCGTGTCGTATCCACCATCCCCGCCGATAAAAACTTTACGTCGGGAGCCGGTCACAAGAAATGAGGCCCATAACGAACGGTTGCGGGCCAATCCGCGTCCCGAAAAATGACGAGCCGGCAAACAATGTATCCGGAAGCCGTCATCCAACAGGGCCTGTTCCTCCCAATCCAATTCCACAATCCGCTCCGGAGAAAACCCCCAATACTCGAAATGTTCACCTACCCCCAACGGACATACCACTTTCTGCACACGATCTTTTAAAGCCGTCACTGTCCGGTAATCCAAATGATCCCAATGATCGTGGGTAATGATCAGGTAGTCGATATCGGGCATATCTTCCGGCCGGTACACCTCCGTTCCTTTGAAAGGTTTGTTTACGAACGAAACAGGTGCAGCCGTACAAAATACCGGATCGACAAGTAAACGTTTCCCCTCCATCTGGATCAGATAGGAAGAATGGCCGAACCAAACCAACAGATCTTCTGAGAGGTTCAAGGTCTGTAAATCGGTTTTGATAACAGGCAGAGTACTATCCGGCCTTAGTCCTGCTTGTTTCCTGAATAAAAAGCCCGTCAAATTTTGAAAAAATCCTTTGCCGGAAGTCATCAATACCGTTTCGTGTAAGTTACGAAATTCTCCATCCCGGTAATGGGCCGAGCGTTCGATTCTAGCCAAACGTTCTCCCCGGGGTAAACGACCGAATTGCGGCATATTCACAAATACGACTCCAACTAGAGCCGACAAAACGATAACACTCAAAATCACCCACATCATACGAAATCTTTTTTTACCCATATTTCTCCGACTTATTTTCCCGGCCTTAAACCGCTTTACCCATTTCATTGGTCTGCTTCATATCAAGCAAACCGTTCATTTCTCCCTTTTGCCATAGTCCGGTGACAGCGATCCCCCTTTTCCCGCAGGAATTTTCCAGACAAGCCGAACCTCCCCGTAAACAACCGAAAGTACGTTCGATCTTTTCCGGCTCCGTCTCCGCCCTGGTTGCAATGAAATAAGCCACCTGACAGACTCCGAAACCCAAAACCGGCATTTCAATACCGTTCTTCAATTTTATAGTCTTCATATTTTTTCATCTTCCAAATTATAAAGTTTTTCCGACATGACAAAAATACGGGAGACAAACAGGTCGGGAGTACACCAATTACGGATTATCCTACCATTTTTACCGATCCGGTACATCCTATGAATCAGGCAATAAAAAAATATTTAAATTTGTATCGAATAAAATACAACAGCCATGAATACCATTCAAAAATTCGACACGATTCATCAGTATAATGAACTTCTAGGACAAGAGACTTTACATCCGCTGGTTAATGTCATCGATCTGGCCAAATCATGCCGTCTACGGCACGGTCTCCATTCTTTCGGCTTTTACACGGTATTTCTGAAAGAAATAAAATGCGGAAACCTTCGGTACGGTTGTAACTATTACGATTATCAGGAAGGAACACTTGTTTTTCTCGCTCCCGGACAGGTCATCGGTGTCGAAGACGACGGTAAAGTCTATCAACCGCAGGGGATGGCCCTGGTCTTTCACCCGGATCTTTTACGGGGAACCACTCTAGGCCGTACGATCAAAGACTATACCTTTTTTTCGTATCAGGTGAACGAAGCCCTTCATCTTTCCGAGCAAGAGCGTCATATCATCATCGACTGTTTCCGTAATATCGAAGAAGAACTGCATCACACCATCGACAAACACAGCCAGCGGTTGATCGTATCCAATATCGAATTATTCCTCAACTATTGTGTTTCTACGACCGTCAATTCATCACCCGCGAAAATGTCAACAAAGACATTCTCACCCGGTTCGAAAATTTGCTGAACGACTATTTCTATTCCGAAAAACCGGAGAGTTCGGGCCTGCCGACAGTAAAATACTGTGCAGATCAAATGCATCTGTCCGCCAATTATTTCGGCGATCTGATCAAAAAAGAGACCGGGAAAACCGCTTCCGAACATATCCAGACCAAACTGATCGATATCGCAAAAGAAAAAGTATTCGACACCGGCAAAACCATCAGCGAAATCGCTTATGAGCTCGGTTTCCAATATCCGCAACATTTCAGCCGCCTATTTAAGAAAGTGGTAGGAGTCACTCCCAACGAATACCGGATGCTGAATTAACAGCCCTATCGGTTACTCCGATAACATAAAGCCTGAAAGCATCGTAAAAGAGGGAAATACGTCAGATTCCCGCTCCCCCGGGGACTTTCGTCGATTGGACGATGCTTTCCCCGCCCATTGTTATACTTTATCCGCTTTTCAGTTCACCGAAACTTCATTCGTTCTGGTCGGGAGAATTTATAGGACTATCCAAACAGAGGCAGTCCTGTTCCCGACAAGAACGAAAGAATTCGAATCGTTATTTTTCGCTGC
>ERZ773157.2507-NODE-2507-length-14220-cov-76.045535_pt1 | contig 14220 bp, 10 predicted proteins | sample MGYA00511480_ERZ773157 | MGnify/ENA primary metagenome ERZ773157 (study PRJEB29015, sample SAMEA2737863) | human gut metagenome | biome: human gut; feature: human-associated habitat; material: faeces | place: China | collected 2012 ... | reverse complement strand
ACATCGGTTTCCGCCTGAGCCCAATCTCCGTATTGATGCTCATCGTGATTACCACCGTCAGCTTCATGGTTCACATCTACAGCTTCGGCTATATGGCAGAGCGTGATGAGAACTACAAGGTAGAGGAATACGAGAAGGGTATGCAGCGTTTCTACGCTTACCTGAGCCTCTTCACCATGTCAATGTTGGGCCTGGTAGTAGCTACCAACATCTTCCAGATGTATCTGTTCTGGGAGTTGGTGGGTGTTTGCTCATACCTGCTCATCGGTTTCTACTATCCAAAGCATGCTGCAGTTCATGCCAGCAAGAAGGCGTTCATTGTAACCCGTTTCGCTGACCTCTTCTTCCTCATCGGTATCCTGTTCTACAGCTTCTATGTAGGAACCTTCAACTATGACTTGAATGCTCAGCCAGAGCTCAACTCTGCTTTGGCAGGTGCTGCTTGGGTAATGCCAACAGCCTTGTTCCTCATGTTCATCGGTGGTGCCGGTAAGAGTGCGATGTTCCCATTGCACATTTGGTTGCCAGATGCGATGGAGGGTCCAACACCTGTTTCTGCGTTGATCCACGCCGCTACCATGGTTGTAGCAGGTGTTTATCAGGTAGCCAGCCTCTTCCCAATCTGGGTACAGTATGCTCCTGAGACTTTGCACTATGTAGCTTACATTGCAGCCTTCACCGCATTCTATGCAGCAGCTGTAGCTTGCTGCCAGCGTGATATCAAGCGTGGTCTGGCTTTCTCTACTATCTCTCAGATTGCCTACATGCTCGTAGCTCTCGGTGTCTGCTTCGCAGTAGATAACCACCATGGTGGTTTGGGTTACATGGCTGGTATCTTCCACCTGTTTACCCACGCTATGTTCAAGGCGTTGCTCTTCCTCTGCTCTGGTGCCATCATCGTCATCATCGGCAGCAACTTCAAGGATTACATGGGCGGTTTGCACAAGTACATGCCTATTACCAACATCTGCTTCCTCATCGGTTGCTTGGCGATTGCAGGTATTCCTCCATTCGCAGGTTTCTGGTCAAAGGATGAGATTATCTCAGCTTGCTTCCAGTTCTCTCCATTCATGGGCTGGTTCATGACAGTGGTTGCCGGTATGACAGCATTCTACATGTTCCGTCTCTACTACGTCATCTTCTGGGGACAGAGCTACTATGAGCTGGATCCAGAGAACCGTCGCAAGCCACAGGAGGTTCCTTTCGTGATGTGGGGTCCATTGGTATTCCTCGCCATCATCTCTTGCCTCTGTGGTCTGATTCCATTCGGTCACTTCGTATCTGCTACAGGTCAGAGCTACGATATCCATATCGACATGAGTGTGGCAACAACCTCTGTTATCGTTGCTATCATCGGTATCGGTCTGGCTACTTACATGTATGCTCCTAAGAAGACTCCATTGGCAGACGCTTTGGCTAAGAAGATGCCTAAGTTGCACAAGGCAGCGTTGAACCGTTTCTATATCGACGATGCTTGGCAGTTCTTCACCCACAAGATTGTCTTCGGTTGCTTCTCAAAGCCAATCGCATGGTTCGACCGTCGCGTTATCGATGGTACCTTCAACTTCATGGCTTGGGGTACACAGGAGGCAGGTGAAACCATCCGCCCATGGCAGAGTGGTGATGTTCGCAGCTATGCTATCTGGTTCCTCACCGGTACCGTAGCATTGACATTGTGCCTGCTCGCACTTCTTTAATGAAAGTCTCACAATTAAGTAAATAGAAAAGAAATGAATTTAAGTATATTCGTCATAGTACCACTCCTGATGTTGCTCGGCCTCTGGTTGGCACGCAACGACAAGCAGGTTCGTGGTGTGATGGTAGCAGGTGCCAGCGTATTGCTCGGTCTCTCCATCTATTTGGTGTTTGCATTTCTCGAAGCTCGTGAGACAATGCCAGCCGACCAAGCTCCGATGCTCTTCACCTACTGTGTGCCTTGGTTTGAACCATTGCACATCAACTATTCACTCGGTGTGGATGGTATCTCAGTGGTGATGCTTCTCCTGACTTCTATCATCGTGTTCACCGGTACATTTGCTTCCTGGCAGATGGAACCAATGAAGAAGGAATACTTCCTCTGGTTCACACTCCTGAGCATCGGTGTATATGGCTTCTTCATCTCTATCGACATGTTTACCATGTTCATGTTCTATGAGGTTGCGCTGATTCCTATGTACCTCCTCATCGGTGTATGGGGTAGTGGTGCGAAGGAGTATTCTGCCATGAAGTTGACTTTGATGTTGATGGGTGGTTCAGCCCTTTTGGTTATCGGTATCCTGGGAATCTACTTCTACAGTGGTGCTCAGACCTTCGAAATCCTCGATATCGCTCACCATACCAATGGTGCTCATGTGATTCCAGAGAGCGTGCAGAACGTGTTCTTCCCATTGCTCTTCATCGGTTTCGGTATCCTCGGTGCGCTGTTCCCATTCCACACATGGTCTCCTGATGGTCACGCCAGTGCGCCAACAGCCGTATCTATGTTGCACGCCGGTGTATTGATGAAGCTTGGTGGTTACGGTTGCTTCCGCATCGCCATGTTCCTCTTGCCAGCTGCTACTCACGGATTCTGGATCAAGGTGTTTCTCGTGCTGACTACTATCTCTATCGTATATGGTGCTTTGTCAGCATGTGTACAGACCGACTTGAAGTACATCAACGCTTACTCATCAGTATCTCACTGTGGTATGGTGCTCTTCGCTCTCTGTATGATGACCGAGACAGCTGCTACTGGTGCTATCCTCCAGATGTTGTCTCACGGTTTGATGACCGCCCTCTTCTTCGCCGTTATCGGTATGATTTATCATCAGGCTGGTACACGTGACGTACGTTATCTGGGTGGTTTGATGAAGATTATCCCATTCCTCTCTGTAGGTTATGCGGTAGCAGGTTTGGCTAACCTCGGTTTGCCAGGTTTCTCAGGTTTCGTAGCCGAGATGACCATCTTCGTAGGTGCCTTCCAGAATGCAGATATGTTCCATCGTGTATGTACCATCATCGCATGTACCTCTATCGTAGTAACTGCGGTTTACATCTTGCGTTGTGTTGGTAAGATCCTTTATCAGAAGGTTCCTAATCCTAAGTTGGAGAAGCTTCACGATGCTACCTGGGACGAGCGTATCGCTGTAGCAGGTCTTATCGCCTGCGTTGCAGGTCTCGGTATGTTCCCACTCTGGGCAGAGGAGATTATCATGGACGCTGTCGGTCCTATCTTTAGTGTAATCATGTAATAAATATCAGAAGAAATGAATTACAGTCAATTTTTAAATATGATTCCAGAAGCTACCCTGATGGTAGTTCTGTTGATCACTTTCATTGCTGACTTCTGCAGTTCCAAGAGCGCAGACCGTAAGTGGTTCAATCCTCTGGTATGTCTCTTGATGGTGGCTCACATTGCCATCAATATCTTCCCAACAGAAGCCACAGAGGCATTTGGCGGCATGTACACAACAGGTCCTGCTGCCGGTGTCTTGAAGACCATCCTGGCGCTGGGTACCCTCATCGTGATGGTACAGGCTAAGGAGTGGTTGAGCCGCAAGGACACAGCCTTCAAGGAGGGTGAGTTCTATATGCTGATTATCTCTACCTTGCTCGGTATGAACATGATGGTTAGTGCCAACCACTTCCTCCTGTTCTTCCTCGGCCTCGAAATGGCATCTGTGCCAATGGCTTGCTTGGTAGCATTCGATAAGTACCGTCACAATTCTGCTGAGGCAGGTGCTAAGTTCATCCTTACTGCTACTTTCTCAAGTGGTGTGATGATCTACGGTATCTCTCTGCTTTATGCTGCTTGTGGTACTTTGTATTTCGATGATGTAGCAAAGGTTATCTCTGCATCACCATTGACCATCGCCGGTATGGTATTCTTCTTCAGTGGTTTGGGCTTCAAGATTTCCTTGGTTCCTTTCCACTTCTGGACAGCCGATTCATACCAGGGTGCACCAACTACTGTTACAGGTTACTTGTCAGTAGTATCTAAGGGTGCTGCAGCGTTTACTCTCTGCGCTATCCTCATGAAGGTGTTCCAGCCAATGGTAGAGTACTGGACCGTATTGCTTTACATCGTGATTGTACTTTCTATCACTATCGCCAACCTGTTTGCCATCCGTCAGAGCGACCTGAAGCGTTTCATGGCATTCTCTTCTATCTCTCAGGCAGGTTACATCATGTTGGCAGTGGTAGGTAACTCAGCGATGAGCGTGAGCGCCCTGACTTACTATGTATTGATTTACGTAGTAGCCAACCTGAGCGTCTTCACCATCATCTCATCTATTGAGGAGCACAACAACGGTACTGTTCAGATGGACAGCTACAATGGTTTGTACAAGACCAATCCACGTCTGGCATTCCTGATGACCTTGGCATTGTTTTCATTGGGTGGTATTCCTCCATTCGCCGGTATGTTCTCGAAGTTCTTCGTGTTCATGGCAGCCGTTGGTACACACGACATCCACACCACATTGGGAGCCTGGGCATACGGCGTAGTATTCATCGCGTTGGTAAACACTGTTATCAGCTTGTACTACTACCTGCTCATTGTGAAGGCAATGTTCATCAAGCACAGCGATAATCCGCTTCCTACTTTCCAGAGCGCATGCTCAACCAAGTTGGCGCTTGCTATCTGCACCGTAGGTATCGTAGCATTCGGTATTTGTTCATTCGTATTCGACTGGATTTCAGTTGCAGTGAATGCGTAAATCATCAATAATTTATAAAAATCCCAGCAATCGGTAAAAGATTGCTGGGATTTTTTTTGTTTTATCTAAAATTTGCAGTAACTTTGCAGCCCGAAAGAGGCATGGTGCCTCCATTATACATTATAAATTATTAATTATCAATTGAAAAATGGATAAGTTACCAATGAATGATGTTCCGATGCTCGTAAGCGCCATCAACTTCCTGCTTCGTGACCACGAGTTTGAAACACTCGATGAGATTTGTAATCACTTCAATGTGAACCGTGCGGCATTAGAAGCCCAAATGGCTACCCAAGGTTTTGAGTGGTCAGAGCAGCAGAAGAAATTCTGGTAAAACCCACACGCCCAGAAATGTATAGTCAGCACGCCCTGTAAGGGCAGAAGCTCCTAGCCCAGGGCAACACCCTGGGTAAATATAATTGCATTAAAAAAACGCCCTGTAAGGGCAAAAGCTTTTAAAGAATATAAATTGTAAATTATAAATTAATTATGACTCCTCCTCGACCCTTGTGGAAGTCTGTACAAGACTATGTAATGATTGCGATAGGTATGATATCCTACGCTATAGGATGGAACGTGTTCCTCTTGCCAACCAATGTAACAGCAAGCGGACTTCCTGGTATCTCCAGTATTATCTATTGGGCAACCGGTTGCCCTGTGCAAATTCCGTATTTTATCGTCAACGCCACCTTATTAATATGTGCGTTCAAGATTTTGGGAGCAAAGTTCTGCGTCAAGACCGTTTATGCCGTCATCGTGGTAACCGCCTTGACCTCCTTCTTCTCCAGTCGTTTAGGCGATATTCATCTCTTGGAAAACCAACCTTTATGGGCTGCTTTCCTGGGTGCCGTTTTCTGTGGCTGCGGAATCGGACTCGGTTTCTCGGTTGGTGGAAGTACGGGTGGTACGGATATCATCGCAGCCATCGTCAACAAGTATCGCGACATTTCTCTGGGTAGAGTGATTATGATATGCGACATCTTTATCATCAGTTCCAGTTACCTGGTGGTTCACGATTGGGAGAAGGTGTTATATGGTTATGTGGTCCTTTGTGTTCAGGCATTCTGCATCGACCAGGTGGTGAACAGCAGAAGACGAAGCGTACAGTTCTTTATCATTTCCCAGAAGTATGAGGAGATAGGCAAGCGCATCAATGTAGATGCTGATAGGGGAGTAACGGTGGTGAATGCCAGCGGTTTTTATTCCGGTCAGGATGTGAAGATGCTGTTCGTGCTGGCCAAACAGCGCCAGGCTCCAGCTATCTTCCGTCTTATCAGCGAGATAGATCCACATGCCTTTGTCAGTCAGAGTGCCGTTATCGGTGTGTATGGTGAAGGTTTTGACAAGATTAAATATAAAAGCAAAAAAGAGCATGGAGTTTAATCCATGCTTTTTTTGTTCTTCCTCCATTTATCCTTCTACCCCCGTTGGGGTAGGAGCATCATCCTCTTTGAATGACAATGCAAAGATACGAAATCTGAAAACGCCACTTCATACTTTCTCATACTTTCTCATACTTTCTCATACATACTTACGGGTCGAAAGTAAGATACTTACGGGTTGAAAGTAAGATACTTACGGGTTGAAAGTAAGATACTTAGTCCTCGAAAGTATCCGTAGGATCGATGGCATCGTAGCTGTCCCATTCATGCTGTTGTTGTTTTGGTCTTTTTTCATTTTGTTTAAAATTGCAGTTGTTTATACTATTTTGTTGTTTGCAACGTTCTCTACGAAAGAGTGTGGGTGAACACTTGGCGATGAAGTCGGTGAAGGGTGAACCCCGATGCCAACCTTTAGCGTTAATAATGTGTTAAAAACACTATATAACCCATTATAATATAGACTCTTATATTTCTAGCATGCGCTGTATATACAAAGTTCTTTTTACTAGGGTTCACCCCTGAGCCGAAAAGGTGAATGCTTGGGGCAAGTGTTCACCCCGCTGTTCACCATTCGGTAACTGTCAGCAAAGTTACGACAAAAGGGCGATATAGGAAATCGAAAACCAGTTAGTGAAGTCTGCCAAGCACATTTATTCAGAGAAGGCGACTTATCATGAGTTGACCGAAGGTATGCGTGCCTGGGTGTTATCCACTCGTCACCTCAATTTAACTGGTATTTAACTAAAAACACGTTTATTAATATTAAAACATACTAAAATGGGGGGGGATTTTATAAAATCTACAAAATTATATACCTTTGCAATCGGAAATCAGTCTCCAAGTAATATAAAGGGATTAGTTTATATATGTTGAGGACCATTTGATAAGTCATAATAGGTTTATATTGGTTAACAACAAAGCAACAGTAAGATTCAGTACAAATATTAATATAGTAATTGATAATGAAAAGGAAAGCAGTTTTGCTGTTTGTTATTTTAGGAATTAAGACAGTAGGTTACTCACAAGATTTCGCCTTGAAGACGAACGGACTCTATTGGGCTACAACCACACTCAATATCGGCGTGGAAAAGGCAATCAGCAACCAGGTAACCCTGGAAGCAGATGTAGCATACAACCCCTGGACATTCAGGGAAGACAAGAAGATGCACCTTCTCTTGGTGCAGCCAGAAATGAAATACTGGCTATGCGAAAAGTACGAAGGACATTTCGTAGGTATCCACCTGCATGGTGCTCAATTCTACGGAGGTTTTGGCAGCAAGCTCTACGATGGCTACTTGGCTGGCGGAGGCGTAACATACGGTTACGACTGGATTCTATCCCCTCACTGGAACCTGGAGGCAGCCATCGGTGTGGGATACGCCCACCTCTGGTACAAGCAAAGCCCTAACTTGCCCTGCATCAAGTGCCAGGAAAAGAAGAACGAGAACTATATCGGTCCTACCAAGGCTGCACTATCATTAGTCTATATCTTTTAAAAAAAGTGTATCATTTAATCACAAAGAACATTATGTATGATAGAATGAAACTCAAAATAGTATATCTGGCTATTGCTGGTTTAGGCATGGCTTTTCTGACGGCTATGACTTCATGCAGCAAACAGAACATAGTAAGTGATAAAAAGATTACATGTACTCCCGATTCCTTTATACTCATGCCAGATAGCAGCAATCAGGCTGCACTCAACCTTCAGGTTCATATCCCGAAGCATTATTTCTCGAAGAGAAGCCGTCTCTTCGTAATACCTGTATTGACAGACAGCGACAGCATCGTGGCTAAATACAAGCCTATAGTGCTGGATGCGCCAATCTACAGCAGGAAGATGGAACGTAAATGGGTGCTCGATAGTATTGCTGATCCATACGATTCTATTGCACAGAGAGTTACCAACACAAAAGTAGATTTTTCCGTGCTCTATAACGACACCATCACCCTGCCTGCCAACTTCCATAAGGGAAGCCTCGTGGCAGTGGCTTCTGCCGACGGATGCGGCGAATGCCGTGCTATCAGCCATACCAAGATAGCCGATGTGTTCCGTCCGGAAATCAAGAAGCAACTGCATCTCAACTGGATGAAGCATACCTTCGAGATCAAGCCGAAGATAAGAGAAGGAAAGGGCGTGGCACGACTTGAGTTTGCTATCAATAAATATGATATCAATCTCAAGATGAGCAACAACCAGGCTGAGCTCGACCACATGTTGAGCGATATAGTTCCAGTGCTCAGCGACAGCCTCGCTACCCTCACTTCTTTGGGCATCTATGGTCTGGCATCAGCCGACGGCCCGCTGAAGGTTAACACCCCACTTTCCCGCAACCGTGCCAACTCAGCCCTGAAGTGGCTGCTTGCGCACATAGAAAATGGCGACAAGGTGAAGAAGATAGCCCGTATCGGTTCACGCCCTGAAGGATGGCAGCCAGTATTGGATGCGATGGTGGCCGCCGGCGATGCCGACAGCACGATGGTGAAGAACATCCTGACCCGATATGCCAACTTCAACGATGATGTGCAGGAGCGCTATATCCGCCGCCTGCCTATCTGGAACAACATCAAGAAGAAGTATCTGCAGAAGAGCCGTAGCGTGGAATACACCTACACATACATCATCAAGAACTTCACCACCGATGAAGAAATGCTGCAGATGTATGAGCTCCGTCCAAATGCCTTCAGCGAAGATGAGTTCCTGCATGTGGCACAGATTGCAGAGAGCGCAGAAAAGCAGAAGCAGGTGTATGAGACGACTTTGAAATATTACCCTATGTCGAAGATTGCTGCCAACAATCTTGCCATCCTACTCGAGAAAGAAGGCAAGGTTGATCTGGCTGAAGAGATATTGAACCGCCAGAAGGCAGAAGAGACTCTGATCAGCCAGAAGGCACTCACAGAATAAATAACAGCGTATGACAAGATTAAAAGTTATCATATATGGCATGGCACTGGCTATGTCATTCACCTCGTGCATCCGTGAAAATCTGGACCAATGTCCTCCTCTGAGTATCAACATCGAGGTGAAAGACAAGAATTATTTCAATGTTGATCAGACTGTTCCTGATGAGAAACGGGATGAGAATCAGTCGTTTAGATCATTTGTTCCGTCTCTTTCCTATCGTCTGAGCCGACTCAACGACGACGGCACTCAGCAGGTTGTCGTAGAAGAAAAAGGTTTCGGAGTAGAGGGTGATGGATTAACTTATCCTGTAAGCTTTGACCCCGACATGCCTTTCGGAAAATACGTCTTTACGGTATGGGGAGGTATGAAGAAGCGAGGCGAACTCTATCTGGATAAAAACGAGCTGTTGCTGCATCCGGAGCACAGTCAGGGCGATGATGTTTATCAGGTTTGCGATACCCTCGTCTATGATGAAAACCATTATTGCTATACCAGCGAGATGGAGCGCACCAAGGGAAAACTGGTTATATGGACAGAGAATCTTCCTGCCGGGTATCACCTGATGAATACTGAAGTAAGCCAGCTCTATGGAATAGTAAATCCAAGTTTCCTATATTCTGAAGAGACCAGCGTCTTTCATGAATCGGAAATTGAAGCTGGCGCCAAGACCAAGACCTCTATTTTCCTGGCTCCTTCTTTCCAGAAGGAAGAGTCAGTGGTGGATGTCAATTTCTATAAGAATAGTGGCGAAGGCGGCAATTCATCTGTGTTGTCACCTGATGACGTGAAGGTAAGCATGGAGCGCAACAAGATTACGGTGCTGAAATATGTGTACGATTCCGACCGCAATCGCTTCACCATCTATATGAAGGTGAACGACAACTGGGAGGAAATTCACGGTATGATATTGGATTGATAATTAATTTATACTTAATTTTTAAATTTATAATTTATGAAAAAAGGTATGTTTTTTGCGCTTGCAGCAAGCAGCTTGCTGTTCAGCGCATGTAGCAGTGACGACGCTGTGGTTAGCACAGAGGGTCAGAACGAGGCAGTACAGCAGATTGTCTTGCAGGTAGCAAGTAGTGGTGATGGCTTGACAACACGTGCAGGCCGCCCATTGTATTCTTCAGAGGCTTTGCAGACTATCCAGAATGTTCGCGTTTTGATTTACAACGCTGATTCGAAGGCTATTGTCAAAGACGCAAAGTTGGATTGGACAACAAGTACAACGTATACCAATCATGGCCGCCAGCTTACTCTTACTTACAAGGGTGATGAAAGACTGAGTGAAGGTAGCTACAAGGTTATGGCTGTAGGTTACAGCAATAACAGTGACTACACCTATGCTTTGGATGTAACAAGTACAGCTCCACTTTCCGGTAATTACAGTGACATCACTGCAACCTTGAAGTCAGGCAAAGATGCAGAGGAAGTATTCGCTGGTGATGCAGATCTTAAAATCAACGCTGATAAGAAAATCACCAACCTTACTGATGGTGAGGAGAATGGCGTAGCAGTAACCTTGCATCGTCAGGTAGCTGGTAGCTTCGGTTATTTCCAGAACATTCCTGCAAGTGTGAATGGCGAAGCTGCCGCAACCCTTCGTCTCGTAGTAAGAGATAAGAATGATAAGTTGACTTTCAACAACTTCAACAGCTCATTCACAACAACTGGCAGCACTATCAAGTATTACGTTAATGGTTCTAAAAGTGGAGCAGCACCTGCTTCAGATGCACAGTTCAATGGCGGCGACAACGGTTATGTGCTCTACTCTATCGATTTGAGTAAATGGTTCCCTATGGGTGATGAAAACAGTGACGGTGTGCTGAATGCTCAAGATGACAGCTGGACGCGCCCTAGTGATGTAAGGACTCAGGTTGTGAAGGGTTCTGTATTCGGAAGCAACTTCGTCATTCCATTTGCTTTGACACATGATAAGAGCACCATGGAGCTTCAGCTCTTGGATGACGAAGGCAACATCATCAAGCACTGGACCGTTTCTATCCCAGAATCAGATGTAAATCCTGATGCCACAAATGGAAATGTTGCAGACGAAAGTCCTTCTATCTTCAACGTGGTTCGTAACCACATGTACAACTTGGGTGTGAAGACTTCAAATGGTACAACAACACCTCCAGATCCAAGTAATCCAGATCCAGATCCAAATCCAGACAAACCAACACCAGATCCAGGTAAAGACGAGCCAGAAGACTTGAGCAAATCTCAGAACCTCATCTTGAAGGTGAACGACAACTGGGAGGCTATCCACCAGATGGAGTTGGGTGATTAATCTTACTATATGCTCTTATAAAAAATAGGCAGTATTTAGAAAAATATATCCAAGGGATGCATAGTGCCCGCTATAGGCACTCGCATCCCTTACTATCCCAACATCACAATATTTAATTTATTATTCATTTTATACTCAATTCCCATTCAAATCGAATAGGCGAACATTGAAATCGAATAGACGAATATGATGAGAAAATCTATAAATATAATCCTCGCAGCCAGTCTCCTAATGAGCTGCAGCGCAAGCAATGATGCGCCTGATACCCTCGCCGACGGCTCGCATGCCGTGAAGTTGGACATGACAGTGGGTGTAAGCGCAGGTGTTGTTGGCTCACGAGAACTTGATACATGGGATGGAGCACAGCAGGTGAATGATATGAGAATCTACGTCTTCAGATGCCCCAAAGACAAGAAGGGCACCTCAGACGAAGAATATACCTATTGCATCCCTAATGAAGAAGCAGCCAATAAAGGTTACTATTCCGTTGACGCATTTAAAAATACAAAACCCTACTATTCTGCCGAGCACCAGAACATGCCCGAGCAGCATTCATACACCATCGAACCCTATCTGAAGAACGGCTACTACTACCAGTTTCTAGCCATAGGAAGAGATGACAAAAACGCAACGAAGAAAGTACTTACAGAACCCAAATTCACTGAAAACGAAACGAAACTGGAGGACGCAAGAATCGCCCTCACCGAGGAGGCAAAAAACAGCGCCAATCCCGGTATCCTCAATACTACAGAGCTGTTTAGCGGCATTCTGCAAGACGAGAAGACACAAAAGGAAACCCCCGTTCTCGTAACGGAAGAGACGAAATACTTCCACCGCACGCTGACCGCCAGCCGTAACGTGGCTGGCCTGATGATTTACGTAGAAAACATCCCGGCAAAGGTGGAGTCGAATGCAGCAGGCGACGAGAGCCCCGTTACCTTCACGCCCACCTCTCTATCCGTTGTAGCCACCGGCATCAGCACCGAAACACTGATAAGGAAGAAGCAGGCACCAGCAGATGCTGAACCGTTGACTTATCAGACGTTGGGCACCATCGACCTCACCTCAAACGGATGGACCGTAGATACTGAAGAGAACATATTCAAGCGAGCTGAAGACATCCAGAAAGGATGGAAGGCAAACAGCTACATGATAAGCAACTTCATGATGCCTACACCAGAGGAAAAAATGCAGAAAAGCAAGAACTCGGCCGAGAACGAGACCACCTTCTATCTGCATTACACGGATGGCACGCACCACAGGTACGACAACATCAGGAAGTCTACAACCACTGGCGACAAGTTCAAATTCCCTATCGAGGCAAACCACCTGTATTGCCTGGGAGCCAAGAGTAAGGACGTGAACCAGCCATACGACCTGAAGGAGTATTACGAGCCGGTGATGACCGACGTGAAGATTGAGATAGAACCGGCCTTCGAAAAAAAACATGAATTTGAAACAGAATAAACGTTACAAAACAGCATAAAAACGGAAATAGAATATGCAGAAATCAAGATTTAGCATCTGTAAGATAAGCGCCATCAGGATGAGCGCCATCAGGACAGGCATGGCGGCAGGTTTTTGCTTCCTCCTCGCACTAGCCGCGGGATGCAGCAGCGATGCCGATCTGCCACCCTATCCGGATGGCAGCAATGGAGATGCAGGCATGAATCAGCCTTCGGAAAACGAAGATGAGATTACGACTGTTCCCTTCACCATCACTCTGGGCGGATTAAACGGCAGCGATGGCAATGCCAAGCAAGATGGCAGAAACACCCGTGTAGCCCCTCCTGGTGCAGGATCCTCTTCCTCGTCGGGCACAATAGGCGAGGACAACGGATATGCCGAGACCGACAACGTCGATGCCGTAAGGCTGATAGCTTTTCGCCGAAGAGTTCAGAACAATGGAGAAAATTCTGCAACCTATGATGCCGCAGTCAACGATATCCAGGGCTTCGAGTACGACCCTACCAACGACAGGGTGATTACTGGGAAACCCACGGTAGAAGACGGCAAGGAAGATGATTATCTTTCGGGAAAGCCCCACAAGCACTATGTGGTAAAGGGCACCTTCGGCATCAGCAGGGGCTACGAATACCGCATCATCGCCCTCGCTTACAATAGCCAGGAGAAATCGCCCTATCCGCAGTATGAGGGAAACTATGTGGTTACCAATGATATGCTCAATTTAACAGAAGGTACTACATTTCAGGAGTTCAAGGCCACGTTTGCGAGTTACCTAGTCGATGCTGATGGAATCGACACCTCCAACAACTGGCTTGACTATCTAAAAAAAACATACATTCTAGGTATACCACATCTGCATAATGTAGATAGCTTGAGCCGCCGGCTCATCACGGTGCCGCAGCTCTTCTATGGCACCCTCTACCAGAAGGGAGATGCCACCCAAAATCCAATCATCTCTTCTGCTGATTACCAGAAGGAAAATCTGGGGAACAACACCCCTACGCCGCTTGTAGGAACACTCTATAGAGGCATGGCAGAAGTGGAGGTTCATATCACTGCAGCCCATTACAAAAAAGTGCAGCCGCAATGGTATTGCCTACTTGCCGACAACGTGTTTACCCAGATGCCTCTTACCAGCTACGACGGTTTTAAGCAGGGTAGTGAACCTGTCGAAAAATATCCCCCAAAGGGAGGCTCCTATACCGCCATTGCCTATGCCCCATTTCCGGATGATGTAGGCAAGGAAGTGGTGCTCAAGGCATTTGTGCTGCCAGGCAAGACACATCTTGCCGTGAGAATTGGCTTCGATGACAGTTTTAACAGTCCTCACGCCCAAAACTATCGGATAAAGGCAAAGGATATGATGTCTTCTGAAGCAGCTACGGGCGTCATCGTAGTAGATGGAGTCAACAACCTCTTCTATCTGAGGCGAAACCATAAATATGTCTTCAAATACGCTGATCAAAGCAAACT
>ERZ773157.2450-NODE-2450-length-14496-cov-3.850841_pt1 | contig 14496 bp, 14 predicted proteins | sample MGYA00511480_ERZ773157 | MGnify/ENA primary metagenome ERZ773157 (study PRJEB29015, sample SAMEA2737863) | human gut metagenome | biome: human gut; feature: human-associated habitat; material: faeces | place: China | collected 2012 ... | reverse complement strand
CAACATTGACTGTCATCCTGCGACTGAATAAACATGGTTTATTACCAATGATAAGAGTCCGGGCTCAATGTCCCACTTGTTTGTGCTTGTAAGGATGACGGCACATATAACTATACGGGGTCGAAATAAATTCGCCACTTCTCCTTCCGTGCTCTGTAGTGTATTGCTATTCCTTGAAAGAATTATAAATCAAAGAGTGGAGGGGCACAACATTTTTCATAACTTGTTTGTGCCTTGAGCGAAGCGAAAGGAATGATAAAAACTATGAGCAATCAACATAAAAATCCAACAATCAGCTTCAGAATTTCTGATGCTGAACGCAAACAAATCGATGCACGTATTCTTGCCAGCGGAATGAAGAAACAAGATTACTTCGTCCGCTCCTGCATCTACAACCGCATCTGCGTTGTGGGCAAGAAGGAAACTATATATCCACTTGTGCAGACCGTGAATGCATTGTACCTGCAATTACTCGAAATGCTACAGGCATTTACCTCATCAGACCGAAACATTGATACACTTCCGTCTTCTGATGAGATTAACGAATTACAGACCGAATACACCAATATGCTTACAGCTATTATTGACATGTTAGATGGTGCAAAATATCTGTGGGAAGGAGACCATCATGAACAATAATCCCAATTTCCTATTCGGTATGTACGAACCTACCACAGATTCCGTCATTGTCAATGCTGGTAAAAATTCCATTCTCGTTATCCGTTGCAAGGAATGTAATTCTTCGGTTATCTTTAAGGAACCGAATGATATCGCCTATCTGTACCGGTTGGCAAAAAATTCACCGCTTACATATGCCAAGCTCGCTATGAAGGACAATGGCTTGCAGGATTATGTAGATGCTATGAACGGATTTAATTAATACCCAATACTTGCCGGCTTCATATTATGAAGTCGGCAAAACTTTAACACTTCTTCAGTTTCACTATAATATGCTCAAATTTTTCTGTAAAAGCAATGTATAGGATTTCGGAAAAATTTGAATAGTTTTCAATTTTCTCTTCTATCTCTTTTTCTGTATCATAATCAAAATAATCAAGCAAATCGACTAATACAGCTTTATTTCTATACTTTATATTGTCTATCAATTCCAACTTCTTTTCCTTGAAAATGTCTCTTATGATTTGCCTTTGAACAACTGGTGGTATACCTAATATACTTATTATTATATCCAACCAATTTTCTTCTGCTTGCTCAATAACCGAATTCAAAACCATTTCAAACCATTTTTCTCTTTCCAAATCTGCTCTTGTCAGTTTCTTTTCTGTATAAGGAATAAGCAATATCTCTTTTTCATCAGCTTCAATATATATTTTTTCTGATGTATTAAGACCGTTTTTTAAATATGTAAACAAGAAATCATATTCGTCTGCATGATAAGAAATGTTTTTTTCAATATGATTTCTTTTTATAAAGTAGTCGATTATTTCCTCATTTTCCAAACATCGAAAAATCTTATTTAGTTGAAATATACTTACAATAGTACTATGCTTTTTACCTAAAGATATATTCTGAAGTGCTGTTTCTTCGAAAACCACTCCCACGTTCAAAATATATTTTATCCTTTTTAAATCAATTACATTCTGCTCTCCTCCCTTTACTTTCAAAGTTAATTCTTTTCCTAAATTCTTCATTAAAAAATTTGCAAAATCTGTTGCTTGCTCACTAGGCTCTTCTATAAGTTTTTTATTATCGCTATATGCACTATTTAACAATCCTTTATAAGTATTTCGATTAACTCTGCCACTTTTATCCTCAAAAACTATTGCATAATTCTCATACAGCAAAGTACAATCATTTTCCCCATGCCTTATATCATCCCATTGACTATTCAAATAAATTTTTCCCTTAGGCTCAAATTTAGCACTGATTATATCTGCAGTTTTTTTCTCTAAATATTCAGTTCTCACATCAAAGTACGTTTGTTTTTCTTGATTATCAAATTCAATTATTTTTTCAAATATTTCAAATAAATTCATAAGGGCGGCATTTATATTCGGCAAAAAAAGAATTCCTGGTTCCAGCAAAATTATCGGCTTATCATTAATAGGATTTTGCAAATAGATTTCTTCAACTTTGTTTGCCCTTAACGCTCCTACTCTATAGCAGAAAATACTAATTACACTTATAACTTTTGAATAATCAAATCCATTATTATCACATATTTCCTTAATATCGCCAGGCTGAAACATAAAAAAATTGTATTGTTCTTCCATATAAAACATACGTCCAGATATACTTTCTAAACGTTTAACCAACTTTTTTTCAATTGCCAAAATAAATTGAATCACGCTTGCCAGCTTTATTTTTCCAACGCTTGTCTTTTTATCATATTCATCGCAAAATTCTTTTATAATATTTAATTTTTCTTCATCAAATCCGTTTATTCTACTTGTCCTATAATAAGTATTTATTTTGTATGCCGCCATACTATTTTTATGCAATTTATGCTCATAGCAAAAAATATATATTGAAATTGCTCTTAGAAGACGTTCTATTTCCACCTCTCCACACGCCATATTGTAATTCAATTTCATCACACCATATTTCAATACCAAGCCATCATAAAATCTATCTCAAATTGATTAATTCTTCTTGGATAGTTGATTAATTTCAGACTTTCTCCAAGCGAAAGTAGTCCCAAATTTGTCAATAAAGTTATTGGGGCCATTTGGCTAACATTTTCCTCAATATATCTTAACGCCATTTCTGCATATTTCCCTCTTTCAGTTTGAATATCTACATTTTCTTCTACTAAAGTTAGATCCTTCCTCACATCATTACCCTCTTCAAATAAAAATTCAAACTTCTTGAACATTTCCTGAAAATCCATGTTTTATCACCATTCCTGTAATTTTATTAAGTAGCTTTCGACAACTTGTTATCTTTTATTTTTTAACACTTCTGCAAAATTGGCTTTTACCCTCTTCTTCACAACATCAATTTTCTGATTATATACCCCACCTATATACTTGTATATCGCATCATTAAAATCGATTGTATATTTTTCACTCAAACCTTTTGTAAAAGGAGCATCACTTTCAAGTAAAATTCTATCTACTGGAATATTTCCAACAATATTTTTTCCGTTTGTACTCTGTAACATTTGATGATTAATAGAAAAATAGCAACCTTGTGCTATTGCTCGCCTTAAGTCAGTAATACCTCCAGAATACCAGTGTAAAATAACAGTTCCATCAAAACCATTGAGCATATCAACTACTTTCTTTGACGCAGATCGACTGTGAACACTTAATATTTTATCATTTCCAGAACACCACTCTAATATTTTTTCAAATACTTCTGTTTGCTTCGTTATATCTTCTTTTGATTTTCTCGTATAATCCAAACCAATTTCACCAATAAATCTTGTTTCATTTAGCAATTCCTTAAACAATTGTTGTTGGTTACTATATTGATACACCAATTCCGGATGATAACCCAAAGCTAATTGAAAATACTTATTTTCCACATATTGATGCTTATACTTTTCAAATAGCTGTGGCAAATTAGTTACTGCTATGGTATAAGACTCTTTTTGCGCAACATAGCTTAATATTTCATTTCTATCATCATATAAATCAAAATGCATATGTGCATCCATATAAAAATCAAACATTTATTTTCTCCAAACACTCTCTCATTTCTTTCATCCCACGCACATATAAATCTGCAAATTGCTCTATGTTTTCTACAATCGGCCCAGACTCTTGAATTCTCAAAAATGCATTATTCTCATCAAAATTACTAAATGCACATTTATAAGTTCTATATGCTTGTCTTGCAATAGGGAGTTTCTTATATCTACTATCAAAGTATGTACTTGTATCGCGCAACCCTCCCTTTTGAATGGAGGCTCTTCTAATAGTACATGGTAAGCAATATCCGCAGTGCATGGTCGTTTTCATGCCTCGATGTCTTCCAACATCTGGATGTGAACATGACATAGTTTTATCTAATATCTCTTGCAAAAATACTCTGTCTTTACACTCCAAAATCATTTCACCTTTTGTCTTAAACTGAAATGGATTCTTGATTTTAACTTGAAGACCTAATTCTGTAATCAATTCCTGTAGCATTTTCATATAATGCGGATGTGTTGTTCTAGTACTACTTGTTCCAGTTCTTGTATATGCTAACGGAATATTTAACGAAATCAACCCATTTTCCGGTATTATTAACTCTATCTCTTTACCCATAGCACTTGCATATGCAATGGCATGAGAAAAAAACATAAAAGAACGCGAACGTGTAGTATCTTCTTTTTTGTCTTTCTTTTTTGTAACAATAGCTGCATAATTTTGAACAAAATTACTTTCATCTACATTAAATCGATTAATAAATGCATCTTTTAACATTTCTTGATATTCTACAGTTCCTTTTCCTCCACCATAATGGCTCACAAAAACTATATCAGTATCATCATCCTTTTCACAGAGCAAATTCAATGCACCTATACAAGAATCTAAGCCACCAGAAAACATACATATCTTTGATATATTCATATTCTTTTCAGTTACTTTTTCCCATTTTTTCTTGGCGTTCTTCTCTATCTCCGTCAATTCCCTTTCCCTAAAGCAAATTTTCCACCTGTCTCCTGTAAGAAAACTTAACATTTCTTCTACTAATGACTGACACAAAATCCATTTATCAACACATAATACCGGCATATATAACTCGATTTCTCTACTCCATGCATCTTCCCCGTTTTCGCGAAGTATCAGTCTGTCTGCTGCAAACACCGCCAACGATAAATATAACATATCAATTGCTTCATATTTGTAAAATTCGGCATAGGTATTATTTTGTTTCCAAAATGTATATTTGAACTCCTTCTTACAATTTAAATTTATAATTTTACTCTCTTCCAACTCAAAACCATCTTCAGAAAGCTTGCATACTAATTTCATACTACATATCCTCCAATACCGAATAGCACTTTCTATATAACTCCTCGATTCCATCTTCCAATGATTGGTTTCCAAATATTTTGTCTCTGATTTCTTTTATTTGAAATGTCGTACTTACTTTACTCGAAACATAATCCTTCATCTCTTGTTCCACTTCTACTGTCCTATCAATATCATCAGAGTATTTTTCCAGGCAATACTCCAAATCATTTAAAATTCTGCCCCAAATGTAACACTCAACATATGTACTGAGAATCTGTTCCATCAACTCATTATCAACCTTATCTAAAGATTGTATTTCCATGTTATTGTTTTCCATATATTCATACACTTTTGACATTGCATTTACCGCTGCAATCCTTGCCACTGAGTCTTCCTTTGAATCCGATGAGTCTACAATATAATTTATCAAGCTGGAGCAAATTTCTTTTGCGCTTTTACCCTGGTATTCTATTCCTAAATCATCAAATGTTTTCTGGTAACCATGTTGCTGAATATCAGAGAATAACCTTCCAATATTTACAGCCCCTCTGATTCCTGATTGGGAACTTCTAAGCAAACCTGCCGTTCCCCCTGATGCTTTTATATAATTTTTTGCAGTTTTACCAACACCGCCTCCATGACCATTTATGTATTTGGAAAATCCTGTTTTCGTTGCTTGCCAACTCACTTCCGGCTTAGATTGTTGCCCAATATAATCGTTAGGCAAAAGCCCTTTATTATCTTTATTTCCTGAATGACTGCTTGACGTTCCCATAATGTTTTACCTCTCTGTTCTTTTTACAAGAATTCTTCTATAGCTGTTTTAAGCCCCATATTTTCGCTCTTCCACCGTTCAAGTATAACCTTCATTTCTTCCTGATTTTTACATTGAGCATAAAATCCTTCAAAATATGGGATGTGTGATAATAAAATATTCTTGGCTGATAAATCTGCACAATACTTAATTGTATTTTCTTGTAACTGCTCGTTTAATCCTCCCCATAGCAAAAAGAATTTTATTTTGTCCCTATCATACTTTTCTTCACCAACTATATCTTCGTATAACCCATCCAGAATCTGATTCTGATCAAAAACAGACATTTTATCTATTATCTTTTTTGCTTGATTAAATGCTGCGTCTGAATGTTTTAATAATGCCTCAAATATTTTCTTTGCTTCCTCACTCATTTTCTCAATACTTGTAAACACATTGTTTTTAATAGAAGTACGCATAAAATAAAAATAATTTTCCAGCTTTTCTTCCGATAATAGTGGCTTAGCTTTCATCCATCTCTTAACCCATAATTCATTTTTCCATGGTTCCAATGCACTAATTTTATCTTCTTGGTCTGTTTCAAATCCTTCCAATTCTTTATTTAGTAAATTGTCTCCCAATAAGTTAACCATTTTCCTAAATAATGATGTTTGGAAATACTCGACTTCCATAATTTTAGCAAGAACATTGCTCTTCAATGTTACATTCTTATACTTTGCCATTTTCTGTCGCATATCTAATGTATTTAAAAACCTCTTACATTGCCTTGGGTTACCATTTAATCCCTGCGTCAATATACCTGACAATTGCTTTGCCAAAACTAAACTTTCATTTAATTTCGTAGCAATTGACTCATTATATTCTCTAAGAATTTCCATTGTTATAATAAATTCTAAAGGATTTTCCTTACGTTTCTTCTGCAAATAATTCAACAAATCTTTAAAATCTTTTTCACATAATTCCTTTTCTGACAACAAGCACATAATATAGAACTCTGTTTCATCCTTATTCATACATGGTATTCGTATAGGATACTGGATAAGCTTTTCTTGATACTCTTTTCCAATATCCATATTAATACCTTCAATATCATTAAATTTTGATCTGATTGCGTATGTAACGTGTCTCTCATCAGCTCCTATAACAAAAGATACATTTCCACTAAATAAAAAGAGTCTCATTGCTTCTAGTGTATCTAATATGGTAGCTGGATTGCATCTATCCAATTCATCAACAAATATTACTAGTTTTTTAATGCCTGCTTCTTTTATTAATTCTGCAAACTTTTCTCTAAACTCCCGTATATCCTCACGAACTTCTTTATAGTCCAATTTATCTTTTATTGCTTGAAGCATGTTTTCTTCATCAACATCTTCAGCAATCTTTTTTGCTTTCTTTGTAATTTCTTTTATTGCAAGATTGGTTATAGCACCGAGACCGCCTGTAACTGCCATATCTATACCAAATTTTATTCCACCTTTTATAACTTTAAATTTATCAATACTATCATACAAGGCTTTCAAGGTTATTTTTGCTGTCCCAGACAACTCACGACCTTCTTTTATCCCATCTAAAATTGATGCTAAAATAGCAGTTTTTGCATCATCATAGCTCTCATATAACCAACCATTAAAGAGTAAACATACCGTTCCATCCTTTTGCTCTTCTAATTGTTTCTTACACATATGCATCAGACTTGATTTCCCGCTTCCCCAATCTCCATACAAGCCAATGCATGAAGGCAACAACTTTTCATCATTTATCGTATCTTTCATAATTTCAACAATGTATGAAAAATCCAAATAATCAATTTCTGTTTCGCTATCCTTCCACATTTGTAAAAACACCTCTTTCTTTTATGTGTACTATTATATTTTTTACTCTTCTTCCTCTTCAATCCATTCCTTCAGTTTCTGTTGAAGTAACTTCTTATCCGGCAAATATAATTTATACTCAGACGCATAAATATTAGCATCTTTGGGTAAAGTAATCTCAACTAAAGCATCATTCTTTTCTTTACACAGAAGAATACCTATTGTAGGATTTTCATCTTCCAATTTTTCATATCTATCGTAATAATTAACATACATTTGCATCTGCCCAATATCCTGATGCGTCAGTTTGTCCACCTTTAAATCAACCAACACATAACAACGAAGCAAACGATTATAAAATACTAAATCCACATAATAATTATCTTCATCATAAGTGAATCTCTTCTGTCTTGCTTCAAACAGGTACCCCTTACCTAACTCCAACAAAAATTTCTGTAATTTGTTAATAAGCGCTGTTTCTAAATCCGTTTCAGAATACTTTGCTTTTTCTTCCATGCCCAGAAACTCTAAAACTGTAGGTTGTTTAATAATGTCCTCTGGCTTTGCAATAACATTCCCCTCTGTTGCAAGACGCAAAACTCCCTCTTTATCTCTACTTAGCGCTAAACGCTCATATAAGCTGGAATTATATTGTCTTTGTAATGTACGTACTCCCCATCCAGTTTTTGCCGTTTCAATTTCATAAAAGCTTCGCTCAGCTTCATTTTCTATACGCATTAACTGCAAATAATGTGACCACGAAACGATAAAAGGTGGCTCTTTTTCAAAAAAGCTGAACACTGTTTCACTTTTTTCAATTGCAAAAAGGCTAAACACTGTTTCGCTTATTCGTTCTTTATAAGTCAGATAAAATTTTCTGGCATTTTTTAATGTATCTTCTGAAAATCCTTTACCAAACTCTTCCTGAAGTTTTTCTGATAGTGTTTTAATAACCTTACTTCCGTACTTTGCTCTCTTTTCTCCCATTTGTTGCGTTTCCACAATCCATCTGCCTAATGAATAGTAAGTCATAATTTGCACTATATTTACATGCTTCACAACAATATTTCTTGCATAATTTATTAATTCTACTGAATCAACACATAATTTTTCGAGGTCAGCGTCATTCTGCATAATATCTAAATTGAAATCATCACTCATGTTAAACATTCTCCTTTTCATTTATAACTTGTCCACTTCCGAAAAGAAGTATTCCAACGTCTCCACAAACATATTATGTTCAAACAATTCCTTAATTTGTTCCCGATTCATCCAAGCAACCTGTGCCACTTCATCTGTTGTGGCATTGCCCAAATCAACCTCCCCATCATACTCAAACAGCCAAACATCCATAATATCATTATAAATCTTGCCATCTATAATTTTACGTATTTTTGTAAAAAGAACCTGTCCATTTTCCGGATTCAAATCAATTCCAACTTCTTCTTTTGCCTCTCTGATTGCACCCTGCAAGCTATTCTCACCTTTTACAACCGAGCCACCTACACATTCCCACATTAAAGGATAGGTTGGTCTGTTTGCCGAGCTCTGTGCAATCAGGTACTCTCCCTTTGAATTACGAATCCACACATGCACCACCAGATGATATCCATCTATTGGTAACTGCTCACCTCTGACATGGTCTCTTCCAATAAGTTCTCTGTTCTCGTCATATAAATCCCAAATTTCTGCGTCCGGTACATATTCCACAATATCACCAAAGTCTGCGTTTAGTGTCTTACAGATTTTACTAAGGATCGTAAGACTTACATCTTCATCCCGACGTAACTTTGTCATTGTGTTAGGGGCAATTTCTGCCTTTTTGCGCAAATCTGACTTACTCATTTCTTTATCCACTAATAATTTCCATAATCGTTTATACGATACAGCCATAACAATATCTCCTATACTATTTTACTTGAATTAATAATTATCATTTCAGCTATAACTTTTACAAGTGGTATTTCGCGCTGAAGGACTTTTTCATCACTATATGGCATATATCTATCTCTATTTTTTCCACTTTTACTGTGAATCAAGGAATTTCTAGTATAATATATACGTTTTGCTATATGAGTATAAACGCCTTCTGAATCATTCCATGGTATTATTGGTGCTTTACAAAATGCTACTTTTGTATTCTGATAGTACTGTACACTTTCAGCATCAATTGCTTTTACTTTCTCTTTTAATTGTTCGATATCAACATATTCTTTGAGAACATATTTCAAAGACTCAAGTTCATTTCCTTGTCCCGATTCATCATTCATAAGCATCCTGTTCTTGACAAAAGTAGCTATTTCATAAACCTTATCTTCATTTCTATAAGAGAAATCGGGATGCGTAATTTTTTCTTGCAAATCCTCAACAATCTTCTTTCTGTATACTTCATCATAAAAATATTCCATAACATGATAAAAAGAAATAAATTTAATATATGAATCAGCAGAAGAAATCGCCAGTCTATAGTAATCTACAACATCACTAATATATTCTCTATGCGGTATAGTTTCTAATGTTGTAATATCTATCCTATCTCTTACAAGTTCTCTCTCAGGAAACATCATTTCTAAACCGCTCTGTTCAATAATAGCAAATCCAGATTTATACATAAACTCAAATACATATGCTGATTTTTTTCTTCTAAATTTATCAATACTATAGCAATTAGTATCATGAATTTTCAAAGATAGCTCGCCTATCCCCTGTACCAAGACTTTCTTCCAATCAATCTCATCATCTTCATACGCTTTAATCCGAAACTCTAACACTCTACGAAACTGTATAGGTAATAATAATCGTCTATTAGATTGACGCCCTTTTTCAATAAGCATATCAAGAAGAAAAATAAAATATTCTATTGAATAATATCCTATTTCATAATCAATCTGATTTTCATTATCTACAGATATTATAGGAAATTCGTGTCTTCTTAACAGTGGAGTATCAATATCAATTGCGATTTCATAATTATTATCAACAATCAGTTCAAGCCCCTCATTTCTTGAATGATTAATCTTTTCATATATTTCCTTAAGCTCATTATCCTTCAAAACAAAACTATACTCGGAATCTGACATACGTCTATTTTTAATAACTATAGAAACATCTTCATCGTTGATTTCAATATCTCTATATCCAAATATCCTACAAACCAATTCTTTAATTTCATAATATGTAGCCATCTAAACACCTCCAATTTTGCATTTAACAAACCATTCCTAAAGAACCCTCATTAATATTCATAATATGGTTTATGATATAGATGTGGATTATTCTTTATCTCTGTCTTATATACTTTTTCTTCCCACTCTTCCCTTGGTATTTCTGCTATTGCAACCGAAACATTGCCAATATCTACACGCAATTCATCTGCAACAGTACTTGCTATCAGTTTCGCCAGTTTACTTTTTATTTCATCATTTCTTCCAAGTCATAATTTCACAAAAAATGTGGCATATTTTATTCCTCACAATATAAAAATTTTACTCATTTTCCTTCTCTTTAACTACTTGAATATAATAGTCCAAAAGTTCATATATCCAATCTTTTAGTTCCGAAAACTTATATCCTAATGATTTTGCTTTATCCGTACATATACTATATTCAGGTTCTCCATTATATGGTGCATCCTCACCTTCTGAATTAATTATTGCTTTTGTTCCTGTCTTCTTTTCAACATATTCAATAATTTCTTTTAAAGAGATTGTTCCGTCTGAAGCACCATTAATTGCCCCATTAACATCTTTACCAACTAAAAATGCAATGAATTTACCTGCTTCGTTCGAGCGAATATAACTCATCTGATAATCAACATTATCAATATTCATCGGAATCGATTTCATGGTGTGTTCTACATAGAACAACAATCTCTTTGTATAATCATCCTTTCCGATGGCAAATGGGTATCTGACAGCAATCCAATTCTTTTCTGGATACTGCTGCCATAACGCATACTCTGCCTGACGTTTTATCTGCTCATATGGGAATGCTTTTCTATCACACCATATAAGTTCATTTCCAATTCCTTCAAAATCCTCCTCAACAGTACTCCAATGCTTTGGATCATACACAGATGTACTTGACATATAGATATACTTATCACAATCTACAACATCCATTACATACTTAATATCATTTGAACAATATGCAATTTTATCAATTACTACATCGTAATGAGTTCCTCTTAATGCCTCTCGAACGCTGTCTTCCTTCGTTCTTTCCAGAAATATTCTTTTTACCTTATCACCAAAGGAATCCGATGCTTTTCCGCGAGTTGCAATTGTAACATCATGTCCTGCGGATAAAAGTTCATGAACCATATGTATACCAAAATATCTTGTTCCACCTATAACTAATATTTTCATTGCGTTATCCTCCATTGATTAGTTTTCTTCACTGAATCCATCTCTGCTCCACAACAAAAATGCTTACTTACAGCTCTAGCAACCTGTCTCCCTCAAAATAATAAATATTCTCTTTCTTATATCCATACTTCGAATCTGGAAATGCTATATGAGGCTCAAATGTAAAATATTTTACTTCTCCTAGCTTTGACTTATTCCCTTTTTCGATGTAAACTCTGTCACTCTTAACCTTCACAATTGAATGCCCGAGGTTTCCCATAAAATCAAGATTAACAAATCCATTTTTCAATATAAATTCATTCATATAATAATAAAGTTCTTCGAAGGTAGTTTCCTTCGTAACGAAAGTTAATAACTCTGCATGCAATTTTTCTTCCATCTGCAAACCACTTTTCCACTCTTGATTTTGAATTAATTCTATATCATCTACAACCTTACCATTTTCCAAAATAATAGTTCTTGCATAATCGCCCCAAATATTACCAATCTGTGGGCTTAAATCGATGGTAAGAATATCGTTATTATCTATAACTCTATCCGATGTTACATACTGTTTACCGGATACAGAAACTGTCGTCTCATCCCCCGCAAATACAAATGCTCCAACATCCCAATACCAAAAAGAGTCTGCACCTAACTCCAGCAATTTATCCTCACACAACCTGCGGATTTCAAGTAAATTCATCCCCGGCTTGATAATACTCTGTATGTATTCTATAGTCTTTTTTGCTGCAAGTTGTATCTTGGTGTATGATTGCTTTTCCATTTGCCAAAACTTTTCAAGTAGTATTGGCTGTATCAATGGATACGTCCAATTTTCAGGCAATTCATCCATAAGTTCAACCTTCTCTATCTCACTCTCCAGCTTCCCTGAAAACTCCTCTATTTCAGCAAAACATAACAATCCAAAAGATTCCTCACCGGTTTCATTCACGCTATTTTTTCCAGTTACGGAATATACACAAAGGGGCTCAATACCAAACTTTACAGCACCTGTTTCTTCTTGAAGTTCTCTTTTAGCAGTTTCTAAAATATCTTCCCCTTCTTCACGATGTCCACCCGGAACTTCATATGTATCGCGTTCTTTATGTTTACACATTACCCACTTCCCATTACTCTGTGAAATAATCACTGCAAACTTCAATAAATCGTCATCAACTGTATCATAAAAATTCACTTCTAACATATCACCTTTCTCCTTCCCACTCTGCCATGAATTCCTCAAGATAATTCTCCATGACTACTTGCCTATGCTCAGCTATTCTTTTTTCAGCTATTCTTTTTGCTGTTTCCGTATTCATCATATCTTTAAGCAGTAATAGTTTTTCATAAAAATGATTGACACTTGTTGAATCTTGATTTTGTTGATACTCATCTTTACTCATATTTACCAAAGGTTTTATCTCCGGATCATAAATCTTTCTACCTTTACTACCACCATAAGCAAATGCTCGTGCAATTCCAATTGCTCCGATTGCATCCAACCTATCCGCATCCTGCACGCATTTACCTTCTATCGTACTTGGCACAACTGAATCGTTTCCTGCAAATGATACTTCCTCTATAATCTTACACACAGTTTCAATAACATCATGTTTCTTTTCCAGACAAACAGTAACTATATTAACAATTTCTGCTGTTGCTCCATTTCTTACAGGACTACAATTCATTACCAATACTTTCATTTTGACCTCCGCTTTCATGTACCATATTTTTATATGATATCACAGAATCACTACATCATCAACAACAATCGCAATATCTTGCGATTGTTTCCTAGTTTTTAATATATAATTCAGCTGCGTAAAGTGAATCAGGGATATGCAGAGGAATCATCTCCCTCTGCCCTTATTCCATATTTTATCTTCCGCCTTACCTTTATCAACATCTCTGCTAACTGCTTCATCATAAATCCTCTGGAACTCCTCATAAAGCTCATCCCCATCCAGCTTTATTCCAAGTTTTTTCATCACATCCGAAAACGACTTTATGCTTCCACTAATATCAGCAATATCAAATCCGAATATATCAGCCTTAACAGAATCACTAATATTCTCATAACCACCAAGCTCTGATATCCTCCTGACAATCCTGCCAACTTTGTCCACAGGCACTTTTTCTTCAGATTCCATAAATTCACTTTTACCTGTTACATCAGTAATATCTTCATCCATTCTTGCCGTATTTACACCAGACACATTACGAATATCTGGCATTACAGACGTATCGTTCTGATTATTGTCTGGATTCACTACCTCAACATTCGTCTCCGGCTCAACTGCCACATCTTTCTCTGACACAGCCTCCTTTTTCATCCCCGGTATCTCAACATCCCTGTCTGCAACGATTTCTTCTTTCCCAGACACCGCATAATAAGCCGTATACAAATCTTCTTTTATAACACCATCAGCAAGCTGTATCTGTCTCTTAATATCCTTTTTCTCCTGCTTCAGTTCATCCAGTTCTTCCTGCACTTCCACATGCCATATCTGATATTCCCGGTACTGCTCTTCATTCTTAATACTGCGTTTCCGGCTTGAGCTTTCTCTGTATATCTCATGCTGTCTGTCCTCAATCTGCTGAATCTTTTCTTCCTGCTCATTTATGAAATCCACAAGATCCACAACACT
>ERZ773157.2433-NODE-2433-length-14631-cov-3.725988_pt1 | contig 14631 bp, 14 predicted proteins | sample MGYA00511480_ERZ773157 | MGnify/ENA primary metagenome ERZ773157 (study PRJEB29015, sample SAMEA2737863) | human gut metagenome | biome: human gut; feature: human-associated habitat; material: faeces | place: China | collected 2012 ... | reverse complement strand
TGTAGGGATGGCATCCGTGTTTGATATATATCTTTGATATTACTACAAACTAATTTGGGATTACAAAACTTGTTAACAAGTTTAATATTGTCATAATTAAGAAAAGAATTAGTTGTTTTAAATGCATTAATTACTTTATTTGCTAAATCTAGATAATTACCAGTTGCAAATAGATACTTATTTTTAGAACAAATATCTTTAATACCAATATTATCACTACAAACTACATACTTACCAGTTGTCATTGCTTCTAAAATCACATAAGGAAAATTATCAAATAATGATGGAAAAACGGCTAGAAAGGAATTGTTAAGATAATAATTTATCTCTTTATTATCTACTTGTCCAACAAAGATAATTCTATCATGAAAACATTTATTTATGATACTTAACATTAATTTTTTAGTAGAAGTATTTAAGGTATTTCTTTTAGTATCTTTTCCTACTATATAAACTTTATTATCCTTTATTTCTTTTAAAATAATGTTTAAGGATTTAGCAAAAACAATAACTCCTTTTCTTTCCTCTAAACTACCTATATATATTATATTTTTATTTACTGCATAATTATTATCTAAATAAAAATCTTTACTATTATAAGGATTAGGTATTACACTTATTCTTCTTTTTAGATTGTATTGGAAGTTAACCATATCTCTTAAAAGAGTAGAACAGGAAGTTACTAGATCAGCCTTGTGCAACATAAAATTTTCAGCATTTAACAATAATTTCTTAGATATACCAAAATCATTATTGTTGTATAAAAGCCAAATTTTAAGAGGTGTATGAAGTCTAATAACAAGTGGTATTTTTCTATACTTTTCAAAATAAACAGTTGTCGCTCCCCAATCAGGTGTTTCAATAATTTCTATTTCATTTGATGTTTGAAGTTTAACTAAAAGAAGTGCTACTTTCTTTCTAAATTCTTTAATAGAGATAATATCATTAGAATCATTTAAAGATTTTATTCTATAAACTTTAACACCATCTTCATAGTAACAAACATCTTCATTTCCTCTTGCAATAACGGTTACTAAATCACCTTGACTAGCATAATATGAAGCCATTATTTTTTGATAGGTAGCTATACCACCAAAGTTAGTTTCTAATGGATACTCTTCGTGAACAAAACAAATTTTCATAATTACTTTACCTTATTATTCTTTGTTAATACTGAAGTCTTTTTTTTATCATTAATATCATCTATTATCATTTTAAACATTTCATCCATAATAACAGATGAATCATATCTAATCTTATAGTTATAATCGAATTCACCTACATCTTCTGATGAACACATTACAATCGGCAGATCGGTAAGTTCAAAACGTTCTCTCACTTCTTCAACTATATCTTGTCCAAAAGGTTTAGTTTCCCAGTCATCATCATATATAGGTAGATAATTATCACATATTAACATATCAAATGGTACTAATTCATTATCATTTATAAAGTTATGCTCTTTAATTGCTACTAATCCATTATTTCTTGATTGCTCCCAAGTTATAGATGGATTATCTACCACTCTATTAAGAGTATCTTCTAAGTTTTTATACTTACTTTTATTATCTTCAATAATTAATATATTCATAATATCATCCTTCTATATATTAGTTAATTCTTCCACTTTATATGTAGAATATCCTTCATTTATTTTATTAGTATCAAATAATTCTAAAACCTTAATTTTGGTGATACGTTCTTCTTCTTTTGCAAAGTAATACTATACTTTTTTTCTAACATAAAGCACCTCCAATATAGTATATATTATACCACTGCACATAACTATAAAGCCATATTTATTTCTAGTCTTATTGGTTTGTTTTATCTAAATAATATATTTAACTTATACTTGTTTCCATTAACATCACAAAACTTTTATAATAAAGAAAAAGAAAACTATATCAATTAAGATAAAGTTCTCAAGTATTTTCAACTAAGATTATTTATAACTTGTACCAGCTTATGCTTTTCTTTCTCTAATTACTGCTTGAGCTGCGGCAAGACGAGCTGTTGGAATACGGTAAGGGCTGCAAGATACATAAGTTAATCCTACTCTATGACAAAAATCAATAGAAGCTGGATCTCCACCATGTTCTCCACAAATACCAAGGTCAATATTAGGTCTTGTTTTCTTACCAAGTGCTACACCCATACCTACTAACTTACCAACACCATCTTGGTCTATTGTAGCAAAAGGATCTTGTTCAAATATCTTTTTAGCATAATAATCTTTCAAGAATTTAGAAGCATCATCTCTAGAAAAGCCATAAGTAAGTTGCGTTAAATCATTAGTACCAAAAGAGAAAAATTCAGCTTCTTTTGCTATTTCATCAGCAATAACACAAGCTCTTGGAACTTCAATCATAGTACCAACTTTATATTTAAGAGATTTATTACTACTAGCAATAATCTGATCAGCTGTCTCACATACTATTTTCTTAATATAAGAAAGTTCATTAGTTGTACCAACTAGTGGAATCATAATCTCTGGAGTAACATCTATTCCTTCATCTATTACTTCTAGTGCTGCTAAAATAACGGCTCTTGTTTGCATAACAGCAATCTCTGGATAAGTAATAGCAAGACGACAACCTCTATGTCCCATCATTGGATTAAATTCTTTTAATGATTCTACTCTATTTTTTAACTCTTGAAAACTCATATCTAAAGTTGGAGCTAGTTCAGTTATTTCTTCATCAGTATGTGGTAAGAATTCATGAAGTGGTGGATCTAAGTATCTAATTACTACTTCATAACCTTTCATAGTTCTAAATAAATCTTTAAAGTCTTCTTTCTGATAAGGTAAAATCTTAGTAAGAGCTTCTTCTCTTTTTTCTTTAGTATCTGCTGTAATCATTCTTCTAAAATTAAAGATTCTATCTTTATCAAAGAACATATGCTCTGTTCTGCATAGTCCTATTCCTTCAGCCCCAAACTTCCTTGCTACTTTAGCATCACGATAATTATCAGCATTAGCTCTTACTCTTAGTCTTCTAACACTATCAGCCCATTCCATAAAGGTTTCAAAGTTTCCACTGATAGTAGGTTCTACTGTTAATATTTTTTCACCATAGACATTACCAGTACTTCCATCAAGTGATAAATAATCTCCCTCATGAAAGACTAAGCCCTCACTTGTAGTTACTGTTTTATTAACTTCATCTACTACTAGACTTCCACAACCTGATACACAACAAGTTCCCATTCCACGAGCAACTACAGCTGCATGAGATGTCATTCCCCCTCTCGCAGTTAAGATACCATGAGCAAGGTTCATTCCTTCAATATCTTCAGGGGATGTTTCATTCCTTACTAATAATAAGTCCTTTTCCCCTTTCTCATGAAAAGCCATAACATCTTCAGCTGTAAAACAAATCTTACCGGTTGCTGCTCCAGGTGATGCTGCTAATCCTTTAGCTATTACTCTAGCATTCTTTAATGATTCACTATCAAAAGTTTTATGAAGTAATTGATCAAGACTAGTTGCTTCTACTTTCATTAAAGCTTCTTCCTTACTAATCATTCCTTCATTAACCATATCAACAGCTATTTTTAAAGCAGCTTGGGCTGTTCTTTTACCATTTCTTGTCTGTAACATATAAAGTTTTCCATCTTCAATAGTAAACTCCATATCTTGCATATCTTTATAATGATTTTCTAGGATAGAACAAATTCTTTCAAATTCATTATAACACTCTGGCATAACTTCTTTTAAAGTTGCTATAGCTTGTGGTGTTCTAATACCTGCTACTACATCTTCTCCTTGAGCATTCATTAGATATTCACCAAATAAAACTTTCTCACCAGTCGCTGGATTTCTTGTAAAAGCAACACCAGTACCAGAAGTATCTCCTTTATTACCATAAACCATCTGTTGAACATTAACAGCTGTTCCCCAATTAGAAGGAATATTATTAAGTCGACGATAAGTTTTCGCTCTATCTGTATTCCAACTTCTAAAAACCGCTTTTATTGCTTCAAGTAATTGTACTTTAGCATCTTGGGGAAAATCACATCCTGCATACTTTCTATATTCTATCTTATATCTATTAATAACTTCTAATAAGTCATCTGCTGTTAAGTCTGTATCATTAATAACATTTTTCTCTTCTTTAATCTTATCAAATAACTTTTCAAAAGAACTTTTAGGAAAGTTCATTACTACGTCAGCAAACATTTGAATAAAACGGCGATAACTATCATAGACAAATCTTTTATTATTAGTTATTTCACTAAATCCTAAAGCAACACTATCAGTCATACCAAGATTTAAGACTGTATCCATCATTCCTGGCATTGATACTCTAGCACCACTTCGAACAGATACTAACAATGGATTTGTACTATCACCAAATTTTTTACCAGTTATCTCTTCAAGATGAGCTAATTCTTTTAGTATTTCTTCTTCTATTTCTTTATTTATAGTTTCATTTTCTTCATAATACTTAATACAAGCATCAGTTGATACCGTAAACCCTTGGGGAACTGGTAATCCTAAACTTGTCATTTCAGCAAGATTGGCACCCTTTCCACCTAAGGTATTACGCATATCTTTATTACCTTCACTAAAAGCATAAACATATTTCATATATTCCTCATATCCTTTCTACTTAAGTATATCAAAATAAAAAGAAAAAAAGTAGCATAAACTACTTCATTTCATCGATATATTTTTTTAGTTGTTTAGAATCTTGTCCTAATATTATTTTTAACTGATTATTAATCTCTACTACTCCTTTAGCCCCTAGCTTTTGAATAGCATCTTTATCAGCCTTTGTAACATCTTTCAAAGTAACAATAAATCTAGACATTTTTGTTTCTGTTTGAATGATATTATCTTTTCCTCCTAAATATTCAACTAGTTTATTAAAATCCAATTCAGCATCTTTCTTATTAGCTTTTAAAACTGCTAGTAAAATTATTAGAAGTACTAATAAAATAATTACATATTCCATTTTTATCCTCCAACAGTATTAATTATACTTTATTTTTTCTAAACCTTCAAGTTTTATATTTTTTAGTTATCATACATTATTTCGATAAGAGAAGAATCTTCTCCTAGTTTATCTACAAAATCAGTACCTAATCTAGTTTTTAATTTTTCAAAGCGGTTTATAAATTCTTCTACTGGTAATAGAAACAAATCAAGAGATGATAATAATAGATCCTTAGCATAATAAACATTATTCTCTTGTAAATATCTAAATATTTTAGATATATTTAAAGCATCCATCTTAGCTATTTCCTCATCAGAAAAATTTTCTTTTAATACTTTAATATCAAGACTATCTAACTGCATTCTTACTACCACCTTTCTTTGTATCTTCATTAAAACTAAATTTACTAAAATCATATTTTAGCATCTGTTCTTTTATATCTATTCCATATTTTTTCTTTAAGAATCCTGGTTGTTTTCCAAATACCATATTTAATTTATCATTTTCTATTAAAGGCATATTATTATCATTTAAATAATTTATTAGTGCAAAGTTTTGACTTGGTGAAAACAACAAAAACGATGTATTAAGATATCCATCAATTTTATAATACTCAGCCATTTTAAATAAAACAGGTAGTTTAGTAATCATTTGTTTAGACTTTGCTGCAACTGAAGATGTTAACAAATCTTTATATCTTATATCATTCCAATATGGCATTTCTAATAGTTTTTGAATATCTTCTATTTTAGCATGAGATATTGTCTGTGACGTAAATAATTCAGAATGTTCTTTGAATTCTTTACTATTTATAATTTCTTGAATATCTTCTATTTTAGCACGAGATAGTGTTTGTGATGTAAATAACTCTGGATATTCTTTAAACTCTTCACTACGTATCATTTCTTGAATTCCTTTTATCTTAGCATGAGCCAGTACTTCTGAGGTGAATAACTCTGGATGTTCTTTAAACTCTTTGCTATTTATCATTTCTTGAATATCTTTTATCTTACCATATGCTAATGTTGTTGATGTAAATAACTCTGGATGTTCTTTAAATTCTTTGCTGTTTATCATTTCTTGAATTTCTTTTATCTTAGCATGAGCTAATGTTGTTGATGTAAACAACTCTGGATGTTCTTTAAATTCTTGGCTATTTATCATTTCTTGAATTTCTTCTATCTTAGCATGGGCTAATGTTGTTGATGTAAATAACTCTGGATGTTCTTTATATTCTTTACTCTGTATCATCTTTTGAATTTCTTCTATTTTAGCATGAGCTAATGTTGTTGAGGTAAATAAATCTGGATATAATTTATATCCTTCACTATTAAGGAGATTTTTAACCTCATCTAAAGTGGTAAAACCAAATTCAACATTAACAGCTATAGTCAAGTTTTGTTTTTTATCTAGACCTAGCTTTTCAACTGCAATCACTAAATCTTTATCACAAGATAAAACTGATGTATTCTTATTAATAGATTCTACTCCGTAATTTTCTTCTACATAATCATAAGTATCTTTCAAATCATTAGGTTCTGATGATAAGACATGTAAACATGACTCAATTGATGAAAATGACACATCCTTTTGTTTTAAAAAATCAATATTATCTTTTATAGCATCAACATTTCTATATAAGATACTAGGGCATTTTTCTATATTTGCCCTACTAACTTTTAATTCATTTATTAAGTAATCTAGTGTTTTATCAATATCTTCATATTCACCATAAGTAAGTACATTATTATTCTTATTAACAATATTTTCTTTTGAAACACCATATTTATCACATAATAATTTTAAACTATATTCTTCTATCATAAACTTTCTCCTTTACTTTATCTTTTGTTTTACTACTACGCCCCTATTCTTACAACTATCTTTTCCTTCAGGACAATAATTATTTACTTCACAGTTAGCTCCTAACATAGTTCCTATTAAGGGATTAACCTCTTTTACTTGGTCTTTAAGATCAGTCATTAACTCTCTTATCTCCCACTGAGCTTTATTACAACATCTCATTCTAGTAATCTACTCAAAGTTTCTAGCATTCATAGTAGTAGTTATATTACAAGCATTACCGGATAAATAGAAATATACTAAATCTTCATCACTTATTCCTTTGTCTTTATATTCTTCTACTTTTAAATTATTCTTCTTAAAGATATCTCTATACTCTTCTTCATGATTATCTTTAATACTATTAGGTATTACATAGTTTTCCATATTCCAAAGAGGAACAAAATCAGGTACTAATAAAGATTGCATTCTATGTCTTGATATATGAGTAAGTACCGCTAATGATATAGGAAGTTCAAAAGAATACATTACTTGCTCTAATTCTCTTTGATTCTTACTATGTAAAAGACTAGTAAACATTTTCTTTTTAATATCTTTATCTTCCTTAACTAATTCATCTAATACTTCAGAAGCTTTTTCACTACTTAATTGATAACGATTCATTAAAATGCTACAAAGTACTTTATCATCAGCCCTTTCTAGATAATCAGTTAATTTTGGTTTAGTAAGTAATTTATCTTCTTGCTTTACTAACTTATCTAAATAGGTAAATTGATCATTATAATAATCTTTATTTTCTTCTTTTTTTAAAGAACTTACTAAATAAGGACAAGCTTCCTCCATCATATTAGCAAGTTTTGCACCTAACTCTTTAGCTTCATCTATCTTAGCCATCTTTCCATATAGTAAATCTGAGGTAATCCTAAAAAGCTCATTGGCATCTCATCCCATAATTATATTACTATGATAAGAATAAGGTAAGATATATCTGCAATCTTCTATTGGTAAGCCTTCATCTACTAATTCACCATATTTAGTAAATAAGCTTTTCATATAATTATTATAATCTAGTTTTAATTCTCTAGAATCTAATCTATCTCCCTTAACTGTTTTAAAATCAGGAACATAAAAACCAACATTTCTAAAGTCAACATTTCTTCTTGATTTAATAGTAAATGATGTTAATCTATACTCAATTATGGTTTGTTCTATAACTGGTGTTACATCTTCTAAAGCAAAGACTAGATAGTCATGTTCTGATATTGAACGATGTCCATACCCTACTACTGCCTTGGCAAGACGTATATTTTTCTGATAATCTTTTTACTTTCATAAACATCCATAACAGTACCTTCACTTCTAGATAAAGCTCCAGCTGATGCTACTATTCGTAAATTGTTTTCTATCTCTTCTTTTGTGTTTGATCCTAATAATACAACATTCATTTTATTTTCTCCTTAAATATATAATTCTTATTTGATTATAAGCCATTTAGAGAAAAAGGAAAAGAAAAAGAACCGATATTACTTACCAGTTCTTCTATTTTTTTCATATCTTAAGTCTTTTACAAGATTAAGTACTACAAATACTAAACATATTGAAATAACAATAATTAAGTTCTTACTTAATAAGCTTCCTTCAATTGTCATTAATGATTCTCTTAATAGACCAATTGTATAAGTCATTGGTAATAATGGATGTAAAAATCTAAATGATTTAGTTACTGTTTCGATTGGGAAAGTTCCTCCTGCTGCAGCAAGTTGTAAAACAAGTAGAATTAAAGCAATAAACTTACCAACATCTTTAAAGTTTAGAATTAAAAATTCAATAAGAGCTACAAAAGTATTAGCAATTAATACTATTGAAAAATAATAAAGTGGAATAGATGTAATTTCAAAATCTAATAATACTTGTAATAAGAAGGCTAAAATAATACCAGCTATAGTTCCAAGTACATGATAATAGAATGTTCTTTTCAAGTGATTTGGATTATCAATAGATAATTTTTCAAATCTATTCTCTTTATCAAAGTATAAGATAATGTATAACATTAAGGCTCCTACCCATAAAGCGATAGAGATAAAGAATGGTGAGAAGGCAGTTCCATATGATGGTACTTCATTAACTACCTTTTTATCTACTTTAACAACATTTTCACTATATTTACTTATATCTTTTAATGGGGATACCTCTTCTTCTGTTACATCTTTCTTACTCTTAACTTGCTTCTTAGCATCTTTAACACTATTATCTAGTGTTATTAAACCATTATTTAAAGTCTTAGAACCAGATGATAAAGTTAATAAACCATTTTTAATGGTAGCAGAATTAGTTAATAATTTATTAACTCCTTGATTAAGAGTATCATTACCTTCTTTTAATTTATCACTACCTATTTTAGCACTATTTATAGCAGTTTGTAAGGCATCTATTGAACTAGGTAATGTCTCTAGTGATACAGTCTTTTCATTTAACTCATTTAAGCCAGCATTTATCTTGTTATTACCATCTACTATAGCATCACTACCATAACTAATAGTTTCAAAACTATTAAGTCCTTTCTCATTCTTAGTAAGTAGTAAAATACTTGTCTTATATAAATTAGTCATATCACCAGTTGTATCACCAAGACACTTTTCTCTTCCTTCACAACTACTACTTAGCATACTAACAATAGTATTAGCAGCACTATTTGCATAAGTTGATATTCTTTTACTACCTTCTACATAACCACTAAGACTAGCAGTAAGATTGTTTGATCCAAGTGTCAAGTTAGCAATACTAGTTGTTAATATTGGAGCACTCATCTTTAACTCATCTAATCTTGATGTTTCCACACTTAACTTGTTTAATCCTTCATTTAGTTCATTAAAGTTAGTAGTAAAGGTATTTGATCCTTCACTTACTTGTTCTAAGCCTTGATGAAACTCTTGATAACCATTTGCTAAAGTATCGGTTCCATCACTAACACTTTTACTACCATCAACTAACTTATCAGTACCATCACTTAACTTGCTAAAACCATCTACTACGGTACCCAAAGAGCTTGGTACTTTTTCTAAACTACTAGCAAGACCAGCTATTATCGTAGCATTAGCTGTATTATCTAGATTAGCTTCTACAGTAGTTACTACCTTATCAATTATTTGACTTGCTAAATAATTAGTCTTTTGATTTGGTGAATAAGTAATTGTTGGATGTTTTTTCTTACTACTACTAGCACTTTCTAAACTACTAGTAAAATCTTTTGGAATAGTTATTACAGCATAATACTTTTGATTAGTAAGTCCATCACTTGCCTTATCTTCATCTACTACACTTAATTTTAAAGTGTTTTTTTCTTTTAAGCTATTAACTAACTCCTTACCTTTTTTCCCTTCATCTTCATTTACAATAGCAACCGGTAAATTATCAAGATTACCTTTTCCATATGGATTCCAATATGCCTTTAGATAAAAGAAACTATACATAAAAGGAATTATTAATACTGCTAATAAAATAACATAATTAAAAAAACTTTTTTTCTTTTTATCTTTCATTTTATTTTTCCCCCTCTACAAATAAACCATCTTTTAAGATAGCAGTTACTTCTTTAACTACCCTATCTTCATCTAAATTTTCATCATATTCAAAGAATATAGAAAAACATACTTTATAAATAATGAATGCTGCTAAATGACTATCACACTTTTTAATTTCTTTCTTAGAAATAGCTATATCAATCTTTTCTTCTAAATAGTTTATTACTGCTTCATCATATTGACTTATGAAGTTTGTATTACCACTAATATCTTTCATAATGGTTCTAATGAAATCACTATTCTTTCTAAAGATTAATATTTCTTTTAGTCCCTTTGTTATTCTTTCTGAAAAAGGTTTCTTTTCTTTTAAGTTTTCTTCAAAAACTTCTGTCATTTTCTCCAATTCTTCTTTGATAAAGTATTCAAACAATTCTTCTTTATCATGAAAATAATTATAAATTGTTTTTTTAGTAACACCTGCTTTAGAAGCTATCTCTTCCATCGATACTTTTTTATATCCATAATCTGTAAATAAGCTTCTAGCAGCATTTACTATATCATCCTTTTTCATCTTATTTCACCTCTCTACACCAATATACCAATTTGGTATACCAGTATATTTTATTCATAAACTGCATAAATGTCAATACTTTTTTCTTAAAATGCTTTATTTTTTTCATAATATTATGCTATAATCTATTCATGCACATGTGGCGAAATTGGTAGACGCGGCAGACTCAAAATCTGCAGAAGTTAATTCTTCGTATGGGTTCGATTCCCTTCATGTGCACCATTGGCGAATCTGTTCGAACTATTCGAACTCAATATATAATTCAGTCTGAAAGATGACTGATTTTTATTTTATATAAAAATCCCCACGAGGTAATTTTGATGCTTGTGTCAAAATGCCTAGGGGGTTAAATATTTTGCCAATACAAAATAGTAAAAATAAATTGAATATGATATAATACTTTTAGGTGATTTAAATATGGAAATAACTTTTGCACATTTTGATATTGAATATACTAAAAAGGACGAAGAATATATAGATTTAGTTATTCAAGAATTAAAAGAGAAAAATATAGAAATTATGAATTTTTTTTAATGAACGTATGAAAAATTATAATAAAAAGGTTAATGATTGGGAAGTTGGAAGAGCAATAAATAATCAGAAAGAATGTAGAATAGATTTGTTATGTTTAAGCGAAAGAAAAAAATGTAAAGGCCATGCTGATGATACAATTGATAACTTACTGAAAGTAACAATTCATGAGTTTACCCATATTTGTCATTTTGAGTATTGTAATCATCGTCCATCAATGATTTGGTTTAATGAAGCTTTAGCTACAAACTTATCAAATCAATATGATACTTTAGATATTAATTGTTCTTTAGAAGATATTTTAAAGGGTAAAGCTTATTATAGTAATTATTATGTCATGGGTAAGTATCTTTTAGATAATTATGATAAAAATTATATACTAGAATTATCTAAAAACAAAGATTTATTAGAAAAGGAAACTGAAAAAATATTTATTCATACAGTAGAATATGTTAAAACTAAGCAATCGAAATTAAAATAAAAATAGTTAGTCAAAAAAGTTATAAATTTAATTAGTGATTGATTCTTATATCAAACATCTTTGAAAAAGTTGTAGATTACTATGACATTGGCACCAGGTTGATAGGAAAATCTAACTTTTTTGGTTAGAGTTTTAATATGTTCAAAATTTGTGATATGATATTTATACAAATTAAATTGTTTATGACAATTTAATAAACACATTTGCATATTGACACAATCAATAGGCGTGTGTAAAAGGTCTTGTCCTTTTAAATTCTACATAATATTATAATTATTTTTTGAAAACTTTAAAAACTATGATATAGTATGTAACCAATAGGGAGAATGATAATATGGTAAATTTAGAACATAAATTAACAATTGACGATTTAATAGTTGAATATATGATGTATAAAGTTAAGAATGGTTATGAACCAAGTTTTTTAACATCAGAATTTATAAGTTTTTTATACTTTTTTGAAAGTAAAATGGAAATTGAAGATTCATTATATGAAAACATTAAATTATTTGAAAGATTTTTTCAAAGAAAAAATGAGCATGACTGGTATATAATTGATGATTTTTCAACAATGGGAAAACATGCAGAACCACATATGGAAATGATATATAGTGAAAAAGATAATGATTATATTATTAAAGCAAATTATAAATTAAGTGATTTTGATAGAAGTGTTATCAATACATATTTTATGGATAATGGTATGGGAAAATATGATGATTTTAAAGGTAAGACTGCTAAAATAAGAAGTATTATAAAAGAATATTTATATGATATGCCAAAAAGAAAAATAGATGAGTCTATTGAATTTAATGATAATGAATTAATGATTGGGAAATATGTTGCTACAGAAATCATTACAAATATTTGGGACAGTTATATAAATAAACAATTAGAAAATCATAAGTTGCCAAGTCAATGTAAAGATATAAATAAATATTTGTTTGAAATAGATTTAGCAGAAGTCATTGGCGTTGAATCAATTAAAGATGATTTAATTGAACTATATAATGTATTTTCAAAAAGAGTAGCAATATTATTTCATCAAGACAAAGATTTAAAAATTGATTCTCATTCTAATGGCTATCTAGCAAGAGCAAATTATGAGTTATTGATTCAAGAATATGAAAAAATAGTAAGCATCGCATTTGGAAAATATAATAAATCATTAGAAATAGATTTATCAACTTTAACATTTAAGGAAAGTCATGAAATGGATGGCTTTTATGAGTGGGATGAAGATCCTGATATAAAAGTTACAACTACTGCAGTTGAAAATGCTCATGTAAAAAAATTAGTAAGAACTTTTGATATTAATAAATAATATGATATAACTATGGTTAGTTAATGATTATTACTAACCATTTCTTTTGCTCGAAAAGTTGTTGTACTTCTTACTTTAGGACACCGTTAAAGATTTATTTGAACTAAAAATAGTTTGTTTTTTCTCGTTTAAAAATATATAGTGACTGAAAGGTGACCGAATATATTGATATTATTTTTAAAACTGTATGTACTATAATTGGGGTGATAACATGTCAATAGAAGATGAATATACAGAATTGAAGATTGAGTTAACAAAAGATATAAAAAAAGAAATAATTGCATTTGCAAATACTAAGGGTGGAAAAATATACATTGGTATTGATGATGGCGGAAATGTTATTGGTCTAAATAACACAAAAGGGGATTTAGAATCTCTTTTGGGAATGATACGAGAAGGAATTAAAAGTGATTTATCATTATATACATCAGTAAATTTAATAAATATAGATGATAAAAAAATATTACCTTCTAATTTAACACAAGAAGAAAAAATAGTAGAATATTTAAAGAAAAATAATAAGATAAATAGAAATATAGTTGAACAATTATTAGATATATCATCTACGAGAGCTAAAGTTATATCAAATAGTATGTGTGAAAAAAATTAATTAAAATGGGGTGTATTAATTAGGAGTGTAAATAATTCTGTGTAAATGGTAATCTATCCATGATATTTGGAACCACTATAGGCTCCTTCTTGTTATACCTATAATAACATACTACTTCTAAATTTCAAAGAACTATTTCAAGAAAGTAGAAATAACATCCTTCTGTTACATTAATTAATCATCTATTTCCCTATATTTAGATTCATATAAATCTACTTCTTCTTCTTTTTTATCACTACTCAAGAAATCACGCATATCTGGTAATTCGTCAATACTAGCAAGTCCAAAGTAATCTAGAAAATCACTTGTTGTTTCATAAAGAATTGGTCTACCCGGTAAACTACTTCTACCAGACTCCTTGATAAAGCCCTTAGCTACTAGTTTTCTAACCATTTGAGCACTAGCAATACCTCTTAATTGATCTATTTGAATTCTAGTTAACGGTTGATTATAAGCAACAATAGCAATAGTTTCTAAAGCTGCTTGACTAAGTGAGTGAGTTTCTTTATTTTCAAGTAGTTTTTGATAATACAAATGATGTTCTTTTTTAGTAGTAAGTTTAAGTTTATTACCTAAAAATTCTATTTTTATTCCTCTACTATCTTTAGAATACTCTTCTTGTAAAGTAGCAATTAATGCTTTAATCTCTTCAAAATCTATTTCTAGTATATCTTTTATTTGTTCAAGTGATAATCCATCATCTCCTACTACAAATAATAACCCTTCAAGTACCGCTTCCATTTTATACCCCCTCACAAATTATCTCATCATAAATTCCTTCTTGATGAATAATTAATTCTTTATTCTTAGCCATTTCTAAAATAGCTAGAAAAGTAACTACTATATATTC
>ERZ773157.2405-NODE-2405-length-14768-cov-5.535309_pt1 | contig 14768 bp, 12 predicted proteins | sample MGYA00511480_ERZ773157 | MGnify/ENA primary metagenome ERZ773157 (study PRJEB29015, sample SAMEA2737863) | human gut metagenome | biome: human gut; feature: human-associated habitat; material: faeces | place: China | collected 2012 ... | reverse complement strand
CAGCTCCGGCAAGCCCGTCGTCGATCAGGATAAGTGCATCGGCTGCGGCAAGTGCGTGGAAAACTGCGCCCACAACGGCCCGCACATCGAAAACGGCAAGTGCACCATCCTGAAATATAAGTGCACCGGCTGCGGCCGCTGCATCAACGTCTGTCCGATGCACGCCATCCATGCGGACTATGCGATCGCAAACGAGCTGCTCAACTGCAAGATCGCCGAGTACGCCAAAGCCGTCGTCGACGGCCGTCCGTCGTTCCACATTGCGCTCGCGCTCGACGTGTCGCCATGCTGCGACTGCCACAATTTCAGCGACGTGCCGATCGTGCCGAATGTGGGCATGTTCGCGTCGTTCGATCCCGTGGCGCTCGACACCGCCTGCGCCGATATGATCAACGTCCAGCCGGTCAACCCGAACAGCGTCATCGCGCACGAGCATGACCATCCGCACGACCACTTCACGGCCGCGCACCCGGACACCGACTGGCGCGCCGCCGTCGAGCACGGCGAGGCCATCGGTCTCGGCACGACGCACTACGAGCTCGTGACGGTGTGATATCCGCTTTCATGCAAAAGGCTCCCCCGGATGGGGGAGCCTTTTTTGTTATATGTATTCTCTTTGGGTGATCCGTTTTATGATCGCCCGAGCCAGAAGTCCGGCGACGCCTATCTTTTTTGCAACATGCTTCTTGCCGTGCAGATAGAGTGCCTTGACCTCGATGCCCGCTATATCCTCCGCGGTGAGCGGATCATCGCCGAGAACGACGAAATCGGCAATCATACCGGGTGCAAGCGTGCCGCGTTTATTCTCCTCATGGCTCATATACGCGGGATTTGCCGTTATCATGCGCAGCGCGTCGAGACGCGATATGCGCTCGTCCGGATTGGGATGATTTACGGAGCACGCCATACCGTACAGGGGCTTTGGACGTGTGCACGGTCCGTCGGAGCCGTCGCCTACGACAAGTCCGAGGCGGTGCATCGTTCCCAGCGCGTTTAGTCTGTCAGTGCGCTCTCTGCCGAGCACCGAGCACAGATACTCGTCCGGCTCCTGCTTCCAATATATAAACGGCGACTGCGCGGCTATGCACAGCTTTATCTTTGCCGCGCGCTTTAGCTGCTCCTCGCTTGCAAGGCAGACATGGATCATCACATGGCGCGCATCGTCCCACGGCTTATCGGCATAAGCCGCCTCATATGCCGTTATGCACTGCTCCACCGCCGCATCGCCTATGGCGTGCATGGTTATCTGCCAGCCCTCGCGGTTTGCGCCGATGGCGAACTCGTTCACGCGCTCCTGCGGATAATTCAAAACGCCGTAGTTGTTCGGATCGTTCGCGTACGGCTCCTTGAGCGCCGCGTCCTCTGAGCCGAAGCAGCCGTCGAGGGCAAGCTTGAAGCAGCCGCCGACGCGCTTGAAGCCGTGCTTTTTCACGGCCTTGAGGTCCATGGTCTGGAAGAATATGCGGAACGCCTGCGGCAGGCCGGGCGCGAGTATTTTTATCATGTCTATATCCAGATCGTTTGCAAAGCCAACGCCCTCAACGGTGTGCACGAGCCCGATGCCGACCGACGCAAGGTACTCCGCGCCTCCGGAGAGACCGCGTATAATATCCATCGTGGGGATATACGCCGTCGCCTCGTTCACGCCGTTATAAAACGCCGACTGGTACAGCCATCCGGTCTCGGTATTGCAGCCGGGATCGGATTTCACCTTATCCGACAGCAGTGCTAGCATTGCGCTGTTGCACACGGCAGCATGACCGTCGTACTTCATGACCATGAGCGGACGCTCCGTCCAGTCGTCAAGATCGCGCTTTTCGGGCAGCCGATGCTCGGCAACGGTGTTCGCGGTGCAGCCGTAGCCCATGAGCACCTTGTTTTTCCGGTGACTGTCGGCATAGCGCCTGACCGCCGCCTTTGCTTCGGCAAAATTTTTGACATCCATGAGATAGAATGTGTTCTCGAAAACGCACAGCGAGCCGAAATGCATATGCGTGTCGCCGAACGCAGGCGTTACCGTCGCGCCGCCGAGATCGACCCGTTTTGCCTTGCCGTAGCGCGGAGGGATGCTGCTTTCATCGCCGAGCCACACGATGTGACCGCCCTTTACCGCCATCGCGGTGTAAATGCGGTTTTCCTTTTCGCAGGAGATGAATCTGGCGTTCGTATAAAGCTCCATAACCTCATTCCTTTCACTTCTAAAATGGGCTCCATGCAGACATGGAGCTTTTCCCTTTCCGATGCGCGCGGCCGCAGCTGCGGCGGATGCTTTTGTCCACCTTAATCCTTTCACGCGCCGATGTCAAGCTTGGGCGCTGCGCGGTCATTTTTTGCCGTCTACTTGCAACATTCTTGTTTCTGGTATACAATAACGGTATCTTCCATGACTTTTTCTGCAAATCCGGACAAGGAGTCAAACCGATGCTTCAACTTGCAGTGTGTGATGATGAGGCCGTCTGCCTGAGGCAGACCGTGGATATCCTGCGCGCGGCGCTGGGGGACACGCCGCATCAGCTCAAAACATTTGAAAATGCACCCGCCATGCTGGCTATGCTTGCCGAGGACGGTTACCGGCCGGACATCGCCGTGCTGGACATCTGCATGGACGACATGGACGGCATCTCCCTCGCCAAGGAGATCAACCGTCTCGCGCCCGCCTGCCGCGTGATCTTCCTGTCGAGCTATGCGGGCTATCTCATGGACGCGTATGAGGCCGAGCACATCTATTACGTGCTCAAGTCGGACGAGGCGGCGCGCCTGCCGGTCGCGCTGCGCAAGGCGCTGGGCGCGCTCTCGACCGAGAAAACGCTCACGCTCCGGCGCGGCGGCAGCTATCAGCGCGTCGGGCTCGACATGGTGCTGTATCTTGAGCGCTCGCTGCACAAGATGCTCGTGCACACCACCGACGGCGATCTCGAGACGACGCAGAGCCCGCAGGCCCTGCTTGCGGGCGATGTTGCGGCGGAGTTCATCCGCTGCCACCAGAGCTTCTGGGTCAACTGCCGGGCGATCGTTGGCATGGAGCACGAGACCTTCTGCCTGAGCGACGGCACGCGCGTGCCCATCAGCCGCTCGTATCGCAAGGATGCGCGCGAGGCGTTTTTCCGGCTGCTGGCCGGACGCACCGCGCGGCTGGATGTACCGGAGGGCGCAGCCGATGGCGTATAACGGTTTCTGGGCGGACTTTTTGTTCAACACCGGCGTCGTGGCGGCGTGGTGCGTGTTTTTGTGGCGCGTGCTCGACGGGCCGCGCTTTTCGTGGTGGGGCACGGCGCTGCTCACGCTCGTGATCGATGCCGCCTACCTGCTGCCGGTGCTGCTGCTGACGACGGCGGGCAGCGCGCTGCGCCTGCTGCTGTATCCGGCGGGGGCGCTGGCGCTGGCGTTTCTGCTCTTTTACGGCAAGCCGGGGCGAAAGCTGCTCGCGGTCGCGGCGGAGCTGACTGCGTCGGTGCTGGTGGAGATGCTGTTTTCCGCCGCCACCATGCGCGCGGCGGACTTTCGGATGGACGCGCACTATTCCGTCTGGGCAGACCCGCACGCGGCGCTGTACGGCGGGGTGTTCCTGCTGTTTCTGGCGCTGGTGCTGCTGGTGGTCAGCCTGCCGTTTCTGCGCGCGCGGAATAACCTCTCCGGCCGGCAGCTGCTGGTTTTCTCCGTCTTTCCGGTCACGCAGATCCTCTGCTCCGCCGCCATTCAGGCGCTCATCTTCTATCCGCCGCGGTATGAGTACACGTCGGTGCTGCTGGTCGTGACGGCGCTGTTTCTGGTGTCCGACTCGCTGCTCTTTCGCACCATGGTGCGCACCGAGCAGCGCGTGCAGCTCGAGGTGGAAAACGAGCTGCTGGAGTCGCAGCTCGATGCGCAGCTCGCGCACTACGGCGATCTCACCGCGCAGTACGAGCAGATCCGCGCCATGCGCCATGACATTTCGCACCATCTGAACACCATCAATGCGCTCCTGCAGGCGGGCAACCTGCAGGCCGCCTCGGCGTATTCCGAGCAGCTGCTGCCGGCGCAGACGTACAGCTCCCGCCTCGGTGCCTGCCGCAACCCGGTCGTGGACGCGTTTTTGTACACGCGCACGCAGGAGGCCGGGCTGCGCGGCGTCCCGGTGCGGGCGGACGTGTCGCTGCCGGTGGAGCTGCCGGTGTCGAACACCGACCTCATCGTCGCCTTCGGCAACCTGCTCGATAATGCGCTTGAGGCCTGCAGCGGCATTCCGGACACGCAGATCACGCTGCGCGCGCACATGGACAAGGGCTACGTGGTCATTCAGGAGTCGAACCCCGTCCGTCCCCGGCAGCCGCAGGGCAAGAAGCCCCGGCGCATCCCGGAGCTGGAGCGCGGCGTGGGCTTTCGCGTGCTCGGCAGCCTCGCTAAGAAGTATGATGGCAGCTTCCGGCACACGTGCGAAAACGATACCTACACCGTTACGCTCCTGCTCCGTGCGGCCGCTGCGGGTGTACCTGCCGTACCCGCGCACGTGTAATTGCAGATATGGATCCGAAAAGGCTCCGGCTTCGGCCGGAGCCCTTTTCATTTGTCGGGGCTCTCACGGCATTTCGCCGCCGGAGCCTTTTGCTTCGGCGCGCAAAAATGTGTTATTTCTGCGCGGAAATATGCCGATTGTGCAGAGCGCATGTAAATTCGCGGCCGAAATGCTATATTTCTTCCATGAAGGAACGGAGCGCGCGGCGCGCTGCTCCGTGAGAGGGAGAGAGATCACAAGTGGCCGAAGTATTGAACATATGTATCGTGGACCCCAGCACGATCTGGCGGCACACGGCGAGAGAGATCCTCTGCCGGGAGCTGGACGCCAATGGGGTGCGCGCGTGTGTGGATGAATTCTACGCGCCGGAGTCGATGACGTCCGACGGCGGATGTGCGTACTACGACGTTGTGCTAGCGGATATTTCCGACCGGCAGACGCGGGAGCAGTATTTGCGCTTTTTCCGGGATCTGCGCCTCACGAGCCCACAGACGAAGCTGATCTTCCTGTCGGCAGATCCGCTGGCGGCGCTGGACGTGTTCGAGTGCGACCCGGATTACTTTGTCTGCAAGCTCGAGATGGAGACGCGCCTGAGCGCCGCCCTGCGCTTTGTGCTGCGTCCGTGCGGCGGGGAGCTTGGGCCCTGCCTGATCGTGGGCTCGCGCGCGACGCGCCATGTGCTGTCCATGCGCGAGATCCTGTACTGCGAGCACGCGCAGCGCCAGACGAAGATCGTCATGACGACGCGCACCGTGACGTGCTCGGAAAAGCTCAACGAGATCTATGGGCGGCTCGATCCCGCGGAGTTTGTGCAGACGCACTGCAGCTTTCTGGTCAATCTCAGCTATGTCAAGGAGCTGCGGCGCACGTGTGTCGTGCTGCGCAGCGGCGTGACCGTCCCGCTCAGCCGCGCCAACTATGCCCGCGTCCGTCAGGCGCTGGCGCAGCACCTTTCGCACGCGCTCGGGGGCGAGCGGCCGCTTTTTACGCTGTCCGAGCGCTGACGCCGCCGCGGCGGATCTTGCCCGGAGATCTGTGCGGCCGCTCTTTTGCGAGGAGCGGCTTTGTGATAACCGACGAGACGTGGTAATGGTGGATATAGATCCGCTTGTACCAAAGGATCACCCGCTGAGGAAAATAGAAAATCTGAAAAAGTTAGCAGCATGGAGCCGGAACAGCTCCGCCTTAATCTAAGGCTGTGTTCTTTGACAGACTGAAATGAGCGCAGGAATATTCCTGCGCTCATTTTATTGTAAAAGCAATCCGGGAACGGTATTGGCCTGCCGATCAAAGCCTTCCCGCAGCAGACAACCGTCGATTCGCCATCAGACGATGCGGAGATATTGCGCTGCAGAAGCAGAGGGCTTGCCGAGGCAAGCGCCAGATTCCAGGAAGCTACCCGATATCATACTTGCCGATATCGACGTCCTGAAAGCTCACGAGCGTATAGGATTCCGGCTTCGGCACGGGATACGTACAGTCGAAGCCCATCTTTGCCGCAAGGTTGTCCTTGACGACAGGGTTCAGCTCATGTCCGAACGCCCCGGGAATGATGATGATATCCTTGGCCGGGTCGCAGCGCGTGACCATCGCACGCTCGATCTGCTCGGGGTCATATATATCGATATCACTGTTGACGGCGGTGACCATTTGCAGATCGGGGAACGCCGCGAATGCTGCAAGGATCGCATTTTTCGCCATACCGTTGTTGGGTGGATCGATTTGGAGAAGAACATGATAATGGCTGCCGCCGGGCGTCATGTACACTTTCTTCAGCCCCGGCACCTGCTTGCTGATCGTCTGGAACAGATTCGACTCCACACTCAGCCCCTGACCGATCCAGACCTCGCGGCCGGGATGCAGCATATGGATCACGGGGGCGGTCTGCATGGTGATCGCTTTGACATGCACGACCCAGCGATCATCGCGGGCGGCATAGTAGCCGCTGACCTCGCCGAACGGGCCTTCCGGTTCGCGCACATACGGGAGGATCTCAGCCTCCATGATCATCTGTGCATCCGCAAGTCCCTCGACGGAAACCGTCTTACTGCGGCACAGTCGTGCCGGCTCGCCCAGCAGATAGGACGCGACTGCAAGCTCATCCACATCGATGGGAGCAGCGGAGCTCGGCGTGGTCGCCGCGACGAAATATGCCGGATGCAGGCCGTTGTTGATGGTGATCTCCAGCGGCTCGCCCTTCGCCTCCGCACGCTCATAATAATTTCTCAGATGCCGGCCCATGTCCATCAGCAGGCCGAGGCGGTCCTTGCCTGTGACCATCAGACGGTGTATCGACGTGTTTCGGACGCCGGTGTCCGGGTCCTTGGCGACGATGATGCAGTTGGAAAAATAGGGGCCGCCGTCTTTGAGCGCATGCGTCGGCACCGGGATGCGCCCGAGGTCGACCTCCGGCATCGTGACCTGCTGCGCAGGCGCATCATCAACGACGACGGGCGCCACGGGGTTTTGATGCAGCGAGCCGACAGCCGCGGCAAACAGAGCCGGAAGCGCATCCACGCTGCGGTCAAAAATCGCGGCAACGTTTTCGCGGTTCCACCACATGCCAGTGGATACCGGATAATCATAGCCCTTCACGTGCTCGAACACGACCGCCTTGCCGCCGTCGAGCTTCGCAGCTACGCCGGACAGCTCATGCACCGCATCCACTTCGGTGTGCACATGCGCGAGCCTGCCGGCCGCGTCCATTTTTTTGAGGCAATCTTTCAGATCCATTCTTATTTGTCCTCCTTTGAAAGACGGCCGCCGCGCCAGCTCTGAAATCCGGGCGGCACAATGCCAAACTGCATAAGCGCCTTGCCGAGCGCGTGGTTTATCATGTCGTCTACGCTTTTGCTGCCGTTATAAAAGGTCAGCATTGGCGGAACGATGACGCACCCGGCCTCCGCCGCAAGGCTCATATTGCGCAGGTGGATCCGGCTGAGCGGCATTTCGCGCGGCATCAGGACCACCTTGCGGCACTCCTTGATGCATACGTCCGCCGCACGGATCAGCAGCGAGTCGGAATAACCGTTTGCAATGGCAGAGAGTGTTTTCATGCTGCACGGCGCGACGATCATGCCGTCGGTATAAAACGATCCGCTGGATATCGCCGCCGCCAGATCCTCCGGCGGATAGCAGACATCGGCCAGTGCTTCCGCCGCCGCGCGGCCCATGTCCAGCTCAAGTCGGAGGTTCGTGTCTGCATTGCGGCTCATAACCAGATGGGTCTCCACATCCGGGATCTCTCGCAGCAGCGTCAGAAGCCTGACGCCGATCTGCACGCCGTCTGCGGCGCTGATACCAACGATGATCTTCTTCATGTCAGAACGCAAGCTCCATTTTTTCCGGCCGGAACAGCCGCTCATCCATGCACTTGAGCTCGGGGGAAATCTCGGGCACGAAGCCCATCTGGTCAAGGATGTCCTTCCGGAGGTCAACGCCGGGGGCGATCTCGGTGAGGATCATCCTGCGGTCGACCAGACGGAACACCGCGCGTTCGGTTATGAACAGGACCTCCTGATGGGTATCCTGCGCAAACTGCGAGGAGAAGGTGATATGGTCACACTTGGGGATAAACTTGCCGGGTCTCCCATCGCGGCGGATAACCAGCTTGCCGTCCTCGATACCAATGTCGCACTTACCGGAGTTGAAGGCAAAGGCAAAGCAGATCTTCGGGGTGTTCTGCGAGATATTGACAAAACCGCCGGGGCCGACGCAGCGGCCGGAGAACTTGGAAACATTGACGTTGCCGGTCGCGTCCACTTCTGCGCAGCCGAGCACGGTCATGTCAAGACCGCCGCCATCGTAGAGACTGAATGTATCCGCAGAGCGGGAAATGGAGTCCGGATTCACGGCCGCGCCGAACAGCGGACCGTCCAGCGGCACACCGCCGAAAACGCCCGTCTCAAGCGAGAGCGTGACATCCCGGCTGAGGCCTTCCTCGTTCGCGACGTTCGCAACGCTGGCGGGAATGCCGATGCCGAGATTCACAAGCGCGCCCTGTTTGAGCTCCATGGCAGCTCTTCTGGCGATGACCTTCTTATAGCCAAAGGGCAGCGGCGCAACATCGCCCGCGAGTCCGCGGATATCACCAACCATCTCGGGATGATACGCAAGCGCAACATTGCTCTCGCCCTCGGCCTTCACGATATAGTCCACACAGGACTTGTGGATCAGTACATGCCGCGGGTCCAGCGCGCCCGCCTCGCAGATAGAGTTGACCTCCACGATGACGATGCCGCCATTGTTGTGCACCGCCAGCGCCAGCTCCAGCAAATCGCCGTGAACCGGCTCGTTCTGGAGGGAGATGTTGCCCTCGGTGTCCGCATAGCTCGCATGAAGGATGCAGGCATCAATGTGGAATGCTTTGTAGAAAAGGTAGTCCTTCCCGGAAACGTGGATGAGCTCCACCAGCTCTCTGCCGTCGGCCTTTGCAAGCGCGTTCATCTTGCAGCCGTCCTGACGGGGATCGGCATAGGTGTTGAGACCGACGTGGGTAATGATGCCGGGGCGCTTGCTGCCGATGGCGTTCATAAGCTGGCCGTACACGCCGAGCGGCATGGAGAAAGCGGCAATTTTGTTTTCACTGCACGCCCTGCCGATCGCCGGGGACATGCGCAGATGGGAGGCGATCAGCGTCTTGATGATGCCCTCGTCCTTGATTTTGGACAGTCCGCAGCCATCCTCAACAAAATCGCCGGGCGCAACGCCGGAAACGATCGTCAGGTCGCGCGGGGTGTTTTGCTCTTTGAACTTGCGGCTCATCGCCTCCATCACATAGTCCGGAGACGCAAAAGCACCGAAGCCGCTGACGCCAAGCGTCATTCCGTCCCGGATCAGGTCGGCAGCTTCAGCAGCTGTAATTATCTTTGCCATTTTTGACCTCCTGCTGTTAGCAAATCAGGCGCAGGCTGCTTTCAGCGGCAGCCTGCGCCCATGGGATACTGTTTTATACGATTTCGATCTCGGAAAGCTTGAGCAGCGTATCATAGCGCGCCTTCGCGTCGCTGATAATGCGCTCGGTAAGCTCGTCCGTAAGGCGATCAAAGCGGTGCTGGCTGTGCAGATACTCAGGAATCGCGTCAAAATCCGTGGGCTTGCGGTTGATGGTGATCTTGCCGCCGTAGTTGCCGTACTTCTCGATGAACTTGTCGCTGATCTCACGCAGCAGATCCTGATCCTCTTCAGCGCCCCACATGGTCAAGGTAACGTCCTGAGCGAAGGCAGCGGCAGCGGCCTGATCGAGGACATCGCCGGCAGCAGCGGCCTCGGTGGAAGCTGCGCTGGAAGCCTCGGTGGACTCAGCAGTGGAAGCTGCTTCGGAAGTGGAGGTGGCGGTGCTGGCAGAGCCGCCGCAAGCGGCGAGGGACAAAGCCATTACACCGGCCAGAGCCAGGCTGATTTGCTTTTTCATAGTGTGTTCTCCTTCTTTAAAAAATACTCTCTTACGAACAACTTGGACGGCGCTGCGCAACTAGTTTGCGCATCCGCCTTACGTTTTTTAGAATACAGGATTTTCCGCTTGGTGTCAATGTGCAGATTATACGTGTTTCGCAGTGCGTTTTTGGCGGTTTTGCCACTGAAAACGGCTTATTCGACGAAAAATGCGCGCAACTTGCGCAACTTCTGGGCTGCGCACGGCTATTTTAGACAAATTTTCCCTGCTTTGTACAGCAATTTGACGTTGCTGTAACTATTTTGTAATTTGATTCGATGATGTCATAAAATAGGAAGTTGCGCAGAGCCGGAAACCATGACACCGCCAGAATAGCAAAACCACCCCGGAAGGCATTCCTCCGGGGCGGCATGATAAACGCTATTCACTTTGTCGAATCCCGTAAAATGACCTGATACCCTTGCAGCTGGCGCTTCAGCACGTCCTTCCCGGCCAGAATGTCCAGCAGCATCCGGCAGGCAGTGGAGCCGATGCGCTCGGCGTCAAACTGCACTGCAGAGATAGAAGGTGTTATGTCTACGAGCAATTCACTATCATACAGGCTTGCCACGCGGATGTCCTGGGGCACATGGATATGCCGTGCCCGCAGTTCCCGCACAACATCAAAGGCCAGCCGGTCGTCACAGCAGAGCAGGCAGTCGGGGCGGCGCTCCAGCACAGCTTCCAGCGCGTCGGTGCGCTGTTCGTTGCTCTCCAATCCCGTGCGGATCAGCGATTGGTCGGCCTGCACACCGAACTCGGCCAGACCTCGCAGATAGCCACGCAGCCGGTCAGCGTTGACGGTATAAGTGCCGCTGCCGCCCAGGTAGGCGATGCGCCGGGTGCCCAGCTGCAGCAGCACGCGGGTCATTTCACACGCCGCACCGAGCTGGTCGTTGTCGGCCTGGGGAATCTCCGGGTCTTCGATGCGGCCGATGGCCACAAAAGGCACACCGTACTGCTTCAACAAGTCGATGCAGGGGTCATCCGACATGGTGCGGGAAAGAATGACGCCATCAACTTTATGGCTTGCCAGCTGGCGTTCCAGCTGGTCGGTGTCGGTCTCGCTGACATAGCAGAGCAGCAGGTCATACCCGCGCTGCGCAGCCATGGTGCAGATGCCGCCCATACATTTGCGCAGGAAGGGCAAATCCAGGCGGATGAAGTGTTTCGGGATGACGAGTGACAGATTATGTGTTGCGCCCTGTGTCACCGGATGGGGCGGCGCGACCTCGCGCCCGGTCAGCCCGGCGTAGGCAAACACCCGGGCGCGGGTCTCTTCCCCCACGCGTCCTTTGCCGGAAAGCGCACGTGATACCGTGGTTTTCGAGATTCCGAGCGCGTCTGCGATCTCTGCAATTTTCATGGGTGTAGTGTTATTCGCCATGGTGCGCACGTTCCCTCCCTTGCTGAAAATGTTGCGCATGATAGTTGCGCACAGTTCAAGGATACCGTTGCATTCAAAAAGTGTCAATCCGCAAACCGCACAAAAAAACAGACGAAAATTTGGCAAAGGTGGCGGGCATGTTCTTGTTTTATATGGTATGTACACACTCGTGCAGGAACTGCGCATATTGATTGCTACACAAAACCACGTATTATCGCTGCATTTCAAAACTTATTGCATATTTTATGAACAATCATTACACAACTTGTAAACATTAGCACTCTACTATTGACAGTGCTAATTCGCAGTGCTATTATAAAGGCGTTCCGAGGGGAACAGGGGCGAAAGGCCAGAACCCCAAAGGAACAACAAAGTTTAATTCAAAAGTCAACTGTACGCACAGTCTACGTTCAGCCGATGAAAATTGGAGGAATGACTTATGATGATGGTTCCGTATATGTTCAATGATGGTTTGATTGATGATTTGTTCAGCGATGCCTGGGCGCATGATTTTGACCGCGCAATGCGCGCTGCCGAACCCCGCAGTATGTTTGGCAAACGCGCCGCCAATGTGATGAAGACCGACGTCCGCGAGAACAAGGACAGTTACGATGTGTTTGTCGATCTGCCCGGCTTCAAGAAGGAGGATGTCAAGCTCGACCTTGACAACGGTTATCTGACCATCAGCGCCCAGCGCAATGAGGAGCTGGACGAGAAGGACAACGAGGGCCGCTACATTCGTCAGGAGCGTGCCACCGGCAGTTGTGCCCGCAGCTTCTACGTCGGCAAGGAACTGGAACCCAAGGATATCAGCGCCAAATTTGAGAACGGTATCCTGAGCCTGCACCTGCCCAAGGCCGACGCCAAGAAATTGGAGCCGAAGCAGACGTTGATTGAAATCGAGTAATCGCTCATCTTCCGAAACGCCGTAGAGGTGGATGCGAGCATCAACCCCTGCAAGGCATACTCTTTCGGGCCGCAACCCTAAATTCTTAGGGCTGCGGCCCTTTTGTTTTGCCCAAAAGTGTGTTATAATTCCATATAGATGAAATAAAAGTACAGGGAGGTCCTGCCCGTGCCATATTCCGACGAGCATCTGCGCTATCTGCGCCTGCTTTCCCAGAAATACCAGACCGTGGCCGCCGCAGCCAGCGAGATCATCCGCATTGAGGCACTGCTGCGCCTACCCAAGGGCACCGAGCATTTTATGAGCGACCTGCACGGCGAGCATGAAGCGTTTGTACATATTTTAAACAGCGCGTCGGGCGTCATCCGGGAAAAGATCGACACGGTGTTAGGCCCCGGCGTCCCCGCCGACGAACGCGCCGATTTGGCAACATTGGTCTATTATCCCAATCAAAAATTGCCCGAGCTGAAAGCCCGCCAAAAAGACCTGCACGCCTGGTATCGGCTGACACTGCTGCGGCTCATCGATCTGTGCCGGTTCGTGTCCAGCAAGCACACCCGTGACCATGTGCGCCGCTGCCTGCCCCAGAATTGCGGCCACATCCTCGACGAACTGCTTCACGCCCACTTTGAGGACCACGACAAGGACCAGTATTACGGCGAAATCATCGAGAGCATCATCCGCTACGACCGCGCGACGCCTACATTATTCGCTTCTGCGAGGTCATCAAGCGGCTGGCCGTTGACCGCCTGCACATCGTGGGCGACCTGTTCGACCGCGGCCCGCGCCCTGACCGCATTCTGGACAGCCTGATGGCCCACCACCAGGTGGATATCCAGTGGGGCAACCACGATGTCGTCTGGATGGGCGCGGCGGCAGGCAGTCCGCTCTGCATCATGACGGTGCTGAAAACGACACTGGCTTACAACAATCTCGACACCCTCGAGGGCGGCTACGGTATCAGCCTGCGGCAGCTGGAGCGCTTTGCCCAGCATACCTACGCTGATTCCGATGTGTCGCGCTGGCTGCCCCACGCAGACCCGCGCACCGCTGCGGGCGATTTGACCGCCGCCGCGCGGATGCACAAAGCCGTGACCGTCATGATGCTCAAGCTCGAAGCCCAGGTCATTGCCCGCAACCCGGATTTTGATTTGCAGGGCCGTGACTTCTTAAATCGCATCGACTTTGACGCGGGCACAGTGGATTATTTTGGCACAACCTATCCCCTGCTGGACTGTGACTTTCCCACCGTGGATCTGGCGCACCCCACCGCGCTGACCGCCGACGAGGGCAAGGTCATTGCCGGGCTGGTGCGCAGCTTTGCCGAGAGCGAGCGTCTGCAGCGCCATGTGCAATTTTTGTACGCTCACGGCGCATTTTATAAAATGTGCAACGGCAATCTGCTCTACCATGGTGCTGTGCCCATGACCGAAAACGGCGCGTTTGCGGCTATCACCTTTGAGGGCGTTGCCCGCAGCGGCAAGGCGCTGTTCGACTACTGCGACCGCCGTGCCCGCCAGGGTTACAGTGCGCCGCAGGGCAGCCCTGCGCGGCTGGCCGGGCAGGACTTTTTGTGGTATCTGTGGTGCGGGGCAAAATCGCCGTTGTTTGGCCGCAGCGCCATGACGACGTTTGAACGGCTGTACATTGCCGACCCCGCCACCCACGTTGAGGTAAAGGACCCCTACTACAAGCACATTGCCAACCCGCGCACCGCCGAACATATTTTGCGCGAATTTGGCCTGGAAGGCGAGGGCAGCCATATCGTCAACGGCCATGTGCCGGTCCGCGCTATTGAAGGCGAAAGCCCCATCAAGGGCGGCGGGCGGCTCATCATCATCGACGGCGGCTTCTGCCGCGCCTACCACCAGCGCACCGGCATTGCGGGCTACACACTGGTCTACAATTCCCGCGGGTTGATTCTTCGCACCCACCAGCCGTTTGAAAACACTGACAAGGCCATCCACGAGGACGAGGATATCACGTCCAAGAGCGAGTACATCTACACCGCACCGCAGCGTATCCTGGTGCGCGATACCGACGAGGGCGGCCGCAAGCAGGCGCTCATCCGCGATTTGACCGCCTTGGTGGAGGCCTACCAGACCGGCGTTATCCCCCAGGGCGTGGCACAGGAATTGTGATTGAAATTTGGGAAAACAGGTTTATAATAGGGTTATATAATACATAAGGAGATGTTCAAACATGGCTTGCACTACCATTCTGGTCGGCAAAAATGCGTCGTATGACGGCTCCACGATGATCGCCCGCAACGACGATTCCGGCTCCGGCCATTTTACCGCGAAAAAATTTACCGTGTTCCAGCCGCAGGACTACCCGGCTGTCTACAAATCCGTGATTTCGGGCGTCGAGATCCCCCTGCCCGGCGACGGCCTGCGGATGACTGCCGTGCCCAACGCCGTGGAGGGCAAGGGCCTGTGGGCGGCCAGCGGTGTGAACGCCGCCAACGTCGGCATGACCGCGACCGAGACCATCACCTCCAACCCGCGCGTGCTGGGCGCTGACCCGCTCGTCAAGGGCGGCATCGGCG
>ERZ773157.2397-NODE-2397-length-14811-cov-3.714421_pt1 | contig 14811 bp, 12 predicted proteins | sample MGYA00511480_ERZ773157 | MGnify/ENA primary metagenome ERZ773157 (study PRJEB29015, sample SAMEA2737863) | human gut metagenome | biome: human gut; feature: human-associated habitat; material: faeces | place: China | collected 2012 ... | reverse complement strand
AAGGATAAGTGCATAACCATCATTTCTACTGGCTATACACTTATTATACGAGGATGGATGAGATGAGTATTTTATCTCAGAAAGAGTTATATACAATAGAACAATTTTGCGGTGAAAATTATAGTAAGAGACTTAGGGCGATTCAGGAAAGACAGAAAGATAAAACAGTCCGGATTGTTAATACAGGGATGGTGAGTTCTGGGAAAAGTAGTTTATATAATGCATTGATTAACAGCAGGGATGAATTTTTCCCAACAGGGGCAGCAAGAACAACGATAAAGGCAAATTATTTTGATTACAATAATATTTCTTATATTGATACGCCGGGAATTGATGTCAGAACAGAGGATGATGCATTGGCATTTGATATGTTGCTCGAATCAGACATTATTTTAATGATACATAATATCAGAACAGGTCCGTTAAATAAGAGTGAAGCGGAGTGGTTAGATAACATTACCAAAAGAATGAGCAATATTGAAATGCGCAAATCAAAACTTATTTTTGTGATCTCATGGAAAGACACCAGAGAAAAGGATGAAGATTATGCTGAACTGGTAAAAAATGTAAAAACACAGGTATTTGAGATTATCGGAGTAGAAATACCTGTATTTGAAGTATCTATAAAAAAGTATCAGCAGGGAGTAGAAAAAGGGAAAAATGTATTAGTACAAAACAGCGGTATTTTGGAACTCAAAGAATATTTAGAGAAATATGCACTTCAATATTTAGAAAGAAAAAAAGAATTAGATGACGAAGAATATAGGGCGACGATCAAAGAAGTAAGAGAAAATTTATCGGTGTTGTCTGAAAGTAGAAAAAAAGAAAAGAAAATCATATGTGACCGAATTAGAAATAATGAAAAATCTAAAAAAAGTGCATGGCGGAACGTGTATGATTATTTTTCCGCACAGCGAAATAAATTGTCAAATCTGGAACAGGAACGAAATAATATTTAGAGAGAGGTATGATGAATGGCGGTAATTGGTGCAGTAATTGGAGTTGGTGCAGTTATCGGAGTGTTAAACAGCGATAGTTACGATGATTATAGTGATTATGATAATTATAGTAATTATTCAGATGCTGCAGAACGAAGACAGAGAAGAATTGATGCAAAAGATAAAGAAATTGATGATCAGAAGAGAGAAGTAAATTCATATAAAACGAACAGTGTAAATGATTATTTGCAGTCGTCTTTTTTGAAGAAGCAGAGCGGGGTAAGTGTTGATGTATCTGAGGTAAAAAAAGATGGTGATAATAAGATAGAAAGTACCATAAAAGCCAATTCCGATAGGGAAAGTGCGAAACTGGACGTTGAAATTAGAAATCTGGATACGGTGATCAATAAAATCGATAAAATTTTGAAAGAAGGTAAATAGCATGGGAATGGTTGAAAAATTTAATTCATTTGTAGATACGATGATGGAAGAACAAAGCAGCTTTGAGAATATGCAGAATGAAGTGAGCAGGCGTGAAGATGATGTGATATCTGAATTAAAAAAACTTGAAAGCAGAGAAACAGAAATTATAACTGCGATTAAAGACGATATTGCAAAATCAAATGACGAAAGTATGCAGGAAATATTTTCAAAATCTTCGGAGTGTCTTGCGAATACGTTAGGAGAGGCAAACAGTAAGATTGAGGAAGCTGTTAAAGGGATGACGTTTATCCATGATTTTGAAAAGCATTTTACAGTTTCAGTATTCGGAAAAGTGAAAGCTGGGAAAAGTTATATAGGAAATTTAATTATGGGGCATCCAATAAAAAATGCCGGGATAGAAAGTTCGTATGATAAATTAAATGATCTGACTGTGCATGTATATGATAAAGGTCAAATGTATGAACAGCATAAACTGAGTACTGAAATAGAGGAAAAAGAGTGTAATGGTGAAGAATTTTATGTAGATAAAAATGAAGCTACAAGTACTATTCAATGGGTTAATATAGGAGGAATGTGCTGGTTTGATACACCTGGAATCGGAAGTGTGACCATTGAAAATGAAATGTTAGCAAAAGAATATGTAAAAAATTCAGACCTTGTTATTTTTGCATGCAATTCAGATGCGGCTGGAACACGTCAGGAATTTTCAGAGATCAGACAATTACATGATATGGAAAAACCGATTCTTTTGTTATTGACTCAATCAGATGCATATGACTATGATGTGGATGAGGATGGAGAAGAGATTAGTGTTCTTGTTCCAAAGGCAGAGAAGGATCGGAAAGATCAGGAAAATTATATGCTTGAAACGTTAAGGGAACAGGGAATGGAAGATGTACTTAAATATGCGGATATACTTACTGTTTCAGCAAAGTTAGCGGTTGAGGCTTTGGAAAATAATGATGAAACGATGTTTGAACAGAGTAATATAGGAATTCTTCTGGATAAACTTACAGATATAACAAAGAATGACGCGGCAGATATAAAACGAAATACTCCAAAAAGCAGGATAAATGAGATGATTGATAGTATTATTATTGATCTAAAAGGAGTTTCCGGTGAAATAGAGAAATATTGTAAAGGAATCGAAGAAAGTAAAAAAGCGCTTGAACAAAGAAAAGAATGGATGGTTGAACAGATCAGGGCAACTGTTAATATAAAAATACTTGAGATTGTTGGAAAGGCGAAAGCTGAAATTGAAAGCAACGGAAATGAAATCCCAGAAAATGAATTATCAGATAGAATTAACAAGGTTATCGCAGAAACAATACAGCAGGTATGTGTGGAAGAGTCGATAAACCAAAGTGAAGCAGTTCCAAGTCTTGACATAAAACTCACCGGTATTGGTAACATGAAGATGAAACAGGATCGTATACCATATGAATATGTAAGTGTCCATATGGTGGAGAGAAGACCGGAAGGTTTATTGGAAAATTTAGGACATTTCTTTCTTAAGAAAGAGTACTATACATCTGAATCAAGAATGGAGACAAGATACTCTACATTCGACATAGGCGTTAATGATAATGAAATTGCCCAGAATATAGTACTGCAGTTAGGAACAGTCTTTTCATCTTCTGTTGAAAAATATATTGACTATTTGACAAAGGGATATTATGAACCAGTTGATAAATTACGGAGAATGACGACGAATGAGATTGAAAAAACTATTTCAAATTTGGAAGAATTGAGAATGTAAATGCTGACAATCATTGTAAAAGGGACAAATGGCTGCAATCTTGCTTGCAGCTATTGTTCTTTAGGAGAAAAAAAATTTTTTAAGTTTGTAGATAAAAATAAATTAAAAAAAATATTTTCATATGCCTGTGAATGTGCAAGGTATCGAAATGAAAAAAATGTTACTTTTATTTTACATGGAGGAGAGCCGACATTAGTGTCGGTTAATATTTATGAGGATGCCATTGAAAGTTTAAAAAAAGCATATTTCGATTTAAATATTTCTTTTTGCATGCAGACGAATGGGGTAAGAATTACAGAAGAATTTATAGAATTTGCAAAAAGATTTGAAATAAATATAGGTGTCTCGATTGATGGGGCAGAAGAAGTTCATGATAACGAACGTAGAACTATTGCAGGTGGTCCAAGTTATGAGATTATTACATCAAATATAGACAGAATGTTAAAAGCGGGACTAAATGTGTCGGGATTAATGGTATTAACAAAATATGGATATCAATATGGATATGAGTTCTTAAATTATTTTTCAATACGAAATATTCATCTTAAGATCAATCCACTGTTAAACTACGGAGAAGTGTACGAACATCCGGAACTATCATTAGAGCAGGGAGAGTATGCAAAATATTTAATCGGCTTATATGAATATATCATTGAAAATGATATTGCGGTAAATATTTCTCCGATTGACAATATTTTAATTGCTGTTTTGAATGAAAAAGGAATTGGTGAGTGTTCTTTTAGCAGTGAATGTGGCAAACATTTTTTATGCATTGATTACAATGGGGATATATATCCGTGTGGCAAGTTTTCAGATATGGACAAATTAAAAATAGGAAATATAGATAATACAGAGCCAGGGGATGTTACTGCATATATAAATAAAAAATTAGTAGGCAGAAGAAATAAAAAAATACCTGATAAATGTAAAGAATGCGATTTTCTGCATTTATGCAATGGGGGATGCAGTGCGGAAGCACTTATTGATGGTAATTTTAATAGTACACCAATTTTGTGTGAAGATTATAAAATGTTATTTGAATATTTCTATCATGATGGAATGCTTCTATTAAAAAAAGAATTACAAAGACAGAAAAAAATATTGGAGGAGCGTTAGGTGGATTATGAAATTTTACTTTTAAATGTGTCAAGAGACTTAGGTGGATTATCTGAATCTTTCCGTGATAGTATTGGTCAATATTCTATTGCCGCATATTTAAGGAAACATGATTTTAAAGCATATGTGTATTCCGGAAATATAATTTGCTGCCGGAATATTATTAAACATGAACTGGAATGTAAAAAAACAAATATTATCGGATTTTATGCGGCTGCAGATAATATCCGTGTTGTTTCAAATGTAATTAAATGGATCAAAGAAATATATCCAGAATGCATGACTGTGATTGGAGGACCGCAGGTAGCGGGACTTGATTATGATTTTTTTGAAAGGACAGGCACGGATTATGCAGTTATTGGTGAGGGTGAAATCCCAATTTATCTTTTATTATCATATCTCGTGGATGGTATGGGAAATTTAGAATCAATTCCGTCACTTGTTCGAAAAGATGATGTAGAGAAAAAATTGATTATAAATTCAAGTGATGGCGGAATTGTTAATAATTTAGATGAGATTGATTTTCCGAAAGTGGAAGATAGTTACAATGGCAGATTAAGACAGGGCGAAGTTGTTGGAATTATTACAGGGAGGGGATGCCCAAATCATTGTGCATTTTGCTATGAAGGGGCTAATGCAAAAAATGTCAGATTCCGCAGCGTTTCAAATGTAATGAATGAAATCGACTACATACGGGAACATAATGACAGACTGAGTTTTATTTCGATTTATGATGACACATTTACTTTAAATAAAGCAAGAATATTAGAGTTTTGTAATGAAATAGAAAAGAGAAATGTGACATGGTTTTGCGAGGGGCATATATCGTTTGTGATCAATCAAACAGAAACTTTGAAGAGAATGATACAGGCGGGCTTATCCTGCATTCAGTTTGGAATAGAAAGTGGATCAAATTTAGTTTTGAATGCATATAATAAGCACACTGATTTTGATATGATAGTAAAGGCTGTTAAGATATGCAAATCGTCAGGAATACATAGTATAACTGGAAATTTTATCATTGGAGGTGCGTTTGAAACAAAAGAAACTTTAGAAAAGAGTAAGGAATTAGCTAAAATACTTATAAATGAAGCGAAGGGGATCATAGAACTTTATACCGTATATTTTGCACCTTATCCGAATACGAGAATGGTAAGGAAGCCGGAATATTTTGATATTAAAATATATCCAGAGCTTCAGGAAAAAAATCTGAATACTATGAGGATGCCTGTAGTTAGTACAAGAGAACTTTCGATAAATAATATTTACGATGCTAAACATGAATTTGACAGTTTTTTAAAACAGGAGTACAAAAAAGCCACTTTAAGATCAGTCAAGAGCGATGTTTTCCAGGGACTTGTGCAGGATGGTAAAAGAATACATTTGAATCCGACATGGGAAAGTATGTACTATTCGTTACCTCATATATCAAATTTTATGCAACATATTTCGGATGAAGAACAAAACTTCAATAAAAATTTTTATATAATCAGGACTTTTGAAGATTTCAAGATCGATCATGGGAGAATGGTAACTGATGCTGGAGACTTTGAAGGTCTGGAACAGGAAATTCTTCAGGATGCAACAGGGGGTATTTCTGCATCGGACATGGCAAACCGATATCAGGTTTCTATTGAGGAAATAGAAAAAACGTATACTGCTTTAAATAACAGGTGCTTAGTATATATGACTCAGTTTTAGTTTAGAGGAGGGAATATTGATGCTGAATAATGATTATAAAGAACAGGCAATGAAAGATCTGCAGAAGGTCGATATGCAATACAGAACAATATTTAAAAATGCAGTCCAGGATATGGAAAGACTACAGAATACAAGAATGATAGCAATAAAAACAATTCAATATGTAGAAAAATATGTGATTTCTTTGGCAAACAGACCAAGAAATTTTGAAACTCAATTAGGAGATATAAAATTAAGGTATATTAGATTTCAGGATGAGTGTAAAAAAATTAAGGAAATTGAAAATATGCAAGGTTCCCAGGAAAAAATGGGCGGGTATGGAATGGCTGGAATGTTGGGAGGCGCGGGAATAGCAGCATTTGGTCCAACGGCAGCTATGTCAGTCGCAATGACTTTTGGAACAGCATCTACGGGAACAGCCATAGCTTCATTATCAGGTGCAGCTGCCACAAATGCAGCTTTGGCATGGTTAGGTGGAGGAGCGGCTGCAGCTGGAGGGGCTGGAATGGTTGCCGGGCAATCAGTTCTTGCTATGATAGGTCCAATAGGATGGGTTATAGGAGGAGTATCATTGGCAGGAAGTTTAGTTGCGATTAATCTGTCAAATAGAGAAATTGCAGAGAAAACAGAGCATAGTGTTGTAGTCATAAAGAAGGAAATGGAAAGAATAAAAGAGATTGATGCTCAGGTTTTGGGCTGGAATGAGGAAACAAAAAATCTTTCCAATGCCATTATGAATCGATTAAATCAAGTAAAGCGCAATCGGAAAATTGATTATCAAATATTTAGTGATAATGAGATGGATGAATTGGTAAGCATTTTTAATTCAACGGAAGTTTTATCAAAGCTGTTAGGGAAAACTATAAATGGAGAAAAATAATATGGGAACATATGAGGTAGCATTGGACAAGCAGGCCAAAGAGATTGAGTGGTCAAATGCAAAATGTGATAAGTACGATTATATGATAGCAGCATTTTGTGGATTAACAGCAGGAATTATTGACGCGTTATTTGTTGGAACACCAGGACAAGGAAAGCTGGGGCAGTTGACAGATAGAGGAACAGATAATCTGGTTCAAAAGATTGCTAATATGGTATGGAGTGGCGACCAAAGAAGCAATATAGATGGAAGACCCAGAAAAGCACCAGATACGTTAGAAAAATCTATTTCCTATTTAGAGCAGGCATTTCCTGTAAATTATGATGCAAGGTATGGCAAGGATTTAATAAATTCTGGAAATATAACATCTATGACACCTAAAAATCATCATTTGATGTCACTGGCACATTCACCGGATATAGTAGGACTGCTTTTCTCGATTATAGATCAATTTACAGGGAAAGCATCATTCATCAATAACGGAAAGTTAATACGGTTAGTACCAGTTAAAGATGCGAGAAATAATAAAGTAATGTATATGCAGGGAACGAATTTTGAATCTAAAATTTTCTGTGGAATATGTAATTGGTTAGGACATCTGGCATCGGATTTGTGTGGATCAAGTTCAACGAGAAGAGCTGGAAAAGTTGGGCGGGGAGCAGGACTACCAATGCCTTTTTACAATTTATTCCTTTTGATGGATTTTGGAAATTTTGATGGAAAATCTTTTGCAGATATTGCTATTAGAGTTTTTGAAGAGGGATATGATTTACGTTACGGTGCGGCAATGGCAATTCCCGTACTAGTTGAAGAATTATCAATTAAAATTATATGGGTATTAAAACAGCGTTATTACGTAAAAAAAGAATGGAAGGATTGCGTTCCTACATCAAGACATGCGGACTTAAGAATGATGTTGCTGGTCGGAAATGCAACATTGTGTCTGGTGGATGGAATTGATGCAGCCATTAGAACCGGGTTAAGTGGAGGAAATCCATTGACATTTGTTTTACACTTGAATCTTGTGGCATGGACGAGACTGATCATACTTGTTTTTAGAGAATTAAGAATTAGATATGGTGTACTAGTGAATCAAACAATAGATAAATATTTGGCGGAATTTGGAGGAAATGATAGATATGTATTAAAACGATACTATGAAAGAATGGATATTTTGGATCAAAATTTGGAACATATGTTAAAAGATTTTATTTTTAAGGTAGAAAATGAATATAAACAATTCATGGAAAATTTGAATTGTAGTTTGAATCCGGCAATGGGAACTCCGGAACAGAGAAGAATAGCTAGTGTCAAATTTGCTCGAAGTCAAGGGGTGACGGAGGAACGAATATTTAGAAATCCAGATGAATTACGATATTGGCTTGGTGAAGGATGGAAGTAATATTAAAAAGCAACATTTAAAATCAGACCAATATTTTAAGAAGTTCAAATGATTAGGGAGAAAACAATGCCAACATTCATCCCGCCCTACCTGGGCGAAGAAATAAAAAGTAATGCCGAAAAAAAGATGTATGAAGTATTACAGCAGTTGAATTTAAAAAATGCATATGTACTCCATTCCCTTGGACTGCCAAGGCACCGGAACAAGATTTATGGGGAAATTGATTTTGTGGTTGTCTGTGAGAGGGGAGTAGCTTGCCTGGAAATCAAAGGAGGCAGAGTGGAATGCCATGAAGGAAAGTGGTATTTTACAGATCGCTATGGTGTAAAGAGAGAAAAACCGGAAGGACCGTTTGCACAGGTGGTCGGAAATATGTTCAGTCTGCGTGATACTTTAAAGATGCGTTTTTCAAAAAATCCTCATATGAAAAATCTACTTGTTGCATCTGGCGTTGTTTTTCCTGATATTGAATTTAAATCGATATCGGAAGAAATTATACCGGAAATTATTTATGATAATCGCGTATCAGATATCACAGAGTACATAAACGGTGTTTTTGATTATTGGGAGAGCAGACAACATAGGGAACCAGGTAAATTGTCACCCGCGGATGTGGAAGAAATCGTCAATTACCTTCGGGGAGATTTTGTGTTTATTCCGTCATTAAATGACAGGCTGCGCAGCGTAGAACAGAAACTTGTCCGGTTGACATCTGAGCAGGCACAGGTGATGTGGGCTTTATCAATGAATGATCATTTACTTGTGGAAGGAAATGCCGGTACCGGGAAAACGCTTTTGGCACTTGATTTTGCGCAGAAAAAAGCAGCACAGGGAGAGAAAATTTTATATCTTACCTTTAACAAAAATCTTGCAAATAATGTGATGGGGCAGATCGGACAGCAGGATAACTTGAAAGTGATCAATATCCATGCATTGTTCGGGGAATATATTTCAATAAATGTGGACGAGCTTAAACAGAATCCACAGAAGTATTTTTCTGAAATTTTGCCGGAAAAATTTTATGATTATATATCCGGTCTGTCTGGGGATGAAACCGAAAAATTGCAGTTTGATCTGCTTGTAATGGATGAAGGGCAGGATATTTTAAAGCCAATATACCTGTATTCACTGGATGCATTGTTAAAAGGTGGACTGGAGAATGGCCACTGGGCTGTTTTTTATGATGAAAAGCAGAACATTTATAATCCCGAATATGAGGACGGAATGGATATTTTACAGGGATATCATTGTACAAAATTTAAGTTATTTGTCAATTGCAGAAATACGGTTCAGATTGGGACGTACAGTGCTAAAGTAAGTGGTGTGGATCTGGGAGAATTTATAAAAGAAAATGGTGAGGAAGTACAGAAACGCACATACAGTGATGCAGCAGATTTTAAGAAGCAGATAAAGGAAATTTTAAAGTATCTGCGAAGTGAAAAAGTGGAATTAAAAGATGTTGTATTTCTTGCTCCGAAAAAATATCATAATTCGATTCTGGCGGAAACCGGGATAGAAGTAAATGAGTTAGGAGACGGATACGACAGTGCAAGTGAATTGCCGGTTTACGCTACGATTCAGGGATTTAAAGGGTTGGATGCGAAGGTCATTATTTTAATTGATATTGAGCATATCAGAGAGGATAATTTCTCAAAATTTTTGTATATAGCCGGGACAAGAGCCAGGACATTACTTTATATTGTTGCTGCGAATGAATTTTGGAACAAACATGGTGAGGCTTAATGAGCGTTGCCTTTTTGTGCAAAATTTATAAAGATAACGGAAAATATAAAATTATAATGACATATGTATAAACTTATGTTACAATCCATTCAAAGCATTACATTCTAACAAAATCTATCAGGCAGACTGTGAGGAAGTATCCTCACAGCATAAGCCGTTTCAAAACAAGTCAAAACCACGTTAAAGACTGTATACCAACACGCGAGCCATCAACGTCGGATATCAGAATTTTCAATGCTTTTAAATCACCACTAAATAAAAATAAAAGCAGGGAGGATTCGAAAATATCAGACGCTTCTCCCGAACAAAAAGGGAGGAAATGATTATCGCGCAAAAGACAAAGAAATCGTCATCAGACAAAGCCAAAAAGATCCAGTGGCATCCTGCGTTTTATGCAGCAGCGGAACTCGAACTAAAAGAAAACATCGAGGAACTGGATTTAATATCGGAGTACCATTTGAGTAAGGAACCGATCCGTATCGATCTTTTGATCATAAAAGAAGAAAATGCAGACAAAGTGATGAAAAATGAAATCGGTCATATCATGCGAAAGTACAATGTGTTAGAATACAAAGGACCGGGAGATGAACTGTCGATAGACACCTTTTACAAAACACTTGGATATGCCTGCCTTTATAAAGGATATGGGAAAACAATCGATGAAATCCCGGCGGACGAACTGACCGTGTCATTGTTCCGTGAAGCATATCCAAGAGAACTGTTTTTTGAATTAGAACGAAAAGGATATGTACTGGAAGAAAAATATCCAGGTATTTATTACGTGAGCGGGAACATTTTATTCCCGGTGCAGATTGTGGTGATCAGCAGGTTGAACCGGACTATGCACAGCAGCCTAAGAATCTTATCTGCAAATGCCGATATAGAGGATATCAGGAAGTTCTTAGAACAAACGGAAAACATGAAGACACCGCGGGAGCGGAATAATATAGATGCGGTATTGCAGGCAAGTGTTAGTGCGAACTATGAAATATATCAAAAGATAAGGAGGGCGAATGGTATGTGCGAAGCATTACGGGAATTAATGAAAGATGAAATAGAGCAGGATGTAGCGAGAGGAGAAATGCGTGGCAAAGCCGAAGGTATTGTTGAAATGGGATATGAGTTTGGCCTCTCTGAAAGTGCTATTTTGGAACGGTTGCAGAAAAAACTAAATATATCATTACAGACTGCCCAGGAATATCTAAAGACTTTTGGAAAACAGATCGTAAAAAATTAACGAACGTCAGGAAAATCAAAAACATATGAACTATCAGCAAAAAGATTTAGTGAGAATAGCAAAACGGGAAAACAATACCAAAAGAAGTTATCTGGTAGTAGATCCACTGCAGGGAAAACATGTTCCGGTAGAACCTTCGAAAGCACTGAATTTATTTAAAAGTCTTGCAGAGAAGTTTCAGGGAAAATATGAAGGTGAGAGGCTGCTTTTGATCGGTTTTGCAGAAACCGCGACAGCAATCGGTGCACAGGCTGCGATCACATTGGGAACAAAGTATATCCAGACAACACGGGAAGTAATACCGGATGCCAGATATTTATTTTTTTCGGAAGCGCACAGCCATGCGACTGAGCAGAAATTGGTAAAAGATGATATAGACCGTGTGATAAATGATATTGACAGGATTGTATTTATAGAGGATGAGGTGACCACCGGGAATACGATCATGAATATCATTAAGATCATAACAAAAGAGTATCAGAAAAAAATAAAATTTGCAGTTGCTTCATTGTTAAATGGAATGACAGAAGAATCCTTAAAAATTTATCAGGATGAAAAAATAGAACTTCATTATCTGGTAAAAACGGATCATTCCGGATACGGTGCGGTTGCGGAGCAGTATAGATGTGATGGTTTATATATTTGTGCGATACCGGAGAATCATACGCATGAAAGCGCGGATATTGATGTGCAATCAGAGAAGAATATGCGGGAACATATCATATCAATTCCCGGATGGATGAATGCAAGACGTTTCGTTGACGCAAAACAATATGAGGCTGCATGCAGAAAACTTGCGGAAACTGTAATCGTGGAAACGAGTGTGAAACAGGGTGAGCGCGTACTTGTGATCGGCACGGAAGAGTTTATGTATCCCGCACTTCTGACAGGTCAGGAAATAGAAAAAATAGGATGTGATGTCCGCTGCCATTCTACGACTAGAAGTCCGATCGCGGTCAGTACCGAGGAAGAGTATCCACTGCATTGCAGATATGAACTGTGCAGTTTATATGATCCGGAACGAAAGACTTTTATTTATGATCTGGAAAACTATGACAGGGTTATCGTTATGACGGATTCGGCATTAGTGTCATTAAAAGGATTAGAAACGCTGACTTACGCACTTCGCATGAAAAATGAAAATATAACGGTGATACGCTGGTGTTAAAGAGGGCACAGGAATAAGGGCATAATGTGAAAATAAAATTTTTCCCATACGAAATTTGTGCCTTGACAGCAAACATGCGATGTAATGGAAAGCAGGAAAGAATGGAGACAAGATTAAATGAGAAGTTCATACCGGGATGAGGACGTGACTCTTCTGTTAAAAGATATCACCGGCATGGTGCAGCCACAGCCGACCGAAGAGAGAGAAAAACTGATACAGGCGGGAAAACATTACAGTGAAATGCTGCCGGTCGAATATGTCCCGACAGAAAAATATATGCAGGTGTACCGGGAAGCGTTGAAAAATTATGCAAAACCGGTAGCACTTGCTGTCGGAAGACTTGCAGATAAGATCGTTGAAAAAAAGGGACAGGACATTGTGCTCGTCTCACTGGCTCGCGCCGGTATTCCAATCGGAATTTTAGTCAAAAGATATATTGCAAAAAAATATCAGGTCAATGTACCGCATTATTCCATTTCCATCATCCGCGGCAGAGGGATTGATAACAATGCGATGAAATATCTGTTAAGCCGGTATGAACCGGGACAGTTATTGTTTGTGGACGGATGGATCGGAAAGGGCGCGATTTTAAATGAATTAAAAAAGGATCTTGCGCAGTATGAAGGTGTGTCATCCGATATCGCAGTTATTGCCGATCCTGCTAATGTGACAGAACTGTGCGGCACGCACGATGATATTTTAATACCGAGTTCCTGTCTTAACAGCACTGTGTCAGGACTGATCAGCAGGACATTCTTAAGGAGTGATATCATTGGAAAAGATGATTTCCATGGAGCCGTCTATTACGGAGAATTAAAAGATTCGGATCTGTCCTATGAATTTATCCATACGATCGAGAACGAGTTTGAGATGGATGTGGAAAAAGAAAATAAGTGTGTGGAAAGCTCTGGTATTGACGAGGTAAAACAGATTGCAAAGACATTTGATATTGATGATATCAATCTGATCAAACCGGGAATCGGAGAGGCGACAAGAGTATTGCTGCGAAGAGTTCCATGGAAGATCCTGATTGATGAGAGGTACAAGGGAGATCCTCAGCTTGGACATCTGGTGAGATTAGCTGAGGAAAAAAATGTGTCGATCCAGTATTATCCGATGAAACATTATAAATGCTGCGGTATCATTAAAAAAATGTCAGATATATAAAAATACTGCCGGTTTCCAGAAAAATTTATGCATACGTCAGTTTGGTCTCGTCATGCCAAAGAAATTTATGTATACATCAGTCTGGTCTGTCATGCCAAAGAAATTCGTGCATACATAAGTTTAGTCTGTTATGCCAAAGACCTCTGCAAGAAATAAGATTTTTTCTGCCCAGTTATGGTGGGTTTTGTATTCGTTCATGCGTTCACCCGCAAGATTTCCGGAGACAAGCGAGTCTGATTTTTTATCCCAGTTTAAAATTGCTTTTGCATCGTTAAAATCTGATCTTGTAACCTGATAAACTTTGTTTACGACAGAAATCTGATTTGGATGAATGACTGTTTTTCCGGTAAAGCCGCAGAGTTTATCATCTTTTAGTTCCTGAATCAGGCCATTTTCCCAATTATACCCGGAATAATATTCCCATACCGGTCCGGAAACGACGTAGTCCATGCCGTAAACAGTTATGATATCAGAAAAAATATCAGCGACAGGTCTGATCAGGTGAATGGACTCGTCACAATGACGGCGGAATCCAAACATGTGACACAGATCATTTCCTCCGACACGAATATTTAAAACGAGATCTTCCACATGGGAAAGCCCGTCTTTCAGATCATACAGGATATCGATACGGTGCCGCAGGTCAATGATAGAAGAACTCTCATAGATCGGCATCATATATAATTTCCTGGAAGCCTGTTCGTTAGCCCGGATCATTTCTTCTATATAAGGGCTGGCGTTGTCAGCAGTAAATTTCGGTATGATATAACCGGTGATCACCTTTATGCTTTCCCCAAAAGCCTTCGTTAAACGTTCAATCTGGCCGGCATTGCGGACACGGATAAAGATTTTCGGAAGGTAAAAAGGATGATCCTGAAAACTTTCAAATATCTGATGGATGGAAGAGATAAGATCCTGCTCTGCTTCTGTCACATAGTTGTCATTGATCGTATCTTCAAGGCATAAAGCCAGAGAATATTTAGTTCCAAATTTTTCATGAATCACAGAGTCGGCAATCGTTTTTTTATTGGCGGGACAATAGAGCAGTGCACCGACACTGTAATAAATCATATCGTTTTTCAATTTGTAAAAATCCCCCTGAGTGTATAAAAACTCTTCAAAATAACACAAGTTTAACAACAGATTGCAAATTGAATTATAGCATTAATATAGGCAAAAAGATAGATAGATTCGATGCCGGCAGAGATTTCGCTTTAAAAAATAAAAACCCCTGTTCTGCCTGTGAATTCCAGGCA
>ERZ773157.2379-NODE-2379-length-14898-cov-12.404096_pt1 | contig 14898 bp, 13 predicted proteins | sample MGYA00511480_ERZ773157 | MGnify/ENA primary metagenome ERZ773157 (study PRJEB29015, sample SAMEA2737863) | human gut metagenome | biome: human gut; feature: human-associated habitat; material: faeces | place: China | collected 2012 ... | reverse complement strand
TGTATTTCTGAAATTGCTGCGATATCGATCATATAATAAAGAGCCAGCATGATCGCCGCAAACGCACCGATATGGGAATCTTTTAAAATCTCCAGCTTTTTTTCCCGGCTCTGGTACGAATGAAATGCGTCCATCGTGTCCATGTACCCATCCACATGAAATCCACCGGAGATCATTAACGGAATTGCCGCACCGATCAGTGCATAGCAGACATTTCCTACCGCAAATTTCTCACATAACACCGCCCATCCGAAAAAAAACAGTCCGATCACCCCACCGATCCACGGAAAAAAACACATCATATACTCCATGTCCTCTTCCTTCCACTCGAACTGCGGCACGGGGATTTTAGAATAAATGGAAAATGCGATTGCCATCGCTTTTAATAATTTCATAACTTCATCCTTTCAGCTCCACCGGAATTCCAACCACGACCTCTGCCACCCGGTCTGCCAGATGCGCAAGTGCTGCATTGATCCTGCCAAGTGCTCTCAAATACTCCATTGTTCCGGCGTCATAGATTACACCATCCTCAAATACATTGTTCGTGACGATCACAAGGTTGTCGAGTTTCTGTGAAAGAGTCTGTATCTCAGATACAATTTTTTCAACTACTTCCTCCTCGGATTTCATGCCGTCTTTCGTGAACATTTCGTTTGCTGTGAGATTTGACATACACTCAAGCAGTGCCGATTTCTTTTCTGAGCTGCACTGCCCTTTCCTCTCTGCTTCCTGCCGGTATTGCGCCTGCCCTGATTCTCCAGCACATACAAACTGGATTTTTCCTACATTCATCGGGCTTTCGATCGTAAGAAACCCTTTTCCTGCCCGCAGTTTCCGATGCCGCTCTACTTTTTTTTCGCCCTCTGCATCATAAATCTGCATGGTTGCAATATAATATCTGATTCCTTCGCAGGAATACAGCAGGCTTTCTGCATATGCAGATTTTCCGCTGCCGCTTCCCCCTGTCACCAATGTGATCATCCTGATAACTGCACCTTTCTGTCACATGTAAAAAATATGTTCACACTGACTTTATCAAAACCTGTGATACTCCTCAATTTTAAAATCGCCAAAAGTAGCCCCTGTCTCATATAAACTCATGGCAATATCTAACAGGGAAAACATCATGACTGCCCCCGTTCCCTCTCCTAATGCAAGTCCTGCATCCAGAACCGGAGAAAGCCCCAGCTCCCGCATCAAAAGTTCCGAAGCCGGTTCCTTTCCTTTGTGGGAGGGAATGATAAATTCTTTTGTTCCCGGACAAAGCCGCTCTGCTGTAAGCGCTGCCACCGCACTGATGACACCGTCTGCCACGATCGGCATATGGTATTTTGCACCACCTAAAAACACACCGCAAAGCCCTGCGATATCCAGCCCGCCGACCGAGCATAAAATACGCATCGGCTCAGTCTCTCTCAACTGATATTTTTCCAGTGCCTCTGAGATCACTTGTCTTTTTCTGACAAGCCCTTCATCACTTAATCCGGCGCCCCGCCCTGCCACGATCTCCGGCGGAACGGAAAGCAGAGCTGCTGCCATCGCTGCACTTGTCGTCGTATTGCCAATTCCCATCTCTCCGGTACCAAGCAGCGTATATCCGGCTTCTTTGCACTCTTTTACAAGTTCCATCCCAACCCGGACCGCCTGCATGGCTTCTCTCTCTGACATCGCAGGTTTTAGCAGAAAATCATTTGTACCTTTTTTTACTTTTCTGCTGATGACTCCCGGAAAAATCCGGTCGGTGTTCACACCGATATCCACCGGAAAAATCTCTGCGCCAACAGCTTTCGCCATTTTGCAGACCGAAGTATTTCTTTTTCCGAGATTCTCTGTCACCGCTGCCGTGATCCCCTGCCCGGACTGGCTGATGCCTTCCGCCACAACGCCATTATCTGCACACATGACGATCACTGCTTTTTTTGCAACATCAATCTCTGGCGACCCAAGAATTGCCCCGATCCTTGCGAGAAGTCCCTCAAACTCCCCCAGACCATCCAACGGTTTTGCCACACGATCCCAGTTTGCTTTGATTTCCTGCTCTATCTTTTTGTCAGGTATATCTATTTTAAATTCCATTATTTTTCCTCTTTAATCTTCAATCCAAAACAGAAAATCAAATCGCAGCTTCCCGCAGCATCGCATACACTGCTTCCATATCCATGGACTCCCGCAGACCGTCTGCAAGTTTATCATACTGCATCTGCTTAAACTGCCCGTAACTTATCATCTGCCCGGTATCCAGCACCACACCCTTCCGTTCAGCCAGGATACCAACCAGTGTCTCTGCCAGCGTTCCATCGTCAAAAATGCCGTGAACATATGTTCCGTATACGTTACCGGAAAAGATTCCGTCGTATTTTACACTGCCATCTGCTTCGTTTTGTATTCTGCACATGTAACGCTTCTCATTACCTCTGCTTTCCGGATTTATGACACGCTCACTGTCTACGATGCTTCCACCGTCTACGGTGCTTCTATTGTCCACATTACTTCCACTGTCTACGGTACTGCCCATGTGGATCTCGTATCCGCGCACGCTCTTTCCGGAAAGACCGGAGAGTGCTCCGGAAATTTCTCCAAAAGTTCCCGTTACCTGTGTTCTTGTTTTTTTCTGTTTCAGCTCCGTCGCAGCCGGAAGCAGTCCCATACCTTTCATGCTTCCACCGTTTTCCACCTGATATGGATCACGGATCGTCTCACCCAGCATCTGATATCCGCCACAGATCCCAAAAACAATGGTATCCTGCGCTTTCTTTTTGATCAGCGCCTCCAGACCATTTTCCCGCATCCATTTCAGATCGGCCATTGTATTTTTACTGCCCGGAAGCACGATCATGTCCGGGTGGTGTAAGTCTCTCACGCTGTCCACATAGCGCACGGAAACCTGCCCGATCTGCTCTAAGACAGACAGATCCGTAAAATTGGAAATTCTTGGATAACGTATGACTGCAATATCGATCAGACCTTCCTCCTTGCGGTCAAATCTGCTGCTTAAGCTGTCCTCATCATCAATGGATAGCTCCATATAAGGCACAACGCCCACGACCGGCACATGTCCCCGCTCCTCCAGCATCACAACGCCCGGATCTAATATAGTTTTATCCCCGCGGAATTTATTGATGATGAGCCCTTTTACACGTTCCTTTTCCGTTTTTTCGAGCAGCATCAGTGTTCCGAGAAGCTGTGCAAACACGCCGCCCCGGTCAATGTCTCCCACAAGAAGCACCGGTGCATCCAGAAGCTCTGCCAATCCCATATTGACAATGTCATTCTCCCTCAGATTGATCTCTGCCGGACTTCCTGCGCCTTCGATCACGATAATATCGTTGTCTTTTTCTAACTCCCGGAATGCCTTTTTAATTTCCGGGATCAACTGTTTTTTATACGCAAAATAATCTCTGGCGCTCATATTTCCAAATACTTCACCGTTCACGATCACCTGTGAACCGACATGTGTGGTCGGTTTTAACAGGATCGGATTCATTGCAGCCACCGGCTCCACTCCTGCTGCCTCCGCCTGCATCACCTGTGCGCGTCCCATCTCAAGTCCTTCCTTTGTGATAAAAGAATTCAGTGCCATATTCTGGGATTTAAACGGTGCCACCCGGTATCCGTCCTGTCTGAAAATCCTGCAGAGTCCTGCCACGATCAGGCTCTTTCCTGCGTTTGACATCGTGCCCTGCACCATGATCACTTTTGCCATAATTCTATCTCCATTCCACAGTCTTCTGCCTCCTGCAAAAGCTGTCTGTTAAGCCTGTTCTGTGATCCAAATACCGTCTGGCAGCAGATCACCTTTCTGCATGCGCACATTACCTGTTTTGCCGCCTCATAATGCTGCCTCTCAAAGTCCTGATACGCCTCCGCAGCGATCACCTGCACCGCAAGTGCTTCTGCCGCCGGATAATCAATATCATTTTTTCCTAAGATCCCCACTGCAAATGGAATCCCGTTTCTCTGAAGCTGCCGGAACAGAAAACTTCCCGTACCATTTCCGGCGATCACAAATACCTCCGGTATGCCCCCGCACTTTTTCAGTTCCACGCAACCGTTTTTCTCCTGAAACGTTCCGTCCGTGATCTCATAAAGCTGATCGACAAATCCATCGGCAAAGACTTCCTCCGGCGTGCCATAATGCTCAATGTTTTCCCCTTTGACGCATACAATTTTGTCCGACACACGCTCTGCAAGATCAAGTTCATGCAGCGACATGAGCACACCGATTTTTTTCTTCCGTGTCATCTCCTGCAGCATGGATAAAAATTCGAGTTTGTACTTTACATCCAGATATGATGTCGGCTCATCAAGGATCAAAATCTCCGGCTCCTGACACAGCGCTTTTGCAAGCAGCACACGCTGTTTCTGCCCGTCACTCAGACTCATAAAATTGCGTTCTTTTAACGGTGAAATACGGATCTGTTCCATGCACTGCGCCACCACCGCCTCATCTTTAGGTGTCAGGATACCAAGTCCTCCGGTATACGGATATCTCCCCATCGCCACAACGTCTGCCACTGTCATCAGCTCCGGTGTGATGCGCTCCGTGAAAACAATGGACATTTTCTTCGCCAGCTCTTTTTCCGGCAGTTCACTTAAATTGATATTTTCCACATAAACACTGCCGCGAATCTCCTGCAGCTGCTTTGCAATAGTCTTTAAAATCGTGGATTTTCCTGCCCCATTCGGGCCAATCAGTGTCACGATCTCTCCCATTTTCAGAGAAATCCCTATCTCTTTTATCAGTTCTTTTCCGTGATATCCAACGGACAGTCCGTCCGTGTGCAAAAGTTCCCGTTCTTCCATTCCGCTCCTCATCTGCTTCTTTAATAGCGTTCCTGTCTCTGTTTTAACATGACTGCGATCATTACCGGTGCGCCAAAAATCGCTGTCACGGTACTGATACTCATCTCCGTCGGTGCAAACACCATCCGCGCCAGAAGATCACAGAACATGCAGAATGCTGCCCCACCTAAAAAACATGCCGGTATCATGATGATCGGTTTTGCCGTCCGGAATAACCGCTTTACCATCTGCGGCACCGCGATCCCGACAAACGACACAGGTCCTGCAAACGCTGTTACCACTGCGGATAAGATGCTCGATAAGATCACGAGCAGTATGCGGAACATTTTGATATTGACACCCATATTTTTTGCGTAAGTCTCTCCTAACTGGTACGCTTCCATCGGTTTTGACAAAAAGAATGTCAAAATGCCGGTAACGGCTACAACAAACACGATTGTTTTCACATTCTCCCATGTGATACCGGAAAAACTTCCCATCGACCAGTTATGAAGATTCACAATGTCGGAATCCTCTGCAAACGTCACAAGAAAATCTGTGACTGCGGAACAGATATAGCCGATCATCACTCCGATCAGCACTAAAAATGACATATTCTGAACTCTCGGTGACATCAGAAGCACACAAAACATTGACAGCATAGATCCTGCGAACGCCGCCACGATCAGATCCACAGAAGATAATGTTCTGGAATATCTTAAGAACACGATCATCACGACCGCCACAAATAATTTTGCCCCGGAAGAAATACCAAGAACAAACGGTCCTGCGATCGGATTATGAAAAAAAGTCTGCAGCAGATACCCGGACAATGCCAATGCACCGCCGAGCAGGATTGCAGCAAATGTTCTCGGAATGCGGATCTGGAACAGAATAGTTGCATAAAGTTCATCCTGCTCCCCCCGGAACTGTCTCAAGATGTCCGAGATTGAAATCTGCACACTTCCGGCACATACACTGACGATAAAAAAGAGTACTGATAATGTGATCAGAATGACAAAACAGACCGTATATCTTATTTTTCTATTTGAGCTTATACATGTAGGTAAGTTCATCCGTATCCTCCGAGGTCAGCATCTCATGAAAATCATGGATAATGCTTCCGGTATCCATTGTATCCTGATAAAGGTTTTTCCCGATACACCATACGTTTCCGTCTTTGACTGCCTTAAAATCTGCAAAAAGACTGTTTTTTGCCAGTAAATCATCAACCGTTGTCAGATTGCCGTCAATCGTGCTGTTATAGACGAGATAATCTGCGTCTTTCGCCTGCGCATAGAATTCTTCCATCTGCATATTGACACTGGAAGCTGCGTTATCCTCGCCCTTTAAATTCTGGAACACATACTCCCCACCGGCAATGTCGATCATTTTCGGAACATAGTCATTGCTCTTCCGCACACTGACCGTTCCCGCTGTTGTAACATAGAAAAATGCAACCGTCTTTCCGGTAGCTTTCACATCAGAAAGCTCTTTCACATACTGTTTCTGTTCCTCAAATGCCTTCACAGCCGCATCTTCTTTCCCGGTCAGCACTCCATAAAGCTTTACCCACTCGGTCCTGCCGAGCGGATTGGATTCATAACTGGAATGGTCGACTAAAACCGGAATGCCAAACGATTCCAGATTCTCCTTTACCTCCGGTGAATGTCCGATCATCGTTGACTCAATGGCAAGCCTGCACTCTTTCGAACAGATCAGTTCATAATCAGGTGCATTATACTTTCCGGCATATACGATCTGTCCGCTCTCCATTGCCGCCTTTGCCTCCGGGATCTCCCATTTTTCTTCAGGCAGTCCGGACAGGCAGATGTGATCCAGTGCACCGATACTGCAAAACATATCCATAGCCGCAGAGGCAACCAGATAAATATCGGACACCGGGTCATTTAAGACTGTGATCCCCTTCTCTAAATCCTCCGGTACCTGTTCCCCTTCGGTATTCAGCAAAAATCTGCTTCCATCCGATATGGAAATCAGTGTAAAACCGTTCTCATAATAATCCACTGCAAACTCTGTGGCATAATCTAAATCCATGCTCTTTTCATAATTCAGTTCACTGCTGATCTCATGATCCCCACTCTTCCAGGAGGTCTGGTCGTCTCCACAGCCCAATATCTGGATGCAGGCAAAAAGCAATATACACCACAGACCGATTTTTTTTATCTGCTTCATTCTTTTTTTCCTTTTCTCTTCCGATGTATCTGCCACGCTGTGATACTTACTGCGATCACGGCTGCAACGTAGACAACTGTGATCACTTCCATCGGTTTTTTCCCGGCGTTTGCAATGGAAGCACTGTCGAGCAGAATCGTATATTCAATCTCATGCGGCACGCTCATGGCTGTCGTATCTGCCGTTACCGGCACTTCTTTGTCAAACGCCGTCACAGGCAGTTCAAAAACCGAATTACCCTCTGTATTGACCGGAAGATAAGTCTCTCCGTCCAGCGTCATATAATCATAATTTGGACTGCTCCACTCAATCTCAATGACAGCTTTCTCATCCTGCACCTGCAAAATTGCCGGTGATGTGACAGACGCCCTGCCGCTTCCCCCTGTCAGCTGCACTTCAATCTCATATTCCCCATCCGGGAGATCAACCTGTATTCCTTTTTCCCATACTTCGGTTCCGTTTCCGTTGCTTTGCATTCTGTTTTTCTCTCTTTCCTGTTCGGCGGTCTGTTCCAGATGATGTTCTATGGAGTCCTTCTGCCTGAATATGAAAAAAGCGTCTCTTTTTCACAAAAGAAACGCTGCACTCAAATCACAATATAAAATTTTTCCTGTCCTATCTTACAAAAATGATCTAAAAACAGGTCAAATTTTCTCATCCGTACAGCCAGTTACTCGTGGCGTGGAAACATTTTTGTTTCCCGTACAACAATCAGGCAGGTCTCCTGACTTAAAGATCATCATGCATTGCCCTCTTCCCGGCTGCCCAGTGAGTTTTTGGCATGCACTCCCTAAATACAGTGACGAGTTCGCACAGGATTCGCACCTGTTTCCCTTTTCACCAGATCCGGCAGAGTGAGGTCACCCTGCCTATCTGACACCTGTTTGTTTCATTATCAAGTTCGTTTGAACTATAACATATGCTTTTAAAAATATCAATCGTTTTCCAAAAACCTATTCAACACTGGCAAAACTATTCGCAGCAATCATCTTTTTCAATTGTGTGGCAGCCTCCTTAAATGGGTGCCTGCTGTCATAGATCAGACAGATATTCCGGGACGGTATCTTCTCACACAGGGGTATCTCTGACACCTCTCCCCTGTCAATCGCATCCTTTGCCATCGGTTTTGGTATAAAAGCCAGCCCCAGTCCGCTTCTTACCAGTGGAAGGATCTGATCCGCCGTTGCAGTCTCTGTATCCGGCTCAAAGTCCAGACCATAAGAAGCAAATAACTGCCTGTAAAACTGAAAGGTCACCGTCTCCTTTCCAAGACAGATGAGCGGATATTGCATAATCTCCTCAAATGTTGTTTGCTTTCCTGCCAGATGCCCGAACTCTGTTCCACCGATCAGTATTTCCTGATATGGATGAAGCATTGTCATGTGGAGCGGTGCATCCGCTTTTACAGGTGTGGAAACGACTGCAAAATCAACCGTTCCCCTTCTCACTGCTTCCACCGCCTGCGGTGTGGAATGATTGTAGATCTTCAGCCGGATTCCCGGGTATGTATTGTGAAACTCTTTTAACTTATCCAGAAGAAACAAATTTAACGCGGTCTCACTGGCTCCGATTGCAATACTCCCATGGGACAGTCCCACACATTCTGCCAGTTCCTCCTCTGCCGTAAAAAGCTGTTCCATGGCCGCTGCTACATGTGCATACAGCTTTTCCCCTTCCGTAGTCAGAAAAACTCCACGGTTCGTCCGCACCAGAAGCGTACAATGAAGCTGCTGTTCCAGACAGTTCATTGCCCTTGTCACATTCGGCTGGCTGTTTCCCAACACCCTTGCAGCCCTCGTAAAATTATTGTATTTCGCAACGTAATAAAAAATTTTATAATACTCAAAATTCACATCCATAGCTCGCCCTCAATCATATCAAATTATTATTTCTGCTATATCAATTATAGCTTTCACATATTTCTATTTCAATAGTATAATTTTAGCGAAAAAAGAAAAGGAAGCGATTCATTTATGGCAGAAAAAACAATTTTTCCACGCGAAGAAAAAGCAGATGTTTTATTCAACAAAATATTAAATGATCCATGGGCATGTGAAAAACTCCAGGGGACTTTCTGCAATTCCCTGTTTTGCAATGAGGATAACAATTTTCCATTATCTCCCGCTGAATTTTCCCAGGCACTTTTTAATGCTTATCACAACAGAGATCTGTCAGCTTTTCTTATGGCAATCTGTCAAAATACATTATTCGATCTGCTCCGGAATTCATTTCTGATTCCGTACCGTTTTAACGCAGACGGCAGAACGAATCCGATTATCATGACTGACGAATCGGGCAATTTACTGCCCGGATATAAAACAACCGTACATGAAAAAAATTACCAGCATTTTTATGATGTCTACTGTGATCTTGACAATAAGAAAAATATTTATTTTGCACAGGCCTACCGTTACCGCCATGCCTATGCTTCTGAAAAAATGGATATGGAACAGCAGATTCTGGAAAAAAATACCGGTGTACTGATCATCCGCGAGCTGCCCGACACTGTCAAGCTGAAAGAGACAGAGGCAGAAGCTTATTCTGCTGTCTGGGATCTTATGATCAAACTGGAGAAAAGTCTTCCTATGGCGTATATTTTCTATGGGCAGGATTCTCTGGTAGAGGAAAACACCCGCTATGATGAGATTGGTATTTTTCTACCGGATTCGCTGTTTTTGAAGAATCTGGAACGACATGTAAAAAAAGCAGAGGCGATCATTTATGCAGAAGAATAATTATATGGATATCATGGAAAAAAATCATATGGAAATCCCCTGGCACGATTACACGGAAAACGACAGCAATGTTCTGATCAATAAAGCAGGGCTGATCGAGAAGGCTTCTGTTATCGGAAGAGTCGGATTGATCATGCTCTCCTGTGGAACCGGAGCATGGCGTGTCCGCACTTCCATGAACCGTCTTGCAAAGGAATTGGGTGTCACCTGCACCGTGGATGTCGGACTTATGTCCATCGAATTTAACTGTTTTGACGGAAAAGAATGTGTCTCACAATCCTTAAGCATTGCCAATACAGGTGTCAATACCTCAAAGCTTTACCGTATGGAACAGTTTGTTGACAATTTTCCAAAACAGGAAGCCCATCTGACAGGTGAAGAGATTCACAGACGTCTGGATGAAATCGAGTCTATTCACACACTCTACTCCCCTGCCAAACTTGGTCTCGCCGCTGCACTCGCATGTTGTGCTTTCACGTTCCTGCTGGGTGGTGGTCCGATTGAAATGGTTCTCGCCTTTATCGCAGCCGGTATTGGAAATGTGATCCGCACCAAACTGATCAAACACCATTATACGTTATTTTTAAATATTGCAGTATCAATCTCTGCCGCCTGTCTGACTTATACCGTATGTCTGCATCTGGCAGAAATGTTATTCCATATTCCGTCCTTCCACGAGGCAGGATATATCTGTTCCATGCTGTTTATCATACCAGGATTTCCATTCATCACAAGTGGAATCGACCTTGCCAAGCTTGATTTGAGATCCGGACTGGAACGCCTCACTTATTCCGTGATCATCGTGCTGGTCGCTACCATGTTTGCATGGATCATGGCATTGCTCTTAAAATTGCAGCCACAGGATTTTTCCTCATTATCCATCGATCCTGTCCTTCATCTGTTACTGCGGTTGATCACAAGTTTTTGCGGTGTATTCGGATTCTCTATTATGTTCAACAGTTCGATCCCGATGGCAGCCACGGCTGCCTTTATCGGTGCCATCGCAAATACATTGCGTCTGGAACTGGTCAACTTTACGGCTGCACCTGCCGCTGTCGCCGCTTTTATAGGCGCATTAACCGCCGGACTTCTGGCTTCCATCATAAAAAAATGGAACGGTTATCCACGTATTTCACTAACCGTTCCATCCATTGTTATTATGGTTCCAGGACTTTACCTTTATCGTGCAATTTATAATTTCGGGATCATGTCACTGACAGAAGCTGTCTCCTGGTTTGCTGCTGCGATCATGATCATCATTGCGCTTCCGCTTGGTCTGATTTTTGCAAGAATCCTGACAGACCGCACGTTCCGCTATTGCACCTGATGCAAATTTTTTCTTTCCATTAACAAACTTTTTCTAAGATTTCATTTAAGGCATTGCCACTGCTGGAATGACTTCTTACCACTTCGGCTTTGCTGCGCTCCGCCTCCGCTACCGCACATTTTACCATCTTGTGGGAAACTGTATTGGTAAACAGGATAATCAGATCCGGTGACCCAATCTGGCTGCTTAACTTTGCCGGCATCTGGGTAAATACTTTTGCCTTACATTTATGCTCCTTACAAATCTTTTTATACTGACACACCATACGGTCATGTCCTCCAATAATGACTACGCTCATAAATTATCCTTTCGTTATAATGCTTACCTTATTATAATGCTGCGAGCTGTTTTCCAAGGTCTTTACATGCATCTAAGGCAGCATCGTCCGGTGCTTCCTGACAGATCACGCCCTCTCCGTTCACAACGGTTGCTCCGGCTGCTGTCATACGGTCTACCCAGTCACGCATCCACTGTCCATCGCCCCATCCATAAGAGCCAAACAAAGCGATTGTCTTACCTGCTGCAAATCCTTCCACATCGCATACAAATGGTTCCATCTCGCCTTCTTCGAGCACTTCTGCTCCCATTGCAGGACAGCCCATTGCGAAACCTTTTGCAGCTTTTAAATCATCTAAGGATGCACTTGCAACATCAACAACCACTGCTTCTTTTCCTGCTGCCGTTACACCCTCTGCAACTGCGTTTGCCATACTCTCTGTGTTTCCTGACTGTGACCAGAATACGATTGTTACTTTATCCATGATTCTTTCCTCCATACTATCTGCAGTTTTATGATTTTTTATTTTTCCACATTCCTGCATTTTCTATTCTTTATCAGTTTATGTAGTTAGTATACGCTAACCTATAAATAAAAATTAAGCATAACAGGCAGCCATCTCGCTCACACTGCGTCCACTTGCAAGCAGCTGTATCAAAACTTTTCTTGCCTCTTCATATCTGTTAAATAAAGCCTTCTTCTCCTCTACATGTCCGTACACTTTCCAGTAGCCGGCATACAGATAATTGTGACCTTTGTTCTCAATGAATCCCTCCACATCTTCCACAGGATAACCGAGCAATAATCCCATCTCATGTGGAAATTCTGCAATCTGCTCCATACAGTCTGCATAGCGTTTCTGAAAACAGCTTAAAACATCGCTTAAATCCAGGCTTTCGTATCCAAAACTCTTCATCGACTGACAGACTCTATCCTGCATCAGGTACGCTTTCAACCCATCCTCGCGGTACACTAAAAAGGTTGCTTTATCTTCGCTTTCCAACAGCAGATAATGGGAAATACCGGAACGTTCCAACACCTGTTTCATCTGTGGTGCAAGTTTTTTCTCCACATTCAGTAAATTAGAAACCTTCATGCCGGAGATCATCGGTGCACACTGTACGACCAGATGTGTCTCAATTCTTTCTCTGTCTAATCTTGTGATCATCTCGTATACTTCCTGACTCACTTTGCTCTCCTTTGCTTTTCAGTTAGTTATATCTAACTCATAGGTATATATTACACAAAAAAAGAAAACGTGTCAACACTGTTATTGAAACGTTTTCTCGTTAAGCTTCTATCTCAATTCCTTCCTGCACAAAAATGCGCAGATCAAAACAAAAATACAGCAGACCACCCATGTGACCGGTTCGCAAAGGCACACTGCAAAATACCCATATGCCGGCACGACCCGGATAGCAAAAATCACCTTTCCTATCAATTCCAGACTGCTGCACACAAGCGGCATCATCAAATGATTCATTCCCTGCAGCATATTTCTCAAAATAATAATCACTGCCATCGTAGGAATCAATGGGAAACTGATCCTGAGATATAATGCAGTATTATAAATAACATCCGCATTACTGCTTCCTGTTACCAGTCTGACGGCATCTTCCACGAAGAAAGTCACAAAAACCATGGAAAAAATCCACCAGACCGCAAAAAGAAAGAATGCTGACCATACTCCTTTTTTGATTCTGTTTCGATTTCCGCCACCCATGTTCTGGCTTGTATAAGTTGCAACACTCGTTCCAAGCGCAAGTCCCGGCGTATGGAAAAGTTCCGCCAGCCTTCTTGCGCCTACCTGCGCCGTAATATACAGGTTTCCGAGTGCGTTAATACTACCCTGTAAAATAACACTTCCAATATTATAAATTGCACTCATCAAAGCCATGCTAAACCCTGCGACAACCATTTCAAGCACAAATTTTTTCTCCACCTGATAATCTTTTCCTTTAAAATGAAGCAGTGGATAATTGCGCCAGATAAGTATGAATGCAAGAAATGCACTTACCCCCTGTGATAAAACCGTTGCAAACGCTGCACCTCCGATTCCCATCGCCAGTGGTGCCATAAACGCATAATCCAATGAAATATTCAAAACGCTGCTGAACAGCAAAAACAAAAGGGGTGTCATACTGTTTCCAACCGCCTGAAGCATAGCTGCTTCCATATTATACGCCATCGTAAATGGTATTCCGATCAGTATGATCGTAAGATATTCCATCGCACCTGCCATCGTCTCTTCCGGAACCTGCAAAAGGATCAGCAGCGGTTCTTTACACAACAGAAAAATGGACATTAATACAATGGATACCGACATGGAAATTGTTACCATCCAGCAGGAGACATGCTTCATTTTTTGCTCATCCCCTGCTCCAAAGCTGCGGCTTAAAGACAACGCCAGTCCATTGTTCATTCCAAATGCAAAATTCGTGATAAGTCCATATAGCGCCGAAACTGCTCCAATCTGTGCGAGTGCGTGATCTCCCAGAACATGTCCGGCAATTGCAGTATCCGCCAGATTATAAAACTGCTGTAGCAGATTTCCAAAAAACAGTGGCAGCGCAAATTTTAATACAAGCCGGAACGGATTTCCCCTTGTCATATCCAGCACACGGCTTTTTTCATTTGTTTCCATCGTAATCCCTGCTCCTTTAATCTTTACTCAGAAACCGATCCCACTCTTCGACATCTGCGCTTCCGCTTACTTTAATCATGAAAGTATGGTCTTCCGTATCAATGGATACCGTATAGACACCTTTCTCCTGCTCAATGGAATAGATTTCACATCCTTCCAGTTCCTTTAATTTTGCTGCCTGATCTTCTGCCGCGATCAGTATATCCTCTTTCTTTTCTTTCAGATTACCGTCTGCGTCATAAACTTTATAGCCTTCCTCGACAAATGCCGTAATCTCCGGCTCACGGATTTTCAGTTTCAGTTCATTTGCACGCATTTCGCGGATATCACGATTGCACGAATTTTGTGGTAAAATCGTCACATTGTCCAATATCATTTCAAAGATCCCATTTACTGCGCAGGTTTCTGCAATGTATGCGCCCTCAAATCTGAAGTTTTGTAATTCGTTGTCAGTATGGTATTTCATTTGTTTTCTCCTGTCATTGATATCATATTTGTAAATTCATTCATCTGCTTTACTTTTTCTGACCGTCTACTCCTGCAGCTTTTTCACTTCATCTAACGAAAGTCCTGAAATAGCTGCAATCTTTTCAGGTGTGAATTCCTTTAAAGCAAGCATACGCTTTGCTGTTTCAAAAGCTGCCTGATTTTTGCCTTCTGCCAGTCCAACTTCATGTCCAATCTCACGACCAGCCTCAAACTCTGCCTTTCTCAACTTCTTCTCTTCCAATTCTTTATCATACTCAAAAATGCTCATATTAATAACCTCACTCCGGTTTCGGATAAGGAATTCTGTCAGGATTCCTTCCCGGATACATTCGTTTACAGCACGTTCCACTGCCTGGTTCAATTGCATGTATGCCGCATAGTGACGTACTTTGGCAACATACTGTGCATATTCTTTTAACATACTGCAATGCTGCATCAACTCTGC
>ERZ773157.2364-NODE-2364-length-14974-cov-2.864267_pt1 | contig 14974 bp, 14 predicted proteins | sample MGYA00511480_ERZ773157 | MGnify/ENA primary metagenome ERZ773157 (study PRJEB29015, sample SAMEA2737863) | human gut metagenome | biome: human gut; feature: human-associated habitat; material: faeces | place: China | collected 2012 ... | reverse complement strand
ATGATTTACAAATAAAAATAGTAATTACATATCATATTGAGGCTGAGAGAAATTATATCTTCTTTTTTTGCTTCATTTATCCAATTCTTTTCATATAAATTTAACCATTGTTTTGTAGTACAAACGACAAATACTTCACAAGCATATTGGTTTACTATACATCCATTTATCTTTTCATTATACATAAATCTTTTATATGGAATTTTAATTTGTGTTTTATAGTTCTTTTTAAAGTAATTCCATTTTTTATCAAATTCCTCCTTGTTCATTGGTACATAAGCATTTATAAAGTCTGGTAAAACTGGCAATGATACTTGGTATGCAATAATTTTGCATTCATATTGCAACATTTTTATCACGTTATATAAAATATTAATTGTTTCAATATGTTCTGGATGCCAATCTATAAAGAATGGAACAAAAATAAATTTAGGTTGTTCCTCTTTAATGATTTTTTTTAAATTATCCATTTTATTACTTGTGATTGTATATAGGATTGCATTATATTTATTTACTGTGTTTTCCAACTCTTTATATCTAATTTCATGTAGATCTTTTGAATCTCCTCCCTGCATATCCATATTGCAAAAAATTATTCTTTCGCCTTTTACTCTGTTAATTATTCCACTACATCCAATCCATTCATCATCCGAATGAGGAATTAATATCATTTTTTTTCCATTTAGTGATAACTCACTAAGATTCCTATTTTTTTGTATATTTTTTATTATTTTTTTTGACTCACTATACCATATATATTCATCTTTCAAGTCTACATATATTTTATATATTTTTTTTAGTATCTTTTTCACCTAATATCTCCTTATAACACTTAATATGTTTATTAATTATCCTACTCCACTCAAAGTTTTCATTTACATTTTGCATATTTATATTATTATTTTCACTAAAAAAAGCTTTTATTGTTTTCTTCTTTATATCATTTACATTCCTTGGATTAAATGTATTCTCCTCACTGATAATATTATATTCTAATATTGGTAATGTTTCAGACACTACTATTTTTTTTCCTGCTGCAATTGCTTCAAGAATGACCATTCCAAATGTTTCAAAAAACGATGGCACTATTACTAATTCGGCATTTTTATATGCAGATTTAATAATTTTAGAATTCTTATCAATCCATCCCAAAAAATGAAAATTTTTTTTGTTTTTTGCTTCTTCTTGACATTTTTTATAATATTTATCATTTTTACTTTGCGGTCCACCAATAAATACTACTTCAATATTCTCGTTTTTCAATGCTTTAATAGTATTTAATTGATTTTTGTTTTTATCAAATCTGCCAACCTGAAGAATATATTTTTTTTCGCCTCCTATATAATTGTATATATCTCTTGTAGCAACTTCATCTTTTTCTATACCGTTAGGAATAATATATATTTTATTCTTGTCTATATTATAATGTTTAATCAAAAATTTTTTTTCAGCTGGAGTTTCAACAATTAGTAAATCAGCCAATTGTAATGACTGAAGTAATATTTTATATGTAGTTGGTATTGGCAACTTTACTAATTTCCTATATATGTCTATTTTATAGCCATTAATCAACGGAACGATAGTTGATATAACTACTTTTAATCCATTTTTTTTTGCATATTTTATCAATTCATAATTTTCAATATTTAACATAAATATATGTAAAATGTCATAATCAATAACTTTAGTATTAAATTTATCAAAAAAATCAACCGTAATGTTTTTTTTTCTTAATAATTCAACTATTTTTTTTATTCTTACTTGAACTCCACCAGATTCATTCTGAGTACAAGTACTATAACTTTCTATTAATATCTTCATTTCTTCTTTCATTTTCTAAAACTTCCTCTTTCTTTGAACAAAATATAATAGCCAAATATATCCAAAAAGGCATAACAGTCCAATATGTTAAGCTGAACATCATAGGTATAAATGCAATAACAAACATAATCATTAAAAAGAATTTTTTATAAATATTATGTATTTTAATCATTCTTTTTATACTTATAACTAAAATAAACATTATTATTATTATTCCAATTAATCCTGACGAAACTGCAATATCTAAAAAGAAATTATGTGTATATCCATTAAAATTCGCCTCGAAGTATCCTATTCCATTACCTATTATTGTTTTCTGATTAAATAGTTGAATTGCACTTTTCCAAATATCTGTTCTCACATGATATACTTTATCACCATTGTTTTGAAGCATATTTAAAAAAGTAATTAACGAATATGTTTCTATATTCAAACTTTTTATTGTTTCAATTAACCATTCACAAACTCCATCAGTATTAAAAATAACTATGCATAATAATATTATTATAATAAATGCCCTTCTTAATACAATTTTTTTATTATCATTAAAAAATATATATGAAATTGCCATTAAACACACAGCACATATTGTAGCGCCCTTGTTAGCATATAAAAACATCTGTATAAAAAAGACTATAGCAAATATTACACCATATTTTTTCTTAAAAATAAACAGAAAAATTATTCCGCCTGTAAAAGCAGGTAACATCTGACTAAAACCAAAATTCATATAATCTCCTGAAATTTCATATGAATTTATAGGGTCAAAAAAATAAATTAATCCATTAATAATTGAAAAAATTGCATATAACCATAGTAATTTTTTATAATCATTTATCTTTGAACATATTAATATCGGTATTGCTCCATATATAGAAAATTTATATATTATTTCTCCAATTGCACTATTATTTCTGAACAACATTTCACATAATAACCATAAATAAACAATAATTATAAAAAACATATATTTAATACAAACATTAATTTTCTTTGTATATATCCATTCCAACACTAATTCTAATCCTATTATTCCACCAGTTACAATTGCTAAAATCAACGTAGAACTCTCTGGCATATTAATTAATATAGGTTTTATCAATGAAAAAATAGTCATATATAAAGCCAATAATATTTCATTTCTTTCTTTTAAAACTTTCTTCATCCAATAAATTGCTCCCACTAAAATCTTAAACTACGATATTTTATAATAATCTTGCTTTTTTCTCTTCATTTTATTAATTACATATATAAAGATATCTATATTGTATATTATAAAAGAAATCTTGCATCCTCTTATATATGCTTTTATAGCCATATGAATATTTTTTTCTTTCAGATAACTCATTAAAATACCCATATATCTAAAAGCATATATTTTCTTTTTTGCATTTTTTATCTTCAAATTGTTTATTATATATTCATATTCTTTAAGAAATAAATTAAGCTCTTTCTCATTTTTCTCAGGATTAAGTTCATTACTTCTATCATCCAAAACAGACTCACATAAAACTTCATCCATATACCCCATTTGATTTCCTTTATTATAATATTCGAGTAAAAATCCAGCCTCTTGATTTCTATGCAACTTTACATTCCATTTAATATCCCTAATAGCATTTTTCTTAAACATCAACATTATTGTAACAGTTATAGATTTTCCACTTAATATATAAAAAGACAAATCTCCTTCTAACTTTGGTTGATGGATATACTCTCCAACTTTTCTTCCGCAATACACAGCATTGTATTTTTTATTGTTTTCTAAAAATTTAACTTGTTTCTCTATTTTTTCTCTATATAAAATATCATCATCATCTAAAAAGCAAACATATTCACCATTGCAATTCTCTAATCCCGTATTTCTTGCAACACAACCATTCATATTTTTTGAGTGCTTTATATATTTTACATTACTGGCATTTATATACTCACTCATAATTAACTCAGTTTTCTTTCTATATTCAGAAATACTATCGTTATCATCAACCACTATTATCTCTATATTTGGATAGCTCTGATCTAAAACCGATTCAATTGTTTTTTTCAGTCTATCAGCACGCTTATATGTTGGTATAATAACACTAACCAATCCTAACTTCATACTTATCCCTCACCTTCTTATATAATTTTTAATTCTTTCGCACCTTTTTCCATCAAATGTAACGCTTTCCAAAACCCAACTTTCTTAAAAACATAAGAGTGCCTAATTAAAAACTGCAGGCATAAAAATTTATAGCTATTTTTTGATATAGCATAAAATAAAGCACCTTTACTAATAAAATATTTTTCATTAAATCCTTCAAACCATGTAGAATCATTTTGCTCAACGTTTGCTATAACTTCTTTTGATGCGAAAACCTTTCCTTTATTATTTAATACATCTATAATAAATAAACTGTCTTCACCAGATATATATTTTGCTCCTCCACCAAACAACAAGGAAAAATTAATATTATTTTTTCTAAGAAAATCTAACTTAACAGCAAAATTAACTGCTCCAAATTTCATACAATTATATTTATGTATCCTTTTTTCTTTTTTTATATTGGCCGTTTTTCTTTTTGGATTCAAACTTGGAACATTAAATATAATCATATCTGCCTTTGGATGCTTTAAAAATTCTTTATTGATAACTTTGGCATATCCATTTATAAAAATTTCGTCTTCATCTGCAAATACAACCACTTTCCCTGATGCTCTCATTAATGCAGTATTTCTACTTAACCCAACCCCCCTTTCATTTAAAGACATGAATTTAATATTATTATTGTTATATCCAATATTGCTTATCTTATTTATATTGCATTGATTTACTATTATAGCTCCTGTTTGTATATTCATTTTTTCAATAATAGAGTAGTCTTCTTGGTTCATTGTAGACGCTAATACCTCTATTTCCATATTAAATTTCATTCCTTCCCTGTTTAAAACTCATGTATCTCATAAAAACTTTTCTTACCTTAAATCAAATCTATTATCTCTTTATATGTTAATTTTCTATTAAATTTTTTTTCAGCTAAGATTCTGTTATTTTCTCCATATTTTATTCTTATTCTTTTATCATTGTACAATGTTTCTATAGCATTGGCAGTATCTATAAAACTCTCGTTTTTTACATTTATTCCTGCATTATACTCTTCTAGAATATTTTTATACTCCAGATTTTCTTGAGTATTAACTACAGGAATTCCAGCAGCAGCATAATCTCCAACTTTATTTACAATGCTTTGTGCAGCTCCTTTTTTTATAGGATTTATAGCTATATCACAACTGCACAATACACTTACCATTTTTTCATATTTTAATATTCCTGTAAATTCGCAATCAACTTTTCTAATCTTGGCATAGTTCTCAAATTTTTGTTTTAATGGTCCATCTCCCATAACAATAAATTTTAAATTGTTAATTCCTTTTTCATTAAGATATTTTATAGAGTCAATTACTAATGGAATATCATAACTATGTCCTAATGTTCCTATATAAGCTATTCTTACCATGTTATCATTAAATTCAACTTTATTTTTCTCTGCACATTTATCAAAATAATTTAAGTCTGTACCTAAAAAAACGCTTAAGCCTTGTCTTACCTTTTTATTAACCATTAATGCTCTATTACAATATGTTTCAGATACAGCCACAATATCATCCGCTCTTGCGTAAATATAATCTGCTTCTCTTTTCATTGGATAAAATAATATACTACTTATAACAGGTATATTAAACACCATTTTAAATGCTTCTGGCCATAAATCTTGAACATCTATTATAAATCTAACATTATTCCTTTCAGCATATTGAGCAACTACCTTTCCGACTGCCAATGATGGAATAGCGCAATATATGACATCTGGTCGTTTCCTTTTTTCTAAATACGCTTTTATATTTTTCGATAACTTTCTATGACTATTGAATCTTTTTAAACATACATTTTTAGGATACCCTATTTCATGGCATGCAGTTATTTTTACTCCATCCAATTTTCCTATCTTATTAAATTTTTCTTTTTTTGTATGATTAAAATCAGATGTAATAATTTCAACATTGTTGTTTTTTGACATTGCCAATAATTTTGCAATATAAATAAACCTGCTATTATTACTTTCAAAGCATTCAATATCTCTTAAGTATTGTGACACTATAACAATATCCATCTATTTTCACCTTTTTAAATTTTTTAATTATCAAAAATCTCTTCTGATTCTAATAATAGTGGTTCTACATCTACATCTCTTAAAAACACATATGGCTTCTCATAATGATAAAATTGATTTCTTACAACATTATCACAATTCCCTTCCTCAATTATTTTTATTGTATCTTCAATTAAATCAAAACCTGCTTCAGCCATTACGCCTGTATATGCCATATGCCTAATATTAACTTCTGTAACTTTCATTTTGCCATCTTTATCTTCTTTCAAATCAAAAGATAAAATTCCATGTGCTTTTACATTCAACTTTTTTTCTAAATATTTAATACACCTATCGCAGAATTCATTTATTTTGTCTTCATTTAGAAATCTTCCAAAGTGTGTATTTCCAGTAACATGTGATGGTGCAGTACTAGCCATAACATATTCTACACATTCTAATGCAGCACCTTTTACATATTCTCCATTATAATATAACATTTGGTTTGCAAGATGTCTTCCTGTAAGATATTCACTTACTGTAAACTCTGGAATTGTCGAATTTATAAATAGCCAACTTTTATAACTTGATATATCATCTAACTTCAAAGACCCTAAGCCCCCAGTACCCTCTGTCGCTCTTATCCAACATGGAAATCCTATCTCATTTTCTACGTCTTCATAACGTGGATTTTCCTGTGTAACCTTTATTGTTTTAGGAATAAATTCTGTTCCTTTAAGTAAATCAGCCATTATTGATTTGTCCCTTAATGACATTGATAACAATTTACTGCCCATAAAAACTTTGCATGGATATTTACCATTTTTCTCATAGTAATCTCCCCATTCTACGATTTCACTTTCAGGCTGAACAAAAGCATAATCTATATTTTTTTCGTTAACTATTTTTTCAATCCAAGGAAAATATTTATTTGATGTACATCTTGGACACACAAAATATTCATCAAGTAATCCTTTCATAAAAAATCCTATTGCCTTTTTATCTATATCACATCCAATTAATTTATAATCTGGATGATTTTTTCTTATAATCTTTGCAATTGATCTTGGTGTTAAACCACCTATTCCCGTTATTAATATTGTTTTCATAATTTTTCTCTTTTCTTTATATATTTTCTAGTATTATTTTGACTTCTCTCTTCATATCTTTTTCGTCATATCTTTGATCACAAATTAATGATAGTTCATTTGCATACATCTTGTTTTTAAAATTATTAAAATTTGGCCAATGAATAGGGCAATATACATTATTATCAATTAATTTTTTCCTTATATAGTCTCTGTTTTTTAAAATTATTGGAACAAATATTGGACAATCTCCATTTTTATAATTATATAATAATTTTGCATCATCACAATTTACAAAATTTTCTTCAATTATTTTTGAGTTAAATATTCTTTTTTCTATTATTTCTTCTATGTTAATAGTTTGCAGTATTTTCAATGATTCCTCATCCATCTTTTTGTTTTTATAATCAGTTATAAGCTGATTACTTCTATTAAATAAATTTAAAAATATCTCTTTACAATTACTGTTTATGTCATTTATATACTCTTGTTTTAACTGCATTGCCTGTTTTTTATATTTTACTAATTCTTCATTTATTGTATAGTTATCAATACTTTCTCTAAAATCACATTTTTTATTAACTGCAATTGCCCCTGTATAAATAGGAAACCATTTTCTTAAACTTGCAATTAAATAATCAGATTCTTCACAGTGATTCTTTTTACAAAAAATTCTATGTGTTATATCTTCTATCACTATAACTTTTCTTTCTTTAAACTTTTTTATATAACCGTCCATATTAGAATTATCATATCCGAAATATGACATTCCAAAAAATAATGAACAATTAAAATTCTCATCTATATAATATTTATTATTTATCAAATCAACTGGATAATATTTAATGCTATACCCATTATCAAAAAATGGCTGCACCATAGAATTACAGCAATACTCTGGCATATAAACTATTTTTTTTGTATCTTCAATATTTTGTATGATATAGTCTATAGCAGTTCTACCAGACATTAAAAATTTCACATCTTTTCCTAAACTATAGAACAAATTCATATTGTCAGTTTTTGCTAATTGATAATTTACTTGCCAAAATTCACTACCTATTTCACGCATTAGCATAATCCTCTTTCAATAAAGAATACATAATCAAGTTATTATATTTTCCGTTTTTAAATACAGCTTCTCTTTGCACTCCCTCTTGTATAAATCCCATTTTTTCAAATAACTTTCTTGAAGATATATTCTCTTCTAATATGTTTAAATAAATCCTATTCATATTAAGTTCTTCAAAAATGTATTTTTTTAGTAATCTTATTGTTTCAGTTCCGTACCCGTCTTCTTTGAAATTCACCTAATAACTTAATTTCAATTGAACAGCTACGATTTTTCCAATCTATCTTACTGATTATAGCAGTTCCATATGATTTTTTTGATTCATCTTTATCCGATATCATGTATCTAAAATTATTATCACTTTTTAAATTATTAAACCATGCAACATGTTCTACTGATGATATTGGCTTACTCCACCCAACAACACTTTCGGATACATATTCATCATTTATTAAAGCTTTTAGTACATTTATATCTTCATCTTCTATATTTCGCAAATATATTTTATCTCCTACTAAGTTCATTTTGCTTCCTCCTATAAGTGTCAAAGTCTTCTGTTTTTCCTGTTCCTCTTACAACTATATTTTCTCTTTTAAAAACTTTTTTTATTGTCATACATATAATTTTAAGGTCCAATTTGAAAGAAACATTATTTACATACTTCAAATCATATTTAAATCTTTCTTCCCATTGTAGTGCATTTCTTCCGTTAACTTGTGCAAGTCCGGTAAGTCCAGGTTTTACATCATGTCTGTGACCTTCTTTTTCATTATAATATGGCAAGTATTGAACAGCCAATGGTCTCGGTCCTACTATGCTCATATCTCCTTTTAGTATGTTCACAAGTTCTGGTAATTCATCTAAACTTGTGCTTCTTAGCACTTTACCGAACTTTGTTAGTCTTTCTGAGTCTGGAAGTAAGTTTCCATTTTCGTCTTTTTTATCTGTCATTGTTCTAAATTTGTATAGTGTAAATATTTTTTCGTCTTTTCCGGGGCGTTGTTGTTTGAATATTATTGGGCTTCCTAGTTTTATTCTAACCAGTATTGCTACTACTAGCAACACTGGAGATAAAACTATTAGTGCTATTAAGCTTAATATAAAATCTAATATTCTTTTTATATATTTTGCGTACATAACATTTCCTTTTCTATTATTTCCATAAGTCTATTATGGTTTTGATAACTCTGTTTTGTTCTTCTTCTGTCATTTTTGTATCAGATGGTAAGCATACTCCTCTTGTAAATAAGTCTTCTGATACTGCTTTGTCTGCAACTTTTATGAAATCACATTTTGCAAATACTGGTTGCATGTGCATTGGTTTCCATACTGGTCTTGATTCTATGTTTTCTTTTTCTAATGCTTCCATTATGTCTAGTGGTTTTACTTTTGAATTTGCTTTTAATGTTATTACAGATAACCAGTGGTTTGGTACTGTGTCTACTGGTGTTGGTTGCATTTCTATATCTGGTATTTGTTTGAATGCTTCTTTGTATCTGTTGTATATGTCTGTTTTTTGTTTTATTCTTAAGTCTATAACTTTTAATTGACCTCTACCAATTCCGGCTACTATATTGCTCATTCTGTAGTTATATCCTATTTCTTTATGCTCGTAATGGCGTGCTTTTTCTCTTGCTTGTGTTGACCAAAATCTTACTTTTGCAATTTTTTCTCCGTCTTCTGAAACTAACATTCCGCCACCACTTGTGGTTATTATTTTATTTCCGTTGAATGAATAAATTCCGTATTTTCCAAATGTTCCTGTTTCTTTTCCTTTATATGTTGAGCCTAAGCTTTCTGCTGCATCTTCTACTAATGGTACTCCATGTTTATCGCAAATTGCTTTTATTTCTTCTATTTTTGCTGGTGTTCCATATAAATGAACTACTATTACAGCCTTTGGATGTGGATATTTTTCAAATGCTTTTTCTAATGCCTTAGGATCCATGTTCCATGTTTCTGGTTCACTGTCTATGAATACTGGTGTTGCATTTTGATATGTTATTGGGTTTGCTGTTGCAGAGAATGTTAAGCTTGAGCAAAATACTATGTCTCCTTCTTTTACGTCTAGTGCTTTAAAAGCCATATGTATTGCTGCAGTTCCTGCTGATAATGCAGCTGCATATTTTGTTCCAACATAACTTGCAAGTTCTTCTTCAAACTTGTTTACATTTTCTCCAAGTGGAGCAATCCAGTTTGTATCAAATGCCTCTTTTACGTATTCTTGTTCATATCCTTCATCAGACATATGTGGTGAAGCTAAATAAATTTTCTTATTCATAACAAATTCCTTCTTTCATCCATAATTCTAAGCTTCTTTTGGCATTAACTCATGTTCTTGCATTTGTCTTGCTTCTATTTTTTTAAGCTCTTGTTTGTAGTTTATTATCTTTTTATTTTTTTCTTCTGCCTCAACAAATGTTGGTACAGCCTTTTTTACTACCTTCTTAATTTCTTCCATTGTATGGTTTTCTGTTTGTACAAATTCTCTTAACATTTCAACTCTTTTATTTACTTCTTCTGCCGGAATATCAAGTGGCTCTGCAACAAAGATTTTGTTGTGTTTTGTGTGTTCCAAGCCTTCTTCGGACATCAGTAATTCTTCGTATAATTTTTCACCCGGACGCAGTCCTGTTATTTCTATTGGAATGTCTATGTCTGGTTGAAGTCCTGATAATTTTATTAAGCTTACTGCTAAGTCATATATTTTTACAGGCTCTCCCATATCTAGTACAAATATTTCTCCACCTTTTGCATAAGTCATGGCTTGTAATACAAGCCCAACCGCTTCTGGTATTGTCATAAAAAATCTTGTTATGTCTTTGTGTGTAACTGTAACTGGTCCGCCTTCTTTTATTTGTTTCTTAAATAATGGAACAACTGAACCATTGCTTCCTAAAACGTTTCCAAATCTAACTGCTGCATATTCTGTTTTGCTAGTTTTATTTTTTGCTTGAATTACCATTTCACACATTCTCTTACTTGCACCCATTATATTTGTAGGGTTTACGGCCTTATCTGTCGATATTAAAATAAATCTCTTTGTTCCAAATTTATCTGCACAATCTGCTACATTTTGTGTTCCTAAAACATTGTTTTTTATTGCTTCTAATGGGCTAACTTCCATTAATGGAACGTGTTTATGTGCTGCTGCATGGAATACTAAATATGGTCTGTATTTTGAGAAAACATCTTCTAATTTTTTCTTATCTCTTACACTTCCAATTATTCCTTTTATATTTAAGTTTGGATATTTTGCTCTTAATTCTAGTTCAATATTATACAAGTTATTTTCATAAATATCAAATATTATAAGCAATTCTGGATTAAAAGTTGCAATTTGTCTGCATAGCTCAGAACCAATTGAACCTCCTCCACCAGTTACTAGTATAGCATGTCCTTTTATTAGGCTTTCTATATTATTGTTGTCAAGCTTAATTGGATCTCTTCCTAGTAAATCTTCTATTTCAACTTCTTTTAAACTTTCTAATACATTTTTATTTTTAATAATATCTTCTGTAGATGGTAATATTCTAATTTTTGCGTTTGTCTCTTGGCAAATATGCAATAACTCTTTTTTATTCTCTGGTGAAATATTTGTAATTGAGAAAAATATTTCTTGAACATTATATTTTTTGCATACTTCTTGAATTTTATCCCTATTTCCTAAGATTTTAACACCAGAAATTGAGCAATTCCATTTTGCTGGATTATCATCAATTAAACCAACTATATAATATGTATTTTTTAAGCCTTCTCTAATAGCTTTAATAATATCTCTTGCAGATCTGCCAGCACCTATTATAAGTAATCTTTTTGCAATTACTGGTTCATCATTCTTTTTTTCTGCTGGCAAAGTTTCATTTAGCAACATTCTTATAACAACTCTACAAGAAACAGTTCCAACGGCTATTAGTACACACGACAAAATGCACTCTTTTGTTGTAAATGTATCTATTTTAAATATATTTTTTATTATGTAGGTGGTTATGCAAGAAATTGCACATACGAATATATAAATTAAATAATCTCTTCCATTTTCGTATCTTGTAATGCTTCTGTATAAATTAAATATTCTAAAAAAGATTTGGTATATTACAATAGATAAAGCAATAGTAATTCCAATTTGTTTCCATTCTTCTGCTTTAAAATAAAATGTGTTTGATAATAAAAATTTAGAGAATATACAAGCTAATGCAATTATTAAAATATCTATAATTGCTAGTATTATCTTGTTTCTCTCGAATCTAATTTTTTTCATGTTTTGAACATCCTTTCATTTTTTATTTTGCCATATGGCTTGTCTTTCCTTTATTTTTGTAATATTTTAAATTTATAATTAATTTTGAATGTTCTTTCATTTTTTGTTACTCATTTGTATGTTTCTTCTTTCTTTCGTCATTTTCTATGTATTTTATTCTTTTTTCGACTTACAAGTTTTATTATATATATAACAGTAATTTTTTTCAAGCCCTTTTTAGTATTTTACAAGATTTAACAAAAAGGCTCCATTTAATAAAAATTATTTCATGAAACATTGCTTAGTGAAAGGAGAAAACTTATATGTTAGTTTTCTCCTTTACTTCATCATTTCTCTATTTAATTAAAAAACATCCTTTTATTACTATCGATATTCCTTCTTTAGAATCGTAATTACCTTCTAAGTCTACCTCATAACTCAAGTTCACGTCTGTAATGTAGATATCTCTAGAATCATCCACCCTATGAACTCTATGGCTTACAATGTATTCTTTTGCACTTTCATCACCATTTTTATTGGCTTCTATCAATCCAAGCACATAATCCTTCAAATTTATGTTGAATGTGTCGTACAAGCTTACACTTTCCAAATTTTCCTCGTTTATATCATATTCATAGACTTGGAATTTCTTTATACAGTTGTATCCTTCTACAGTTATTACTCCATCGTCTGGATATTGATAATTTACTCTTTTATATGTTGTTCTTTTTTCATCATACGTTTCATCTTCGTCACCGTATGGACTATAATGTTCTATTAATTTTTCAGTAAGTTCTTCTTTATCCAAATACTTTGGTAAGTATTTTTCGGAATTTTCCTGTCTTAACAAATATCTATAAGCACTTGAGGCTGTCGCTTTTTCTTCACTTGAAAGACTTGTAAAGCTTTCTCCTTCTCTCCATGCATTTTTTAATCTTGATGCCTGATTGTAATTAGATATTTCTTCCATGTTTACTACTGGTAATATTGTTGAAATTGCCATCAGTCCCGCTGCAACTAGCACAGCATTGGTTAAATATTTTCTTTTATTTACTATAGATAGAACTATTGCTATGATTTCAAATATTATAAACATTACTCCCATGTATCTTACAGGTGTAATTCCATTCTCACCAATTCTTGCTCCAATCGAATATACCTGAAGTCCAATCAACGGAATGAATGCTATCGGCATTATTTTGGAAAATACTTCTACAAATTTATTTTTCTGTTTGTATTCGTAAGTCATTACCCATACCGGGAAAGCCACAACAAACAGGCCTGCTATAATTCTATAGATCGAATTTTGTGGAATTTGTCTTAATGCTAATATTTTCAGCATATATATGTAGATTATTATAGTTGCAAGAGCCGTTAATGGCAGTAACACAAATGAAATTACCGCTTCTATAAACTTAGAGCTTTCGCCTTCTGTGTTTGTTATTGATAACAAAGTTGCCGGAACTAAGAACAAGCCAAATATTGCAATTTGCGCCCTCATTACTGGTTCATAATCTTTGCCTGAAGTTAGCAAGCTGATTGCTATTGTCATTATTAAAATAAATCCTACAACTAAAATTCCATATATTACACCTGTTCCAAATAAATTTTTGAAAGATCTGGTACAATATTTTGATAATTCGAGCCCAGAATTTTTTATAACTTTAAATAGACCTATTAAAAAAGCTACTATGGAATATCCTATTAAAATTCTGTATATACTTGTTCCGAAAGCATTATAATGAACAAATCTTTCGAATATACCTGCAATTGCAAATCCTATAATGTACGAATAAATTCTTGCACTTTTCTTCTTAAAATATGACTCAGCCACAAAGAAATTAATGGCAGCAATTACAGCAATAATCGCAAACGAAGTTAAAAACTTGCTCCATGCATTAAAATTTGCAAATGTAAACACAAGTGTTGCAATAATTATTACTATATTTGTTGCCATGTACTGTTTTACGTACGTTTTGTAATTCGATGTAAGCCTGTTAAAAAAATCTTTTACCTTTTCCATAAAATTTCCCCTTTTTAATTTGTTTAAGGCATATTAGTTGTGAAATTATTCTAAACTAAAATCTCCCTTTATTTCAAAAAGCATTATATCATACTTTTCTAAATAATGGGAGATTTTTTGTTAATATTGTACTGTATTAGAATCTATAGTTTCTAATCTTTTCGGATAAGAGCATACCTCAATTTCCTTGTATATCTTTCCATCACCACTTACATAATCTATTTGAGCATACAATGCTAATACAATATGTATGTCATCATCTTTTTCTTCCTTGATTATCCCATAGAAAACTGCTGGTATATCATCATCAACTGCAATTTTTCTATCATTATCTGCCGAAAACTTATCTCTAGTATTATCCACAGTTAGAATATAACCCGTTTTATCCAACTTAAAGCAATCATCTAATCTTTCTTCTTTTTTGTATTCTAGATCCTTTATAATCAAATCGCCCTCAACAGTAAACTGTACAATTCTTATTTTATCCTCTTTTCTCTCTTGAGAATTTATTTTTGTGTTTTCAATAAATTTATCAAGTTTGTCTTTACCGTAAATTTTATTATATGTAATTACTACACAGCCGTCATCAATCGCCTG
>ERZ773157.2351-NODE-2351-length-15020-cov-3.752088_pt1 | contig 15020 bp, 16 predicted proteins | sample MGYA00511480_ERZ773157 | MGnify/ENA primary metagenome ERZ773157 (study PRJEB29015, sample SAMEA2737863) | human gut metagenome | biome: human gut; feature: human-associated habitat; material: faeces | place: China | collected 2012 ... | reverse complement strand
GTTCAGTACAACAGAATCAGCAAAATTATGGAATGTTAAGTGCTAATGAAACCACAAAGTTTACAGATATAATGGCAGCTACAATAACTAATTCTAATACTAATATTGAGTTAATGGGAGAAACTTTGAAATATGTAGGTCCTGTTGCTGGTACATTAGGAATAGGTATGGGAGATTTATCTGTAGCCATAGGACTTATGGGAAATGCAGGTATAAAGGGTAGTCAAGCTGGTACAGTATTAAGAGCAGGTTTAACTAATTTAGTAAAACCTACTAAAGAAATGAAAGTAGCTATGGAAAAGTACGGTATAGAACTTGTTAAAAATGCTGATGGTTCTATAAATATGATGGACACTATGGAAAATCTAAGAAGTACATTAGGAGGATTAGACCAGGCTACACAAGCTCAAGCTTTATCTACTATATTTGGTAAGGAAGCTATGAGCGGGTGGGCAGCAATAGTTAATGCTAGTGAAGGTGATTTTAATAAACTATCAGAAGCAATCGCTAATTCAGATGGGAAAGCTTCTGATATGGCTAAAACTATGCAAGATAACTTAAAAGGCTCTATAGATAATATGAAATCAGCTTTTGAAGGGCTTTTAATAACTATAGGTCAAAGACTTATACCCATATTTCAAAACTTAGTTGAGGGAATAACTAATGTATTTACGTGGTTTAATAATCTTAATCCAGCTATCCAAAATGTAATAATTGGGGTAGGTGGTTTTTTAGCTATATTAGGTCCATTATTATTGATAGTTGGAAATGTAATCATATTTATAGTTAAATTATCAACTTCCATAAGTGCTTTAGTAACTTTCTTTAGTGCAGGGGGAGCAGGAGCAGGTCTTTTAAGTGTTGCAATAGGTGCTTTAAGTGGTCCTATAGGTATAGCAATAGCTGCTATAACTGCATTAATAGCGGTAGGTGTACTATTATATAATAATTGGGACACTATAAAAGCTAAGTGTAGAGAAGTTTGGAACTCAATAAAAGAAACTGTTACTACAGTATGGAATAATATTAAAACTTCTACATTGGGAATATGGAATAATATAACGAGTACATTATCTAGTATATGGAACGCTATAAAAACTGTAGCAACTACAGTATGGAACGCTATAAAATCAGTCATACAGACTGTATGGAATACTATTAAATCAGTTGTAACTACTGGTGCAAATGCAGTTAAGTCTGTTGTTACTACATCATTTAATGCAGTTAAATCTGTTGTTACTACTATTTGGAATGGTATAAAAACAGTTATTCAGACTGCATGGAATGGCATTAAATCAGTTGTAAGTACTGGGGTAAATGCAGTTAAATCTGTAATAACTTCCGTATGGAGTGGACTTCAAGAAATACTTATTGCCCCATTTAGAGCAGCGCAAAGTGTTATTAGTGGAATTTTAAGTGGTATATCAAGCGCTATAAGTAAAGTTACAAGTGCTATAAGTTCTGTAAAAAATGCAGCTAGTAATGTAGTAGATAAAATAAATCCATTTAAGAAAAATATTGAAATATCTTATTCACAAGAAGATATTAATGCAAATGCTAGATTTAGAAGTGATGCTATAGATTTAGCTAAAAATTTAGTATATAGCGATAGAACTGCAAAAACATCTATTGCTGAGAGTATTTCTAGTGTTACTAAATCAGCTTCAAATATGATAAAAAATAAAGATGTTTCAAGTGTAAAGCCTGGTAATAGTGTTGTCATAAATAATACATATAATAGTCCTAAGCCTGCATCAATTAGAGAATTGAAAAGGCAAGATGAAATTCAAATGCGAAGATTAGCTATGCAATTAAGTTTTTAGAAAGGAGGTACTAACTTGATAAATAAAATAATATATGAAAATGAAAGAGGTATATCTATTGAATTAAATCGAGAAGGTCCTCTTTTTTTAGCATCCGTTCAAGGTTTTGATGGATTAGAAGCTGATATAGTAAGTTCTAAAAGTGCATACCAAGATGGTATAAGCATATCTAAAACTATTTTAAAAGATAGAATTTTAACTTTAAATTGTTATTTAGAAATAGATACAGAACAACAAAGATGTATTTTAAAAAGAAAATTATACAATGCTTTTAATCCTAAATTTAAAGGTCATATGAAAATATATACTGATGCAGAACAATTAAGAGGTGCAAGTAATTTAAGAGTAATACAAGCACCTTTATTTGATGATGATTATGAAACTACAAATGAACTTGTGAGTTTTCAAATACAATTAGCTATGCCTTTACCTTATTTTGAGGATATAAATGAAAATAGAGCCGATTTTGGGAATGATATAGGTAATTTCTTCTTTGATTTAGAGTTAGAAGAAGAAGGAAGAGAGTTATCTGTAAAAAATAATTCTATAGTGGCCAATATAGAAAATTTAGGTGATGCAGAAACTCCTTTAAAAGTTGTATTTAAAGCTAAGTCTACAGTTAAAAACCCAAGTATTTATAATGTTTATTCTAAAGAGTATATTAAAATAAATAGGACTATGTCAGAAGGTGAAGAGATAACAGTAACTACAGATATAGGCAATAAGAGAGTTGAAAGCTATTTAAATGGTGTTACTGCTAATATATTCAATGACTTAGATATACATAGTTCTTTTATGTGGTTAGATATAGGAGATAATGTTATAAGGTATGATGCAGAAGAAATGATTGAGCAGTTAGAAGTGTATATTTATTACACTAACTATTATTTGGGGGTATAGTAAATGGAACTTTATGTGCTTGATACTGATTTTAAAATGCTAGGTGTTATTGATAATTATGAGTGCCTTGTGTGGCAAAGAAATTATTATAAACCTAATTCTTTTTCTATGCAAATAATACCTACTTTTGAGCAGTTTGAATTACTTAAAAAAGGTAACATACTCCTTAAAATTGATGATACAAAAGAAGCTATGTATATAGATCATAGAGAGTTAGAGGAAAATGATGAAGGTGTAGAAATATTAGTAGTTAGCGGATATTCTTTAACTCAATGGCTAGACAGAAGAATAACTTTATATAAAGAAGTTGAAGAAGATAATGCCGAAACTGTTATAAGAAATTACGTTGAGAGGCATTGTATAAACCCTAAAGAAGTTAATAGAAAAATTGATAATCTTATTCAAGGTATTAATAATAACTTAGGTGATGTTATAAACTATTTAAGTCATTATAATCAACTGTCAGAGGAAATTGAAACAATATCGAAAGCTAATGAGTTAGGATATAAGATAGACTTAGATTTAGATAACAAACAATATGTATTTGAAGTATATCAAGGAGTAGATAGATCTGTTAATCAAGGGGTAAACTCTAAAGCTATATTTTCTACAGAGTTTGAAAATATATCTAACCAAAAATATGTAGATAGTGATAATAATTATAGGAATATGGTTTTAGTTGCTGGTGCTGGTGAAGATGCAAATAGAAAAACTTTAACCTTAGGAACTGAAAATAAAGGTTTAGATAGGTATGAGTTGTTTGTAGATGCTAGAGATATATCTGATACTAAGCAACAAGGAGAAAACGAAGTATCTATTCCTGTTGAAGAATATAATAAACTCTTAGAAGTTAGAGGGAAAGAAAAATTATCAGAATGTACCAAAGTTGAAACTTTTGATTGTACTTTAATAAATGTAAATTCTTTAATTTATAGAGTTGATTTTGATTTAGGGGACAAAGTTAGTATTATTAATAAAAAATGGGGATTAATGCTTAATGAAAGAATTGTATCAATAACAGAAACCTATGATGAGGAAGGCTTAAATATTGATATAGAAATAGGTAATAATATTCCTACTTTAATTGAAAAAATAAAAAGAAAAATGAGGTGATAACATGGCAGAGAAAAGTTCATTTTTTACTTCATTAAATGGAGATAGAAAATATAAATCTAGTGATTTTGCAGAATACTTTAGCACTTTTATAGGTAATGGAGTTTTTCCTAATCCTTCAAGCAACTTATCAGTAACTTCTAATGGTGATATGACTATAAACTTATCTGCTGGGTTTGCTTGGATAAATGGATATATGTATCATAATACAGATAATTTAACTCTAACTGTAGAGTATGCAGATGCTACTTTAAAAAGAATTGATAGAGTTGTATTAAAATGTAATTTTGTAAATAGAGAAATAAAGGCTTATGTTAAGAAAGGTACTTTTGCAACTAATCCAACGCCTCCCACACTTGAAAGAAATGTAAATGCTTATGAATTATCTGTAGCTGACATATTAGTAGAAAATAGTGTTATATCTATACAACAAAGTAAAATAACTGATACTAGGTTGGATTCTGAAGTTTGTGGAATAGTAACTCAAACAGTAGAAACTATTGATACAACAGATTTGTATAACAAACTTCAGGCATATATAAATGAAAGAGGGCAAGATGTGTCAGGTTGGGTTGATACTGCTACTACACAATGGGAAATAGAATTTACAACTTGGTTTAATACTATAAAAAATATACTTGATGGAGATGTTGCAGGGAATTTAGCAAATAGAATTTTAGAACTAGAAAATAAAGTTGGTAGCGGATTGACTGCTGATAATATACTTATGTCTGATGGTTCGTCAGTTGAAACAAATATTTTAAATTTACAAAAAGAACTAGGAACAAATAAAACTACTCTACAAAATAATATAAATGCAATAAGAGAGGTGTTGTAATGTCTACTCTTAAACAATTAGTTGATGAAACTACTAATATAAAAAATGAATTAAAAACTTGTCATGCCAATTTGAAAAGTAATCTTATAGAAAAAGGCGTTAAATGTAGCGATACAGATAAGTTATTAAGCTTAGTTGGTAAAGTTGGAGAAATTGAACTAGGTAAGAAATGGGCAAGTGGAACTTCGGTGGTAAATTCTAGCAAAATAAGTGTTAGAGGGTTAAACTTTAAGCCTAGATTTATATACGGTTATCAAACTGGCGTTAACTATTATGATAAACGTTCTGTTGTATACTGTTCTTCTCCAATGATTGATATTTACGCCGAACATTCTAATTATTTCGAAGATTACGGAAAAAGCGTTATTTATAACGATGGTTTTGATTTATGGGTTGCAAACGCTAGGGAAGGTGCTAATATTAATTGGCAAGTTTATGAGTAGAGGTGATAAGCTATGAAGCAAATAGGAACTAAAATATATTATTGTTTGCTAACAGGAAACGTAATAAAAATCATAGGTGACATGCAAGGATATGTAAGAGAAACAACTTTTGATGAAGATTATGAAATATATTCAGAATTAAAAGAAAGAAATAAATCTAGCATAGGACTTCTTCAATTTGAGTTTGGCGAATATCCTAAATTATCTAAAGGTAGTACAGGAGTTATGGTTAATCTTGAAACTAAAGAGTTAATATTTAGCTATGAAGAATTACCGACTCCACCACAAGAGCCTACTGAAATAGAAAAAATTAAAGAAAAAATATCCATTTTAGAAGCCGAAAATGAGAGTCTTAAAGAAGGACTACGAGCAGTTTTAAGAGGCGATATGCAAAGTTTAGCATATATTTTATATCCGGAAGATTTTAATACTTTTAGAAAGTAGGTGTATAAATGAATAGAAAATACAATTTAAAATTAGATTTGCAATTCAGATGTAATAACTCGATTATGAAATTTAATCAGTTTGATAATAATACATCTGATTTTTTTATAAAAATTTCTAATGGTGGAAAATCTTTTGATGTTGAAAAAGCTATAGTAGTATTAGCAGTAATAAAGCCTTCGGGGAAAGTAGCAAGTCAATTTATAGAGGTTAAAAATGGTCTTGTATATGTAGATTTAAAGCCTAATATGAAAGATGAAATAGGGACTTATACTGCACAAGCTATGCTTATATTAGAAGATGAAAGAGTTGTTACTGATTCTATAAGCTATGAAGTTGAAGAAGATAAAATATTTAGCTTGTTAAATGATACTGTGGAAGATACAGAAGATTTTACATTATTAACTGATATGTTAAATAGATTATCTACTATAGAAATATCAGAAGAGCAAAGAGTGATAAATGAAGCCGAAAGAATATTATCAGAAGAAAATAGAAAAATAGAAGAAGCTAAGAGAGTAGAAGCTGAACTTATTAGACAACATGAAGAAGCTGACAGAACAAAATATGATGCAATTAGGGAAAGTAATGAAAATATAAGAAAACAAAATGAAAGCATAAGATTAGCTAATGAAACTAATAGAATAGATGAAGAAGCTAAGAGAGTTGAAGAAGAGGATAAAAGAAAATTAGCAGAAGAAGAAAGAAATGCTAATTATAATTTTATGACTGAAGATGAAGAACGTAGAAGATCCGAAGCTAATGCTCATAAGGAAGCAGAAGCCCTAAGAGTATCAGCAGAAAATACTAGAGTTAATGAAGAGGCTAAAAGAAGAACTACAGAGCAAGGTAGGATATCAGCAGAAAATATTAGAGTTAGTAATGAAAATACTAGAAAAGCTAATGAAGTAACTAGACAAACTAATGAAACTCAAAGGATAGAAGCTGAAACTCAAAGACAGAGTAGATATAACTCTTTTATAGCTGATGCAGAAGCTAATGCTAATAACTTTGAAAACTATACTAATAATGCAAAAGTAAAAGAAGAGGAAAGAAAGTCTAATGAATTAGATAGAAAATCTCAAGAAGCTAGAAGAGTATCTAATGAAGTAGAAAGAATATCTAATGAAAATACTAGAAAAGCTAATGAAAAAGCTAGAGAAAAAAATGAAACTTCTAGACAAAATATATTTGAAAATAAAGCAGATGAAGTTGATAAAAAGATAATTGAATTAAATACTATTAAAGATAATTTTGTATCTAGCATAAATACTAAAGTCGATACTAAAATATCTGAATTAGATAATACTAAATCTGACATGACTAATACTGTAACAAACAAGATAGATGAAGTAGAAAATAGATTTAATGCACTTACTTCTAAACAACAACAAGATGCAGAAGTTATAGATGCTAGAGATGGAGAAACTTCTCTAAAAGCTAGACTTGATAGAGATATAGAAAAGGCTAAACAATTGTACGTAAATGTAGAAGGAAGTAATATATCCACTGATAGTTCTGTTGGTTATGCGAAAGACGTTGAGATACTTGGTAATACTATACAAAGTGCTTCAAACCTTGCAGATATACGCTCTACAGGGGATAAAGTAGAAGGTCAAGAACTGTATGAAATACCTGTTTTATCTCGTGGGAAGAATTTGTTTAATGATAAATTAGAGTTAGGTGCTTTGAAAACTACTGATGGAGAATCGGCTGATAATGGTTCTATGAAGAGAACTGCAAGTTATGTAAAAGTTAAGCCAAATACAAAGTATGTAATACAATTTAGTGCAGGAGAATCTAAATGTAATGTTTTTACTTATGATAAAAATAAAAAATTTATATCTTATATAGGATATGTAAATTCATTTACTACAGACTCAAATACTAATTTTATTAGATTTTATAATTCATATGCCAACGATTTATCTATAAATATCCAACTTGAAGAAGGTACAGTAGCAACTCCATACGAGCCATATATCGAAGATAAATTAACTATTTTATCACCTGTACAACTTGAAAAAGTAGGAGATGTTCGTGATAGAATAATTTGTAAAGATGGAGTTTGGGGAGTAGAGAAGCACATTAAAACTGATTTATTAAAAGGTGGAAGCGATGAGGGTTTTGGATTAAATAAGGCTTTACCTAAAGGTGGATATCAATTCACTTGGTTTGCTAATATGGGGGCTACTGCCAATAAAAATAGTGAAGTTATATCAAGCACTATGAACTCTTATGTAGTGTCAAACGAAGAGTATTCTAGTAATATATGGATATATGATGGAGTAGCATATGTAATACATCACCCAACTATATCTACTGCTGATGAGATTAAGTTATGGCTACAAGCAAATCCAACTATAGTTAAATTTGCATTAAATACACCTCAATTCATACCATTACCTCACAACCAACAAATAAAACTTCGCACTTTCGCTGGTAAAACTAACATTTCATTCCTTACTGAAATAGAAGGAACGATAAAAGCACAAGTACCAAAAAGTCTTGGTGCTACTGTTAATACTCATACTGAACAAATCAGTAACTTAAATAAAGAGTTAGATAGAGTTAAGAAGTTAGAAGAAAGTACAGTATCTACTATTACTACTGAAAGTGATTTTACAACTGTTGAAGCTACAAGTGGTGGGTATTTTGAAGATGTGAAACTAGAAGGTAAGACGTTAATTAATTTATTTAACTTTAAGGCAGTAGGGATTGTAAATGAAGTTAATATATATGGATACGCTCAAAATTATGAGTTAACTAAAGGTAAAGAGGTTACACTTGTAAATAATACCGATAAGGTAGTAATATATGATATAAGTAAGGATTCAATTTGGGTTAGGTCATATATATTAAATGCTAATACTTGTATAAAAGCAACTTTAGAAGAAAGTGAATATATAAGATGTTGTTATGGTGCAGGTGCTAGAGGTTGGGATGCTAATAGTGAAAGTGATAAAGAAAAAATAAAGAAAACTTGTATTGTCCTTGAAGGCGACCACACACAAAACCTACCAAATTACTTTGAAGGACTTAAATCAGTAGGTCAGTCGGGTACGACTTCTGAAGATGGAGCAGATGAAATAGTAGTTTCAAGTGTTAATAGTGATGAAACACAATCAGATAAAAAACAACTCCTATACTACAACAACGAAACTCAAGCGTGGGAAAAACCTACATTAAGAGAATGGGATAGTATAGAGAAACACGCAGACGGTAAGTATTACTATCACCAACGTAGTGCAGAAGTTGTGCTAAATGGTAGTGAGAATTGGAATAATGATACAAATTCATCAACGATGTCCCCAGCGACATATAGACAATCTATCCAATTTGACGCTATTGATATACCTAGTGCTTCATTTAATACGAAAACATCACCTAATATAATATCAGATTTGTTACCAACTGTAATATTTGGTGATGTGTATAGCTATAACCATATTGGGATAAGTATATCGGGTACGGATAGTATAGGTACTCATATAATAATAAATAATAACTTTACAGATGTAACTGAATTAAAACAATGGCTACAAGCTAACAACTTAACAGTAGTATATCAACTAGCAGAAGAAAAAGTATATGAATGTACTAACATAGATTTAATAACGTATAACGGAGAAACTAATTTCATAGTTGAAAGTGGTGTTTTATCTCCTAAAACTACACTAAAAGTTCATAATAATATATCTAATGTAGTTAGCTTATTACAAAAGAAAGTTAGCTTATTAGAAAGTAATATAACTAGCTATATGATAACTCAAAATAGATTAATGTTAGCAAGTAGATATAATGCTGATAATGTAACTTTTAAAGTTGACTATCCTAGCATGATGTCAGAAAGAGAAGTCGAAATAGATTATGATTTATTTAAATTGATACAAGATAATATAATAGTTGGACCTGAAAACTATGATGTAGATAAAATGCTTGAAATAATGGATTTATATGCTATGATAGGATTTATAACTTGGGAAATGTGGGACTATTTATATGAAGTAATAGACAGCCAAATTAATCCGGTAATAGGAGATCTAGAAGGAGCACCTGAAATATAGGTGTTATTTTTATGCCATGATAAGGGGCATTGTACCTTATCTAAATAAAATATAAAAAGGATGGTAAATTATTATGATATTAACAACTACAATGGCAAAGAATTTTGAAAGAATAATAAAAAGTGGGAACTATGATGCTGCTAAGGTATTAAGTGATATAGAAGCAGCTAGAGTAAGAAAAAGAATAACTGATGCAGAAGCAGAATATCTAAATGGATTAATTGAAGTAGACTTAGAAAGTAGAGTAGAAGAACAAGTTAAACAATTAGGAAAATAATAAACCTAAAGACTAGAGATAATTTCTCTAGTCTATTTTTATAAAAGGCGGTGTATTATGAATTTTACAGAAATAGTTGGTAGTATAGGGTTTTACGGAGCTTGTATGGTCGCGCTAGCAATATGGGTAGATAAGCAAATAAAAAACAATAGAGAAGACACTCAAAAAACTATAGACATACTTAGGGAAGACTCTAAAGAAGATAAGGACAGGCTCTTAAATGAAATAGCATATAACAGAGAGGTTATAGCAAAGGTTGTTGCTACAAATGACGTATTAGCAAAAGATTTGACAGTTAAGGTAGATAAAATATTAGATAAGGTAGGTGTGTAGATATGAAAATATTAATATCGGCCGGTCATACTCTTACTGGTAAAGGTACTGGGGCAGTTGGTTTTATAAATGAAAGTCAAGAAAATAGGGTATTAGCTAAATTTATAGTTGAACATCTTAAAAAACTAGGTCATGAAGTAGATTATCACGAAGTAAATAGTGGAAGTGATTATATAAACCAACAAGCTAAAAAAGCTAATTCTAAAAAATATGATGTTGTAGTTCAAATACATTTTAATTGCTCAGATAATGCAACTGCTAATGGCACAGAAGTTATATACAGAAGTTCTAAAGGAAAAGTATTTGCTCAAAGAGTTCAAGATAAACTTAAAGCTGAATTTAAAGACAGAAAGATAAAACACGATATAAACGACCTAAAACGTGATTTAGGTTGGTTAAGATTAACTAAGCCCCCTGCAATATTAATAGAAACTTGTTTCGTATCTAATAAAAGTGATACTGATAAATATACATCTGATAGGAAAAAGATAGCTAAATTAATAGCAGAGGGAATAGCAAATCAAACTATATCTGAAAATAGTAATTCTAGCACTTCATTTACTAATAAAAAACTATATGCAGTTTGTATTGGTGCTTATAGTGATAAATCTGTAGCAGATTCAAAAGTTGAAGAATTAAAGAAAAAAGGTTATAAAGATGCTTATTTAATTCCAAGATAATGTTTATTTTATTGGAAATATATGTTAAAATATAATTAAAATAACATTACATAAGTAAGAATATATTATCTTTACTTTAATCTTATTCTAAATGTTTCTATATTTTGTAATTATTATGTATTTTGATTCAAAAGAAGCTATTGTATTGTTGCGATAGCTTCTTTTACTTGCTACAATATAAGTATATCCAACTTTAATTTACAACACTCGAGTTGTAGAGTATAAATTCAACAGTTAATCGGCTAAAGATTTCAATATCAACAAACAATCATATAAGTTCAGTAAAAAGGGGAAGCTATGGGGATTAGCTTCTTTTTTATGTTTAAATTAGACAAATAAAAAAAGACTGCTTAAAAGCAATCTTCTTTATTAACGATATAATTAATAATAAAAGAAAAGAGGTACTAAAACATAGCTAAATTTTAGTACATATATATAATTCTATAAAAGTAATTAAAATCCTTTTTATTTGGTAAAATATTGACAAATTTTATTATGAAAAATATAATTAAGTTAGTACAATAAGTTTATAATTATTGTCTAGATTTTTGAAATTCCACAAATTTATATCCAAATTATTCTAACGTTTTAATGGCTTATACTTAATCTGTATAGGCTATTTTAATTTGAATGACATACACAACATCTATCATATTCAAATCTTTGATACCTATCACAACATCTACAATATTGAAAATTATTATTATAGCTACTCTCACTATAAAAATTATCTTGATGATTTCTTTCCCAGTATGAGCCTTTTTCTTCTTTATCTTGATTAAATATATTAAACATATAACCGACCACCTTTAAAATCTAATTTAAAAGGTATTATAAGCATATCTGAATATATTTATACATTATTCCTCTACTACTAAAGCAATTATTTCTTTGTTTTGGTCAATTATAACTTTTTTACCTTCTACCAAATGCCATTTCCAGTACTTAGGCACTTCGATTATTTTATCATTTTCAAGTAATTTTATTTTCATTTTTCCTCCTTTGTGGTGAGTTGCTTAACTCTACTAGGTGCTTGTAAAATTTTAACAATTATATTGTATATGTATTTATCCACAATATCCACAAACTTATGAATTATTTTCCAAAGCTGAAAATGTTGAAATTGCTATGATGTAAAATTTTTTTACACGAGTGTAAAATTTCTTTACGTATACTTAAAAATTTTTACATGATTAATAAAAACTTTTACACTAACTAGATTAAAAAACTAGATTAAAAAACTAGATTTATTTAACTTTAAAAATACAAAACTTATAGTGTAGTTTTTACATTTTTGTGATATAATAATATTAAAGATAAAGATGGAGGTGAAAAAATGAATAGTAAATATATAGGAAACAAAGTTTTGTATGACACTAATATATCTGTAAAAGCTAGACTTTTAATGCTTTTCTTACTAGAAGCAAGCAATGAAGAAGGAGAAGATTATTTAGATATATCTATATCGTTTTTATGTAAAGCCTTAGGATATTCAAATAAGACCATAATAAAAGCAATGAATGAACTTGAAGAAAATGGATATATTGAAAAGACAAGAAGGGGATTAGGTAAAAATAATTTATATAAAATAATTAGGGGGTAATTTTAAAATGGCAATAGAGAAAACAAATATAAACGATATAATAGATAAAAATTATGCAGAGTTTGATTTAGGTTTAATTTGTGAAGATAGATATAAAACTTTAAAGCATATAGATATGGTGGTTTATACATTATTAAATAATCAGCATGGATTAAGTATAAAAACAACTTTAAATGGTAGTAAAAAATTCGTAGATAAAAATGGATATGTATTTATAAGTATAGGTCAAGATAAATTATGCAAATTGTTAAGAACAACTAGACCAACTTTAAATAGTTCATTAAAAAGATTGGAAGAAGTTGGATTAATAGAAGTGGTAAATATAGGAAATATGAAATGTAATAGAATATATGTAGGCAAATTAAAAAGAACTATAACTTTAGGAGATTACATGAAAGATATGAGTATAGGAGAAGAAGATGAATTTATTCCGAGTATAGAAATGGAAACAATAGATGAAATAAAGGATAATAAAAAAGCTTCTACTGTGCCACCAGTAAAAGCCAACAAAGAAAATATCAAACCTAATAAAAGTATATGCAATTCTGATATAAATAATACTTTATTTGATGAAAAAAATCAATGTAAAAAAGTAGAAAGTGAAGTAGTGAAAGCTATAAATAAAAGTTGTGTAAATATTAGAAAGCAAGATTTAAAAGATTGTGAAGAAGAATTTACTGATATAGATAAATTAAAAGAAGCTTTAAGTATATGCGAGATTAACAATTCTCATGGTATAAAAGCTTTAAGAATGGCTTATAAGTATGGAAACAATAATGGTATTGATACAAGCAAAAGAAAAGGATCAATATATATGGCAGATAGTAAAGTTGATGTAAATGGAGAATTGAAAAGTGTAGAAGATATGTCAAACGAAGATATTGCATATAAATTAGATTTAAAAAATGGAACAAATTGGAGTGGTAGAAACCCTAATGCTAAGGGAATTTTCAAAGCTAATTTTTAATATAGGAGATAATAAAATGAATATGGAAAATTTTATAAGAGAATTTAAAATATATTGCGAAACAGTAGAAAATACAAGAGGGCTTGAAAAAATTAAACAATATTACTTTGATTATATGCTTAATCTTGAAATTTTTGTAGATGATTATATTAGAATAGATATATGTAGAGCTAGCAATGAAGATATTATAAAAGAAGCCAATAGACTAAGCGAAATTCTAAAATCTTTAGCTAGAACTGCTAGTTGTATAAATAATATTGATGTTAGAGATGTTTACTTATTATTTTACGAAGATAGTAAATTCCATATAAAAGAAGTATTTGATGAAGTTATGCAATCTTGTTATTCACAACTATATAAAAAAGTATATCCAAATGAAATAGATTTATATAAGTATGAGCTAGAAGAAAGTGATTTGCCTAAATGGTACATTGATTTATGCAATATATTAGATAAGTACGGTATATAATAAAACGATTTAAAGGGCATTGAGAGAGGTTTTAAACTTCTCTTAATGCAAATATAACAAGGGATAAAATATTAAAACAAGAGGGGATATAATTGAATACAGAAGCTAAAAGAACAAGGAAAAAATGGACTAAAGAAGAAGATAATTTTCTAGTTGAGAATTGGGGAAAAATTAAAATAGATAATTTATGTAAAAGACTAGGTAGAACTAAAAGGGCAGTAGAAGAAAGGGCTTATAACACTTTAAAGTTAGGGCATCAAACTCAATGGTATACTTTATTAGAAATTCAGCATATAACTGGGATAAACAAAGATACTATAAGGAAAAGAATTGTTAAGACTAATTTTAAGTGTATGAGAGCAAGAACTAAACAAAAGCCTTATATGTTAGATGAAGTTCAGCTTAAAAAGTTTCTAAAACAAAATCAAGACTTATGGCATACAAAGAATTTAACTATAAATATTTTTAGCAATGAAAAATGGTATTTAGAAAAAGTTGAAACTGATAAATTTAAGACTAATAAATACAATAAAGCTTGGTCAGAGTATGAAGATAATATAATGCTTGATAGATTAAATAGGGGCTTTACTTATGAAGATATAGCTAAGGAATTAAATAGAACTGTCGAAGGTGTCTTTGGAAGGCATAAATATAAATACAGACTGAAATTGTAGGGGGATAACTAATGAAGATTATATTAGGGGTATTAATTTATATTGTTTTAGTAGCATTTTTCTATTCATTACTTACGATAGGGGGAAGATATGATGATTAGAATATTTGATGATAATAAACATATATGTGAATGTTGCGATAATGACAGTATTATACTTATAGATTTTACAGAAGATACAAAGCCAAACGATTTAGGAAATAGAGTATATCTTTGTAATGAGCATAAAGAAAAGTTAATAGATTTATTATTGCCGTTTTAAATTTAAATAGAATCAAAATTTTAAGGAGAAATGAAAGTTATGAAGGTAATGTTAAATATGTATGATAGTAGTTTAGAAAATGTAGAAGTTGGTGTAGGTGATTTTGTGGTTGCCAACACAGATGAATT
>ERZ773157.2331-NODE-2331-length-15095-cov-4.343351_pt1 | contig 15095 bp, 14 predicted proteins | sample MGYA00511480_ERZ773157 | MGnify/ENA primary metagenome ERZ773157 (study PRJEB29015, sample SAMEA2737863) | human gut metagenome | biome: human gut; feature: human-associated habitat; material: faeces | place: China | collected 2012 ... | reverse complement strand
CCGACCGGTCCATCGCCGCAAGGCGGCTGTCCTGTGCTTCGCGGCCCTCCCGCAGATTCTGCGTGACGAGCGCGCCGAGCGCAGAGATCGCGCCGCTGTCGGTCGTTTTCGGCGGCTGCACCGGCTTTCGCGCGAGCAGGATGATAACGAGCACGAGCAGAACGGCCACGAGTGCGAGTGTGATGACGGGAATGAGTTCCATTTGGTTTTCCTTTCGCTGAAACAGGGATTAACGAAGGACGCCGAGATCCTTCGCGATGCGCTGCATGTCCTCGTCGGTCTCGGCGATGACGTCCGCGCAGTGCTTGAGGTCATCCGACAGGTTGGGCGGCACCTCAACGTCGGATTTGTAGCGCAGCTGATGCTCGAGGCTCGCCCAGAAATCCATCGCTACCGTACGGATCTGAATCTCCACCTTTACATCAACAGTGCGGTCAGACAAAAATACCGGAACGGTCACGAGCATATGATAGCTTTTATAGCCGCTCGCCTTCGGCAGGCGAATGTAATCCTTGACTGCGATGACATGAATATCATTCTGCAGTCGAATCATCTCCGCGATTCTGTAAATATCCGATGTAAAAGAACAAATTACACGGATTCCCGCAATATCATTGACATACTTCACCATATTTTCGATCGTGGATTCATATCCATGCCTGCGTAGCTTCTTTACGATACTCTCCGAAGTCTTAATTCTGGATTTAATATGTTCGATCGGATTATATTGATGAACGTGCTGAAATTCGTCGTTTAAAATTTCCAGCTTCGTATTAATCTGTTTCAGGGCAGCATTATAAACCAATATCACTTCCTGCCACGTTTCGATCTGGCTTTCTGCATCCAATAAAAGTTCCATACCTTCGGCCTCTCTTTTCTTAATAATTTTATTATAGCATACCCAATGCGGAAACAGACGGATTTCATTAAAATTTTAGATATTCCGCCCAATCTTCCTCCGGTTTTTCACTACACAAATATATTTATGCACTTCCTCCGGGATTTATGCTATACTGACGTAAACATCTTTCACATCAAAGGAGATTTTTCATGTTCCGTTTATGGGCGCGCACATTTCAAAATAACCACATGTTAAACGATACCGTCATCTGCGACGACCGCGAAGAAACCAGAACCCATAAGGTTTTTGACGCGCTGCAGGAGGTCTGCATGCAGTTCGACCTCGGCAAACCAATCTGGCTCGACAGCAATATCAACGATTTCCGCCGCCATGCCAAAACACGCTTCCGCCAGGATTCTTTTGTGGAGGAAATCGACTTCGATTACCTGGAAATCCAGGTGATTGAGGAGGATTGAAAGCTGCATCATTTTTGAAACCTGCGACTTATTCAGGTGTCTTGGATGATCAACCCGTCAGGCATCAAGGTCGGAGACTTTTGCCCGACATCTTAAATATCATATAGTATGGAAACGGAAACGAGAACCGTACGGCATTTGCTAATGCGGTCTGCTCGTTTCTTTTTTTATGTCACAGTTCACTCGTATCCTTCTGGGTTCAGATTCCGTGCTTGCACGAAAATCTGAACTCAGAAGGGTACGAAGGGAGCGCCATTTTATGAGCAAAAAGAGCTGCAAAGCAGCGGAAAGCATCGAAGATGCGCTTTTGCGAATGGCGCGTGTGAACGGTAACTTTTTTTCTATCATCTCTTCTTGACATTTTGTCGCTTTTCATGTAGTATCTGCATATATTACATGTAGTTTTAAATACTACGTGCAATGTTTTGTAATGCCACATCGCTTGTTAAACGAACATTCTGTTATACCTGACACAGAATGCCCGCAAAATACGCATTCCATTGTATCCAAATGTAAGGAGGAGGTACTACTATGAACATAACCATTCGGGAACCCGGAAGCGCACTCACCCATTTTATCGCCATGCTGCTCGCTCTCTGCGCAGCGGTCCCGCTGTTAGTCCGCGCAGCTGTCCACTCCGGTGTAAAAAGCCTCACTGCAATGACAGTTTTCATGATCAGCATGGTTTTATTGTATGCCGCCAGCACCATATACCATTCTGTCAACTGCTCCGGGCGTATTCTGCGTATCTTTCGGAAAATGGATCATATGATGATTTTCATCCTGATCGCAGGGACCTATACGCCGGTATGCCTGCTGACCCTGCCAAAGCCCTCCGGTCTGATGCTGCTTGCCGCAGTCTGGGGAATCGCGCTGGTCGGAATTTTTATCAAAGGCTTCTGGATCACCTGTCCAAAATGGTTTTCCTCTGTTTTGTATATCGCAATGGGCTGGAGCTGCCTGTCCGTTCTGGGACAGCTGTTTTCCCTGCTTCCGCTTCACGCCTTTTTATGGCTGCTCGCCGGCGGACTGATCTATACTGCAGGCGGCATTATCTACGCGCTCAGGCTGCCGCTGTTTGACGCACGGCATCCGATGTTCGGCTTACACGAAATTTTTCATTTGTTCGTCATGGCCGGCAGCCTGTGTCATTTTGTGTTTATGTTCTGCTATCTTGCGTAAAAATCTCCATTCCGCAGGCGCCTTACACTGAAGGAACCTCGTACGATCAATAGCTGCTTTGTGACGCCTGCGGCACGGACTGTGTATACAAAGCCAGCTGCTCTGCAGACACCAGATTTCCATCTGCATCTGACATTTTTCTTATTCCGTACCTGCTTCGCTCCGCCACCATTGCACCAGCCCCGCCTGACATCAGTGCCGCCGCTGTCATCCCTGTCCCCATCGCAGCCGGCGATGCTCCCCTCAGGCGGGATGTCTGGATAAACTGCAGCGCTGCTGCCGTGCGCCCTGCCTGTGCAAGCTCCCGCGACACCGAATACAACATCAGAAACGTCATATACTGGCGCGCAGTCAGCTTTTCTCCCATCAGATTTACAAGGCCGTTTACCTCCTGCGCAGAAAGGCTGACCGCTTCAAATGTTCCTGCCGGAAGTCCCGCCAGCTCCATAATCTGATGCAGCTGTTCCAGCCATTCGCTGGAAATCCGCCCTTTTTCATGGATATAAGCAGGGCGCTCCGGATTGCGAAATTTCTGGAACAGCCATCCCATCTTTTCGGATTCGACAAGCGCGGTGGGATTCGTACCAACGCCCACAGAACGGATTTCTGTACCGCGTGCATCCACTGGTTCAGCTCCCGATACCTTTGCAGATTGCTTCGCAGCGATACCATTTGTTCGCAGGCTCTCCTGTGTGAACTGCTGCAGCTTCATAAATCCCACGCAGAGCCGGTCGCGCTCTTCCAGTTCTTTTTTCAGAAGCTGTGCCATCAATAAAAGGATGCCGGACATCGCGCAGTCCATCCGCACAGAATCCTTCCACGGCGCTTTCATTTCTTTCCATTCCTGCACACTCAGCCTGTCGCACTGCTGCATACGCTTCCAGAGAAATCCCCAGCTTCCCTGTAAAAAATGGCAAACCTGATTTTTTCCTTTTTCAAACTCGTCCATGGATTCCTCTTCCAGCTGCTCAAAAATTCCCGCTGCCAGAATCGCGTAGCGCCGTTGTTTCCATCCAAACTGCTCCAAAAATACCGGATATCGGCGCATCCATGCAATCCCCTTCTCATTCCAGAGATCTATTTTCTCCTGCTTCTGCCGGTTCATCCAGCTTCTCGCACCTTTCTGGTTGGCAGCCGCATAGACCGCCGCAGGCATCAAATAAATCCAGCTGTCTTCGGCGCGTTGTTCCATGCAGAGAAGCAATCCTGTCTCCTGTACGTTTAACGTTCCCTGTTTTTCTTTTTTCCGAAAAAGCGTCAACGCATACAGACTGTCCTGCTCTGCACTGCAAAAATACAGATACTCTCCCCGTCTATTCTTCATGTTCTACCTCCAGAAAATCGCCGTCCATAAGCATTGAAAATGTCTTTTTCTCCTGATTGTAAAGATATACATGATTGGACAGAACCTCCTCCGGTCTGGTACATTCCCGGTTCGTTTCCTGCAAACTGTACTCCACTATTTCCGGAGAAATCATTCCGACGCCATGAATTTGTGCCTCATGAATACTCGTGAACGCAATATAAAAGTCACCGCCCAGATCCTGCGCGATTTTCTCCGCAACACCCGGATAAAAAACGGCAATCGCTCCGTTGATTTCCAGCGTATTTGTCAACAGATAGCTGCGCATGCCCGGCGGGATTTTCTGTTCGTCGTCCTCCCCCATAAAAATGCCGTTCTCGTACCGCTTTCCGTCCCAGCCCATCAGGCACTGGATCGAATACAGCCGCGGCGGATACAAAAAGCTCGTATTGACCAGCGCTGCCCGCATTACCTCCGCTTCGGGGACCATCCATTTCTGAACCTGATCCCGGTACACCTTCGTCGTAAAATAATCTCCTCCCAGATGAGATAAAACGCAGTACAGCACCAGCGCTACATCCCCGATGCGGATATACGGCACGTTTACAAGCTCGCTTCGGTAAAAATCCAGATTGAGCGGACGAAGAATCAGCATATTTTTCATTTTTCCGTACTCACTTTTTTCTGAAAGAGCCGTATTTTCCTGCGCTTCCACTGCTGCCTCAAGAACCCGAAGCACCCGCTCTTTTTCCTGCTTCTGCACCTTTTTATCCCCGCTGCAGAGCCTATCGAGCATCCCTTTTGTCACCTTTAAACGAGCACAGCAGTCCCTGCATCCATTTTTAAAGCAGAATAAAAAACTGTCCTCCTCCGTCAGAATCTGAAACGGGTAAGGAAATTCCGACTCTACCTCCTTTTGCAGAAATGCCCTCGCATATTCCATTTTTTGTGTGTCGTCCATTCGCCCGTTACTGAAAACTTATAAAAAGTTATAAACTTTTATGTTTCATTCCTACTTCAACGAGTATGCTTTTGATGATATAAATATCTATCTACTCACAAGTTCTTGTACTCTCCATAGGCGTAAATTCCGGACTAACGTATCCGTACATATTTGCATTAACGTTTCCGTGTTAGCTTGCAAATTGTTCTCCATAAGCCTTGAGATTTATAGATGCCTGGAAATCTCTATCTATAACATTTCCACATTCACATTTATATGTTCTATCAGATAATCTCAAATCCTTTTTTATTTTTCCACAGCAACTACAAAGTTTGGATGATGGATAAAATCTATCCGCTACAATGAGCTGAATACCACTATCATTACACTTGTATTCCAACTGCTTACGAAATTCAAAGAATCCCTGATTCTGAACCGCTTTAGATAAATGTCTATTTTTTATCATCCCACTAACGTTTAAATCTTCGATACAGATAAATCTTGGTTTTCGATTTACGATTTCAGATGTGGTCTGATTCAAATAATCTTTTCGGATATTTGCTAATCTGTGATTTACTTTAAGTAAAAGTTTTTCTTTTTTTACTATATTGTTAGTTTTACAGTAACTTCCTCCTTTCTTATTGTGTTCATATTTACGAGATACGCTGCGTTGCAATCTACGCTTGCATTTCTCCAGCTTCTTAACAGTCTGGCTTTTGTTTATATTCTTGTAGGTGTTACCATCAGAACATATCGCCAAATCCTTAATTCCAAGGTCTATACCGATTCCATCATGATTAGACCTGTCCCTGCAGTCTGGGAATTCCACACATACGCTAATCCACCAATTCAATCCATCAAAGGATACTCTCGGATTCCTATATTTAGCATCTGTGGGAATACGTCCATGTTCAGCAAGTTTTACCCAGTTCAGCTTTTGTTTATTAGCTTTCCTGCTGGAAGAAAATCCTTCAAATTTAACATGCGTATCACGAAACTGTATCTTGATATTATCTTGATAGAATTTAGGCATTGATTTCTTTTTCGCCTTAAACCTTGGGTACCGTTGTAAACCCTTGAAAAAGTTTTTATAGGCTGAGCAGGCATCTTTAATTGCCTGCTTAGTTACATTATTTGAAATATTCAATAACCATGCATATTCATCAGAATTTCTAAGCCTTGTAAATTCTTTTCTAAGCTCCGTATCTGGAATAAATCTGCCAACTTTTTCATAGTTTTCCTTTTCCCTGGCCAAAGCCCAGTTATAAGCAAATCTTGAAGCACCTGCGTACCGAAACAGCTTAGTTTGTTGTACATTATTTGGGATCAACATTACTTTTATGGCTTTTACCATCGGTCTCCTCCTGCATCAATTCTCGGATAAGTTTCTTCGCTTTATTCGCTCGTTTTCCTTGTAACTTGCAGCTAAATACTGTGATTATCTGTACTAAATCTTCAACGAGTTCTTGTTGCTCAGATTCTTCAGTATTGTCAATAATCTCAATCTGTCGTTCTAAATCATCTTTTTGTTTGTGGCTTGAAACACGACAATAGCCAATGATAATGCGGTTTTTAGGCTTTACATTCATTACCTGGTTGAGCTGTTCATCGGAATAATACCTATAACCACTTGTTGTAGTATGATGCGGATGAAGTTTTCCATTAGAATCCCAATTTCGTAATGTCTGTGCTGATACACCTATAATTTATATACTTTTATAAGCCTTATTCAGCTGTTCAATCACCTCCTTGTGAAAAATTGCGTACATGCCTGGAATCTTGTGTAGAATTGAACTAGAAACATCAGAATAATAAAGAAATAACAAGATCAAACCAACATGTCATGAAAAAGAGTCGCTCGCGACTCTTTCGCGCCCGAGCGGTATGCGAAGCATATACTTCATTTCCGCGAGGTGCGCATCCTCGCGGAGCGTTTTATGTGATAGGAATTTCCTATCACATAATAAACCGGTTATCAGCAACCGGCTTCGCCCTTTGCGATGAACAGCCCGGCTGTCCCCGCTCGCGCTTCTCTCCTTCGATCACGAGCCCGCGCTGGCGCGCTCTACCGCCTGCTTCCGCAGGCTGCTCGTTCTCTAATGGCACGAGAAAAACAAATGCCGCTTTCAGCGTCGCTTGTTTTTCTTTCGTGCTCATTATATAGCACAATCGGCTTGAAAGGGAATACCGTAAACGGTATGACTTTCAAGCCGATCCAAATATGGTACTACAGTTCACTCGTAGCTTCCTGGGAGCAGATTTCGCGCTTGCGGGAAAATCTGCTCCCAGGAAACTACGAAGGGAGCGCCATTTCATGAGCAAAAGGAGCTGCGAAGCAGCGGAAAGCATCGAAGATGCGCTTTTGCTCATGAAATGGCGCGATGAACTGTTAGAATATTACGCCTGGATTTCCCGCACCAGACAATATTGTTTCAGGGAAAAATGCTTTTCCACGACTCCGTACACCTTAAACCCGAACTGCTGATAAAACGCAACGTTACGCGGATTGTGCGTTTCCAGCGAAATCATCAAATCGTTGCGTTCCGCGTATGCAACTGCCTCTTCCACCAGCGTCGCCGCGATTCCGTGATGCTGCATTTCCGGATCAACCGCCAGATAAATGATATGTAGTCTCCGATCCTGATGTAGCTGATCCGTCCAGCTGGAATTCAGGTAATCCCTGCCGAGCACGAAATTAAAAAATGTCTTCAGGCTGTGATCCTCCCGGATCAGATAGCCCTCCGTACGCAGCGTCGCCTGCACCTCCGTAAAATAGCGATGCAGCAAATGATACGGCTCCGTTTCGTCCGAAACGACCAATATGCCGTTTAAATCCTTACTGTCTGCAAAAATTTCACACGTCTCATAAAATTCCGTCAGGTCGCATTGAAACAGCTCCGGCATCAGCCGTTTCCGCACCTCTTCATCCGGAATCAGCTCCACATACAGCGGATCCGCCGCAAACGAACGGCACAACAGCTCCTCAAGCTTTGGCAAATCCTCTTCCTGTACCCGATACAGTTTTTCACTGTCCATAAAATTCCACTCCGGCTTCTCTCAAAAGCCGCTCCATCCTTTCCGTCTGCACGCACAGCGTATCGATTTCTTTCCGGTACAAATCGCTCTGGCGCTCATATGCAGCCTCCAGCTGTGCAATTTCTTCCGTAAAATCACTGCAACCCATCTTTTCTTTTTCCAGAAGTCCGGTCACAACCGGGAAAAAGTTTTCAAACCCGATAATTCTTCCGGTTCCCCATTTCAGCCGATCTGCGCTCTGATCCAATGCATACGATGTAAAATGTCGATAAACCTCTTCTTCAAACAAAAATGCGTACCGGTTGCTGTCGATCTCATACAGCTTGCGCAGTGCCGCCGAGAGCCTTCCCTCTTTCAGATTGCGCACTGCACCTTCCAGAAGCTGCAAACGATCCTGCAAAATTCCATGCGGAAACAACACGTTTCCATACCAGTCGATCCGCACATAGGTGTCCTGCTCCTGCTGAAAAACCTGTAAAAGCGATCGTTCCAGCTTCCGGGTGTCTGCCGCAGGTACTTCTGCAGCAGTGTCCGTTCCCTGCACACATGTGGTAAAATCTCCGTTCACCGCCCCGGCATCGCCATTCTCCGCCGTGCACAGTCCAGATGCATTTTCCACACCAGCCGCCGATGCGTCAGCGTGCCTCGCGTTCCGGTTCGTTTTCTCTACCTTTGCATACAGCTGTTGCGCCGTCGCCGTTGCCTGCTCCAACACCCGCAAAAGCCGCTGTCCATCCGCGCCGGTTTTTTCACACCATTCGCTGTCCAGCCGCTCCCTTGCTTTTCGGAATACTCTGGAAAAATCCAGCGGAACAACAACCGTACGGTCAATCGCCATCAGCAAAAGTCCAAACAGCTCATGGTGCATCCGATAAACATCCTCATCGTAAAAGCCGTCGTTGTCGAACTGTGAATGATAGTTCGTTTCCATAAAGCTTCCGCCCGTAAAATCATTTACCATCGACGGAATTCCGGCAATCGCAATGGAAAAATCGTCCGACCAGGTTTCAATCGGCGCGGTAATCCTCGTTTCCTCCGGATATGCGCCGGTCAGGCTCGGCAGCTCTTCCAGAAATTCTTCCAGAAAAGAAACGTATTCGAAGGTGCTCCGAATCCTCGCCCGCGTCCCGTGTGCCAGCGCAGGGAGCTCAAAATTCAGGTCGGCAATCACGCTTCCCCGCCACTCCGGATGCACCGTAAATACCTGTTCATACGCGCCGGTTGACCAGTCGAACTGCGAATCCGCAACGCCCCATTCCTCGGACGCCATGCAGCAGAACATCAGCGTATTTTCGGGCTGATATCCAATTTCCAGCAGCGTTTTTCCCATCGAAAGCATCATCGAAATCGCGGTATTATCATCCTGAAAACCGTCAAAATAGGAATCGTAATGTGCGGAAAGCATAATTCTGCGCTCCGGGTGCGTTTTTCCGGGAATCTCCCCGACGATGTTATAGGTCGTCTGCGCCGGGATCACCTTTGTCGAAGCGTCAAACAGCACCTTTACCTCGCTGCGGCCCTGCAGCATTTTTTTCAATTGATCTGCATCGTGCCGGGCAATCGAAAACGCCGGTGCATTCGACGGTCCCGCGATATCCTGTGCGTTCAGTGCGCGTTCGTCTACCTCTCCGTAGCCGCCCGTCTGTGCAGCAATGACAGCTGCCGCGCCTTTTAAATGCGCCTGATAAACCGGATAATTGATCCACCACTCATCCCGCTGGTTGATATCCACTAATACGAGCTTTCCGGTCACATCCATTCCTTCATAATCCTGCAGAGTTCCTCTGCCTGCATACACAACCGAGTAGCACTCCGGTCCGTCCGTCACAAAATTCGTCTGATACGCGCCAAGCTGTATCGTTTCCTCTTCGCCTTTTTCGTTTAAAAAAGTCATTTTCGCGCGTTCAAATTCCCACGCATCTACTGTAATCGCATCCTTATGGATAATCGGAAAACCGATTGTGTGCATCTCCTGCGCCAGCATTTCCCCGGTTGCAAGCTCTGCCTTCGACCCCGCCGTCCGATAGCCGAGTTCTTCGTTGGTGCGGTGTTTTTCCATCCGTTTCGCCAGATGATAGGAATAGGAAATATCCAACTGCTGTCTGTATTTCTCCTGCATGTCCATCGTATACCACTCCTGTCTGTCATCGCTTTTATGCCTGATCCGGTATCATAGGAGACAAAAGACCTTTTTTGATCCCGACATCATTTCAGTCCCAGTATATCATTTCTGTGGCAAAAGACAAGAATGTTTCCGCCGTGCAGAGGCGACTGGTTACCCGATTACAAGCTCCCTGCCGCCCATTTTTTCATACAAACGGTGGGAAATGGAAACCACCGTCCGGTTTTCTCCGGCGCGCCTGAGCGCATACAAAACCTCCTGCTCTGTGCCTACATCGAGGTTCGCCGTGATTTCATCCAGCAGCAGAATCGACGGCTTCGCTGCAACCGCCCGGGCAATGGACAAAAGCTGCCACTGTCCCTGTGAAAACAGTGCATCCGTGCAGGGCGTATCATACCCCTGCTCCATTCCGGCAATCACTTCATGCAATCCTGCCAGCTTCGCCGCTTCGACCGCATCCTCTCTGGAAATCGTCGGATCAGAAAGCGTAATCTGCTCCAGAACGGTTCCGGGAACCCGCTTAAAGCTCTGCTCCACGCAGCCAAACAGACGCCGTCTGATACTGTCCGGAAGCAGATAAGCGTCCTGTCCATATATTTTTACACAGCCCTTTTGCGGACGATACAGCCCCAAAAGCAATTTAAAAATTGTGCTCTTTCCTGCGCCGGTGCGCCCGGTCATCGTTACCTGCTCGCCGGTTTTTATCTCGAAGCTCAAATGCTCCAGAACCATCTTTTCCTCTTCATAGCCGAAGCTGACGTCTTCCAGAGAAATGCATGCGACCGCAGGCGATTTTGCCGGCTCAGCGACCGCAGCGCGATCCGAACCAGCGGCCGCAGCATAATCTGAACCAGAGACCGCGCCGGCTTTGCCAAGCTCTGTCATCGCTTTTTCTCCCGCCTCCCCGGAGGTTTCCAGCCGCGTCGGCAGCTCCAGAAATTCTCCGACACGCTTCGCACCTGCCAGCGCCTCCTGGATCGTCTGGATTTCCATGCCAATGCTTTCGATTGGGGAAAAGATTCTCGAAATATAGGAAATTACCGCAACCGCCGTACCGACTGACATGCCGAAAAACATTCTGACTTCCGGGCCGGACGAAGCCGACAGCAGCATGACAACGCCCGTCACCAGCGCATCCGTAATCAAAATAACCGGTGAATACAGCGCATCGTAAAAATTTGTACGCTCCATCGCAGCATATCCCTCCTGCAGCGTGCGGTCATAGCGTTTGCGCATAAATCCTTCTTTTCCAAAAACATGGATCATCCGGATGCAATGAATCGTCTCCGGCACAAGACCCGACGTCCGCGCGGCAGCCTTTCTGCTGTCCATCTGCGCAGCCAGCATTTTTTTCTGAACATGTCTTGTAAACAGCGCAATCAGCGGCAAAATCGCCAGCAGGGTAATCGCGAGTCCGCGGTTTTTTTGCCAAAGCACAACGTAAATACCGATCATCGTGCAGGCGTCTGCAAACATGCTGATGATACCGGAGGTAAACAGCGTTTCCAGCGTATCAACATCCCCGACGAACCTGGATGCGATCGTTCCTGCGTCCATTTTACTCAACGTATCTGCGGACAACTGCGACAGCTTTTCGCACATCTGACTGCGCAGACCGTGAGTCAGCTTCTGTCCGAATACGATCAAAAGGCTTTCCCGCGTAGATTCCAGCAATCCCGCCAGTGCTACCACGCCGAAATAGGAAAATGCCTGTGCAATCGGCATCGGGTTTCCCGCAGTCAGCCCGTCCACGATGTTTTCCAGAATCAGCGGCGGCACAAGTGCAGTGACGACTGCGCCGACTACGGTGATGACCAATGCAATCGGAAGCAGAAGATTCTGTGTGCAGATCGATCCCACCGCAGTGAGAATTTCATGATGCGCCTTTGACGGCATCATTTTTTTCAAACGCTCACGCATGGTCTGCTCCCTCCTTCCATCCCTTGCACAAATTTGCATATTCCGGAACTATCTGCAGCATTTTTTCGTGCGTTCCTGTCTGCGTCTGTCCGTTTTCCATCATCCAGATGACCTGATCCATCTGATCAAACAAATACAGGCGGTGCGAAATCAGCAGGATAATCCGATCCTTTGACATCGCTTTTAATTCCCGGAAAATCTCCTCCTCCGTATTCCGATCCAGCGCCGCAAACGGGTCATCCAGAACGATCAGCGGCTTTGCATGGGACAGCGTCCGTGCAAGCGCCGTTCTCGCCTGCTGCCCGCCGGAAAGCCGCACGCCGCGGCTGCCGACCAGTGTATCGATGCCGTTTTCCATTTCGGACACTTCCCGGTCCAGGCAGACGCGCGAAAGCTCTCTGCAGACGTCGATCTGCTCCTCTCCGAGCGCGACATTGTTTCGGACACTGTCCGCCAAAAGCTCCGGATCGTGTCCCTGCCATCCGACCATGCTCCTGCGTTCTTTGTCTGAATATTCAGATAATTCTTTCCCGTTTAACAAAACATGTCCGGTATAAGGCACTTCTCCCAGAAAAATTTTACCAAGCGTCGATTTGCCGCACGCAACAGGCCCCGTGATCCCGATGATCTGTCCAGGCTTTGCACTTATCGTCAATCCGTCAAAAATCTGCTTTCCGCCCGGATATGCGCCGCCCGCCTGATCCAGCTTCAGGCTGACCGCCCCGGCTGTCTTTTCTTCTGTTTCTTCCGGAGGCTCTGTCAGCAGCGGACGGATTCTTTTCCACGAAACGTTCGCTCTCTGTACGGAGTTAAACAGCTTCGCCGCCTTCGAGGACTTGACCGCAAGCTTTCCATAGCAGGATAAAAATGTCGTAAACGCTGCGATGTTCCAAACCGCCCATCCGCTGTTTAACACATTTTTCGAACCGAAATACAAAATCAGCACGGTGCTTCCCATGGAAATCACCTGATACAGCGGAGGCATCGCTACGACCTGCATTCCTGCACGGACTGCTGTTTTTTCGTAATCCTCCAGCTGTTTTTCATACATGCCGCTGCGCTGTTTTTCACAGCCGTAAATCCGATAAGTCACCGCGTTGCCCGCGCGGTCCAGCGTCGCTGTATTCAAGTGTCCGGCGCTCTCCTTATATGCGGCATTGCTGCGCTCTACCACGGTTTTCATCTTTTCCGCCATCAAATAGGAAAACGGCGGGAACAACAGACACAGCAGTGCAAGCCGCCAGTCGTACCACAACAGCATCGCAGCATAGGCAAGCAGCGCAATACCGGTATCAAAAATCTCCGTCGTGAACTTCCGGATTCCCTCTGCGCACGCATCCACGTCAGACACCGCTTTTGTCAGAAGGCTTCCGGCCCCCTCTTTTTCCAGCTCACCTACACTTTTATGTACCAGATTCCCGTAAAGCACCTGCTTCATGCTCCGGTTGATATCGTTCGCAAACCGGCGCACATAAAACCGCTTGATGTAGCGCGCGCCCTGCACGAATCCGATCACTGCCACATACGCGCACACCAAAAGCAGCATATCGGCAAAAAATTTTTCCCCTGCAAACACATCCAGCAGACACTGTGCAAGCCGTCCTTCAAACCACGGTCCCGCGAGCAGTCCGATATTATAAATCAGGCCGGAAACCGTCACCGCAAGCAGCGGCTTCCACTCCGTCACAAAGTAGCTTCCGATCTGATCCGTTTTTTTCCAGGCAGTCCGGATTCCCGATTCTTTCCTGTCGCACATCGTCGTCCCTTCAGCCATCCTTTTCTCCTCTGTCCATCCGTTCCTTTACCTGCAAAAATCCAGACCGGCTTTCTTTTTTCGATCTCAGATACAGTCGATCCAGCATTTCGCAAAAGTGCTCGGTTTCTGATTCGTCCAGTTCCTCCATCAGCCACTCATAAAACGTCGATTCAATGCTGACCTTGGAGTTTTTCAGCCCTTCCGCCTTTTTTGTCGCATACAAAAGCTGACTTCTTTTGTCCTCCGGATTGTCCCGGCGAATCAGGTAGCCCTTCGCTTCCAGGCTTGCCGCCCGGCGCGCCGCGGCTCCCTTGTCGATCTTTAATTCTTCCCGCAGCTGCGCCTGTGTGATGCCGGGATGGTGCCGCACCAGATGGATAAAATCGAACTCCGCCGTCCCGATTCCTTCCTCCTTCATCGTCTGTACCGTCAGCTTATTTAACTCCCGCGCAATTTTCGTCATTTTCCGTTCGGTTGGGTCCATCGCAAGCGTCCTCCTGAATTTAAGTTGCAGGGACTTTCCTGCACGATAGTTTTTCAAAATGGATGTACCTACATCTTTCTTTCATCCTAGTTTATCTGCAGAGAACTGTCAACCGTTTTCCTGCGCTTGAAATATCCGGAAAACCGCGCTATGATGTTCTTAACTGACTTATGTATCACACAAAGAAGGGAGCTTCATATGACTTTAGAACCGCTTATTTTAAAAATGATTTCCTACGATCACGGCAGCCCGGAGCGCATTCAGCATTTTCTGAAGGTGCACAGCTTTGCAAAGACGATCGCTGTTTTAGAGCATCTCGATGAAAAAACACTGTTCATTACGGAAGCTGCCGCCATCGTGCACGATATCGGCATCCGGCTGTGTCTGGAAAAATACGGAGACGGAAACGGAAAATTGCAGGAAAAAGAAGGTCCTGCCCTGGCAGAGCAGATGCTCTCCGAGCTGGGATTTGAAAAAGATGTGATAGAGCGCGTCAGCTTTTTAGTCGGTCATCATCATACTTATACCGGCATCGACGGTCTCGATTATCAGATTCTGGTGGAGGCGGATTTTCTGGTCAACCTCTTTGAAGGAAACACGGACACAGCCCATATCCGGGCGACCTATGACAACATTTTCCGCACAGAGACCGGGAAAAAAATCTGCCGCGAAATGTTTGGCTTATAATGTGGAGACATCATCAGCTTTTCTTTCCATTTCGCGGCATTTTGTTAAAAGGATGGGCCTCCCACAAAAACGGCGACGCTGCGCGGTTTCAGGATAAATTCACTGTCAATGACAGTCATCTGTGACTCCTTTTCGGGCATTTCCGGCTGGTCCGTATTGACCGCAAGCCTCCATACAAAGCCGTTTGGAAGCTTCGGCAGAAAAAACTGCTGATCCTCCCAGAAAACATTGACCGCCAGGTACACGAGATCTTCCGTTTCCAATTCCCGGGTTCGCTCCGTTTCCAAACTCCACACAGATTCCCGGCGTCTCTCTGCTTCCTGACTCCACGCGTTTTCCTGATTT
>ERZ773157.2317-NODE-2317-length-15158-cov-3.445607_pt1 | contig 15158 bp, 9 predicted proteins | sample MGYA00511480_ERZ773157 | MGnify/ENA primary metagenome ERZ773157 (study PRJEB29015, sample SAMEA2737863) | human gut metagenome | biome: human gut; feature: human-associated habitat; material: faeces | place: China | collected 2012 ... | reverse complement strand
AATTTGTTCTTCTGTAAGTGTAGCTTTTGTTCCGACTACCTGCTTTGGTAATCTTTCATTTTTCTCACAAAATTGTATTACTTTTTGATAAGTTGTTAATTTTTCTTCTATCCCATATCCATAGCTTCTCACTTGTTCTACAATCGATTTATATTCCTCAGGTACTTTTTCTATTGGAACCCCTGAATATTTATCCACCAACTGTTTCTCATCACATCTACACCATCTGGCATATAGATTGTTTTCATAAATTTGTTCTTCTGTAAGTGTAGCTTTTGTTCCGACTACCTGCTTTGGTAATCTTCCGTTTTTCTCGCAAAATTGCATTACCTCTTTAAAAGTTCCTTCTCTTAGTCTTTCTTGCAATAATCTTACAAAATCTTTTCTTACTCCTTTTATAGCAATTCCGTCTATAAACTGATTGATCAAATCTTCCTGTCTCTGCTCTTCATCACTAAAATCTAGTTTTATGGCTTTACTGAATAATCCTATTGTATTTCCTAATTCTATTATATCTTGTATTTTATCCTGTTCTTCTTTATCAAGCTGTTTTATCATTTCCTGATTTTGAGCATATTTTATATATTTATTATTTATTCTAGCCATTCTCCTTGCCATTGTTTTCTCTTTTTGTGATTTTTCGGCAGAATATTCTGGTAGTTTTCCATTATTTTTGTTATTTATCCAATCTATTAATTGTTGTAAAGCTTCTATATCATTTATTTCATATCCATATTCTACTTCTTCTTTATTGCTTAAAATTTCATTATTATTTACTAAGTCTATAACTATAGCCTGTTTTCCATTTTTTTTACTTGATATACATCTTCCTACTCTTTGCGTATATACTGGTCTGCTTTCAGTTTTAGTAGCTAGAATAACTCCTGAAACATTATTCAAATGAACTCCTTCATCAATCATTCCAACACAATACATCAATTTTAAATGGCTAGATTTTGAGTTATTAAAACTCTGTAACTGTTCGGCACTTGTATTATCCTGTGAACTAATACCATATATTTCTGGTTCTTCATCAATTTTTCCAAACCATTCTTTAGCATTAGCCATTTTTTCTTTCATGTCACTTATATCTTTACAAAATATAATATACTTTCCATCTTTTTCACTTATATTTTCTTCCATAAGTTGCGGTATACCAGGTGCATTTGCAGATTTTAAAGCTAATTCATCATACTCTGCTTTTAATTCTTCTTTTCTTGCTCCTTCTGCTTGTTCAATTTTTTCAAGTAGAGTTTCTAATTCGTCTTCTCTTACAAAGTCTGGCACAACATACTTTGGTGGATATATTATTCCTTCTTCCATTGCTTCTAGCAATGACTTTTGACTTGCAACAGCATCTTTGAAAATTCGTTCAACAACATTTGCTCCATCATGTCTTATTGGCGTGGCTGATAGTCCTAATAATTTTGCTTGTGGGTTGTCCTCTAAAAATTTTTTAAACTTTTTTCCCCATTTATTTTCTCTTTCTATTCTATTAGAAAATTCTTCTTCATACTCCTCGTTGTCTTCAACAACATTACTCCCAGCTGTTGCTCTTATAGATTTAGTTTTTAAGTGATGCATTTCATCTACAATAATCATAGTAGGTTTTAAGCTATTTAGTATCTCATCAACACTTTGTCTTTCTCCATAAGCAGATATCATTTGATATAACATACATTCAATATTTGGTATGTAACTTCTAGCGGCTAATTTTAAGCTTTCGCTCGGATTATTACCAGTTCCATATTCTTTTTGAATTTCTTCTATGGACCTTGTGTCACCACCAATATATCGAACTATATATTCATACATTTGATTTGCAATCGCACGTCTTGGTGCTAAAAATAATACTCTTTCGTCTGGATGCTTCAATATATATTCTAATGCCACAAAAGATTTTCCACAGCCGGTTGGAAATATTACTGCTGCTTTTCCCTTTTCCTCAAATTTTTTTATAACAGCTTGATATGCTTCATTTTGATGTGGTAATAATTCTAATTTACTATTTTCTGTATTAGCCATTTTATCCTCCACTTTTTACTATTTTTATTTATTTAAACATTCTTTTATTTTTTTCATGTTTTCTATTGCAGCAATGTATCCTTGATTATAGCAATAGTCAATTTTCTTAATGTTAAATACACTTGCTTCTGATAGATCTAATGTCATCGCAAAATCGCTACTCTGCACCTCTGAATCTGTTCTCTGCTCAAATAATAAATCAACTGACTTTAAAGCAACTTCTATTACATTTTTAGGGTCAACATCGCCTTTAGAGCTAAAACGAATTGATAAAACTTTGTCTGCCCCAAGTTTTCTAACTTCTTGTGCTGGAAGATTGTCTATAATTCCGCCATCTACAAATTTATGCTCTTTAAATATTGTAGGAGCAAACATTCCAGGATAACTACAACTTGCGCGTACTGCTTTTCCTATTGTTATATCTCTTATGTATGTATCTTCATCAAAGTTTTCATCAAATTCATGGTTTGTAAATACGTATTTCCTGCTGTTTTTGATATCAACTGTTGGCATAACTATTGGCATTTTTATATCATCTACTTTTTTGAAACCTTTCAACTCTGCACATTCATTTATTGCTATTTCAATGTTCTCTCCTGATAATATTCCATATCCCATGAAGTTTTTTGTAGTTTTAACATTTGTCCAGTAGTATTTAGGGTCTGCCTTCATTATTGTTTTTGAAAAGTACTTAAATAATTTAAGCATTTCTTCTGTAGTGTATCCCATGGCAAATAAAGAAGCCACGATGCTTCCAATGCTTGTTCCTCCTACATAATCTAATTCTATTCCGTTTTCTTGTAAGGCCTTAATTACACCAATATGACTGGCACCTTTAACTCCTCCTCCTGCTAAAGCTAAACCAACTTTCATATTCTCCTCCTTTTTCGCCCCAAAATGGGCGTCCCTAATGGGCAAATTAATATTTTACGACTAATCTATTAAATTTTGAATGTATGTATTTTTCTAGTTTTCCCATGAACTCGTCTGATTGTATTTCTTTTTTTGCTACCATATCTAGTCCTTTTTCCCAGCTTGCTGTAAGCTTTGGATTAAGCATGTCTGGCATTGAGTTGTTTACTATATCATATATTATTTCACCTTTTTGTGTTGGTGTTATTATTTGTGTTTTGTCATTTATTTGTATGTATTGAATTCTTTCTAATTTTTTCATTATTTCTGCTCTTGTAGCACTAGTTCCAATTCCGGCACCCTTTATCTGTTCTCTTAATTCTTCGTCTTCTATAAGTTTGCCGGCATTTTCCATTGCCAAAATCATCGAACCAGAATTGTATCTTGTTGGCGGATTTGTCTGAGCTTCTTTTGTTTCGTAGTTTATAACATCTACTTCTTTACCTTTTTTTAGCTCTGCCAAAATTGCTAAACTATCCACTTCATCATCTGCATTTTCTTGTGTCTTATCCACATTTTGTGTACTTTCTGTGGATTTTCCTTTTAGTACTTCCAAATATCCGGGGTTTAAACATACCTTTCCACTGCAACTAAATTCTTCTTTATTCTGACCGTTTTCTACTTCTATTGTTACAGAAACCTTGTTGTATTCTGCTGGCGGATAGAATATTGCTAAGAATCTTTTTACTATTAATCTGTACACATTTTTTTGCAAGTCTGGTAGTTTATCGTAGTTTTCAAATCCTTGCCCCGTTGGAATTAGTGCATAGTGGTCTGTTATCTTGCTATCATTTACGTATTTTGTTTTTAATAAGTCTGTTGAATATTTCTCTTGTGACATTTTCTTCAAATATTGCTGAATTTCTTCATCTTTAAATCCTTTAGCAATTCCATTTAAATTTTTTGTAATTACTTTAGCAACAGCCGTAGATATAACTCTTGCGTCTGTTCTTGGGTATGTAACAAGTTTTTTTTCATATAGATTTTGTATTATTTCTAGAGTCTCGTCTGGCTTTATTTTAAATCTTTTTGTACATTCATTTTGTATTTCTGCTAGGTTAAATAATAGTGGTGCATTTTCTTTTTGCTTTGATTTTTTTATTTCTTTAACCGTTGCTTTTTTATCTTTTAATTCCATTATAAAAGCTTTGGCATCTTGTTCTTTTTTAAATCCAGTATCATTATATAATTTTACTGAATCTTTTTTCGATGAATTATCTGTTATTTTCCATTCTGCCTTAAAATATTTATTTTCTTCTTTGTTACCAAATTCTCCTACTATTTTATAATATGGAACTTTAACGAAATTTCTAATCTCTCTTTCTCTAGAAACTACCATTCCAAGCACACAAGTCATAACTCTACCAACCGAAATCGAAATCTTGTCTTGATCTAATTCTTTTGCAGCTCTTCTTCCATATATAATTGTTAAAAGTCTCGAAAAATTTATTCCTATTAAATAATCCTCTTTTGCTCTTAAATATGCACTATCTGCTAAGCTATCATATTCATCAAGCTCTTTTGCCTCTCTTATTCCTCTCTTAATTTCTTCTTCTGTTTGTGAATCTATCCATACTCTTTTTCTATCTTTATTTTTAACACCTATCATCTGCTCGACCAATCTATATATATACTCTCCTTCACGTCCAGAGTCGGTCGCAACATAGATTGTAGATACATCTTCTCTTGTAAGTAGTGATTGAATCGTATTAAACTGCTTCTGTACACTTGGAATTACCTCGTATTTATACTCTTCTGGAATAAAAGGAAGCGTGTCCAATCTCCAGAATTTTAGCTTTTCATCATATTTTTCCGGATATGACATCGTTACCAAATGACCAACACACCATGTTATTATCCAATTATCTGCTTCCAAATAGCCGTCTTTTCTAGAAGTATTTATATTTAATACCTTTGCAAATTCCATTGCAACAGAAGGCTTTTCGGTTATTAATATATTTTTTGCCATATTCAAATTGCTCTTTTCTATAGTTTTTTAAAATTTTACAATATCCATTTCAGAAGTAAATTTATTATTTCCATATGGAAATAACACATACAAACTTCCATCTTCTCCAAAGAAGAATGTCTCTATGTTTTCTATATTGTAAATATCACTGTTTATATCTCTACTATAAGTCTCATATCCTGTAAGTTGTATCTTATTTGCATCTTTTATTGCATTTGTTATAACTGTTTTTACTTTAGAATTTAATGCATCTTGCGTAATATTTTTCTTGTTCAAAGCATCATAAATGCTTACTTTCTTTTCAGTTTTTAAATTATAATTATAAGTTTCAACAATAGTTCTTTGTGCATTAGAGCCTTCTTTTAATGTAGACTTAATTATAACAGACAAAATATCCCCATTAACATATCCTGTATACGAAATGCTATAAATTGTATAAGCCTTTGCATTATCTATAACCCCAGCCGTCTTATTTGCAAAAAGTTCTTGAGTAATACTATTAAACTCTGCTGCCACTTTGTTATCTATATTGATTACTGGAATATTTATATCTAATTCATACTTATTATCCTCTCTTGCTTCACTACTATATGCAGTATATACAATGTTTTTGCCAATGTCTAATTTTTTTATGTTGCTAGTATCATAATCATTTAGTTCAACAACATTATTAAACATTTGATCAAATTCTTTTTTTAATGTTTCTTGTGATTCTTCTGTTTTTACGTTGTTTGTTGTGTTACGATTGCTACTTGGTTGTTTACCACTTTGCAAATAAATAGCTAAAACTACTGCTATAACACACATTACAACAATTGCTATGTACATTAACTTTCTTGAATTCATGTTTCTCCTTTCAAACGTTGTAATTCTATAAAAATTATACTTTAAATTAGGGAGAAAATCAAGGCTGATAGGCATATTAAATTTTAGTTCTTTTAATAGAAAAAAACATAAAAATAGTCATTAAGCATTTAACTTTAATACTTTTATGACTATTTTGCTTTTTTATAAGTTCTCTATCTCTGCTTCACTTAATCCTGTTATTTGGCTTATGTCTTTTATCTCCATTTTGCCTTTTAATTTTTTTGCAACTAATGCAATTCCCTGTCGTAATCCTTGTTGAATTCCCTGCTCAAGTCCAGCTTTTCTTTCCTTTCTTATTTCTCTATTAATTATTCTTGATGCATTTGTCATAATCTCTTCACTCCCTTCTATATCTCTTATTTTTTCTATAAACTCATGCATTATATTTTTATCTTCTGTTCCGCTCAATTCATATGCTATCAATTTTTCCAATTGTAAATTATTAAAAGTCCTTCTTTCTTTTTGCATATTTATTACATCTTCTATATTTTTATATAATTCTTCTTTATTTTTAGACTTTTCTATTAACATCGCTTTAGTTATTATTAAATTATCTGCTAATAATTGTTCTTTACTAAATTTATTTACATCTATCAAAGTATATTCCAACCAGTTTTCTGCATATCCTTCTACTTTTTCTTCTATATCATTTATCAATAACCTTTTCCATTTTCTTTTACCTGTGTACAATACTATCGGGATTACCATTGGAATTCTATAACTTTTTTCTTTTAGTCTTTTTTTATCTATTGCAAACTCTATTATTGCGTATTTGTAACGCATTATTCTATAAGACATTTTATAATCCACACTTGATTGATGTTCTATTAATATAAATACACTCTTATTTTTTATTTTATACACAACATCTGCTTCTACATTACTAAATTCTAACATTCTAAATTCTTTTTCATATTTTTCTATATCATCTTCTACTAAATTTAAATGTAAAAAAATATTTATAAAATCAACAGTACTCTTTTTGTCAGATAACATTTCTTTAAATATTTTATCATGTTTCTGATTTATATCATATTTCTCTTCATCTTCTCTTATAATGATTTTACCTTTAAATTGTTTTGTGCTCTTTTTCTGAAATCCCTTCGATTTTTTATCTTCTTCTCTTAGAATCTCTTCACATTTCTTTAACATTTTATCTATTTTTTCTTTATTCTTTAAATAAAATGCCCCTGTGTAGCACATAATATCTTTTCCATCTACTGTCTTTAAGCCAGATGGAACATACATTTTTTCTTCTTTCAATTATCTTCCTCCTAATTATATAATTGTTTTACTTATTGGTCAATATTTTAAAGTAATATTACTTATTGGTATTGTTTAAGAATTAATTTTTTTCGCTATAGCGAAATTTGAAATAATTTTTTTAATAAAAAACTTTTTGAAACAATTTATTTTCGAAATTTAATAAAATTATATTATGCTTTAAAATAAAAAGCAAGTAGAATCGTTCGACAAATTTCTAGCAATTTACTTCATCCTCTCCTATTAGTTCAGCAAATTTTTATTTAACAGATAATATGCAATCTTAGACCTAGTGCTTTAAAGTACAATTAATTTTTCTTTTTTCTGTATACATAAGTAAATTATGGAAATACTAGGAAAAAGGAAGGAATTTAGTATGAATAAAAAAATTATTATTGCTTTAATACTTATTATAATTGCAAGTGTTGTAACTACTTTTGCTATTATAATTTATAATTTAAAATCCGTTCAAAATATTGGTTCTGCAAATGAAACTATTGAAAATTTTCAAACTACATCTCCATATCCAACCGTTCCAACAAGCTATGATGAAGTGAAACTTTCTCCTAATGCGATTTTAACTTTTCTTAAACATTATGATGGATGTGGACACACTCTAAAAGAAAAAGAAAATATAAGTGCAGAGATGGCTAATATTACAAGAAATGAATTTTCAAAGCTTTATAGTGATTGGGAAATTAAAAATTTTTCAAATACCGATGTAGAGTTATATAAAGATTTTTCTGGAAATTGTGGTGAACATTTCGTTGTAAAGTCAAGCTCAGATGGATTCGTTGAAATTTATAGAATAAAAGATGATGGAACCTATGAATTACATGAAACTACTGAAATTGCGATAAAATATTTATCAGATGATGATAGAAAAGAACTGGAAAATGGTGTAATTCTTTATGGAAAAGAAAATTTAAATTCGTATATAGAAAATTTTGAATAGAAAAATCGTGTTATTTAAAACACGATTTTTACTATTATTTTTCTATAACTTTCTTATCTGCAGTGCTCAATTCTTCTTTATTTACATATCCTTTTTGATAGAATTCTTTGAAATACATTATTAAAGCAAATATTGTTAACGCAAGTGCTACATAGTATATGTAGATGTCTATGTGGAATGCTAAATTAAAGTTATTTGTAATTAATGAAGCTACTATTGCGACATAAAACATTACTGTTGCAAGCTTTCCATACCATCTGCTTGATACTACAAGTTTTTTTCCATATAAGAAAGATGCCCCTGCTATCATTATTGTTTCTTTAATAAATACCACTATTAATATCCAATCTGGGATTATTCCTGCAAATAGCAATGCTATAAGTGTTGAAATTTGTGTTGCCTTATCTGCTAGTGGGTCTATCAATTTTCCAAAGTTAGTTATTAAATTAAATTTTCTTGCTATAAAACCATCTAGTATATCGGTAATTCCGGAAAGTGTTAAGAATATGAATGCTGCTACATACTGATTATTTACTATTGATCCGAATATGAATGGTATTAATACAAATCTACACATTGTTAAAATATTTGGTACATGTTTAAACACCTTTTTTACCTCCACCTTTTTATTTTTAGATTATTGTATGTTGAATACTAATTTATCTTGCTCCTTATCATATTCAACCAATACTTTTTTACCATTTGTTAGTTCAGATTTTAATATCATATCAGATAGTTCGTCTTCAACGTATCTTTGTATTGCACGTCTTAAAGGTCTTGCACCATATTTTAAATCTGTTCCTTTTGTTAATACATATTTTTTAGCCTCATCTGTAAGTATTAATCCTATGTTTCTGTCATTTAACACTTTTTGAGTATCAGATACCATCAAATCAACTATTTGTAAAAGTTGCTCGTTCGTTAATGAATCGAAGGCTACAATTTCATCTATTCTATTCAAAAATTCTGGTCTGAATAAGTCTTTTAATGCACCAAGCATTCTGTTTTTTGAAGCTTCTGATGTTCCTCCAAATCCAATTGAATTTGTGTTTAAGTTTGAACCTGCATTTGATGTCATTATTATTATTGTATTTTCAAAACTTACTGTGTTTCCTTGTGCATCAGTCAATCTGCCATCATCTAGCACTTGCAATAATATATTAAATACATCATTATGCGCCTTTTCAATTTCGTCTAACAATATTATTGAATAAGGATTTCTCTTTACTCTTTCAGTTAGTTGTCCTGCGTCATCATATCCTACATATCCTGGAGGTGCACCAATCAATTTCGCTGTTGAGTTGCTTTCCATGTATTCAGACATATCGAAACGGATTATAGATTTTTCACTTCCAAACATCTCATATGCTAATGCTTTTGCAAGTTCAGTTTTTCCAACACCAGTTGGTCCAACAAATATGAATGATGGTGGTCTTTTTGTGCTCTTTAAGCCTACTCTATTTCTTCTTATTGCTCTTGAAACCGCCTCAACTGCCTCATTTTGGCCTATAATTCTCTTATGCAAATTGTCTTCTAGATTCAACAATTTCTTTGTTTCTTCTTCTGTAATTTTGTTTACTGGAATCTTCGTCCAGCTTTCTATTACATTTGCAATGTCTTGTGTTGTTAAATCTTTAGGTTGCATTCTCTTTTTCAAATTATCAATTTGCTCTAGTAATGCGCACTCTTGTGTTTTAAGTTCTGCTGCTTTTTGATAATCTTCTGTAGAATCGGCTTGTGCAGCTTCTTCCTTTTTAGCTTGAACCTCTTTTAATTGATTATTCAACACTTCTAAGTCATATAAATCTTTATCATTTAGGTTTATTTTTGAACAAGCTTCATCTAATATGTCGATAGCCTTGTCTGGTAAAAATCTATCATGAATATATTTTTCAGACATATTTACAATCTGTCTAATTATATCATTCGAAATTCTTACATGGTGATAGTCCTCATAATATTGCTTAATTCCTTGCAATATTGAAATTGCATCCTCAACAGATGGCTCTTCTACAATTATTGGTTGGAATCTTCTCTCTAAAGCAGTATCTTTTTCAATATATTTTCTGTACTCTTTTAACGTGGTTGTTCCAATCATTTGTAGTTCGCCATTTGCAAGTGATGGTTTCAAAATATTTGCTGCATTCATTGAATGCTCTGCATCTCCAGCTCCTATAATGTTATGAATCTCATCAATTACTAAAATAATATTTCCATCGTTTCTACATTCATCTATTATAGCCTTCATTCTAGCCTCAAATTGGCCTCTAAACTGTGTTCCAGCAATTACAGCTGTCATGTCTAATAGATAAACTTCTTTGTTTAAAAGTTTAGCAGGTACACTTCCGCTTGCAATTCTAAGAGCTAAGCCTTGAGCAATTGCTGTTTTTCCAACACCCGGCTCACCAATCAAACATGGATTATTTTTAGAACGTCTATTTAAAATTTGTATCATTCTTTCAATTTCTTTGTCTCTTCCAATAACTCTGTCAATTTGATTATTCTTAGCCTTAACTGTTAGATTGGTTCCATAAGTGTCTAGTGCTTTTCTCTTTTTATTTGGCTTAGTTTTCTCCTTAACCTTTTGAGTCCCACCAGATGAATAATTTGATGACTCATCTCCATTTTGCTTTATTCCAAACAATCCGGAAAAAATCGAGCCAAGAGGAACTCCTTGAGCACCCTCTATTTCACTTTCTCCATTAATCATTTCTGAAAGTTCATCTTCATCTATATCAGCCATGTTGTCTGATAGATTCTTAAACATTGTATCTAATTTATTAGATAAATCTTGTATATCTTTATCCGATAGATTAGCCTGTTTTGCCATTGTATCTATTGGATTTATTCCCTTCTTTTTAGCACATTCATAACATAAACCTTCAACTTCGGCTTTGCCGTCTGCGCCTTGTTTATTTATAAATATTACTGCTGTGTTTTTCTTACACATTGAACATAACATATATTAAAACTCCTATCTTCAATTTACTATTCAACAAATATATAATACTATAAAATAGTCAAATAGTCAATAAATTGGAATTTGTTCACAAACAATTCAATTTCTCCATTTTCATCTGTTCTTAATATTTTACATTTTATTTTGTTAAGTCTTTCTATTGTTCCATCAGATGGATGTCCAAAGCTATTGTCTTTTCCAACTCCAATTAGTGCAATCTCCGGCATTACAGCTCTGATAAACTCTTCTGTTGATGAACTTTTAGAGCCGGTGATGTGCTACTTTCAGAATATTAGCTTTCAATATTTTTGCATTATTTTTATATTTGGTTAATATTGCATTTTCTGCAATTTCTTCTATATCTCCAGTCAACATTATTGAAAAACTTTTGTATTCTAACTTGCAAACAAGCGAATTATTGTTTAAAACATTTTCATTAATCTTATTTTTTGAGTCTGGCCATAAAACTTTTAGCTTTATATTTTTTTCTATATTTATCACATCTCCAGCTTCTACAACAATAACTTTAATCTTCTTTTCTTGTGCTAATTTAATAAATTTTTTATAATTATTAGAGTTTTCAAATTGTCTTGCAATTATTGCTTTTTTCACTTTCAACTCTTGCATAACAGTCAATATTCCACCAACATGGTCTTCATCAAAATGTGATATAATTACATAATCCAATGTTTTTATTCTTCTATCTAGCAAATATGGTACTAAAATCTTTTCGCCTATATCATAATCTGAATCCTTACTTCCACCGCCATCAATTAAAATATTTTTTCCAATCACAGTTTTTACAAGCATGCTGTCTCCTTGTCCTACGTCTATAAAATAGATTTTTAGTTTTCCATCAATATTTATAAAAGTGCAAACCTGCATAACAATAAATATTATTAATGTAATTATTGTTAAGATTTTAGTAATTCTCTTTTTGTTATGTATTAATGTGGCAATTATTGCATAGGTTAAAAACACTACTATGAACCATGGAGTTTTTACAGTTAAATTTCCAAATGGAATTTTAGAAATTAATTCTATTATCTTTATTAGAATTTTTAAAATAATTTGCAATGGAAATGCTATTAATTTTGACACAGGAAAACAAACTGTTGAAATAATTACTGTGAACATGCCTAATATTATGCATATTCCAAGCAATGGACCAGCTAACAAATTTGATATTATTGAGTTTATTGGAATTGTGTTGAATTCATAGATTGTAATTGGAAGAATTAAAATGTTTGCACTCAAAGTGAGCATCGCACTCTCATACAAATACTTTTTTACTTTATTATTAAATTGTTTTTGGGTAAATTTAGAATAAAAAATTATTATGCTTAAAGTTGCAAGATATGACAGCTGTAATCCAACATCAAAAATTGCTAATGGATTATTTAATAATGTTAATAACAAAGCAATTGAAATTGTTGTATATGTATCTTGTTTTCTGTAAATTAAAGTTGCAAATATTGCTATAATAGTTGATATTCCAGCTCTTACAACCGATGGGCTCATATTAACAATAACCATAAAAATTAAGATAAATATTATAGATAAAATTTTTCTTCTTCGTATTCCAAATGCCTTTTTGCTTAAAACAGTATTTATTCCTAACACTAGATAAGATAAATGAGCTCCAGATACTGCTAGCATGTGCGATAAATTACATTCTCTAAAATCATCTTTTATATCACTTTCTATATCAGACGTGTCTCCTAATAAAATTCCCTGTTCAAGTTCAGCTTCTTGCTCTGGTAATAATTTCTTCAAATTTTGTTTAAAAATTATCGATAATTTATTTATTATTGTAAATATTGAATTAATTTTTTTTGTTTTTATCAGCTTTACTTCTCCATCTACCATTAAAGAGCCACATATCTTTTTAGTCTTTAAATATTTCATATAATCATAGCCTTTATAATTTCTTTTCTCTGTTGGCTTCTTATACGTTCCTGTAACAGATATTTTATTGCCGTATTCTAATTTTGAAACATTTTCTTTTTTATCTATATAGACTGTTAATTTTAATTTATTTTCTAGTTTAATATTAACAGAATACTTATAATCAGTCTCCTTTATTTGACTGCACACAGTTCCCGTTATTGCAATGTTTTCATCATCTAATTTATACATTTTATTGTATTTATTATTTAAATTATTGGTCTGCTGGCAAGACAATAAACATGGTACAATACATATTGCAACAATTACAATTTTTTTCTTTTTTATTATTTTCCAAAATACAATCCCAATAATTCCTGCAAGCAAAATTAAGAGTATACTTTGCTTAAAGTATACCCCTATAATTATTCCTAATATGTATGATATAGTAACAATTAAAAGTGGTCTTTTCACTAACATTCTCCTTTTAAATTGCCCTATATTATTTATAAAACTCTATATTATTACGTCGTGCTCTTATTAGATTAACCTTCTAGCTGTAGCATATCTCGTGTTATAGCTTCCTGTTAATAAGTTTGATATTTTTACACAATATCCACTTCCAGAAGAAGCGTGTATAAATTCGCCATTTCCAATATATATTCCACAATGTCCTATGCCATCCATTGTTTCATAATCTAAGAAAAATACCAAGTCCCCGGCTTTTAAATCTTCTTTTGCAACATATGTTCCAACTTTAGATTGCGCTATTGCAGAATGGCTTAATGTATATCCAAATTTCTTATACACATACATTGTAAATCCAGAACAGTCAAAAGATTTATCCCCCGAACCTCCATAAACATATGGACATCCTAAATATTGTTTTGCATATTCTACGATCTTTTGTCCCTTTGACGTTTCTTCTGTTGTAGTTTCAGTATTTACACTTGAAACAGTTGTAGCGCTTTCTCTATTAGCGCTACTTCTATTTGTTTCTTCTGTTTTTTTATCTGACAATAGTTCTTTATAAATATATCCACTGTAATCTTTATATGTAACTTTGTACCAATCTCCTGATTCTCCAACAACTGTAACATCAGTGTTTCTAATTAAAGTCGTTACTATTTCGGCACTTGTTGAAGCTTCTTTTCTAACATATACTGACGAAGCATTAATGTATTTGGTTGTTTTAGTATAATTTGTATCTGATGAAGTTGTATCGTCATTATTATCCGTATTAGTTTTGGTATCAGTTTGTTCCTCACCCTTGTCATCATTATTGCTAGTATCTGTGGTGTTATTATCTGTACTTGAGCCAGTATGTTTATCTTCTGAACTCTTAACTTGTCCCACACTTGAATCTTTTACTATCCAGCCAGCAATTTCGCTTGTTTCTATAAATATCCAGTTATTTGCTGTTGTAATAACAGTAACTTCATCACCAGCTTTTGCCGTTCCAAGATTATTCGCATTTATTAATGGTAATATTTTTATCGTAACATCTTTTTCAAGTTTTAAAGTAGAATTTGGTGTTACAGTGTTTGATGTGGTTTGACTTGAAGTCATTTCATTGTTTTTATTTTCTGTTGAATTTGCACCAGAATTATTTTTGTTATTATCGGTTGGTGTCGTATTGTTTGTTTCTGTTGATGTTTTATCAACTTTTACATAGTCTTTACTAACATAGCCTTCATTTTCTCCAACCTTAACTTTATACCAATTTCCTTCTTCTGATATGATTTCCAACTCATCGTCCATGTTAAGTAACTTTACCACTGACGAATCAGTTGAAGCCTTGCTTCTTAAATTCAAAGTTTCTGTTGTTACTTTTCCTGTAGCTGCCTGTACCTTAGTCGTGAATACTATCATTGATATTGCTATTATTATGCTTGATATTGTTGTTTTTTTCATATTTATTAGCTTTCCTTTCGTAAGTTATAAATCTGATTAGTTCATCCTCTGTTTCTTTAGTATTTACGCTTAAAGTATATACTTAAATCGGCCAAAAGTCAATTTAATTTGGCAATTTTTCAGGCATTTTATTGTTCTCTCAAAAAAAGATTCACTTATAAAATTGCATTTTTATTAATTTTTAATATCAAAAAATAAATTCATTATATTACTTTTCGCTATAGCGAATTTTAAATATAAAAAAAGGTAGGATTAATCCTACCCCGTCAAGAAAGTTTAGGTAGGTTGACCTTCCTACATCTCCTAACTACGGGTGGCGGCTGCCTGTTCCGCCCTCAGAAACTTTCTTTACATTATTATATGCTATATTTATAAATTTGTCAATTTTGAATACACTGCCAGTATCT
>ERZ773157.2314-NODE-2314-length-15200-cov-15.570023_pt1 | contig 15200 bp, 8 predicted proteins | sample MGYA00511480_ERZ773157 | MGnify/ENA primary metagenome ERZ773157 (study PRJEB29015, sample SAMEA2737863) | human gut metagenome | biome: human gut; feature: human-associated habitat; material: faeces | place: China | collected 2012 ... | reverse complement strand
CTCGTCGGGGGTGTCGTCGTCGTTGCAGGCGGCCAGTGCGAAGGCCGCGAGGGCCAGAAGGAGAAATTTTTTCATCGTTCGTTATGTTGTAAATTGATTGTCAGTGTGACGCCCCATTCGCGCGGCCGGCCGCGTTGCAGGAAGGCGTTGCCGATCGACTCGAAATAGAAGACGTCGTAGCGTGTCTGCGTGAGGTTGCGGCCCCAGAGGCTCAGCGAGCCGTGCCGTTGTTCGAACCGGATCGCGCAGCCTGCCAGCGCATAGAATTTCTGCCGCAGCGAGTTGGCTTCGTTCCATTCGATCGGCCCGACGCCCCGGCCGTCGACGCTCAGGACGATTCCGTCGAGCCAGCTGCGGCCGACGGAAACCGTGTACTCCGCCACGGCAGCCGCCGTATGGCGCGGTGCGTAGGGAATCCGCTTGCCCGCGTAGTCGGCGTTTCCGCTGCGGAATTCGGCGAAGGTGGCGTGGGTGAAGCCGTAGCTCAGCCGCAGGTCGAGCCGGTGTGCGACGAGCGCCTGCACCGAGAGCTCTCCGCCGCGGCTGCGGGTGCGGCCGGCGTTGGTCATCATGCGTCCGGTGGTCTGCCCTTCGGGAAAGACGGTGAGTTGCTGGTCGCGGCAGAGGATGTAGAAGAGCGTCGCCTCGCCGCGGATGCGGCCGTCTGCGAACGCGAAGTGGCTGCCGACCTCGAAGTTCCAGCTCTTTTCGGGTTTGTAGGCCACCACGCGGTCGATGTCGTAGTGACGGTCCCAGTAGACGCCCATGCGTTCCATGACGCTGTTCTGCAACACTTCGGAGAACATCTGGGTGTTGAATCCGCCCGCCTTGTAACCCTTGGCGACCGATGCGTAGAGCGAATTGCCGTCGTCGATGCGGTAGACGGCCGCCGCTTTGGGAAGCAGCTGCACGAACGACTTGTGCAGCGTGCCCCGTTCGGTGAAGGGCGTGATGCGTCCGTCGCCGAACGTGCAGTCGATGTCGGTCGAACTGAGATAGCACAAACGTGTGCGCTCGTAGTCGATGCGCACCCCCGCCGAGAGGTCGAAGCGTCCCAGCCGCAACTGCGACTCGTGATAAAGCGCCGCCCCCCACGCGGGGTTGCGGAAATCGCTGTCGAGCGCCATGCGGTCGGAGGCGAAATGCGGCCGGAGGCCGGTGTACTGCTCGGCCTTGTCGGCGATCAGATGCTCCAATCCGTCCTCCTTGAAGAGTACGGGCGTCTTTGCTTCCATTGAAACGGATGGCTAAGATAGTAAAATTATATTTCCGGGCTGCATCCAGTTGAGAGATTTCTATTCTTCCCGGACCTACATCACCCTGATTTTTTTCGCCTCTCACTAACAAACCGTCTTTCCATGCAGTCAGCGGAAATTCCACGCCATCCACCGTCACCGGGCTGGCCGGTTCGGAACCGACTCCGGCATGCGTCGCGGTAAATCCGCCAAGGACTCTGACGCCAATATTCGTATAATTGTTTTCCGCATCTTTTATCCAACTTGAAGTTGAACTTTCCTGATGCGAGGTTATATTATTCCACGGGGTGGCAGAGAGTGAAGTCGGGCCGAAATCAATATAGATGGGAGCTTTCAATTCAGTGTCAGACAGTTCCGGTTGCTTGAAGTCAACCAAATCGGTCACTTCATCAGGCTTCTGTACAGCGTAATGAGCAGCATTTTGTGCAATCTTCACCACCTGCGGGTCAATCGTTTCGGGAGCATACGGGTTGCCGACAACGTTTTGTCCTGTAATCATCTCAAACCAAGTGCAGGCAGCGGTATATCGGCCGTAAGTAACCTCCAGATGATAGCCATCGCGATTGAACGCGTCACCCAAGAAAGAGGTACGGCCATTCTGGATGGCAGTGCCCGAAGGAATCAGCAGGTTCAGTGCCGTATGATTCGTCATCGCCTGTCGGGCAGCGGACACAATGGCATTATACATAGTCATCTGGTTGCTGTCATAATCCGGGAAACTTTCATGAGTGGAACTGGAAGCGTATGCCCAAGTCTGATGCCACATCAATTTAGCCTGCGGACAACGCGCCTGTATACCGGCAATCAAATCGGCAAGCGCTGTGTACGTATCATATTTACCGGATTTTCCGCTCGCCTGCTGCAAGCTGATATAATCCCAGCTTTCATCTGCCAATGCCTGAGACAACTTATATTTGTTTTTCAGCACTTTCTCGCCATCTACCACTTTACGGTATTCATATGCCTCGGTATCCGACTGTAAATTAGCCAGATGCCTGTCTAAATCGCATCCGCCGATATACATATTGCCAATAATAAAATCATGTCCTACGGCTGCCCCCAATTCATACAGGTATTGCTCCACCGCGTCTTGGGAGAAACTGTTGCCGATGGCAAGAATCCGGATCGCCCCTTGTTCCACCGTAACGGGAATCGTGGCGACAAGCGGTTTGGTATCTGTAGGACATTCGATAGTGATAGACGTGTTTCCGGCAGATACACCTGTGATTGTGACATTCTTACCGTCTGCGTCTACCGCTACGGCAGCTATGTTTGGGCTTTCGGAAGTACAAATATATTCAGGTTTCAGATTCTCGTCACCGCCTACCGTTACATTCAATGTAACCGTTTCGCCTGTGGTGACGGTAACTTCTTTGGAAGCTACCACCATCCATTTGCCGTCTACATAGACGATTTTCTCTTCAATCTGCGTCACTATCTTCTCCGATTCGGAGCAGGATACCAACACTCCTCCGGCAGAGAATAGTGACACTATAAATAATAATCCTGCCAACAAGAAGTTATTGTTCCATTTTATGGTTTTCATAGTCATCTATTATTAGTTATTGTTTCTCTTTTTAGCAAAATAATCTCTCATCAGATACCACGCTTTCTTGCGCATACCTTGGTCGGATATGAGTCCTTTGCGGTTCCAGCCATCTTGATTGGTGGGGTGGAAACGGAACGGCGAACGGAAGTCGAACAGAATCCAGGGAGATACGCCACGCAGGTTCGGGATATTGTCGAACATACGGATATTATCCCTATACAGACGTGCCTGATATTCCTCACTCCAAGAACTGACTACATTCTCATCACCGGACTGACCGTACAATGCTTCGCCGCCAAATTCCGAGATAATCAACGGTTTGTCCGTCACTACTTCCCATATAGCGTCTTTCGGTTCCACAGGCCACGGATGATACCAGCCCATATATTTATTGATAGCTACGACGTCCAGTTGGGAAGTAAAAGAATCTTCCATTACAAAACGCTGTTTTTCGCTATTGAAGTGCACAAGGTCGAAAGCGGCAACATACAAGCGGGTAGTGTCCAGCTGTTTTCCCGTTTCGAGCAGGGAAGTAAGGAATTCATTCCGTTCTTTGGAAGGCTGTGTTTCATTGGCAACACCCCAATAACCTACCGCGCAGCGATTCTGGTCGCGCTTAATCATTTCAGAAAGCATCCTTTGCGCTTTCTGACGGGTATCATTGTCTGTAAAGTCAATGCCTTGCCAAATAGGAATCTCCTGCCAGAGAAGGAAGCCCATCTTTTCCGCCAGGCGTACCGTGTACTCATTCTGCGGATAATGAGCCAGGCGAATCATGTTCACGCCAAGCGCTTTCGCTTCATTCAGCAACATGGCTGCATCGGCTTCCGAGAAAGCACGCCCCATACGTTGCGGGATTTCTTCGTGGAAAGAGATACAGCACATAAATGTCGGCTTCCCGTTCAGGTAAATATCAGTTCCTTTCACGGTGATATTGCGGAAGCCGATTTGCTCTTCCACACGGTCGGCACTTGAAGATACAGTCACGCCATAGAGTTTCGGTTCTTCCGGCGACCAGCGTTGCAGCTTCTTCGCGTTCAATACGGTTTCCGCCTTTCCTTCTGCGTCGGTGGTGAGCTCCGCGTTGATTTTGAGTTCGGGGATGGCAACTGTTACTTTCTCACCTGCCTTTTTATCAGAAAGACGCACACGGGCAATTATCCGGTCGGGAGCATTTTTATCCAGTTGGATGAAATAATCTTCTATAAATGTCCGGGGAGTTTTCACCAACAGCACATCTCTTGTGATGCCGCCATAGTTCCACCAATCGAATGCCAGAGCGGGAATGGCGTCTTTGGTGCGGCGGTTGTTTACTTCTACCGCCAGGAAGTTGTCACCGTCTTTCAACAGGTCTGTCACTTCCACTTGGAAAGGAGTAAAACCGCCTTCGTGCTCCGCTATTTCTTTTCCATTCAGGTAGACTTTACAACGATAGCTGACAGCGCCGAAATAAAGAAACTGGCGTTTGTCTGCCAAGCGTTTGGCGTCAAAGTGACGGGCATACCATACAGTTCCTTCGTAATATTTCAGTTCGGGCGACTGGGAGTTCCAATCTCCCGGAACGTTAAGACGCAACCCGCCTTCGAATGCGTATTCGTAGAAATCAATATTTCCTTCCGGTTGCCGGTTCTCATAGATTTTCATCCGTTGTCCCTGGTCGTACAGGTCGATGATGGCATTCCATTTACCATTCAGCGAATGGATGTCACGGCCATATACATTCGTCATCAGCTCTTGTGCCGCAACGCTTCCAGCAAAAGCAATCAGCAACAATAAACATAGGTTTAATTTCTTACCTGTTTTCATTTATCTATTAGTTTATGGTATTAGTATATTATTCGTTTTTCGATTTATTTTTCAAGAAATTCATTACCCAGTTCCAGGCTGCGCTCCACTGTTCGGCATAGGCATAATGGGCGGTCGTCTCAGCTACAAACAGTTCTTTCGGAGCATTAATCACGTTGTAAGCGGAGTAAGTAGTAGTAGGCGGACAAACCATATCATTATAACCAAAAGTATAGAATCCCGGCACTTTAACCTGACGGGCAAAGTTGACTACATCAAAATACTGAATGGTTTTCATCTTTCCCGGTGTCCGGTTCTTCTCATCCTTCAACATATGCGGCCAACCGCCTGCACGACCGTGGGCATAACCCGCCATATCACACAAGGCTGGATAGAAAGAAACCAATCCTTTGACACGAGCGTCCAGTCCGGCAATTACAATGGAAAGCGCACCGCCCTGGCTTCCTCCAAAGGTCGCCAGATTGCCATTGAACTCGGGAAGTGTGTAAATGAAATCAATGGCTCTCACGCAGCCTGTATAAACCCGCTTGTAATAGTATTTGTCCCGATTGTCCATATTGAACGAGTGGTAGTTCTTCAAAGCTCCGTTATAAAGGCGGTGATAGACATCCCCCTCTATATTGACCGGGATGCCGTGAATACCGATTTCCAGAATGATAAAACCTTTTCCGGCACGTTCGGCTTCTCCGTTATAGGCACGGATACCTGCCCCCGGCACTTTCAGAATCGCCGGATATTTCCCGGAAGCCTTCGGAACACAAAGGATGCCGTACATACGGGACGCATAGTCATTGTTCGCGAAGGAAACATGATATACGTTCACCTTATCTGTGCACCTTTCCGGCAGTAAAGTCATTATCGGTTCCAGTGCCCACTTTTCAGCGGCTTCTTTGGTGCTTTTCCAAAACTCCAGAAAGTCGGCGGGCAAAGGAGTGGTCGGTTGCAATTTCTCAGGAGAGAAGCCGACGGTAGCCACGCCTTCATACTCACGCCCTTGGCAAGTGACAAAAGCACGGCAACGCAGGAACCCTTCTTTTTTCATAGTCCCTGCGTTAATTTCAAGCTTTTCGTTCTTCAAAGGCTGTTTGCCTGTCTGATGAGGTTTCATCATGTCTTCCGAAATCTCATAGCGCACTTCCAGATTATCCTGTGGGATATTGCATTTCAATACCGTCACTTTGAATTTCACTTTTTCTCCCGGTTTATACAGCCAATTGGTGTGGTCGGGAGTGACCTGCACTTGAACCAGTCTTTCCTGTGGCTGCCCCCATGCAACTATCTGCATGGAGACAAATACTATCAGGAAAAGAAGAAAACGTACACTTTTTATCATAGTTCCCTATTTTATTTCATTTGTCATTGCTATATTAATATTCCATTTATCAGCTATTAATACCCATTGTCTCAACTATTAATACCTATCCGCCCAACTATTAATACCTGACAACTCAACTATTAACATCCAACAGCAGAGGTATTAATGCTTCTCTCCACACATCATAACGCTCTGCAAATCAGAAGTTAACACATCATTCGTGATTAGCGTAGAATGCAGATAGCCGCCTTTTTATGGTTTTACTTCGTATTGATAGAGTGCAAAAGAGTTCTTGTCATTTAGCTCGAAACTTACTCTACCCTGTGCGACGACTTTTGCAGCAAACTTCTTGCCACTTCCCATCACAGGGATAAAATCCACTTTCTTGCCTTCAGGAAGCCAGGTGTCAATAGTCCCCCTGGCTTGCTCGTTGTCTTCACGGTAAACAACAAGATAACCTTGCGTGCCGGAGACGGTCGATTGAAATCCTGTCCACGAACGTCCCGAAGGTTCTTCACCAATAGGCAGTATGACGCCTTGATGAAACCGGAGTTGCAAAGGTTGGTATTTCTTGAGTAGAGATGCCGTAATATAAGCCTCTTCGGGCAAGTTCGAAGCCTCCATCCAAGCCAACGGCTGTGCCGCCAAGGTGATAGCAAAGAGGTAATCGAAACTGTAACGGGTGGGGGCAAAAGGATCGGCAGCGTCATACTTGTCGGCATTGCGCCATTTATTAAGAAACTCTATCTGCATCTTCTCCGCCGGTACATAGCGGGACAGCATCCAGAGGTTGCGCAAGGTACGATAAGGGTAATAGTTGCCCCAATCGGTATAGCGGTTTTCCAAGAAGATGTTGCCATACTCGTTCATATAGTGATACCCGCCGCGACGACCGGCAGTGGCATCGAGGTTGAAAATCACTTCATAGTTGGTTTGCTCCAACACGGTATCAAACAGTCGGCGCAGATTCTGTTCGGCTGTCTTGGTAGGTATCTGCAAGCCGTCTATCTTGAAACAGCAGATGCCGTACTTCTTATAAAGTCCGATAATGGCTTGCGCATCTTTTTGCCAATCGGCAAAATCATTCTGTATGCTGGGGTTGAACCATAATCCGATGCGAATACCCAATTTCTTGCCTTTCTCTACAATAGGTTTCAGACCATGAGGGAATTTCGTGGGGTTGGGCGTCCAGTAACCGGTATTCTTCCAAATATCCTTAAAACTACCTCCGGCAGTCTTCGAGTTAGGGCTTTTTCCGCTCTGCCAGCCATCGTCCAGTTGAAAGAGGGTGATGCCCATGCGTGCGGCACGATCTAGTTCTGCCAGACAGAAAGCCTCATCTATTTTGGCATCCTGGCTACGGTCGCCCCAGGTATTGAGCATAATCATCTCATCCTGTGCGGCAGTATGATGACGCAGTTGTTTCTGATAGAGGCGCAAGGCAGTAAGCGCTTCTTGCTCGCCGCCGGTATAGATGCCGGTAACGCATCCATAAACGCGGGTCCAGCTATCCGGCTTTACATCATGAGACGCAATGCCCAGCCCCACTACCATAAAATCGCTAAAGTCCGCCACGAAGTCAGAACCCGGATAATGTAATTGGGTACTGCTGCTAGGAGCCTCTTTCAAAAAAAAGAAGCCTTGACGCGTAACTACGTCATGAGCAAAAAGCAAATTACCACGATACGTATTGCGACGGTAAGGAAGCCAGGTACGCCCGGCCACCAGATTGTCGTTCCAATCGGTGTAGTCGAAAAACTCGATTGTGCGGGAACTCCAATGATTGCCGGATAGTTGCAGCCTGTCGAGCGTGGGAGTTTTCACCCCCGTAGCCATATCGGCCGTGTGCTCTATATTTTTGCGGTCGGCGTTAGAGCGGTTATCCTCCTTATTCTGATAAAGTTCCACTTGCCCTTTCAGATAGGTGTCGCAAGCAATGGCGGGACAGTCTGCATAAATGCGATAGCGACGCTCTATATTCAGCGAACCGATAGTGCAAGCCACGGTAGCCTGCAGATAACTGGCGTGGATGCCATTCGTCGGTATCTCGTTCACGGTGAATGTGGCGTCCGTAGGGATACCTTTCACAATCGAGAAATCGGGTTGTTTGCCCTGTACCGGAATGGTTTTTCCGTGTTGCTTGTCAGTAAGGCTGATAGTAACAGGCGCACCGTTATTCCACAGCATGGCGCGTTCCATATAGTTATTGCCCATACGTAGCGTGTCACCTTTCAGAAAAGCGTAATACTGTTGTCCTCCCCAAAGCGGCAAGGTCCATATTGCCGATAGAAATATCGTGATAATATTTTTTTTGCTCATAGTTTGTCTACGGTTTGATGTAAGCTCCCGGAACTTCCAACAATTTGTTGGGTTCGTTGAAGCGTTGGTTATCGGGCACATCGCGTTTGCCCAGACCCGCTTGCATAAGTTGCTTCAGTTCGGGCAGGTGATGATGATAGATGTCGCGCGGCTCTACACGATGCTTGTGGCAGAGTCCGGCTGCCATACCTACTACTTCACCCATCATGCCGGTAGTACGCATCACACGTACCGTACCCAAAGCTACATGGGTGCAGCTCATATTGCGGCCTGCCATAAAGAGGTTGTCCACATTGCGAGAATAGAGACAGCGATAGGGAACGGCATAAGGATGAATCCAACGATGCACCGTAGCCGACTTGAATTCATTGCCGGGAAAGCGGACACTGTTCACGCTGTCGGGGAAGTGAAGGTCGATGCTCCAAGTTGTGGTAAACGAAGCATCCTCGTGCGCCACATTCTTATCAATATCGTCCTGTGACAGTACGTAGTCGCCCAAGAGACGGCGTGATTCACGTTTGCCTGAAACATACGCCACCCAGTCGAGGGAACGGTTGGCGTACTTCTTATGGTTTTTATAGTGATTTTTCAGATAGCTCCAGTTGGAATATATCACCAAAAGCCCATAGTCGCGTACACGTTCAGCTTCGCTGACTTGATTGCGGTTCATACCCGTTTCCCATTTCCACTCGCCCATGGTTACAGGCTCACAGTTTTCAGCGTCAAAGCGCACGCCATATTCAAAATGAGGGAATGAGGTTTTCTTCTTCATGTCCTTGCTATACCATTGTATAGAGGCGCCCATGACCAATGAGTCGGGCTGTTCGGGAGCAAGGCTCTCGCCATATTCATCGCGACCTTCACGTCCCATAGCCCAATCGGCACCGGCTAAATAGCCTATGGTAGCATCACCTGTGCAGTCGCTAAAGAGAGGAGCGGTAAGTTCGGTTTGTTCGCCCGTCTCAATGTGTTGGATAGTGACTGACGCAATGCGGTCTGCTTGCATCTTCACGGCTACCGCACGCTGAGAGGCATAAAGGGTAATGTTCTTTTCGGCCTCTATAAAGTCTTCCTTCTTCTGGTCTTCATAGTAGTCGCCCGGTTGGGCATTGCCGGAACGCTCATGGCCAAACTCACGTATCATACGACCCAATCCCTGATTAGGCCCCATTTCGATGATACCGCCGAGATGTACACGAATCTCTGACGAGTTATTGCCGCCCAATACAGGACGGTCGTTCACTAATGCCACCTTACAGCCTAACCGGGCAGCAGATGCGGCAGCACACATTCCGGCTATTCCCCCTCCTACTACCACAAAGTCGTATTGATGAGCGGGCACCGTCTGTTGTTGTCGCAAGCGGGCACGAAGTGCGGCTGTCTCTGCCGCATCCCAGGTAGCGGGCTGCGTGTTCGCATCGGTCGTAAGGTAAATGGCATCGCAACGACCGTCGAAACCGGTGAGATCTTTCAGGGCAAGGATAGTAGTCCCTGCTTTCAATACTGTCTTTCCGGCAAATTGCCATTGCCAGGAATTACCTGTATGTCCTAATGTAGCTTTCAGCAATTTGCCGCCTAAAGCCAGGCGGAACTTTCCGGGGCCCTCGGCATCGGTCCAAGGTGAAGTCCAGTTGTAAGTACGGGCATATACGTAGTAAGTGCCCGCCTGGGAAATGTTGATTTCTGCCGTAGCATCCGCCACAGGGATGCCCATGCCATGTGCCATGAGATAGGGCGAACCCATTTGATCCATGAACTGCTGGTCGAGCACCCAGCCGCCTCGCTGGCTGAAGCTTTCTGCTTCGATGAGCAGTTCTTCGGCTACAGCCACAAGGCTACAGGCTACGGCTATGCATGTCAGTAAGATTTTTTTCATCACAGCACAGCGTTTTTATGATTATTGAATAGTTATATCTCCTACTTTTACCCAACCTTCAGCGGTTTGATACTCATCGCGGGCCGAGAGTAAGATACCGATAGCGTTCTCTTTGGTCGTATCTACCAATCCCACTGCCCAAGTGTAAGTACCTGCGGCTACATCGGTGAGTTTGATGTTACTAGTATAGGTTTTGGGCTTTCCGCTCATCCAGGTAGCAATGTCCGCTTTCTCTTCTATATAGATGCGGGCAGGCTTTTCTGTATTTTTATCAAGCAAAGCGATGGCCAATTTGTATTTGTCACCGTACTGCGGCAGATTGGTAGGGCAATACCCCCAACCCAGATTCGACCAACGGTGAGTAAGTGACACGTTGCTACCACTACGGGCTGTAGTAGGAATAGATAAACGGTCGGGATAGAGACGGTAACCACCTTCGGCTATAAACTCCTTTACCAAGTGGAAAGCAGTGTTAAACCAAGAGTGTGTTTCACCAGTATTCACGTTGGTAGCAAAACGAAAGTCCATCATATTGACATAACTTCCCTTAGCCTCATCATATTCTCCCTGACGCACTTCGGCAAAATTCTTATAACCGTCGCCGGCAATAGAACCACCGTGGGATGATTCCACCCAACCACCTTCCATAGTGATAGGTACAATGCCACGATAAGCGGCAGCGATGCCACGCTCCCAATCCTTATAATATTGCTTCATACCAAAAGCATCGTGACGCAGGCAGAAACCTTTGGCTACAGCACGTTTCACCAAATCGGCAGATATACCGGTATCAACATCACCAGATCCTTGGGTAGAAAGCAGGCATCGGTGATAGTTTATCATGATAGGCACTTTGGTGAAAAGACGAGACATTACATCGGTAATCCATTCGAATACAGCTTGTCTAGGGCTCTCATCACCTGTAGAGTATTTCAGTGTGTGAGTTTCCCCCCATTTGCCCAAGCCAAAGCCGCTTACAAACTGAGTGATATCAGGGTCATTGTATTTGGCAGCGAAAGCAGTGAGGAAGGCTTCATACTCTTTCTGAAAGATGGGGTCGTCAGGATAAGGCGTCCATACGTCTACACTACCGGTAGTAGTGGTGAATCCTTCGGCACCGGCTTCTCTCACATACTCGGGACAGGCATTTTCATGCTTGTCCCGACTGTCACACACAAAGGTGAAAGCGAGTTTCAAGTTGCGTTCTTTAGCTCCTTCTACCAACATACGGAAACGTTTCGCCGGTTCAGTCTGCAAAGTCTCATCCCACACATATTTCCCCCTTTCAGGATTAAAATGACTCCAAAGACCACGTATATAGAGAGTATTGCCATAGTTGGATACTTTCACGGTGCCTTCGGACGACTCGAAATTGTCGTAGAGATCCCAGAAATTCATCATCATGCCACTTCCGATACCAGCGTAGATCACCCATCCACTCATGGGATTACGCAGCAGTTTGTAACGTTCAGGCTTAATGCTGACAGTAGTGTTACCTTCGATGTTCCAACTGTAGTCGGTTGTAAGGTCATCATCGTCTGAACAAGCAGTACCTATAAAAGCCGTAGCAGCCAACAGGCACATCGACAAGGTCTTGATGCTGTTTTTTATTATTTTGTTCATAGAATATATGTCGTTAATTGTTATTATTTAAAAGGCAGAATAAGAAGTGAAGTGATTGAAGCTTCACCCCTTATTCTTTCATTTTGGATTTATTTAATATCAAAGAGTACAGTGTTATTCTCTATATCCACTACTACATAGTTACAGCCTTCGGGGATGAGGAAGTAAGCATAGCGGTTATGACTCTGCCCAACTACTGCACCCTCTATCTTACCGGCCTCTACTTCTTTATAACCGTTATGTTTATTCCGTTCAGCATCAGCTGTAGAACCAACAAACCATCCGTTATTGGCATATCGCAGCGTACAGAAGTTTACCCAACCAGCATTAGTCTTACCATAGTTATCAGTAGATTTTGTGCGAGGCAATACATCACCTTTATAAACAAAGACTTTCGGATTGGCAAGACTCTGAATAAGGTCATACTTCACTTGACAGTACATAAGAGGCTTTCCGGTTTCTTCGTCAGTACCTGCATCGTAAGCAAAACCATTGAAACCACCATACATATGCAATACATTCACCTCTTGACTCCATGGGTTTATCCCCAGTATTGTATTATTAAACGATACGGTAAGCGGTTTTAAGTCAGTTGCAGCCGAATAGATAGCAATGGTCTTTTCCTCCTTATTCAATACAATACGATAAGTCCCGTCAGCCGGAATAGTCCAATACTGCCTGTCTACTTTGCTGATAAGTGCTTGCCCGAACGTTGCCAACTGACCATCTTCGATATCATGGTTATCTGCTACTTCCGGCACAATAGCCATCGATTGTTCGCCCTCGAAAGTAAGCGGTATGTAAAGGCTACCGGCTTTCAATTCACCGCGCCAAGCATAAAGTTGATCATTTTCGAGAGTTTGGGCTATCTCAATTTGTTCTTCACCTACAGCAGTACCCGCCAAGAACATTTGCTCAGCCTCAACTACCGCACCGGCTTCTACTATCTTCACAGTCTGCTTGCTCATATTCACAGTGATGCGATAAGTAGCCGCTGACGGAATCACCCACGAATTGGCTTCGGCGCGGTCGGATATAACACCTGTCATTTCACCTTTAGTTATAGGAGCATCGGCAGTTTCCGGGCCAATGGCATTCAACTCATCGGCATAATCAACAGGGAAGTTTATCTTACCGGCTACCAAAGCGCCTTCGTAACTATAAATCTTGTTTATCTCGTCTTTCAACGTCAACTTGATATTATCTTCGCCTACAGCGGAACCTCCCACATAGAGATTATCGGCTTTGTACTGCTTTGGACCATACGTTTTTATCTTTAACGTAGTCGTAGCAATATCAGGCACTATCAGACGGGGACCCTCAAAGTTGGCTGTTACAGTAAACAGTACTTCGCCAATGGTACTGGTGGTAAGTCCGAAATGGTCGACCAGTATTTTCTGCATCTCCTCGTTGGTGTACGAGCGAAAGAATTCTCCATCGTCGTCAAACTCCTTGATATTCGTAGCCTCACTACCGATGAGCTGCATCTCGTATTTGTAAGTCGTGATATAATCCTCACCAAAATCGTGAGCGGTACTCCACTTCAGAGTGACAGCTGTTTCGTTGGGTTTGCTCTCATCGAGCTTAATAAATTCACCCGAAGGAGCCAGTTCAATCTCCGACTGATTGCGTGAGACAGTATTGTCTATATCCTCTTCACACGAGGTAGCAAGCATACTCATCATTCCCACAGCCACCACACCAAGATTTCTATATAAATGCATTGTTTTCATATTCGTAATAATTTATAGGATTAATAACCCGGATTATTAGGTAACAAGTTGGGACACAACTCCACATCATGTGTAGGTAGTGGCCACAAATATTCACGTTCGGGGAAGATACGTTTAGCACCCTGCGAACAATAACCGGCATTGAAGAGAGCCGAAAAGTCAGCCAGACCATCTTCGTCAATTTGCGGAGTCTTTCCCCAAAACCAAAGATTCTTATTCACAATATTATTCAATAACTCCGTCGGATCGATAAGCATAATATAGTTGTAACCGTTCAGTGCTTTTTCTGCCAACTTCCAACGCATCAAATCCTGCAAACGTTGATTTTCCATAGCAAACTCCATGCGACGTTCTATACGCAAAGCGCGTCGTAGTTCAGTCTGGTCGGTAGTAGTCACGGCTGGATAGCTATCAGTCGCTGTTACATTCACTCCATAAGCACGAGCACGTACCATATTAATAGCTTTCAACACACTGTCATCAATCCGGTTCAGTTCTATCATAGCCTCAGCATAAATCAACAGTACATCAGCATAACGCATTATAATGTAGTCTTGCTCTACCTTTTGGTCTACTGTCCAACTAGCATCAATGCCTTTCTTCCACAGCAAACCCGTATATGAGCTATATTGATTCACGATACGAGTATCTTGATTGCTTTGTTTCTTACCTGTAGTATAATTCATCACGGTTTTAGCTGCAGGACTAGGGTCATATTCAAAACCACAATGTTCAGTGTTGAACTCAACAATAGTCATTATACAACGTGGGTCTCGATTCTTAAATGGGTTGTGCGGATCAAACAATGGAGATTCGTCAATAGGAAGTCCGTCAGTACAGAGGTATGCAGCGAAAAGATCCCATGAAGGATTATACGATCCATATCCCCCAGCATTACGAGGAAGAGCGTTTTTCACAATCCAAGAGTCAAGTATCACACTGTTTTCAATAGAGCGTGGTATTACAAATACCTTTTCATCATTTAATTTGGTACTCTGCCTGAAAAGTTTGGCATAGTCGGGCTCCAATGAATAAAGTTCAAGATCCATACAGTCTTTAGCAGCTTTAGCAGCTATTTCATAATCCCCCATATAAAGGGCAAAACGTGCTTTCATAGCTAGTGCCGCACCTTTAGTGGCATGAATATTTTCGTCCTGTCCATAGCTTTCGGGCAGTCTAGCAACAGCTTTATCGAAATCAGCATATACCAAAGGAATTACTTCCGCTTTAGGTCTACGACCACGCTGCAAAGCTTCAGAAATAGTGATAGTCTCTTCCTGATAAGGCACATCACCATAGAAAAAAATCAAATCCGCGTATTTACAAGCACGGCAAAAATACGCTTCACCAGCATAGCGGTCGTAAACTTCCTGTGTTACATTATCCTTCGCCTTATGAATATTTTCAAGCATTGTGTTGGCACGAGCAATCAATTTAAATGATTGTTGCCACAAAGCATATACTTCATACTGCTGGCCATTCATAGTTCCATCAAGTATAGTTCCACCACTTCCCGGATTACGATTCGTTTGACGATAGGTAGTGTTATCTGACCATTGTTCGGACGAATTAAGAGGTTCTTGCCAATAACCCAAAATGTAAAATTCATTAGATGCCAAGCGCAATTCTGTTTCGGTTGTATACCATGACTCGGTATTACCTTGCGATTTAGCCTACATTATTCATAGTGGATTCATTTCAGGTTATCAAAACAGATATGGGG